>Ga0181536_10005327_pt1 | contig 13240 bp, 10 predicted proteins | sample PEATcosm2014_Bin_41_FD_121105 | JGI IMG/M metagenome (GOLD analysis project Ga0181536, IMG submission 121105) | Peatland microbial communities from MTU Mesocosm Facility, Houghton, MI, USA - PEATcosm2014_Bin17_60_metaG | ecosystem: Environmental > Terrestrial > Soil > Wetlands > Peat | place...
CACCGGCACGGCCCGAGCTTCCACGTCATGTGCGTGATGGGGCAGGGCTTCTCGCTGCTTTGGTTCGAGCATGACAAGGATTTTCGCCGCATCGACTGGAAGCACGGCATGGTGCTGGTGCCCGCCGACCGGCAGTTCCATCAGCATTTCAATACCGGGCCGCAGCCGGCGCGCTATCTCGCGACGGCGGTCGGCGGCCTGCGCTATCCGACCATGCTGGCGCAGCGCGTCTCGCTGCTCGGCGCCACAGAGGGCGACACACCGGCGGTTTCAAAAAGCGTCAAGGAGGGCGGCGATCAGATCGAGTACGAGGATCAGGATCCGCGCATCCACCGCATCTGGCTCGAAGAGATGCGCAAGAACGGCGCCACGCCGAAGATGGACAAATTCATTCCCACCCCGGCCGATCTCAAGGTGCTCGTGGGTTAAATTGAATACGTCATTGTGGTCAAACGGAAACCCGGATTCTGGCTAAACGGAATCTGACGGCGATAAAAGGGAGGTGCCATGAGCAGGAAGTTTTATCGACGAGCCGTTTCGCTATTGCTGTTCGGTATTTTGACCTCCGTGCTCCAAGCTGCGACGATTCCGGCCCATGCTTACGACATCAACGTCATTTTACCGCAGACCGGGGGCGCCTCGTTCCTCGGCAAGGAGGAGCTGAAGGCGATGCAGCTGGCCGAGCCGATCATCAACAAGGCCGGCGGCATTCAGGGCCAGCCCGTGCATTTCGAGTATTACGACGACCAGAGCAACCCGCAAACCGGGGTTCAACTCGCCAATCGCGTGATCGCCGGCAAGCCCGCGATCGTGTTGGGTTCGTCGTTGGTCGCGGTCTGCAACGCGATGACGCCGCTGATGCAGGACGGCCCGGCGATGTACTGCTTCTCGCCCGGCATTCATCCGCCGCCAGGAAGTTACGTCTTCACCTCGAGCGTCTCGACCCTCGATCTCGCCGACGCAATGATCCGCTATTTCCGGCTGAAAGGATGGACGAAGCTTGCTTTCATGACCAGCGCCGACGCCACCGGGCAGGACGCCGAGCACGGCCTGAACGAGGTCGCGGGGCGTCCCGAGAACAAGGACATCACCGTGGTCGAACGCGCCCATTTCAACACCACCGACGTGAGCGTCGCGGCCCAGATCGAGCACATCAAGGCGGCCAATCCGCAGGCGTTGATCGCCTGGAGTACGGGCGCGCCGATCGCCACCGTTTTCAAGGGCATCATCCAGGCCGGGCTCGATATCCCGATCGCCACCACCAACGGCAACATGACCTACGCGCAGATAACGCAATATGCGGCCTTCCTGCCGAAGCAGCTCTACATCGCGGCTCCGGAATGGGTGCAGCACGAGGGCGTCCTCACGCTCGACCCGGCAGTGGAAGCGGCACAGAAGCGTTTCTTCGATGCCTTCAAGGCGGCGAACGAAAAGCCGGACATCGCGGCGACGCTGGCGTGGGACCCGGTCATGATTGTGGTTGATGCCCTGCAACATCTTGGCACCAATGCGGCCGCCCAGCAGGTGCGCGATTATATCGGCGCGCTCAAGGGCTTCGCCGGCATCAACGGCATCTACGATTTCACCAAGATTCCGCAGCGTGGACTCGACGTGCAGGCTGCGATCATCACATTGTGGAGCCCGACCGCGCAAACGTGGCAGCTGGTGAGCAAGCCGACGGGCATTCCGCTCGACCACTAGAGCATGATCCCGAAAAGTGGATGCCGGTTTTCGGAAAAGATCATGCTCAATCGCAAATCTGGAGCCCGGTTCTGCTTCATCAGAACTGATAAGGCTCTAGATTAGCGATCAGACGGAAAGATCAAGCAAGGTGGCCTCGATCATCGTCGGCGGGCTGCTTCAGGGCAGCGTGTTTGCCATTGTCGCCCTCGGCTTCGCGCTCGTTTATCGTGTCACCGGCGTCATCAATCTTTCCCAAGGGGCGTTCTGCATCGTCGGCGCGCTGTCGATGTACACGCTCGAACTGACGCTGGGCTGGCCCGTACCGCTCTCCGCATTTGGCGCCGTATTGGGCACGACTGCTTTCGGCACGGCACTCGGCGCGGCGACATTCGTACCGGCGCTCTCGCGCCTGCCTAACAGCAGCATGCTCATGCTGACCGCCGGCTTGTTGACGCTGATCGAGGGCGCGGTGCTGGTGGTGTGGGGCAGCGACCCTTACGATCTACCGGCATTTTCCGGCGAAGCACCGGCCGACATCCTGGGGCTGCGCGTGCCGACGCAGGGCTTTTGGATCGCCGGCACCGCCGTGATCGTGATTTTGGCGCTGTGGTACCTGCTCTCGCGCACCATGTTGGGCAAACAGCTGCGCGCCTGCGCCGAGAATCCGCTTGCAGCGCGGCTGATGGGTATCGACGTTGCGCGCATGACGCTGCTGAGCTTTGCCATGGCGGCGATGATCGGCGCAATCAGCGGCATCGTTGTCGCGCCAATCACCTCGCTGCAATTCGATACTGGGCAATTCTTCACGATCTATGGTTTCATCGCGGTTGCCATCGGCGGCATGGGCTCCTTCATCGGCGCCGTCGTCGGCGGCCTGGTGCTCGGCGTTGCCGAACAATTGGCCGCAGGCTACGTGTCATCGTTGTTCAGCAATGCGCTGGCCGTGATCCTGCTGCTCTTGATCTTGCTGGTGCGGCCGAGTGGCCTGTTCGCGACCGGCGCCGCGCGACGCCAGGACGTGCGCGACGAGCAGCAGGTCCACCTTGGTATCGTGCACTTTAAGGGGCGCGATGCCGCGTTGTTCGGCGCAGTGGCGGTCGCTGCGCTGCTGGTCCTGCCGTGGGTCATACCGCAATCCAGCGGCCTGCTGAGCTCGATGGTCATCACCGGGATTCTCTTCATCGGCGTGCTCGGTCTCGACATCCTCATGGGCTATGCCGGCCAGGTCAGTCTGGGCCAGGGCGGTTTCATGGCGATTGGCGGCTACACCGCCGCGATTCTGGCGGTGCAATACGGCTGGCCTCCTCTCGCCGGCACGGCTGCGGGCGTCGTCCTCTCTCTGCTGTGTGCGCTGGTGCTTTCCTTGACGACCATGCGGCTGCGCGGCGTCTATCTCGCGCTGGCGACGCTCGCCTTTGGATTGCTGGTCGATTCGCTCGCCACCGGCATGATGGATGTCACCGGCGGTCCTTCCGGGCTGGTCGGCATTCCCTCGTTCTCGATTGGCTCGTTCTCCTTCGCCAGTCCGCTCGCGATGTACTATCTCGTCGTGGCGCTGATGATCGCGCTCGTGCTGCTCCTTCTCGGCGGCGTGCGATCGAGCTTCGGCCGGGCGCTCAAAGCCATCCGCACCGACCAGACGGCGGCCGCCGCGCTCAACATCGACGTGGCGCGATACAAGGTGGCCGCCTTCGCCATCAGCGCCGCGCTCGCCTCGCTTTCCGGCAGCCTCTATGCGTTCTTCTTCCATTTTCTGTCACCTGAAATGGTCAACACCTCGCGCTCACTGGAGATGATCACCATGCTGGTCATCGGCGGCGAAGGAACGCTCGTGGGATCGCTGGTGGGCGTTGCGCTCTTGACCCTGCTGCCCGAAATCTTTCAGCCCTTCGCGCTCTACAAGAGGCTTGCCGAGGGCGCTCTCCTCGTCCTCGCCTTCCAATATTTGCCCGCGGGGTTCTTCGGATCATTCGCCGGCTGGCTGTCGCGGGTTGGCACTGCATATGCGCGGCGGCAGTCGTCCGCACTCCTTCTATCGAAGGACGAAGGCCGATGAGCGCTCCCGCACTGAAGGTGATGAACGTCACCAAGGAATTCGGCGGTCTCGCGGCGATTTTCGATGTCTCGCTCGAAGTTCCAGATGGCAGTGTGACGGCATTGATCGGGCCAAATGGCGCCGGCAAAACGACGCTGTTCAATCTGATCACGAATCTCCTTCGATCGACAGCGGGTGAAATGTATTTCTACGGGATCCTGCTCAATCGCCTGTCGCCCAAGCAGATTGCCGGATTGGGTCTGATACGGACGTTCCAGACTGCGCGCGTGTTCCCCGGCATGACCGTGGTGGAGAACGTGCTGGCCGGCGGCCATAACCAGGTTCGTCGAAACGCTGTCCAGCAGATGCTATGGCTGCCGTCGGCGCGCCGCGAGGAGCGTGAACTGACGGCAAAGGCGGAGGCATTCCTCGACCTGGTCGGTCTATCCCGGTTTCGTCATGACGCGGCCACCGATCTCCCGATGGGAGCGCAGAAGCTCCTCGAAGTGATCCGGGCGTTGATGGCACGGCCGCGGATGCTTTTGCTCGACGAGCCGGCCGCCGGCCTCAACGACAGCGAAACCGCAGAGCTCGCCTCGCTGTTGCGCGCCGTCCGCAACAGCGGCGTGACTGTGATGGTGGTCGAGCACAACATGTCGCTGGTCATGGGGGTCGCCGATCGGGTGATGGTGCTTGACGCCGGCATCCTCGTGGCCTCGGGTAGCCCGAAGGAAATTCGACAAAATGCGCGCGTGATCGAAGCCTATGTCGGCCAGCAGGAGGTACCGGCTTGATGCTCGAGCTTCACGGAATCTCAACGGGATATGGCAACACCGCCGTGGTTCACGATATCGATCTGACGGTCCAGGCCGGCGAAATCGTGACGCTCGTCGGTGCCAACGGCGCCGGTAAGACGACATTGGTGAAGACGATATCCGGCCTGCTGCGGGCCTATCACGGACAAATCCTGTTCGAGGGAAAGCGGATCGAGACGCTTTCGGTGCGCGCTCGAGTGGTGCTGGGGATCGCGCACGTGCCGGAAGGGCGACAAACATTCGCTGGAATGACCGTGGCTGAAAACCTGGAATTGGGTGGATTGCTTCACCGCAAGCGGACGGGAGGCGACAGCGCCAAGCGAATGAGGGAGGTTTGCGAGCGTTTCCCGGTGCTCATTGAGAGACTCCACGAAGTCGTTGCCAATTTTTCCGGGGGTCAGCACCAGATGCTCGCCATTGCGCGCGGCCTCATGGCCAGCCCGAAGCTACTGGTCCTGGACGAACCGTCGCTCGGGCTATCCCCGGTGCTGGTCTCGCAGATTTTTCAACTCATCGCGAGCTTGCGCGATCGGGGGATGGCGATCCTGCTCTCCGAGCAAAACGCCCGGCTCAGCCTTGCCATTGCCGACCGCGGCTATGTCATCGAAAACGGCCGCGTGGCGATATCGGGAAACGGTCGCGAGCTGCTGCGATCGAGCGACATCGCCGAGCGCTATCTCGGCGTCGGAGCGGATTTGGGGGCAATCAGCATAGCCCGCGACGAGCAATATGCGACGAAGCTGCGTCAGCTCATGCTGGATTGATCCTGACCGCCGTTTCGATATGAAAAATATTGGATCAATGGTGTTTCGGCGCGTAGGATACGCGGCAAGGTTTGTCGGTACGCGGGAAAATGACCCGTTCGGCCCTGATGCAATGATCTGATCGGAGCAAATGCGATGGCACAGTTGTCTTCAACCTTCGAAATGAAGTCGTCATCGTCGACTTTGCAGACGAGGCCGCTATCTGCCGCTTTGGGCGCCGAAATCATCGGCGTCGATTTGCGCCGGGACATGGATGACCGGTTAACCGCACAAATCCTCGAGGTCTGGCACGACAATCTCGTCATTCTGCTGCGCGATCAGCAGCTCGCGGAGGAGGATCAAGTCCGCTTCGCCGAACGCTTCGGAACGCTCGCGGTGAGCCACACGCGCCGGTTCACGACCGGCAACCCGGCGGTGATGCTGATCTCCAATATCCGTCAGGACGGCAGACAGATCGGCGCCTTGCCCGACGGCGAGATGCAGTTCCATTCCGATCAATGCTATCAGGAACGGCCCGCCATGGCCTCGATGCTTTACGCGATCGAGGTGCCGAGCAAGGGCGGCAATACGCTCTTTGCCAATGCCTATGCGGCCTATGAGACTTTGCCCGAAGCGATCAAGCGGCGCATCGAGGGCCGCCGCGCGCTGAACGCCTACGACTACGACACGGCCGCCACCAAGCGCGGCATCAAGGTCGCCGCCGGCGTACCGACCTGCGTGCACCCGGTGGTGCGAACGCATCCCGCGACCGGTCGCAAGGCGCTTTATGTCAATCGCCTGATGACCGTGCTGATCGAAGGCATGCCGGACGAAGAGAGCAGCGAGCTTCTCGACTTTTTGTTCGATCACCAGGAGCAGCGCCAGTTCGTTTACGAGCATGTCTGGCGCGTCGGCGACATCCTGATGTGGGACAACCGCTGCACGCTTCACGCCCGCACCGATTTCAGCGCCGACGAGCGGCGCCTGATGCGGCGTGTGACGATCCTGGGCGAAAAGCCGGTGTGATCGCCCGCTGCCGATGATGACAAATCAATGCTTCGATTTCGCCGGCCGCAGCGTGGTCGTCACCGGCGGCGGCGAGGGCGTCGGCAAGAGCTTCGGCAAGAGCTTCGGCACAAGACCTATTGCGAGGAGTTCGCCCATGTAGCTGCGCCCCACGTCGTTGCAATAGAACCGCACCGCGAACCGTAGCAGAAGTCAAAACATGAGCGAGCGGCCCGCCTTCATCGAACAGCACGGCTTATGGAGCGATGACCAAAAACGGCTCGCCGACGACATCAGGCGTCGGCTGGAGGCGGACAAGCTCCGGTATGTGAGGCTCGCCTGGAGCGACAGCCATGGCTATTCGCGGGCAAAAGCCCTGACCGTCCCGGCTTTCGTCTCGGCGTTGAACGCCGGCTACCACATCGGCGTCGCCACCACGACGCTCGATTCCGCCGGCACGCGCGTGTTCGCGTCGTTCACGCGCGGCGGCGGCATGGGGCTCGATGAGATGACCGGTTCGCCCAATCTCACCCTCGTTCCCGATCCAAAAACCTTCCGCACGCTGCCATGGGCGCCCGGCGTCGCCTGGATACTCTGCGACGAGTATTTTAACGACGGCAGGCCGTTCCATTTTTCCACGCGCCAGCTTCTGCGCAAGGTGCTGCAAAAACTCAGCGGACGCGGCTGCGCCAGCATCATCGGCGCGGAAATCGAATGGTACCTGCTGCGCGTCGCCGACGACCATCTGAGCGACGACAACATCGGCGCGCCCGGCAGCCGCGGCCGTCCGATCCGAACCTGGCCGGCCGAGCCCGGTTATCACTACCACTCCGAATCCAATATGGATCTGATGCAGCCGGTGTTCGACGCGCTGGGCGACGCATTCGAGACGCAGGGGTTAGGCCTGCGTTCGATCGAGAACGAATGGGGCCCCGGACAGGTGGAGTGCACCTTTTCTCCGCGCGCGGCGTTGGATGCGGCGGACAACGTGCTGCTGTTCCGTACCGCGACGCGACAGCTCTGCCGCCGCCTCGGCTATTTTGCGACCTTCATGTGCCGGCCAGCATTGAAGGGTTCTTATCCGAGCGGCTGGCACCTGCATCAGTCGCTGACGGATGCGAACGGCGCCAATCTGTTCATGCCGCAGAAATCCGGCGAAATACTCTCGCCGCTTGGCCAATCGTATCTCGCCGGCCTGCTCCAGTATGCGGTACCGAGCACCGTATTCGCCACGCCGACGGTCAACGGTTATCGCCGCTTCCGGCCAAACTCGCTCGCTCCGGATCGTGCCACATGGGCTTACGACCACCGCGGCGCCATGATCCGCGTGCTGGGCGGGCCGGGCGATGGCGCAACCCGCCTCGAGAACCGCGCCGGCGAACCCGCAGCCAATCCGTATCTCTTTATTCTCTCGCAAGTCGTCACGGGGCGCGCCGGCATCGAGGCCGAGCTGCGGCCGCCGGCGCCGGATGACGCGCCCTACGCGGCCGAGCGGCCTACGCTGCCAAAAAGCCTGGCGGAGGCGCTCGACGCGCTCGACAAGGAGCCGTTGTTCCGTCGCGAACTCGGCGATACTTTCATCGACTATTTCATCAAGCTCAAGCGAACGGAGGCCGGGAGGTATCTCAGTTCGCTCGAGGAGTGCCCACCCCACCCTCCCGCGCACGCGGGGGAGGGTGGGGTGGGGACCGCAAGCGACGAGCCGAGCGCGTGGGAGCAAAACGAGTATTTCGATTTCTTCTGATTATTCTCCATCCCCCTTGTGGGGAGGGTAGGGTGGGGGTCGGGAGGTGACTCTCGGTGAAGACGGCTGCAGACAAGCGTCGCCGTCTGCGCATCGCCTCACGACCCCCACCCCTAACCCCTCCCCACAAGGGGGTAGGGAACATCTTAGGAGCACGTCATGACGGCGCTGGAGAAGATCGGTTCGCCGCCGAGCCGGCTCGGCGGGACCGCGCTGTACGATTGGGATTATCTCGTCCAAGAGGACCGGGCCCATCGCCTGATATACACCGACCCCGGCATTTTCGAAACCGAGATGACGAACATCTTCGGCGGGACCTGGACCTATCTCGCGCACGAAAGCGAAATCCCGTACGACAACGACTTCATCACCCGGCGCATGGGCTTGCGCCCGCTCATCATAGTGCGCGACAGCGCCGGAAAAATCCGCGCGCTGTACAACCGCTGCACCCATCGCGGCACCACGTTGTGCCGCTGGGATAAGGGCAACACCAAGTCGTTCCAGTGCCCGTACCATGGTTGGAACTTCCTCAATACGGGGAAGCTGCGCGGCGTGCCGTGGCCGGAGGGCTACGCCGAAGACATGCGCGATCCCAAATACAACATCGCGCAGGTACCGCGCATGGAGTCGTATCGAGGCTTCATCTTCGGCACGCTCAACATGGACGCGCTCGCGCTCACCGAGCATCTTGGTCCTATTACCAAAATCATCGACGAGTGGCTCAACCGCAATCCCGGCGGCAAGGTCGTGGTCTGCGAAGCCAACCGGTTCAAGTTCAAGGGCAATTGGAAGCTCGCCTACGACAATTCGTGCGACGGTTATCACGTCGCTTATTCGCACCGTTCGCTCTTGGAAACCGAGAACCGCTTTGCCGGCGAGAACGCCAAGGGTATGGCCTACTATCGCAACTCGCCCGACACCCAGCCGATGTACATGCGCTATACCGGCCACGGCAATCACTTCAAGGACAAGCGGCCGAATCTGGAAAAACGGCCGGGCGGCCTGTGGGCGCTGGAAAGCGCGCATCCCGGCATGGAGCATTACGAGGCCGAATTCGTTAAGCGCTACGGCGACCGCGCCTTCGCGCTGCTTGACCTCGCCGGGTCCGAGCCCGTCAACATCAATGTGTTTCCGAATTTTTCGCTGCTCGGCAACCATATCCAGGTTTTCGAGCCGATCGGCGTCGGCGAGACCAACGCCATCTGGTACGGCACCATGATCGTCGACGAAGCAGGCCGGCTCGGCGACGCCACGGGCGACATCAACGCGCTGCGCATGCGCACCCAGGAAGGCTTCCCCAATTTCGGGGAAGTCGACGACATCGCGAATTTCGAGCAGATCCAGCGTGGACTGATGGCGCCGGAAGACGAGTGGGTCTACATGCACCGCGGCCTCGGCATTCCCGGCCGCGTCAAACAGCACGACGACGGCTCGATCACCGCGCCCGCGACCGACGAGGCGTTCATGCGCGAGCATTTCAAGGAATGGAAGCGGCTCATGAAAGCGCAACCGAACCTGGCGATCCAACGGGAGCCGTGACATGAACGCGCAAGCTATGCTCGATCCCTCGCGCAGCTCGTACTACGTCAACGATGCGCTTTATCGCGAGTTGATCGAGAATTTCTCCGACTGGCAGGATGACGCGCGCGCCGTCACCGATCTCGCCCTCCGCGACGAGTTCCGCCGGCTGTTGGAGCGCGAGGCGCGCCTGCTCGATCAGCTGCGCTACGAGGATTGGCTCAAAATGTACGCGGCGGAATGCATCTACTGGGTGCCGTCGACGCCCAGCGCCGGCGACCCGCGGCGCGAGATTTCGGTCATGTTCGATGACCGCCGCCGGCTCGAAGACCGCATCTACCGCCTGCGCACCGGCTTTGCCTGGTCGCAGGCGCCGGCGTCGCGCACGGTACGCCTGATCGCCAACGTCGAAGTATTCTCAACCGAGCGCGACCAGGTGCGCATGCTGCGGTCGAACTTTCTGATCAGCGAGTTTTGGGGCGATGAAATCCGAGTGCTCACGGGCTGGGCGGGACACCGCGTCGTGCGCGATGGCGACGGCTGGAAAATCCAGGCGAAACAAGTGAACCTGATCGACTGCGATCAATGTATCCGCAATCCAAGCATCATTTTGTAGGTCACCATCCAAGCGTTACCTTGATCCCATGAGCAAACTCAAACTCACGCTGGCCTGCGGCCGCTATGACCGCACCCAACCGTTGATCGACGGCCGGGTCGAGCCAGAAGGCGTCGACCTGACATTCCTGCCGCTGCGGCCGGGCGAGACATTCTGGCGCATGCTCAACCACGGCGAGTTCGATGTCTCCGAAATGTCGCTGTCGTCCTACACGATTCTGCGCTCGGAAGGCGATACGCGCTTCATTGCGATCCCAGTCTTTCCATCCCGGGTGTTTCGCCATTCGGCGGTGTACCTGCGGGCCGATTCCAAAATCGAAAGGCCGCAACAGCTGAAGGGAAAACGCATCGGCGTCGGTGACTATCAGATGACGGCGGCGGTCTGGGTGCGCGGAATGCTGATGCACGAATACGGTGTTGCGCCCGAGGACGTGACCTGGGTGATCGGCAGACCGGTTCGCACCATCAAGCCGCCTGAAGGCATTCGGGTTGAGTTTATGTCGTCCGCGACGACGCTCGAATCCATGCTCGAACGCGGCGAGATCGACGCTCTCGCGTCGGTGATGATCCCCAAGGCACTGGGGACAACCATGCGGCGGCTGTTTAGCGATCCGCGCAAGGTCGAGCGTGATTATTTCGAAAGGACCCGCATTTTCCCGATCATGCACACCTTCGTGCTGAAAACGCGGCTCTACGAGGAGAACCCTTGGCTGGCGGTGAGTTTCTATCGGGCTTTCTGCAGGGCGCGCGACATCGCTTATCAATGGATGTACGACACCGATGCGTTGACGGTGAGCCTGCCCTGGGTGATCGACGAGCTGGAATCAACGCGCAGGATTTTCGGGCCGCAGATCTGGGATTATTCGATCGAAGGCAGCCGCCCGACGCTCGACGCGCTCGTCACCTACCTCGACGAGCAAAAGCTCACGCGCCGCCGCATGAGCGTCGAGGAGCTTTTTGTCCCCAACATCGGTCCCGGTCTCGCGGAATACTTGAAGGCCACCGGAGAGGATTGACTGTAAGGCAGCTTTCGCTCCCAACCGGCGGCTCAATTCACTCCGCCGCCGCCGCTTTTTTGAGAATTTCGTCCGGCGTCGAGGAGACCACTTCGACATATTTCGGAACGAACTTGCCGCCTTCGATAAATTTGATGAACTCCGGCTTGATGTCGTTGGCCAGGATTTTCCGGATGCGTGCGTGCTCTTCGATGTCGGACCACTCGGCGATCAGGTAGAAGCGCTGCGGATCCTCGGTGTCGCGGCACAGCACGCCGTCCTTCACCTGCGCCCATGATTTATGCATCGGATTGCCGTCCGAATAGTCGAACGCCTCGAACAGGCGGATGAACTCGGCCTCCGTGCCTTGCATCACGCGAAAATCATAGATGTGCAGATAATTGCCCCTGGTGGCGAGAGGTTCTTGCGCCATGACATTTCTCCTTATCAGGTCGCTGCGAGCGTACGCCGACAATTTCTTGCTCGCAACCCGATCGGCCTCGCGCCGCGCGATCATGACGACTGCATTGCTGCGGAAGAACTGCAAAATGGAAATCGATTGCAAGCTGGAAGCAATGGGATATGCTGAAAAACTTTCATGACGGCCTGGCGACGGCGAGCTGCATGACATCGCAAAAAGTGACTTGGCAAAAAGTGGCGTCGTTGGATGTGCTGCGCGACGGCGAAGCGATCGGCATCGACATCGCGGGGACGACGATCGCGCTGTTCCGGCTCGGCGACGAAGTTCATGCCACGAGCGGCATTTGCAGCCACGAGTTCGGCGTGCTCGCCGACGGCTTCATCGAGCCGGCGGACGGCACCGTCGAGTGCCCCCTGCATCAGGCATTGTTCGATATCCGCACCGGGAAGGCGCAATGCGCTCCGGCGACGGCGGACCTCAACGTCTATCCGGTCAGGATCGATGGTTCGGATATTTTGATCGACGCCGCGTGCGTCCAGCGAGCGAATGAGGCGACCTTGGCAACGACTGCCGCGCCGGCGGCCGCGCGCGAACCTGCCGCAGTCCCAGGCCTGGCTGGCGCGGGTCACGGCAGAATCCAGAACGCCAACCCGGCATCCGACGGCGCAGCGACCTTCACGCGGCAATATGTGTGGCCCGACGACGATCTCTCCGTTATTCCCGACTGGGTCTACACCGATAAGCTTGTCTATGACCGGGAAGTCGAACGAATCTTCCACGGCCGGACCTGGAACTATGTGGCGCTCGAGGCCGAGCTCCCGAGCACCGGCGACTTCATCCGCTCCAATGTGGGGCCGACCCCGGTTGTGGTCGCTCGGGCCGCGGACGGGTCGATCAACGTCTTCGAGAACCGCTGCATGCACCGCGCTGCGGAATTCTGCCGCGAGCTCAGCGGCACGGCCAAGGAATTCATCTGTCCCTATCATCAGTGGACCTACGATCTGCGAGGAAACCTCATCGGCATTCCATTCCGCCGCGGCATCGGCGGCAAGGGCGGCATGCCGGCGGATTTCAAACTGCAAGATCACAACCTGCGCCGGCTGAACGTGACCAGCCATCGCGGCGTCGTCTTCGCATCCTATGCGGACGAGATCGAATCATTTGCCGACTATCTCGGGCCCGAGGTGTTGCGCGAATTCGAGGCGACGTTCGACGGCCGCAAGCTCAACGTGCTTGGCCATTATCGGCATTCGCTCCCGGGCAACTGGAAGCTCTATCACGAGAACCTCAAGGACCCTTATCACGCCACGCTGCTGCATACCTTCCTGGTGACATTCGGTCTGCTGGTTGCCGGAAATCGCTCGCTCATGCTCACCGACGGGAGCGGGCGGCACGGCGTGATGGCGTCGGCGAAGTCGGACGCCAAATCGGTCTCCGGCGACGCCAAGAAAGAGATGCGCAATTTCCAGGAAGGTTTCACGCTGCGAGAGCCGCGCTTGATGGACTATGTCGAGGAATTCGACAGCCCCTGGTCCGTGACCATGGCGACCATCTGGCCCAATCTGATCTTGCAGCGCGAAATGAACACGCTGGGAATTCGCCAGATCGTACCCACGGGGCCGCACGAATTCATCATGAAGTGGACCAAGTTCGGCTGCGAGGGCGA
>Ga0181536_10005328_pt1 | contig 13240 bp, 4 predicted proteins | sample PEATcosm2014_Bin_41_FD_121105 | JGI IMG/M metagenome (GOLD analysis project Ga0181536, IMG submission 121105) | Peatland microbial communities from MTU Mesocosm Facility, Houghton, MI, USA - PEATcosm2014_Bin17_60_metaG | ecosystem: Environmental > Terrestrial > Soil > Wetlands > Peat | place...
CGTGTCCTCTCGATCCTTGGGTGTCAGTAACCGCAAGAATCGGGGGCCACGGGGCCCTACTGGTGGATGCCTATGGGCGGGTCACCGAGTTGGCCCCGCCCCACGCCTGATCGAGAAGAGCCGGAAGACCTGTGCGTCTTCTGCAACGACGAGTCACTGCCACCGCTCGTCCAGGCTGCCATCGGCCACGCCCAGTTCGAGACGATCCACCCCTTCGTCGACGGCAACGGCCGCACGGGCAGGGCCCTCGTGCAAGTCATCCTGAGGCGCCGAGGGCTCGCCCCGGCGTTCGTCCCACCGATCAGCGTGGTTCTGGCCGGGCAGAAGGGACGCTACATCGAGGGACTTACCTGGTACAGAGAAGGCCGAGTCACCGGCTGGGTGGAGCGCTTCAGCGCCGCCGCCGCCATGGCGGCAAGGCTGGCCACCCGTTACGTGGGCGAAGTACAGGCGCTCCAGGCATCGTGGCGCGAGCGCCTTACGGAAGCTGTCGGTCCCCGGTCGGATGCTGCCGCTTGGGCGATCATTGACGTCCTGCCTGCCTACCCAGTGATCTCGGTCCCGGTGGCGGTAATGGCTACGGGGCGGACGAGGCCCGCAGTGAACCAAGGGATGGAGCAGCTGGCCGTGGCCAGGGTCCTCGCACCAATCACTGCGGGGCAGCGCAATCGATCCTGGGAAGCTGTCGGCTTGCTCGACCTTCTCGCCGGCATCGAGTCTGTAAGCATCTGAGCCGACTGTGCGTCGGGTGACTTTCAAAACGCTGCGCTCAGCCGGAATTGCCCGCGGCAGTTGCTGTGGCCCGAATGAGGCAACTCGGCAGAATAGATCGAGGCCCCCCGCCCGGGTGAATCGGAACATTGAAGCCGTTGTGATCGCTTGCAGAGTTTCTCGATCGGCTTCGCATCAGCGCTGTTCCCATCGCTGGGTTCGTACCCCGGGTCTTCGACGACGCCACCCATCGGCGCCCGGCAGCATCAATTCATCCCAGCAAACTTCCCAACAACTCTGACGGATTCCCGCCGATTGTGGCGGTCTGTCGATTCCGAGATACCAGCGTTCTTCCTAGTGTGAGGGTCACTTGAGGACGATGTAGAATCGCGGCGGACCGGATCTTGCTCGTTCGAAGTCCGTCACCCAATCCTCTCGGCCACGGGGGATAGCTGGCCCCTTCACCCCCCGCATGAATCTTGGTACGGGCTTGCACGATCGTCGGACTTGTCACCGTGTAACGCTTGGCGGGTGTGGTGCAGAAGTACACGGCAGTGACATTGTTGATTCCCGTACCGGTAATTGTGACCATCGTTGTGCCGGTGATGGGCCCCGAGGTGGGGGTGAACGATGTGATCGTTGCTCATTGGCCCGTGAACGTGTAGTTCGAGGGCGCCGTTGCCGTACCGCCCACGGTGGCCACCTTCACCGCGACCGAGGCAGCCGCGTGAGGCTTGGTGACAGCTTTGATAGTCGTCGAGCTTGTAATCGTGTAGCTCGCGGCGACTGTCGCACCGAACTGCACGACGCTTGTGGCAGTGAAGCCAGAGCCGGTGATCGTGACTGTCGTGCTGCCCGTGGTCGGACCCGAGGGCGGTGTGATCTTGGATATAGACGGAGCTGCGACATAGGTGTAGGCCGCTGCTTGGGTGGTCGTTCCACCGTAAGCACTCACCGTCACTGTGACGCTTCCTGGAGTCGATGGCGGGACTGTCGCCGTAATGGCTGTTGAACCAGTGGAAACGACGGGAGCTGGCTTGCCTCCGATGGTGACTGAAGCTCCTGTCAGATTCGTTCCGTGCACGACCACCTCGGTGAACCCGGAAGTCGGACCAGACGATGGCGTGAGTTTCGTGACAGTCGGAGCGGGAATACTCGCCGTGTAGATCCAGGTGTCATTGAGTGTTCCCGGTGTGTTGTTGGCTCCACCGAACAGCACCATGTTTCCGGTGGCCGGGTCATAGGCCATTGGAGCGTTTGTGCGCGCCCCAGGGCTCTTGGTCGGCGCCTGCTCGATCCAAGTCACTCCATTCCAGGCCCACGTGTCATCCTGTGGTCCGTCGAGCGCGTAGGCTCGGCCACCGAAGAGCAGCACGCTCCCAGTTGCTGGGTCGTAGGCCATCGACGCCGAGGTGCGAGCCGGAGGACTCGTCGCAGGGTGGAGTTGGGCCCAATTCGTGCCATTCCACGTCCAGGTGTCGTTGTCTGTTTGGTAGTGCCCTGTGTGCGATGTACCACCGAAGAGCAGGATTTTCCCCATTGCCGGGTCGTAGGTCATTGAAGCTTCGCTACGGCCCGGTGGACTCTTGGTCGGGAATTGCTCCGTCCAGTTCACCCCATTCCACGTCCACGTATCGTCCAGACTCGACGGCGATGTGTTGGTGCCACCAAAGAGGACCACGTCACCGGTGGCAGGATCGTAGGCCATCGCTGCGTTCGCCCGGGCGGGCGGATTTGTATCGGGGGAGAGTTCAGTCCAGTTGCTGCCGTTCCACGTCCAGGTGGTGTTGTGGTCGCCGACGTAGTAGCCGCCGAAGAGGACCATTTCCCCCATGGCTGGGTCATAGACCATCGAAAAGCCGCTGCCGCTGGGGCTTGTCTTCGGAAACAGCTCAGTCCAGGTGCTGCCGTTCCACGTCCAGGTGTCCCGTTTGTAATTGCCCCCGAACAGGAGCATCGACCCGGTGGCTGGGTCGTAGTCCATTACACCACCTTGGCGCTTCGGGGGAACGGTCGACGGATACTTCTCGTACCAGCTGTCCGTGGCGTACGTCGGAGCTCCGTACTCCCACGTGTCGGCCACGTAGGCACCTGTTTCGCTTCCGCCGAACAGGACGATCTGACCGGTTGCCGAATCGAACGCCATTGCGGCACCCCCGCGAGCAGAAGGCGTTGTCGCCGGTGTCACCTTCGCCCAGTTGGCTCCATTCCACGTCCAATTGTCGGAGAGGCTCGACGAGCCTGTACCACCAAAGAGCTCCAGTCGACCAAGAGATTGGTCAAAGGCCGTGGCCGCGCCGGATCGGGCGCTCGGGCTCGTGGTCGGCGTTTGCTTGCTCCACGCTGTGCCGTTCCATGTCCAGGTGTCATCCAATTTGCCGCTCGCCCCGATGCCCCCGAAGAGGACGAGCTGCGAAGTGGATGTGTCGTACTGCATCGCAGCGTAGGCGCGTGCTGCAGGACTCAGCGGGACTGTCACTTTGGTCCACGTGACACCGTTCCACGCCCAGGTGTCGTCGAGCATGCCACTCTCACCTTCCCCGCCAAAGAGAATCAGCTGCCCCCTTGCGGGGTCGTACGCCATTGCTGCGCCAGAGCGAGGTGGCGGGCTAGCTGGCGGTGTGATCCTTGCCCACGTAGAACCCGTCCAGGCCCAGGTGTCGTCGAGGCTGCCGCCGGTGCCTAGCCCCCCGAAGAGGATCAGCTGGCCAGTGCTCGGGTCGTAGGAAATCGACGCCCCTGCGCGCTGCGCTGGACTGAGGCTTGGCGACAACGCAGTCCAAGAGGTCCCATTCCATGTCCACGTATCACCGAGGTAACCGGAAACGTCCGCTCCGCCAAAGACAATCGTCTGACCGGTGGCGGGGTCAAAGGCAGCCGCGGCGCCAGAGCGGTTCGCCGGGCTGGATGCCGGGTTCAGCTTGTTCCAATTGGCCGTCGACTGGGCGGCGGTCCCGGGGAACTTGTAGTTCGTGCTTGACGTTGCAGTTCCAACGGTCGTGGTGACCGAGACGGCCACTGTCCCGGCCACGTGAGGCTTCGTGACGGCCTTGATCTGGGTCCCGCTTGTCACCGTGAAGCTCTTGGCTGTTGTCGTTCCGAACGTGACGGCGAGAGTGGAGAACCCGATTCCGCTGAAGCCGGAGCCGGTAATGGTAACCGTCGTTGTGCCGGCGGTGGTTCCTGTGGCAGGGGTAAAGGACGTAATGGTGGGTGGGGGCAGGACGAACTTGTAGTCCGATGAGGCTGTCGCCGTGCCGCCCGCCGTCGTGACCTTGATGATGACTGTGTCGGCGCTATGGGGCTTGGTAATGGCCTTGATCTGCGTTGGGCTTGTCACCGTGAAGCTCTTGGCTGTTGTTGTGCCGAACTTGACCGCGGTGGCCCCGTAAAGACCGGTGCCGGTGATGGTGACCGTGGTTGTTCCGCTAGCGGTGCCGGTGGTTGGAGTGAAGGAGCTGATGCTTGGTGCAGGCGCGGAGAATTCGTAGGAAGCCCGGTTGGCGTTGCCGCCTCCCGGCACGGAGACTCCGACGGTCACTGTGCCCGCCACGTGAGGTTTGGTCACGGCCGTGATCTGCGTTGGACTTGTCACCGTGTAGCTCTTGGCGGCTGTGTTTCCGAAGTTGACCGAGCTCGCGCCGTAGAGACCGGTGCCGATGATGGTCACCGAGGTTGTTCCGCTGGTGGTGCCGGCAGTGGGGGTGAACGAGCGGATTGTGGGTACAGGCGCCTGGAACCTGAAGTCAGTGAACGCCGTGGCCGTGCCGCCGGAAACGGTGACCTTTACGGGCACTGTGCCGTACACGTGGGGCTTGGTGATCGCCTTGATCTGCGTTGTGCTTGTCACCGTGAAGCTCTTGGCTGTTGTTGTTCCGAACGTCACGGCGGTGGCACTGCTCAGGCCCGGGCCGGTGATGGTGACCGTGGTTGTGCCGCTGGTCGTGCCACTGGCGGGTGTGAAGATGATTGTCGTGGGTGTTGTCGTCACGAACTTGTAGGCCGACTCGGCGGTGCTGGATCCTCCTGCCGTAGCGACCTTGACGGAGACTGTGCCCCGTACGTGGGCTTTGGTGACGGCCGTGATCTGGGTCGGGCTGGTCACCGTGTACCGCTTGGCTGTTGTTGTCCCGAACTTGACGGCAGTGGCCCCGTAGAGACCGGTGCCGGAGATGGTCACCGTGGTTGTGCCTCTGGTGGCGCCCATGGGAGGCGTGAACGAGGAAAGCACTGGGGTGGGTGCCACGTACTTGAAGTCCGTCAACGCGGTAGCGGTGCCGCCGCCCGTGATCACTTTGACCGCAACTGTCCCCGCCACGTGCGGCGCGGTGACCGCCTTGATCTGGGTTGGAGATGTGACCGTGTAGCTCTTCGGATTTGTCACGCCGAACTCGGGAATGCCGGCATAGAGCCCGGTGCCGGTAATGGTGACCGTGGTTGTGCCACTGGTCGTGCCTGTGGCGGGGGTGAACGAGGTGATGGTGGGAACAGGTGCCGCGAACCAGTAGTTGGTCGGCGCCGTTCCCGTGCCGCCAGCCGTGGTGACCCTTACCGTCACATTTCCCTGCGCATGGGGCTTGGTGATGGCCGTGATCTGAGTTGAGCTTGTCACGGCGAAGCTTTTGGCTGCTGTTGTGCCGAACTTGACGGCCGTGGCCCCGAGAAGCCCGGTGCCGGTGATGGTGACCGTGGTTGTGCCGCTAGAGGTCCCTGTGGCCGGCGTGAACGAGGAAATCGTCGGTGAAGGCGTCACGAACCTGTACTTGCTGTTCGATGTGGCAACTCCGCCCGAGGTAGCGACGCTGATCGTGACTGTGCCGGACGAGTGGGGCTTGGTGATGGCCTTGATCTGGGTTGGAGAAGTGACCGTGTAGCTCGTTGCTGTTGTCGTGCCGAATTTGACCGATGTCACCGTGATGCCCGGACCGCTGAAGTTGCTCCCTGTGATCGTCACTGTCGTTGTGCCCCCGGGGAGACCCGTGGCCGGGGTAAACGACGAGATGGTCGGCGCGCCCACCGGAAGCCGAAGTTGAAGGTCGACGGCACCGAAGGCGGTTGTGTTTGTGGCCGGCCAGCTGCCTGGTCCTGTGGATCCGGCCGTGGTTGATCCCGTGCCCGGAGGCCCGAGCGCCGTGTCCTCGCCGTCACCGGTCGTGGGCCCGCCCGAGTGCTGGAAGGCACCGGTCACGTTCGTGACTGTCGACGTCCATGGGGGGGCAGCGCCGCCCATATCACCGCCGAGGTAGAGATTCACAAGCTGATCGGCCGTGCTCGACGAGCTGAGCGTGACCGTCCCTCGCTCGGAAGCGGTCTTGGCCTTGGTGAGGGTGGCACCCACCACCGGGTTGTAGGGGTCGACGCCTGTGACCTTGACCACCTGGAGCAGGTTGTAGGGGTTCGCGGTCGTCTTGGTGGTTGGATCTGTGAAGGTCACGGTGATGGCACCCGAGCTGTTGTTGCCGGTTCCGTACCAGGCCCACTGCCATGAGTGCTCGCTGCCCGACAGTGCCCCGGCCACTGTGATCGAGTTGGTGGCCGCTGTGATCTTGTGCAATGTCTTCAAGTTCGTGGCGGAGACAGCCGCGTTGTCACCCTGTGAAGAGGTGTGTCCGGCGAAGATGATGTAGCTGGCGCCATTGGTGCTGGTAAAGGTCGTACTGACTGCCGTGGTCGTCGATTCGGTTTGGGTGAGCGAGACATTGGTCGCCGTGGGAGCGGCTTCGATTTCCTGGGTGAGAACGGCCGAAGTGGAATTCTCGTAGCGGCCGCTCGACGAGGTGAACACGGCCTTGATCGATTTGCCGGTGCTCGTGGCTATGTACTTCACCTTGCAGGTGGCCACCCCCGACGAATAGGCCGTCGAGCTTGTGCAGGTGATGGCCGTTGTCCCTGTCGTGAACACCACCGAGCCACTCGGGGCCGCCGGCGACACCGAGGCCGTGTACGTGACCGACCGTGTCCTCTGCGATGGGTCTGACGACGACGTGACCGTGGTCGTCGTTGTCAGGAGAACACCGAACTTGTAGTCCGACGGAGCCGTGGCGGTGCCGCCGACCGTCGTCACATTGACGGTCACTGTGCCAGCTGCGTGAGCCTTGGTCACGGCTCTGATCGTCGTGGCGCTGACCACTGTGAAATTGGATGCGGTTGTTGTACCGAACTTCACCGAGCTGACAGAGATCCCCGTCCCCTGGAAATTGGTTCCGGTGATCGTGACGGTTGTGCCGCCCGTTGTGGCGCCTGTGGCCGGGGCAATACTCGTGATCGTCGGGGCCGGAACCACGAACTGGTAGTCCGATGAAGCGACGCCCGTCCCACCGGCCGTGGTTGCCTTGACCGCCACTGCTCCGGCCACGTGTCCCATGGTGATCGCCGTGATTCGCGTCGGCGATGTGACCACGAAGCTCTTCGCTGTTGTGGCACCGAACTTGACGGCGGTGGCCCCGTAGAGGCCGGTACCGGTTATGGAGACCGTCGATGTTCCCGTCGTCAAGCCTGTAGCGGGGGTGAACGAGGTGATGGTCGGCACGGGTGCGACGAACTTGTAGTCCGACAAGGCCGTGTCCGTTCCCCCAGTCGTAATGACCTTGACGGTGACTGTGCCGGCGACGTGGGGATTGGTGACCGCCTCGATTCGAGTCGGCGATGTGACCGCGAAGCTCTTCGCTGTTGTTGTGCCGAACCTGACGGAAGTGGCGGTGCTGAGGCCGGTGCCGGTGATGGTGACCGTCGTTGTGCCGCTGGTCGTGCCTGTGGTGGGCGTGAAGGAGAGTGTCGCGGTTGTCGACCCGAACTTGTAGTGCGAGGAAGACTTTGCCGTCCCCCCCGCCGTAATGACTTTGATTGTGACTGTGCCGGCCACGTGGGGTCGGGTGAAGGCGGTGACGGAAGTGGGACTTGTGACATGGAAGTGGGACGCCGGTGTCGACCCGAAGTCGACGGAGGTGGCTCCGTAGAGTCCGGTTCCGGTGATGGTGACCGACGTTGTCCCTAACGTGGTCCCCGTGGCCGGCGTGAACGACGAGATGGTCGGCACCGGGGCCACGTACTTGTAGTAGCCGTGGCTCCCCTCCCCCCCAGCCGTCCACAGGGTCACCGCCACTGTGCCTGCAGCGTGGGGCTCGGTGACGACCTTGATCTGGGTGGGGCTTGTGACCGTGTAGCTCTTGACGGGCGATGTCCCGAAATCGAGGGCCGTAGTGCCGTAAAGGCCGGTACCGGTGATGGTGACGGTCGTTGTTCCCGACGTGGTCCCCGACGCAGGTGTGAGCGAGGAGGCGATGGGGAATGGGGCCACGAACCTGTACTTGGACGAGGCCGTGATGGTGCCGCCAGACGTGGTGGCCTTGACGGCCACTGTGCCCTGCACGTGCGGCTTGGTGACGGCCTTGATCTGGGTCGGGCTTGTGACGGTGAATCTCTTGGCTGTTGTTGTGCCGAACTTCACGGCCGTGGTGCTGTTGAGGCCGGTGCCGGTGACGGTCACCGTCGTTGTGCCGCTAGTCGTGCCTGTGGCCGGCGCGAAGGATGTGATGGTCGGTACCGGTGCCGTGAACTTGAAGTCAGACAAGGCCGTGGCCGTGCCTCCTGCCGTGGTGGCCTTGACGGTCACTGTGCCTGCGACATGGGGTTTGGTGACGGCCTTGATTTGCGTCAGGCTTGTCACGGTGAAGCTCTTGGCTGTTGTTGTGCCGAACTTGACAGCCGTGGTGCTGTTGAGGCCGGTGCCGGTGATGGTGACGGTCGTTGTGCCCGAGGTCGTCCCTGTGGCGGGGGTGAACGAGGTGATGGTCGGAACCGGGACCACGAATTTGTAGTCCGAAGGGGCCGTGGCCGTCCCTCCGGCCGTGGTCACCTTCACCGAGACTGTGCCGGCCGCGTGGGCCGGGTCCTTCACCCTGATCTTTGTGGGGTCGATCACGCGGACTGTGGTGGCCGGTGTTGTACCGAACTTCACGGAGCTGGCCCCTGTGAAGTTGGAACCGCCGATCTCGACTGTGGTACCGCCCGCGGTGGTCCCAGAGGTCGGTGTGAGCCCCGTGATCGTCGGCGTGGGAGCCACGAATTTGTAGTTCCCCGTCGAAGTGCCGGTCCCACCGGCCGTGGTCACTCTCACCTTGACTGTGGCGGCCACGTGTGGCCTGGTCGTGGCTTTGAGCGTCGTCGGGCTTGTGACGGTGAAGCTCTTGGCTGTTGTTGTGCCGAACTTGACCGACGTTGCCCCGAAGAGGCCGGTCCCGGTGATGGCCACCGTCGTTGTGCCGCTGGTGGTGCCTGTGGCGGGCATGAACGAAGTGATCGTCGGCGTGGGGGCGACGAATCTGTAGGCGCTAGGCGAAGTGGCCGTTCCCCCGGCGGTGGTGACCTTGATCGTGACTGTGGCGGCCACGTGGGGTTTGGTGACGGCCTTCACTGTGGTCGGACTTGTGACCGTGAAGGTCTTGGCTGTTGTTGTGCCGAACGTGAGTGAGCTGGCCCCCGTGAAACCGGTCCCGGTGATGGTCACCGTCGCTGTGCCCGAGGTGGTCCCTGTGGTGGGGGAGAACGAGGTGATGGCGGGGACAGGCGCCACGAATTTATAGATTGCGGAAGCAGTGACCGTCCCCCCGGCCGTCGTGACCTTCACGTTCACTGTGCCGGCTGCGTGGGCCTCGGTGACGGCTTTCACGGTCGTCGGGCTTGTGACGGTGTAGCTCTTGGCTGTTGTCGTGCCGAACTTCACGGCGGTGGCGCCGTAGAGGTCGGTGCCGGTGATGGTGACCGTCGTTGTCCCCGAGGTGGGCCCTGTGACGGGGGTAAACGAGGTGAGCCTTGGCGTGGAGGCCACGAATTTGAAGTTGCCGGTCGAGGAGGAGGCCCCCCCGGCCGTCGTCACCTTCACCCTCACTGTGCCGGCCACCTGGGGCTTGGTGACGGCCCTGATGGAGGTCGGGGACGTGACGGCGAAACTGGCCGCTGTTGTTGTGCCGAAGGCGACAGCGGTGGCCCCTTCGAAACCGGTCCCGCTGATGGTCACCGTGGTTCCGCCGCTGGTGGTGCCTGTGGTGGGCGTGAGCGAGGTGACCGTCGGGCGTGGGGCCACGAACGTGTAATCGGCCGACGAAGTGGCTGTCCCGGCGGCAGTGAGAACGGTGATGGGGTAGGTAGCCGCCGCGTGGGGAGCGGTCGTGGCCGTGATCTGGGTCGGGCCTGTGACCGTGTAGCTGGCCGCCGGTGTTGTGCCGAATCGGACCGCGGTGGCACCGACGAAACCGGTCCCGGTGATGGTGACCGACGTGCCGCCGTTCGTGGTCCCCGAGCTCGGGGTGAACGAGGTGATCGTCGGGTGCGGGGCAACGAACGTGTAGTCACCCGAGGAGGTCCCCGTCCCGCCCGCGGTTGAGACCGACACGGGGACCGTGGCCGGCACGTGGGACTTGGTGGAGGCCGTGATCTGGGTCGGGCTTGTCACGGTGTAGCTGGTGACCGCTGTTGAGCCGAACTTGACCGCGGTGGCGCCGTAGAGACCCGTGCCGGCGATGGTGACCGACGTCCCGCCACTGGTCGTGCCCGAGGCCGGTGCAAACGAGGTGACCGTCGGACGCGGGGGCACGAACGTGTAGTCGGTGCCAGGGGTCGCAGTCCCGCCTTGGGTGGTGACCTTGATTGCGACTGTGCCGGCCGCGTGGGGTTTGGTGACGGCGGTGATCTGGGTCGGGCTTGTCACGGAGTAGCTCGCGGCGGTTGTTGTGCCGAAGGTGACCGCGGTAGTGGAAACGTCCGTGCCGGTGAAGTTGGTACCGGTGATGGTCACCGTGGTGCCGCCGCTGGTGGTGCCGCTGGTGGAGGAGAACGAGGTGATGGTGGGTACGGGGGCCACGAACCTGAAATCGGTCGATGCGCTCGCTGTCCCGCCTCGGGTGGTGACCTTGATCCTGGCTGTGCCTGCGGCGTGGCCGTTGGTCACCGCCGTGATGGTTGTCGGGCCGGTCACCGTGTAGCTGGCGGCTGGTGTCATGCCGAACGTGACCCCGATGGCCGCTGTGAAATTGGTGCCGGTGAGCGTCAGCCTCGTGCCACCACTCGTCGGCCCCGAGGTCGGTGTGAAGCTGGTGAGCCTCGGTGGTGTCACGAACGTGAAATGGCCAAGCGATGTGTTGATTCCTTCGGGCGTGATGACCCTGATCTCGACCGATCCCGCAGCGTGGCTATTGGTCAACGCCGTGATCTTGTATGTGCTTGTCACCGTGAAGCTGGTGGCTGGTGTCGACCCGAAGTAGACTGCGGTGGATCCTGTGAGATGGTTGCCATTGATGATGACCGTGGTGCCGCCGAGGGTCGGTCCCCCTATCGGCTTGAATGCCACGATGCACCCGCTCAGCAGTACGGCGAGCGCCGGGAGCAGCACAACGGCAAAGAACAGCCAGAACCCCCGCCGTGACGACTCTTCGGTCTGGCCACTCCCGATGGGAAGCCGCAACGGAAGCTTGTGAGTCTTCGTCTCCACGGTGGGCGTTCCTCGGGGCACCAAGCGTGTCTGCCTAGGTAGGTGGCGTACGTCCTTGCGAAGGCCGTGCACGACTCGGCCGACGGGCACAGGGTACTTCGCCGGCGGGTTGGTGGCTACCTCTATTCCCACGACCCGCGGTCACATCCCGACTCTTGGCGAGTGAGGACTTCTTCATTGATGTCCAGTTGATATTGCACCGACGTTGGCGGACGCGGCCGGGTACACCTATTCACTGTGTCGATGGACGTTCCAGAGCCTTGCATTGGCGAGGGGGTTGATGCCCATGTGGCGCAGTGCGACGGCCCGCTCGTCGTGCTCTTCTGCGACCACGGAGCCGACGGGCGGAGGTCGGCCGTGAACACGCGAGCACACGAATGCCCGAAAGAGCTCACACGACGACCTCGCCTTATTGACACTTCGGCGTTCTGCCACATTTACGCAGGTCCTAGGAAATAGGGCCGTGCCTCCGATTCGTCCGGGCGCAGCAACCACAACGAGCAGTTTTCGGATCAGGGGACGGCTCTCCATTCGTCTTGGGGTCGATCCGTGACCTGCAGGATGGCCCGGTGCCGCCGATGGGGTGCAGCCGACGACGGGGGGCCGCCCTCGAGGGCACTGCAACCCTCGGCCTCGCGGGACCTTCCGTCGGCCACATCCGACGCGTACCCCATCAAGGGACTCCGCCTTTTCCTCGATCGGCGAAGCGTCGGTGGCGCAGCCGTTGCCGGGTCGGTGCCCCAGCGCTTCGACGACTCCACCCAACAGCACCCGCCAGCCGCAATTCATCCCGACAAGAGTCCCGACGACTCAGGCGGATTCCCGCCATTCTGGCAGTCTGCCAGGTACGAGATGCCCGAATTCTTCCTGTTGAGAGGGTCTTTGAGGACGAAGCACTACCCCGGCGGACCGCATCTTGCTCGTGAGAGCTCCATCGCCTCATCCCCTCGGCCACGGGGGAGGGAAGCGACGCCAGCCTTGCACCGCCCGCCGTCGCACCTCGTCCACCGGCGCCCCCGCCCCCTCGGTCACCGGGTGGCGGAGCGTAGGCTGTGGCCGGTGCAAGCGGTGAAAGGAGCGCTCATGACGACGGTGGAGCCCGCCCGCTCCCCCACCGTCGCCCCGACCCTGGCCCCCTCGCGGCCCGAGCCGGTCATGGACGAGGGGGACCACGAGCGGATGTCGCACATCGTGCTGGAGGGGTACAAGCCCGACGAGGGCGACTTCGTCTCGCTGGGCACCACCGTGGTGGAGGGGATGGTGACCGGGACCCCGGTGAAGGCCCTGTGCGGGAAGGTCTGGGTGCCCGGGCGCGACCCCCGCCGCTACCCCGTGTGCCCCACGTGCAAGGAGATCGCCGCCGGCATGGGCTGGAAGGTGCCGGCGGGCTGAAGGCCTTCCTAGGGGCGCCCGGCGGTGTGCCAGACTGGGACCCCTCGGTGGGCGTAGCTCAGCAGGTTAGAGCGCCAGGTTGTGGCCCTGGAGGTCGGGGGTTCAAGTCCCCTCGCTCACCCCGAAGACCCGGTGGTCGGCCGCGGGCCGGCCCCGGGACCAATCGCATGCGGGGGTGGTGCCATGACGTCAGGTGAACGCCAAGCGTCGAGTGGACGGGTGGTGATGGTCACCGGGGCCTCCTCGGGCATCGGGGCCGCCACCGCCCGCCACCTGGCCGCCCAGGGCACCACGGTGGCCCTGGTGGCCCGGCGGGCCGAGCGGCTCGACGAGGTCCTGGCCGACTGTGTGCCCCACGCCCCGGCCTCCCGGCGCTGGGCCGCCGACCTCTCGGACCCCGGAGCCGCGGGCGACCTCGCCCTCGAGATCTGGGACGCCTACGGCCACCTCGACGTGGTGGTGAACAACGCCGGGATCCCGATGCGGCGGCCGGTGACCCGCCTCACCATGGCCGAGGTCGAGCACGTCATGACGGTCAACTACTTCTCGCCGGTCGCCATCTGCCTGGCCGTCCTGCCCCGGATGCTCGAGCGCGGCCACGGCGTCCTGGTCAACGTCTCGAGTCTCGGGGGGCGCCTGGGCATCGTGACC
>Ga0181536_10005329_pt1 | contig 13239 bp, 9 predicted proteins | sample PEATcosm2014_Bin_41_FD_121105 | JGI IMG/M metagenome (GOLD analysis project Ga0181536, IMG submission 121105) | Peatland microbial communities from MTU Mesocosm Facility, Houghton, MI, USA - PEATcosm2014_Bin17_60_metaG | ecosystem: Environmental > Terrestrial > Soil > Wetlands > Peat | place...
ACGGGGTATCATGGTTGGGGGCAACGTCGTTATGCCAACATGTGACCAAATCAGGGAAGCAGTGAATAAGTACGAGGCCGAAAACCCCACGGAGGATTGTGCACTCAAGCAGGCGCTCGATTCCGCTCAAAGCCTGCCACGGTCTTTCGGGCGGTTTCTAGCGGAGGTCTGTTTGATTGCTGATTGGGGAACAATTCAATTATTTCACTTCTCCTTCGACGAACGTGCTGCGATGGCCCGCGAAATCGAGACGTCAGGCTCTGTGCTTCAAGCGATGCGAACTTCGCACCTTGAGGGTTGGGCGGACACTGCCGGGACCAAGAGATTGATCGATGCGGTGGACCGGCTTTCTCAAACTGAGTTGCTTCGGCCGCCCGGCACAAAGAAACGCCAACTGAGCTTTCTCTCAAAATACCTTCACTGGTGCGTGAACGATGCGTTTCCGATTTGGGATAGCAACGCCCGACGGGCGCTGAATGTTGTCAACAATGACGCTTCCTGGTCGTCCTATAAAGACTGGTTGATTCGTGTCCGGGAGGAGTTGGCAAAGCACGGGGCTTGCTGTTTGAAATACGGACACCTCAGATCTCGCGAGTGTCCGTTGCGAACGCTCGATAAAGCTCTTTACGTAATAGGCAGGCGATAAGACCGCCGCGTCTCACAAAATTGGGTCCTAAGACGAACGCGCGCGACCCGAAAACAGCGGGCTTCCACGTCCCACAATTCAGTCTCAAAACTGGACATCATGCGGGTCCGCCGCGGGTAGATTGTAGGAGGCGCGGGGCGTCTCAACATCGGGTCACAAATTCGGCGAGGCTCCGTGCAAATAACCGTCATGTGGCCGTGTAGTCGCCAACCCGCGGAATGAGCGACGCGCGTCGCTCGAATCCTCGGGGGCGAATATCGGCTGTCGGGATCGCGTTTTTCCGCTGCCGGGAACGTCGGCTCCCGGGTACTCCGAGGAGGTGAACTAAGTTCGCGAGAAATATGCTGGCGAACCGGACCGGCGAGTAACGGACTGCCCCGCGATCAACCGAATCCCGGCCGCAGGGCAGCACCAGGGCAGCACGTCAGCCATCCGTACGGCCACAAACGCCTTGGTCGCGAACTGAACTGGACCGAAAACACAACCACTTAGACCCAACCGAACCGAACTGAACTGTAAAGTAGCGGGTTCGATTCCCGTTAGCGCTACCACAAACAAAAGACTTACGAGCCGCAGGGCAGCACGCGGCAGCACGCGCACGGAACCAGAAGAAGAACCCGCTCTCCCGGCCCCATTTCTTGGCAGCGTTGGACAGCCGACATCGCGCCTAACGTGAACGGCGTGTTACGGGAGGAATGAACTTGCATTCCCGGTGAGATGCCGACTTCCCAGTCCTGATCCGGAACGGTTGTTCGTACTCCACGGAGTGAAGACTGAACCCCGATCAGTCTGCATTCCCTTAAGACCCCGAACATCAACTGAATAGCCTGGCGAAGTGTGCCATCAGTGCGCCGCGATACCGTGGAGGCGTCTCTCACTTTGGGGCGTAACCTCGGTGTGGCGCCAACATCAAGCCAGCGATCCCGGAACCGATTAAGCATCTGCTTCGAGGAATCGAGATTCCGGCCGCGGCTCGTTCACCCAGCATCTTGTTCAGATGCGACTACCCATCGCCATACGGCTGCTATTCCATCACCAATCCCGACGATCAATCGGAACCGCGCAATTCGATGACGGCAGAGTGCTGAGCAGTCGGTGGGCGTTGCAACGCGGCGCTGGGCGACTCTCAAGCATCGCAACTTGAGGCTGTCCGCGGCATACTGATCCTTCTGCGGCAGTGCCCAGCGTGCCTCACGGCCTGGCTTACGGTAGCGACGGGCATGAGTTTCTCGGCAGCCCGTGCTTCGTTGGTGCGCACGGGTATGTCCTGTTGTGCGCTGCAGCCGCGGCGCCGGTTATCTGGCCTCTAGGGTTCGTAGGCACGCCGATCTCTGTCCGCCGGCTGCACTGAAGCGCCGGGCCGGCGTGTGGGATGCCGTGCGCCGGTCGATCCCGAGCGGATTACCGAAACTCCGTGGAGCGCACCGCGAAACATCTCGAAGCACTTTCTTTGCTCCACATCCGCGGGCATCGTTCCGACGATGACGACACATTCAACCGAAAACCGTTCGAGGTTGTATTGCCTCGAATTCTCCTTGAGTTGAGTAAGCTCAGCTTGAATGCGGTATCGCTGATCCAGAATCTGTGTGATTGCGCCAGAGAGTTCCTGTGTGGGTGGATAGACGCCGGACCTGTAGGTGTGGCCGAGCAGTTTCGTGTCGGGTGTCTTGATTTCGACAAGGGCAAGATTATTCGTCAACACGTTTGTCACTATGAAGTCACCAATCTTTTGCCCCACGCCGGAGAACTTGCCGCCGCCGACAGACACTTGTTGCTGAAATAGTACAGCAGGAAATCCAAAAGCGAGGCTCAAAATGAACGGATTGGCGGCGAAAAACCGCTGCCATTGTGACTCACCACCGTGTTTTCCGATCAACGCACCGACGCGGGTTATGAGCTGGTCGAGATTCACGAGGTCGATTTGCCGATGCAGTTGCATCAACACATCGGGATGGCGCTCCGCCAGTTCTGCACTGTTACTGGTGACAACGCCGACCGCGGCAATCTGATTCTTATCCGAGAGTTTGCTCTTCGCACTCGCTTCCAAAACCCGATAGATTGTCCGCTCGTTCTGGAGCCGCGAGCGCTCTGGATAACGGGCCGGGTTTAGAGGGTGGACGAGGGTATTGAACGCAAGATTACGCTTGTCCTCTGCGGCGCCCTTCAGCGCTTGCTTGTGGCACGCATTCATGGCGCGTCTCAATTGGTCGAATTCAGCGATCTTCAAGACAAAGGTGTTCCCGTTAATGCTGGTCGGCCTTTTCTTGCTGATAACAAGATGATTGATGCCTTGAATATCCTCGACGGCCACCACGATGTGGCATAGCTCCTTTCTCAGTCCCAATCCAAAGTCCGGATCCCGAGTAAACCCGACCGGCAAAGACTCTAGCAGTCCGAATACATCCTCTGGCGTGGTAGGCTTCTCGAAAACGAATCCCTCCAGCTCCATGGTGTGGATATGTGCGTAACGTTTTGAATACGATCCGGAATGGAGGCGTCGTGGTGTGAAGACCAGCCGCTTCAACGAGGGGTTGACCTTGAGGAGCTCAAATCCAGATTCTGCCTCGGCGTGTTCTTCGTCCTCCTCGTCACCGTTGGGAGCGAGCTCCTTCGATGGTTGGAATAGTACCGTTGTCCACCTGGAGCCCTTGGCGGATCTGATCGCGAATTCGCCCTTGACAGTGTCCTCCAGGACGCCAGGAATGCTCTTGCTCGTCGCCATTGGGCTCAACCGTAAATGTCGTTTTTCATGAACTTCATTCAATCATATTCCCTCTACGGACCGGCGGGGAACTTCACGTTTGCTGGAACGATATGCGGCCAAATCGCTATCCACCTCATTTTTGCACCCCGGCCGGGACTCGCCACGCTGTCTCGGCGTCGCGCGTGCCAGGGTACTATGGTCAGAGGTGCGAAACTGCCTCTTCTGCGCGACTTCTGCAGACGACGCCTGGGTCACCAGCGAGTATGGGATTGCTGTGCAGGCTGCGCAACCCCTGACGCCTGGCCACGTTGTGGTAGCTCCCAGTCGCCACGTAGCGACCTTCTACGACCTGGACGTGGAGGAGCAGCACGGGCTTTGGGACCTGGTGTCCGAAGTTCGCAGGCACGTCATGGCGGCCCAGCACGTGGAATCCGTCGCCATCGGTTTTGAGGATTGCGAAGAAGATCAGGGCCACACCCACATTCATGTCGTGCCACGTCGGCCGGGTGTCGAACTACCGGCCGGGATTGAATGGGTGACCAAGTAACGGCGGCTGGCGCGACTGGTCCCCTGAGTGGCGAAACGCGAACGTGCTGCCAGACACTTCGGCGTCCGATTGCCCGCATCGCGCCACCTGGGAGGTAGGGCGACCGTGAAACGGGTGTGACGTTAACTGGAGTTATCGGAAGCAGGGGGCGCACCGACGGTGTTCTTGTTTGCGCTGCCGTAAGGTCGCCATCACTGCTGACGTCGGCCACTCTTCCCCTACTTTTTGTGGGATCGTGGGCCGGAGCTGGGAAAAAGCCGCCAGTTTCAGGCTCAGCGTTTCTGCAATGCCGCCTGTGATACACTCGGCCGATGCCAATGCTCTCATTGCCGATCAAGACCTTTATGGCGCGTGCTTTGCCCGCTCTTGCCCTGGCCTGTTGCAGCATCGGCTTCCCGATGTGGTCTCAACAGCGGCAAACGAAGGCGCCCGGCCACTACATGTTTGCCTGGTCTGGCGATATTGAGGGCGCCGGCAACGACTTTCTCGCGGTCATCGATGCAGACCCGGCTTCTCGATCGTATGGGCAACTGGTCACGACCGTCGTAACCGACCAGCCGACGATGCAGGTGCATCATACGGAGTACGTAATGCCCGCGAGCGGGATGCTTTTCGCCAACGATCATGAAGCCGGCCGAACTTTTATCTTCGATGTGCGGGACCCCCTCCATCCAAAGATCGTTACCTCCTTTACGGACATGGCCGGTTATATGCATCCGCACTCCTACCTGCGGCTGCCTAATGGACATGTGCTCGCAACCTTTCAGCACGCGCACCACGGCGAGAGCCAAGGGCAGATGGGCGGCAGCGGCGGCCTGGTGGAGATTGACGACCAGGGGAAAGTAATTCGCTCCAGGAGTTCGGCGGACCCGGCGTTTTCCGGCGCGCTGCTTACGCCCTACAGCCTTGCCGTGCTTCCGGAAATCGACCGGGTGGTGTCCACAAACTCCTCCATGCACCGCGAGAATCTTTTTAGTGGCGCGACTTATCAGGTTTGGCGCTTGTCAGATTTGAAGCTGCTCAAGACGGCGTATCTGGATGTCGGCGAGAATAGGTACGGACACGTCAGTCCTGAAGAACCGCGGGTTGGGCCCGATGGTGCGATTTACATACAAACGCTCGGCTGCGGGATCGAGCGCATCAGCGATGTGGACAAGGACGAGCCAACTTCCAAACTGGTGTATACCTTTCCCGGCTCTTTCTGCGGCGTACCCACAATCGTCGGGCACTACCTGATCCAAAGCGTGCCGCTAATCCATGGCGTGATTGTGCTGGACATCGCGCATGGCACGAGGCCCGTGGAGGTTTCGCGGTTGAGCCTGAGCGACAGCTTTTTCTCACACTGGACGGGATGGGACGCAACGGCGCAGCGGTTGGTCGTCACGGGGATGGCGCCACGCCTTTACTTGCTAAAGTTGGACCAGGCAACGGGAGCACTCAGCATAGACGATGCCTTTCATGACGCGGACGGAAAGGCCGGCTTTAACTTCGCCAATCGTGATTGGCCGCACGGGTGGAAGGGATCGGGCCTTCCACACGGAGTGGTCTTCTCGCGCTAAAGCGCGAATGCTTGAGTGCACCCAACCACTCAAGGACTGGGTGCTTGCAGCCTTGAGTATTCGCCTCGGTCCGTGTGTTGTCAATTCCAAGTTCTTCGGAGTTGAGGATCGAGATGCTTCCGGACGGATTGTCGGCAACACGGAAAGTGGACCTTCGGCTCCGCGCGCCCAGCTCTGCGCGGCAGCGTTATTTCGTCATCGGTTATTGCGGACTGCGAAATTTCATGGCAACAAATCTGCACTCACGGGCGTCTTAATCAAGAGGCTTGCACCCTGATTCAAGCAGCAACCACAATTGCCTTCGTTCTTCTGACCTTGGCGGCGTTCGCCCAAACCGCATCGCAGCCGGCCTTCGATGTTGCGTCCGTCAAAGCGTTAAATCCGGCCGCCGAAATCCAAAACCGGGATGGACTTTCGCATTTACCCTGGCGGCAGACTGGAAATGATCAACCTGACGCTGCGGACTATCTTGCAGGAAGCGTTCGGCGTCAAGCATTATCAACTCTCCGGCGGCCCAGGTTGGATGAATACCGATCACTTCACCATTATCGCCAAAGCGGACGGCGATCCCAGCCGGCAACAGATGATGGCCATGTTGCAGACGCTGCTCGCGGATCGCTTCCAACTCAAGGTCCACCGGGAAGTCAAGGCGGGCAATGTCTACGCGATGGTGGTAGCGAAAGGCGGTCTGAAACTCCCGCCGTCCAGCGCCGATCAGACGGGGTTCAGCACCTATCGCAATGACCCTCCGGGAGTCAGCTATACATTGGTCGGCAAGAAGACGTCGATGGCGAGAATTGCTGAGGGGATTGGTTCTCACCTGGGAACTCCCGTCCTGGATCGCACCGGCATCCAGGGCGAGTTCGACTTCAAACTGGGCCCATTCGCGGGTGACGACAATCCCGATTCTGGTCCATCGATCTTCAGTGTCATCCAGGAGCAGCTTGGCCTGAAACTGGAAACGGCCAAAGGCCCGATCGAGATGCTAGTCATCGATCACGCCGAAAAGCCTTCCGCCAACTGACGCGCCCCCGAGCACGCGCGAATCCCGGCGCCGGCGAAGGGACGCGAACGCGGAACCTCATCCTTGCAGATTGTGGAGCGATATCCGCCCATATCGGTAGTTTGTTCGGGCGTGCGGAACGCGAGGCGCCGGCCATTGGCGAAGCACACCGCGATGCAGTACAAACTTGGCCATCGGGACTATTGATAGGCTCGTTAGTTTTCCGTCGGCTTCTGTTCCACGTGATCGATGACCAGGACAGGTATCGGGCGCTTTTGCATTTCCAGTTTCAGCCCCAGTTGCTTGGTCACTGCGTCGAAGAGCGAGAGGGCGCCATTTGGATCCGATGCTGCCACCGCGCCCTCCGACGGCTGGCCAGCGTCTCCGCCCCGGCGTCCCATACCGTTCACCATGCCGGCCCCGCTGAAATTCAGAGTAAAATCCCAAGCGCCGTCGAGCCCGGTCGAATCCAAAACCGGCGTGTGAATATACCCCCCCGCCATGTTTGGCAGCGCCGCCGCAAACTGCGCCATGGTCATGTTCTGACATGTAACCAGCCTCCCAAGCGCGGGATTCGCGTCCCTTGGGTCCTTTGCGCCCGGGGCAGGACCGTTCAGCCACTTGCTTCGATTGGCAGGATCCGCCGGCTTAAGCTTCGGCTTTGCCGCCGTCAGTACATACGCGGATACGGGCCGGTCTTCATTGTGAACCGCCAGCTTGAAACGGTCGATCAGCAAGGCGCGAAGCATCGGCACGACTAAATCCATGTCCATGCCCGCTTCGGTTGACGGCCCGGCGCCGGGCACTTTCGCGATTACATCGAAGCGGTCGGTATCCAGCCATTTCGGCGCTCCCACCAGCATGTCGACGCTATTGAGATCCCAGGCAAGCATGATCAGGTTCTGTAGCGTGTAGCCTTGCAGATTCACCCGGCCGTTTTGAAATGCCGGTCCTCGGCCGCCTCCTCCCTGCATGATCATCGCGCGCCCATTCAACATCACCATTCCCCCTTGTGAGTTCGGTGGGCTTGGCTTGATCTCCGCCACTTCAAACTCGGTAGGAGGAACCGGCAGGCGTTTGGCCACATCCGGCAAATTGGCGGTTGGTTTCTGGTTCGCGCTGTCGACTACCAGGACAGGGGTCGGGACCTTTATAGGTTCCAGTTTCAGACCGAGCTGTTTGTCGACCGCATCGAAGATCGAGATCCGCTCCGCTGCAGCCGGCATAGGTCCAATTATCCCCAACGACCACCTGACGTCGAAGTTCCATGCGCCCTTCAGCCCGGTCTGATCCAATACCGGGTTCCGACCGACTTGCGACCCCACCATGCCGCCTAGGCCTTCCGCAAATGCCGCCATGGTAATGTTGCGGCAGGAATACTGAACCGTCATGTCGGGTCCGAGGTTGATCCTCGTCGTGGCCCCGTTCACGCTGCTCATCATCACGATGCCGTTCTCGCCGGGCGTCGAGGACCCGCCTTGCGGCTTGCACCCGGTTTCCCCCGAGCCGTCGGCCTCCTTGAGCTGCGGTTTCTTCCCCACCGTCAGCGCATAGGCCGGCATGGGCTTGGTATCGTTGTGGACTACCAGCTTGAAGCGGTCCACCAGCAGCGCCTGAAGCATCATTTTCCGCATTTCCGGCGTCGCACCGTCCGGGACTTTGGCGATCACGTCGAACCGGTCCATCTCCAGCCAGCTCGGCCCGCCGTATACCTTGTCGGAATTGACGCCGTAAGCCGTGACGATCAGATCCAGCATGCTTGCGGTCCTCAATTCATACGTGCCGTCGTGATGGAACGGCCCTTTCATATAAGGGTTCGTGACGCGGGGGCTGACGTGGACGTCTGCGGCTTCAAACGTTGGCGGGGTTTCGGTTGACTGGCTGAATGCCGTGCTGGCGAGAAGGGCGCTGAAGCTGAGGCACGCGAATGCTCGCATCATATTCCAACCTCCTATTGGCCCATGCGGATTCAAGCGCCCGCGTATGGCCTCAAATATGGCTACTGCAACGCAAACGCCACAACGTAATCCCCCAGCTTGATCCCATTGACCTTACCATGGCCGCCCGCCGCGACCACCACATATTGCCGGCCTCCCGGGCGCGCCCTGTACGTCATCGGCGTTGCGGCCGCCGAGGCCGGCACGCGAGCATGCCATAGCTCGCGCCCCGTCTCGGTGTCGAACGCCCGGAAAGTGCTGTCCATGGTGGCGCCGATGAATGTGAGGCCGCCTGCGGTAGTCAGCGGCCCGCCCAAAGTCGGCGTACCCCAACCGAGCGGCAGGGGAATGGGAGCCAGTTCCCTCACGGTCCCCAACGGAACCTGCCATCGAATCCTGCCCGTGCCGGCCTCCACCGCGGCCAGCGTTCCCCACGGAGGAGGACTACACGGCAGGCCCCACGGCGAGAGCAACGCTTTGCGCCGCATTACGTATGGTGTCCCCTTCATGGGCGCGTACTCCCACGCGCCCTCCATACCTCCCGAATGGCTCCTTCGGCCCGTGACCTGCGCGCGTGGGATCAATTGGGCGATGAACGGCAAGTTGGTCTGATTCACCAGGATCAACCCGCTTGAGCGATCAAAGGAGACTCCTCCCCAATTCGTTCCGCCGGCATTGCCGGGATACTGGAGCGTGCCTTGCAGACTGGGAGGCGTGAAGATGCCGTCGCGGCGCAGGCCCCTGATTGTCTCACGGCATTGCCCGCGATCCCAAGGAGTCAGGCCCCAGGCATCCTGGGGTTCCAGGCGGTTGGGCGTCAGCGGCGGAGTAGCTGTGGGGACCGGCTGCGTGGGCGATAGCCATTCGCCGTCCACGCCACCCTGGGGCGCCGGGCGCTCTTCCACCGGGAGTACGGGCTGTCCCGTGTCGCGATCGAGGATGAACAGGTAGCCCATTTTGGTCGGCTGAGCCAGCGCCGCAATGCGCTTCCCGCCGCGCTCCACCTCGATGAGCGAGGGACCGGACGGCAGGTCATAATCCCACAGATCGTGATGCACGACCTGGAAGGCCCACACCATTTTGCCGGTGGATGCGCGCAGCGCGACCACGGAGTCGGCGTACAGATCCGGTCCCTTCCTCTCGCCGCCGAAGTAGTCGGGACTTGGACTGGTGGTAGGCAGAAAGACCAAGTCATGCGCCGGATCGGCCGAGATGGGGCCCCACACATTGCCGGCGCCCGTGCGATCGGCGCCATTCAGCCACGTGGCTCGGGCAGGATCGGCAGGGTCCCGCGGCACCGGGTCCCACGCCCACACCAGCGCGCCCGTGCGCGCGTCGTATCCCCGCACGCGACCCGAGGGCATCTCGACGCGATCGTTGTCGTTGATAGCCGATCCCACGATCACCACGTCGCCCACCACTGCCGGGGCCGACGTAAAGTGGTACTCGCCCGGGATGATGTGGTCGATTCCCGAATCCAGGTTGATGCCCGCCTTCAGGGAAACCTGGCCGGCCGTTCCGAACCCGGCGCAGGCTTTCCCCGTTTCCGCATCCACCGCGATCAGGCGGCCATCCAGCGTGGCTTCGTAAATTGTCTTACGGCAGGCCTGTCCCGGCAGGAGTTCGGGATCGACCCGCCTCGCCAGTCCCCTGCACGTGAAGTCGTCGCCGTAATAGCCAATGCGGTCGAGTTTTGGATCAAATGCCCACTTCTCCTTGCCGGTCTCCGCATCCAGCGCAATCATGCGGTTGAACGCGGTGGCAATATAGAGCGTACCGTCCGCCATCAAAGGCGTTGCCTCAAAGGTGCTTTTGGCCCACACCTTTTGCCCGTTCCACGTGCTCGTGCCGTCCGACATATCCCCAGTGCGATACATCCACGCCACTTTGAGGCTCCTCACGTTGGCCTTGGTGATCTCACTAAGCGGCGAGTAACGCGAACTCCCCGGATCGTTGCCATACGTCGGCCACTCCTCAACTGCGGCTGCGGGATCCCGGACCACAACCGTCCGCGTACATGAAACCAAGCCTAAGGCTAGAACCGCACCGAACCCCCAGCTTCGCTTCCTCGGGGAAATCAGACTGAGCCAGGTGAGCCCGAATTCGCGCTGCGAACTAACAGGCAAGGCCGGCGAACACACATTCAATGCAAGGACTTTCATACTCGCATTCTTGCACTTCGAGTTCGCATCAGTGGGAGCCCAGCCGCAGTTCTCGGTTGTGGGGAGCCATATCGGCCCATATCGGTTCCCGCTGCCCTCCAGACCAGATCCGCGGTTTGGGCGTGATACGACCAACTGACAGGCACACTTGTAGAGTGATACACTCGGCGATTGACAGAGCAAACAAAATCGCTTTCCGTGCGTACTAACAGGAAGCCGGATGGATCGATCCTGGCGTGAAGCGCAACCGACCAAAGGAGCGCACAATGACCGATCTGCCCTCCAACATGTCGCCCAAAACGTATGCCAGAATCGGCGGCGCGCTTTACCTCGTCATTATTGCCCTGGGTTTGTTCGGCGAGTCATTCATACGGGATAGGCTCATCATATCGGGCGATGCCACGGCCACGGCCGCCAACATCGCGTCGATGGAACCGCTGTGGCGTTTCGGCATTGCAGCCGAACTCTTTTTGCTGTTGTGTGCTGTGACCTTGACATGGATCTTCTATGTTTTATTGCGGCCGGTCAGCGGAGATCTCGCGTTGCTGGCGACGTTCTTCAATTTGGTGTCGATGGCGTTGGAAGCGGTGATACAACTCAATTCCGTTGACGCGCTGTTTCCGCTGGGGAAGGTTGCGTACTTGAGAGCATTCACGCCGGAGCAACTTTCCGTCATGGCGTACTTGTCGGCTCGATTGTATAGCTATGGCTTCGGTGTCAGCCTGATCTTCTTCGCTTGTTACTGTCTCGTTATGGGCTATCTGATCGTCAGATCTGGCTATCTTCCGAGGGCGCTCGGCGTTTTGCTGCAGATCGCCGGGTTGTGCTATTTGACGAATAGCTTCGCGCTGCTTCTCGCCCCCGACTTCGAGCATCGGATATTCCCCGCTATCCTTGCGCCGGCCTTCATCGGGGAGCTGTCTCTCGCTCTGTGGCTGAGCCTGAAGGGGGTCGATGTTGCGAAGTGGCAAGAGAGAGCCAGCGCTTTGCGGCTGCAAGTTCCTTAACCCGGCGAAGAGGCCGCGCTGTCTGATCCACGCGGACGCATAGTCTCGCCAACCCGTCGAAATGGATTCCGTCCATGGCGACGGCGGCGGCCGCGCCTCGTGGGGCGTTAAGGCGCGTCTCTGAAAGCGCTGCGTTCGTCAAGCTTTTTTTCGGTCAAGCATTGCACAAAATTGCCGTCATGGGTACACTACAACCGGACGGAGCGGAGGATAGGGCTCTGCCGGGAGGCAACCTGAGCGCCGACTCCGGGGCCAAGACCAGGCTGGGGTTCGGCGTGCAGGCTGAACCCCAGCACTCAATCATCATCAACTGGGATTGGCATTAACAGCGATAAATCCCAGGGGCCTGGGGACAGAGTCCCCAGAAACGTCTCTCCTGCTTGCTACCGACTCTTTCGTCCGTTCCGCTCTCACGAGACCTTCCGCTCTTTCGTCGGACGCATCTCTCCGCCCTCAACTTCTGCATGAGCCTTATCCGCGGACCGGGTGTCGCAATCAATATTCAGCCTCGAAGGCTAGCGCCTTAACCGCGCTTACCCGTGCGTCGACGAAAGAGCCTGCCGCGCCACGCGCGGATCTCGATAAACTTCTTGCTTGGTCAGCACCCACCAGGCCGCCTCGGCCAAGTGGCGCGCCACAGCCACAACCGCTTTCTGATGATTTTTTTTGCGTTTGATCCGTTGGTACAGCCGCACTACATGGGTTCCGGCCAAACCGCGCTGGTTGACCACGATCAGGTTGCCAGTCTCCACAAACGCCCACTTCAGATTCCGGTTCACGTTTCCGCAGACCTGCCCCATGCGGGTATGACCACCGCTGGAATGCACGCGCGGCACCAAGCCCGCGTAGCTGGCCAAGTGCGCTGCGGTCGGAAATCGGTCCACTCTGCCGATTTCCAGCATCAGCACCATGCTGAGGATCTTGCCCACGCAGGGTAGCGTCTTCAGCAGATCCGCCTCCGCGCTCACCTTCATAATGCCTTCCAATTCATGCTCGGCAGATTCGATCTGGGTCTCCAGGAAATCCAGTGTCGCCAATTCTCGCTCGACAGCCTCACGGCAGTGCAGCGGCAGTTCCGGCAAACGCGCTTCCAGCCGCAAACGAGATGCCACACCGAACAGATCGGCGCCCGGCACCACGACGTTGTGGCGCGCCAAGGTACCGTGGATACGGTTCTTGACCCGTGTCTTGAGGTGCACCAGAAAAATGCGCATACGAAGCAGTTCGCGCTGGTCTCGTAATTCGCTCGGCGGGATCCAGACTTCCGGGAGCGTGCCATTGCGAAGCAGAATGGCTAGCCCCCGGGCGTCCAGCTTGTCGGTCTTATTGGTAAGCCCCATGCGCCGCTTAGCCTCCAGCGCATTGCACAGCTTGGGGTGGTGACCCGACCGTTCCATCTCGTCCACCAGCCAACTGTAATGCCCACTCGCCTCCACCGCGATCTTCGAACCTGGTGGGAGTCGCGCCAGAAACTTGCGATACAACTGCCGATCGTGCTCGACCCGCAGGGCCTCGCCGGCATTCCCTTTTTCGTTCACAGCGACAAACACCGAATACTCCTTGTGTGCGTCGCATCCGATAAACTGTTCCATATAGCTGCAGCCTCCATTTCAGGGGTTTTGCTTGCAGTCTACGCAAAACCCCGCTGCAGCGCTTTCATAGCATCAATATCGG
>Ga0181536_10005335_pt1 | contig 13227 bp, 7 predicted proteins | sample PEATcosm2014_Bin_41_FD_121105 | JGI IMG/M metagenome (GOLD analysis project Ga0181536, IMG submission 121105) | Peatland microbial communities from MTU Mesocosm Facility, Houghton, MI, USA - PEATcosm2014_Bin17_60_metaG | ecosystem: Environmental > Terrestrial > Soil > Wetlands > Peat | place...
AAGGCCCCCTACGTCGCCTGCACCAGCGGCGTCGCCTACCACAGCCTCTCGTTCGGGAAGCACACATTCACAGTCGAGGCCGTCTCCGGCGGGCCCGGCCCGGCCAAGACGAGCCCCCCCGCCAGCTTCACCTGGACAGTCGTCCTGCAGACCCCGACCATCACGCACGGCCCGACAAACCCGACGACCGCCTCCTCGGCCACGTTCACATTCAGCGACACCCAGGGCGGGGTGAGCTTCCAGTGCGCCCTTGACGGCCCCCACTACGTCGCCTGCACCAGCCCCGTCACCTACACCGGCCTTGCGGTCGGGTCCCACACCTTCTTCGTCGAGGCGGTCAAGGCCGGCCCGCCAGGCCCCCCCAAGACCTCGTCGCCGGCCACCTTCACGTGGATGGTCGTCCCGCCGGCTCCCACCATCACCGGGCACCCGACGAACCCCACGGCACAGACGACCGCCACCTTCACGTACGGCGACTCCCTGGCTGGTGTCACCTTCCAGTGCTCCCTCGACGCCCACCCCTTCGGCGCCTGCGGGCCGGCGGGCGTCACCTACAGCACCCTGTCGCTCGGGGGCCACACCTTCCGAGTGGAGGCCGTGAGCGGCCACGGCCCGATGGCGGCTGTGAGCGCCCCGGCCACCTTCGCCTGGACCATCGGGCCCATACGCAAGCCCACCACGACCACCCTCACACTCTCGACGACAAGCGCCACCTATGGGTCGGAGAACCTGGTCATCTTCAGCGGGAAGGTGACGGGCCAGCCCGGCGGCGGGGTCCCGCTGGGCACGGTCACGGTCAAGACGACGACCGGGGTCACCTTGTGCTCGGTGGTCACATTCCCCATCCACCCAACAGCTGACACAGTCACGTTTGGCTGCTTCACGACAGTCACCACGCTTTCGGCCTCGACAACCCCCTACCGCGTCACGGCCACCTTCACCCCGGCCCCGACAATCCCCTACAGCGGCTCCACCTCCACACCGCCAAAGAGCCTGACCGTCCACAAGATGCGCGTCGGGACGACAACTTCCCTCACACTCTCTGGCTCGACCGCCGCCTACGGCACGGAGACAACCGTCACGTTCTTCGGCACGGTCACCGGCGTGACGGGCGACGGGAGCCCCACGGGCACCGTCCACGTGAAGGCGGGGTCCACAACACTGTGCACGTCGGGGCTCACCCCCACAGGCACACACGCCGCCACCTTCAGCTGCCACACGACGGGCACCAAGCTCGCCGTCTCGCCCAGCGCCTACAGCGTGAAGGCCACCTACGCAGGTGGGACATCGTCGGACACCAACGTCACCTATGCGGGCTCGACCTCGACACCGGGCCAGAGCCTGACCATCACGAAGGCGACCAAGGGCACGACAACGACCCTCACAGTGTCTCCCTCCACGGTCGCCTACGGGTCGGAGGCAACGGTCACCTTCTCGGGCACGGTGACCGGCGTGGCAGGCGACGGCAACCCGACGGGCACCGTCCACGTGAAGACCGGGGCCACCACACTGTGCTCGTCCGCGCTCAGCGCCTCGGGCACACACGCCGCCACCTACAGCTGCCACACGACAGCCGCCAAGCTCACAGCCTCGCCCAGCGCCTACACAGTGAAGGCCACCTACGGCGGCGGGGCCTCGTCCACACCCGACGTCAGCTACTCGACCTCCACGTCGGGCGGGAAGTCCCTGACGGTCAACAAGGCGGTCGTGGCAAGCACCACCGCCCTCACGCTGTCGTCGCCCAACGTCACCTACGGGACCGAGACAACCGAGACGCTCACCGTGACAGTGACCGGGGTGACCGGGAAGGGCTACCCGAGGGGCACCGTGACCGTCGTGACAGTCACAACAGCAATCACGATCTGCACAGCCAGCCTCACCCACCACACAACGGACCTCGCCGCCTTTACCTGCAAGCTCACGGCGTCCCAGCTCGGCGCCGGGACCTACGCGACACTGCTGGCCACATACGGCGGCGGGGCGTCGTCTGACACCAACTACACCTACACGGGCTCGGCCTCGACGGGGTTCAAGACCCTCACGGTCCACAAGGTGACCGTGGGGACGACGACCTCCCTCACCCTGTCGTCGTCCTCGGCCCCCTACGGCACAGAGACAGCGGTCACCTTCTCAGGGACGGTGACCGGGCACGCCGGGGACGGCTACCCCGAGGGGACCGTCACCGTGAGGGCCGGGGCGACCACCTTGTGCTCCGAGGTGCTGCCTGCCGGCTCGGGCGACACCGCCACATTCAGCTGCAAGACGACCTCGGAGAAGCTCACAGCCTCGCCCAGCGCCTACTCGGTGAAGGCGACGTTCACCCCGGTGACACCGTCGTCGTCCAGCGCCAACGTCACCTACGCGACCTCGACCTCGACACCGGGCAAGAGCCTGACCGTCCACAAGGCCACCGAGGCGACCACGACGACCCTCACCCCCTCCACCACGACACTGCTCTACGGGTCAGAGACAGCCGTCACCTTCTCGGGCACCGTGAGCGGGCTGACAGGTGACGGCTACCCCGAGGGCTCGGTCACTGTCGAGACCACAACGGACACCACCTTGTGCACGGCCCCGCTGACCGGCGGCACGGGCACACACGCCAGCTACAGCTGTCACACCACCGCCAACAAGCTGGGCGCCAGCTACTACACAGTCTTCGCCGTCTACACCCCGACAACGAGCACCTCGTCGTCGAATTCCAACTACGCCTACAGCGCCTCGGCATCGACGCTGACAAGCTGGTCGATCACAGTCACACCGGGCACGCCGAGCTTCACCGTGGCGATCAACCACACGACCATCACCCACGGCTCCAAGGCACAGCTCTCCGAGACTGGCATCCCGGCGGGGGCGGCGGGGACCGTGTACTTCACGACGGCGAGCACCCGGACCCTGTGCACGCTGACCCTTCCCTCAACGACCTGCACAACGACAGCGACACTGACAGTGGGGAGCTACTCGACCATCCAGGGCCACTACACACCGACCAGCGCCAACTACAAGATGGCCACCTCGTCGAACTCCGTGACACTCACGGTCACCACACCCGTCGAGCCGACGAAGATCACCCTTCATTTCACCTCGCCCAAGACCTACGGGGCAGAGGGCCAGATGCTCTCTGGGACAGTCTCGGGTTCCTTCGGCACACCCGAGGGCGCCGTGACCGTGACGGCGACAGGGACGGCTATCGGTACCTGCACAACGCTCCCGCTCACGAGCGGCGCCTTCAGCTGCACACTGGGCACAACAGCGCTCACAGTCGGCGCCCGCTCGCTCGTCGCCACCTACACCCCGGCGACGCCGTCGACGGCAACACCGAACCACTCCTACAGCGGCTCGTTCTCGACGCCCGCGACACTCACAGTCAAAAAGGCCGCCGAGACAACGACGACCACCCTCAACGCCATCAACTCGCCCAAGACCTACGCCGCAGAGGGCCAGACCTTCACCGGCAAGGTGACGGGGGTGACAGGTGACGGCAACCCGACGGGCAAGGTCACGGTCCAGGCCAGCTCGACGCTGACCACGCTGTGCACAAGCACGGCCCTGACGCCGACAGGCTCAGACGCAGCCACCTTCAGCTGCACCCAGACGACAGGCAGAAAGCTGGTCGCCGGGGACCACACTGTCACGGCCGCCTACTCAGGCGGCACATCGTCCAACACCAACTTCACCTACACGACCTCGACCTCGACGCCGGGCCGGACCCTCACGGTCAATAAGGTGACGGCGGGGACCACGACCAGCCTCACGGTGACACCACCGAGCGTCGCCTACGGGTCGGAGACAACCGTCTCAGTCTTCGGGACAGTGACCGGGGTGACGGGTGATGGCGGCCCTCGGGGCACCGTCACCATCCAGACCACAACGGACACCTCACTGTGTTCGCCGACATATCTCTTCCCATTGAGCACAACAGACACCTTCAGCTACTACTGCGCCATCACAGCCACCAAGCTGCCGGCCTCGACCACCGCCTACACCATCACGGCGACCTTCACCCCGGCATCCGGCACATCGTCGTCGACACCCAGCGTCATCTACACGGGCTCCATCTCGACGGAAAGCCTCACGATCACAAAGGTCCTGGAGTCCACGACGACCACCCTCACAGTGTCGACAACGTTTGTCACCTACGGCGCAGAGACACTCGCGACCTTCTCGGGCAGGGTGAGTGGGAAGCCCACAGACGGCGACCCACGGGGCACCGTCACGGTCAAGACCAGCGCCACAGTCGTCTTGTGCACAGAGACGCTCCCCGACTCCGTCGGCACATCGGTCCCCTTCAGCTGCACCACGACAGCCCGCAAGTTAGGCAGCGCCATCTACACGGTCACGGCCAGCTACACACCGACAAACTCCGATTCGTCGACCAACACAAGCGTCACCTACACCGCCTCGAAATCGACCGGGGTCACCCTCATCGTCACAAAGGCCGTCGAGCCGACGACGACCTCCCTCACCGTCAGACCCACATCGGTCGGCTTCGGCACAGAGACATCGGTGACCCTCAGCGGCACAGTGAAGGGGCAGACAACTTACGGCGTCCCAGAGGGCACAGTCATCGTCACCATGACAGGCGTCACACTGTGCGGCTCGGTGCCCGTCACGCACCGCAGTGGCACAACGTCCACGTTCAGCTGCCGAATCTCGACCGGGTCGGCACTCGCACCCGGCTCCTATAACGTCGTCGCCCACTTCGCACCCGTCGGCTCGACGAACCCCAACGTCACATATGAGTTGTCGACATCGCTGGGCAAGAGCCTCACGGTGGAGACAGCCATATGAGGCGCGCCGACCGGGGTGTCGGGTCCGTGGCGGCACAGGCGTCGTTCGGCACCTGCCGGAGGACGGCCCCGTGACCCCTCGGTCGATCGCCATGCTGGGTCGCCGAGGGCGGTCGAGGGGGAGGTAGCCCGGCCGAGGTGGGCCAACCGCCCGACCTCTCGCCCGCCAAGCCGGGGCGCCTGCGCAACGCCCTGTGGGGCACCCACCTCGCTCTTGTGAGCCTCGTATCCGTCATCGGCGTGGCGGTTGTGCCCGCTGAGTCCGAGCTGATGGCGGGGACGCTCCGGCTCCGCTGATGAGCCGGGCTCCGGGAACGCCATGCCCACGGCGTCGGCCAGGTCGGCGTCCGAGAGGTGCAGGTAGCGGATGGTGATGGTGATCTTGGCCCTGTCACCGGTGTGACCTCGCTGCTCGGCCACGATGAACCCATGAACGACGACCTCATGACCTACCTCGACTCGATTGACGAGCGGCTCCTCGGCTACCTCGACGAGGACGAGGAACTGCCACCGAACACCGTCAAGCGCCTCCACCACTACGTGGTCGCCCTCGCAGACGGATCCATCACGCCCGCCCACGTCATGGAGGACTGGCCCGACTTCTCCCGCCTGGCGGTCACCTTCGTCGTCGCCTACGGCACCGAGGAGTTGGAGGAGTCCTCCGAGCACGCCACCGTCTTCGGGGCCGCAGAGGAGACAGAGGACGTGGTGGTGGGCGACGCCGACCGGCGCTTCTTGATGCTCCGCTCCGGTGAACTCGACCGCTACCCCGAACTGCGGGGGCCGTAGGGAGAGGAGAGGTCGGGGAACGCCTCGTTGACGGCGTCGGCCAGGTCGGCGTCGGACAGGTGCCGGGTCGTGGCCGTGATCTTGGCGTGCCTGAGCGGTCGGTGGACCTTGTGGATGTCCACCCCCCGGCGCAACTGGCCGTGGCGTAGAAGTGACGCCACCGGTGGGGGAAGTGGCGTCCCGACACTCCGGCCCCCGTGCCCGCGGCGCCACCCTCACCGAGCGCGGCCGTAGCGCCCGGAGAACGGTGACCCCCGGCGGCTCTTGGGGTTCACGAACACGAACGGGGAGGCGGTGAGCTTGGGCCTGGTCTCCGCCACGTACCGACCCAGGATGGGGGAGAGCACCGGAGGGATGGGGACGGTGCGGGGCTGGTCGCCCTTGCCGATGACGCTCAGGCGGTTGGCCTCGGTGTCGAGGTCGTCCAGGCGCAGGCTGGTCAACTCCGCCAACCGCTGGCCGCTGTAGCGCAGCGTCGAGAGCAGCACGGGCCCCACCTCCCGGCGAAGCCCCGGCTTCGACGCCGCCCACGAGCAGATGGCGTCGGCCTCCTCGTCGGTGTGGATGAGCGTGCGCTGCTTGGCGGCACCGGGGACGGTGACCTCGGTGGTCGGGTTGTTCGACACCAGGTCTACGGCCAAGAGCCAGAGCGACCAGGGAAAAATCCCTAGTCATAGGCGTGGTGACGGTGAGCCGGCCTGTAGGCGGGATTCTGTCCAGCCCCAAGAGGGGCCTGGGTGGCCATCCATCTGTGCGGTCCACCTGGGGACTGCCCCTTGCGGGGCAGGCGGGCCACCTGTGTCCCACGCTTGACCTTGCTCCGAGTGGGGTTTACCGAGCCGGACCGGTCGCCCGGCCCGCTGGTGCGCTCTTACCGCACCGTTTCACCCTTGCCTGTGCGGGCCGGAGCCCGCCATCGGCGGTCTGTTCTCTGTGGCACTTTCCTGCGGGTCGCCCCGACTGGCCGTTAACCAGCACCCTGCCCTGTGGAGTCCCGACCTTCCTCGACCCGGTCCCGTGCGTTGCCGCACGGCCCGAGCCGCGGCCACCCGGCCGGCTCACCGTCCCCCCCAGTGTGCCAGCCTCAGGGCCCCGTCGCCGCTGATCGCCGCCCGAGCCCTGAGTAGGGTGGGCGCCGTGGCCCGCGGAACCGACGACCTGGAGTTCGCCGGGGCGGCGGAGGCCGCCGGGATCCTCTCGATCGCCGAGCTCTACGGCGAGGTGGAGGACGCCCTGGCCCGCACGTTCCCGCGCCAGCGCCAGCTGTGGGTGCGCGGCGAGATCCACAGCGTCTCGGACCAGGCGGGCCGCACCGGCCACTGCTACATCGACCTGATCGACCCCGAGACGGCCGGCGAGCGCCAGGCCCCGGTGCTGCGGGTCAAGTGCTGGCGGACGACGTGGGCGCCGCTGCGGGCCACGCTGGCCAGGGAGGGGATCGAGCTGGCCCCGGGCATGGTCGTGGTGCTGCGGGGCACCCTCGACTTCTACCGCCCCCGGGCCGAGGTCGGCTTCATCCTGGCCGAGCTGGACGTCACCGCCCTCTTGGGCCGGCTGGCCGCCGAGCGCGCCGCGCTGTTGCGGGCGCTGGCCGCCGAGGGGCTCATCGAGCGTAACCGGGCGCTGCGGGTCCCCCAGGTACCCCTGCGGGTCGGGTTGGTGGCGAGCCCGGGCACCGAGGGCTACCGCGACTTCCTCGGCCAGCTCGAGGGGTCGGGGTTCTCGTTCCGCGTGACCGTGGTCCCCACCACCGTCCAGGGGGCCGACGCCCCGGCGGCCGTGGCCGCGGCCATCGCCGCCCTGGGGGCCGAGGGCCCCGACCGCTTCGACCTGGTGGTCGTGGTGCGCGGCGGGGGCTCCAAGTCCGACCTGGCGGCGTTCGACGCCGAGGCGGTGGCCCGCGCCGTGGCCACCTCGCCGCTGCCGGTGTGGACCGGCATCGGCCACACCGGGGACGAGTCGGTGGCCGACCTGGTGGCCAACCGGGCCTGCATCACCCCGACCGAATGCGGCCGGGAGCTGGCCCTGCGGGTCGGCCTGTGGTGGGAGGCGCAGGTGGCCTCCCCGGCCGCCCTGGTGCGCCGGCGCGCCGGCGAGGCGCTCGCCTCGGCCGAGCAGCGGTCGCAGTCGGCCCGGAGCCGTCTGGCCGGCACCGCACGCCATTTGGTCGGCCGCCAGGTCGAGCGGCTGGGGGCGCGGGCCCAGGTCCTCGCCCGGCGGGCCCCGAGGGCGGCGGCCGACGCCCGCACCCAGGTGGCGGCGCGCGCGGCGCGGCTCGGGCCGCTGGCGCTCGCCCACTTGGAGCGGGCCGACGACCGGTCGGCGTCGTGGCGCCGGCTGCTCGCCGCCTACGACGTCGACCGCCAGCTCGAGCGGGGCTACACCCTCACCCTCGACGACGGGGGACGGGTGGTGCGCAGCGTGGCCGCGCTGTCCATAGGGGCGGCGCTCACCACGCGCTTTTCCGACGGGACCGCCCGGTCGAGGGTCGAGTCGGTGGCCGTGTCGGCGGGTGCCGGCGGCCGGGAAGGAGAGGAGGCGTGATGGCACAGAGATCACCGGCGTCGTCGGGGGAGGGCACCCCGGTGGCCGAGATGAGCTACACCGAGGCCAGCCGGGAGCTCGACGAGATCGTGGCGTTCTTCGAGGGCCGCGAGATCGACGTCGACCAGCTGGTGGGTCGGCTCGAGCGGGCCACCGCCATCGTCGACGAGCTGGACCGGCGGCTGCGCCGGACCCGGGCCCAGGTGGAGGAGCTGGTGCCCAAGCTGGCGGCGGTCGCCGGGCCGCCCGAGGACGAGGCGCCCGACGACGAGGCGACCGAGGAGGCCGAGCTCGACGAGGCCGACGAGCTGGTCGAGGAGCTCGACCAAGTCCTCGGGCCCGACGGCGGGGCCGACGCCCCGGGGCTCTTCTGATGGCCGCCGGGGGCCGCCTCTACTTCCGCCAGCTGCTCTCGGGCCGGGAGTTCGCCCGCGGCGACCAGATGGCCCGCCAGATGGTCAACTTCGTCTACGCCGTGGGCGACACCGAGACCGGCGAGGCGCTCCTGGTCGACCCGGCCTACGCCGTCGACGACCTGCTCGAGGCGCTGGTCGCCGACGGCATGCGGTGCGTCGGGGTGCTGGGCACCCACTACCACCCCGACCACCTGGGCGGCTCGATGGCCGGGTGGTCGATCGAGGGGGTGTCGGCCCTCTTGGAGCGGGTCCAGGTCCCCGTCCACGTCCAGCGCGACGAGGTGCCCTGGGTGGTCCGGGCCACCGGGGTGACGGCCGACCACCTCGTCCCCCACGACTCAGGGGACGTGGTGATGGTGGGGGAGATCCCCGTCGAGCTCGTCCACACCCCGGGCCACACCCCCGGCAGCCAGTGCTTCCTGGTCGACGGGCGGCTGGTCTCGGGCGACACCCTCTTCTTGGAGGGGTGCGGGCGGACCGACCTGCCCGGCAGCGACCCCGAGGCCATGTACGAGTCGCTCACCCAGAAGCTGGCCCGCATCCCCGACGACACGGTGGTCTTCCCCGGCCACCTCTACTCGGCCGAGCCGTCGGCGACCATGGGCGACACCCGCCGCGACAACTTCGTCTTCCGGCCCCGCTCCGCCCAGGAGTGGCTGGCCGTCTTCGGCGGATGAGCGCCGGAGCAGCCGGCGGCCCGCTGCCGGCCGACGGCACGGTGGTGGTGGTGGGCGGCTCCCTGGCGGGGCTGCGCGCCGTGCAGGGGCTGCGCGAGGGCGGGTTCGCCGGCCGCGTGGTCCTGGTCGGCGAGGAGCTCCACTACCCCTACGACCGCCCGCCCCTCTCCAAGCAGGTGCTGGCCGGCACCTGGCCCCCCGAGCGGGCCCTGTTGGCCGACCGCCACCGGCTCCACGACCTCGGGGTCGAGGCGGTCCTCGGTCACCGGGCGGTGGCCCTCGACGCCGAGGCCCGCCGGGTCACCGTCGACGACGGGTCGGTGCTCGAGGCCGACGGCGTGGTGGTGGCCACCGGCGCCCGCCCCCGGAGGCTGGCGGGGACCGAGGACCTCGACGCCGTGTCGGTGCTGCGGACGCTCGACGAGTGCGAGGCGCTGCGCAACCGGCTGGCCGAGGTGGGCACCGGGTGCCGGGTGGTGGTGGTGGGCGCCGGCTTCATCGGCTCGGAGGTGGCGTCGACGTGCCTCGGGCTCGGGTGCGCGGTGACGGTGGTCGAGGCGCTCCCCACCCCGCTCGCCCCCGCCCTCGGCGAGCTGGTCGGCGGGGCCCTCGGGGCCCTGCACGTGCGCCACGGGGTCGAGCTGCGCACCGGCGTCGGGGTCTCCTCCGTCCGGGCCGGCGACGGGCCGGCGGTCACCGTCGAGCTGAGCGACGGGTCGGGGGTCGCCGCCGACGTGGTGGTCGTCGGCATTGGGGTGGCACCGGCCGTCGACTGGCTGGAGGGGTCGGGGCTCACCCTCGACAACGGGGTGGTCTGCGACCCCGCCCTCTTCGCCGCCGACGGGGTGGTGGCCGCCGGCGACCTGGCCCGGTGGGCCTGGCGCCACCACGGGGCCGAGGAGCTGGTGCGGATCGAGCACTGGGAGGTGGCCGCCCAGATGGGCGAGACGGCGGCCAAGAGCCTGCTCGTCGGGGCGCGGGAGGCCGCCGCCTTCGACCCGGTGCCCTACTTCTGGTCCGACCAGTACGGGCTGCGGGTCCAGATGCTGGGCCGGCCGGCGCCGACCGACGAGGTGGTGGTGGTCGACGGGTCGCTCGACGCCGAGGACGGCAAGTTCGTCGCCCTCTACGGCCGCGACGGTCTTTTGACCGCGGCCCTGGCCGTCAGCCGTCCCCGCCTCTTGATGGGCTTCCGACCGCTGCTGGTGGCCGGGGCGTCGTTCGACGAGGCGCTGGCCCTCCTCCCGTCGGGCTGACCCCGCCGCGCCCTCGGCGCGGCACCCCCCGGCGGATCCGCCGTGCCACCTTCATGAGCTCCCGGCGGGTGCGCGGGTCGGGCTCCCCGCCGCCGAAGGCGGCCCGCTCGGCCAACTCGGCCAGCCCGGCGGCGCCCGGCGGCGGCGGCCCGGCGCCCGGCGGCCAGCAGCCGTCGAGCCGGCGGCCGAGGGTGGTGAGGGCCTCGCCCGCCGTGACGGGGAGCCCGGCCCGGCGCGCCGCCGCTTCCAGCTCGGCCGTGACGGCGGCGCCCCAGGTGGCCGGGGCCCGGCGGCGGCGCCGCACCACCAGGGCCACCAGGGCCAAGGCGGCCACCGCCCCGCCCACAGGCGCGGCCGGGACCCGGCGCAGCCCGGACCACAGGAGGTGGCCGACGGCGTCGGCCGGGCTGGGGTTGGCCAGCGGCACGTAGGCGGTCGGGTCGAAGCTCTGCCAGCCGTAGCCGGGGAACCAGACCTGGACCCAGGCGTGGGCGTCCTGCGCCTGGACCTCGGTGAGGTCGGTGAAGGGGTCGTAGGGGCCGGGCACGTAGCCGGTGGCCTCGCGGGCGGGGATCTCCAGGGTGCGCAGCATCACGGCGAGCGAGGTGCTGATCTGCTCGCAGTAGCCGCGCCGGGAGCCGAAGAGGAACTGCTCGACCGTGTCCTGGTCGGCCGAGAGCGGCGGGATGTCCGTCGTGTACCGGGTGTGGGCCCCGATCCAGCGCTCGAGGGCCACCACCTTGGCGTAGACGGTGGGGGCGTGGGCGGTGATCCGGGCGGCGAGCGCGGCGACCCGGGGGTAGGGGTGGGGGAGCTGGAGGTCCTGGGCCCGCACGCCGGGGGGGAGCCGCCCCCCGAGCAGGGGGGAGGACGCCGCCGCCGCGAGCTCGGCCGCAGAAGCCACGTTCACCTTCGACAGGACGGTGTACACCGACCCGGGGCCCATGGAGGTCCCCGACCGCAGTGTGCCCTCCGGGCTGATGTAGAGGCGGCGGGCCGGGAACCAGACCTCGAGGGCGTTGGCCGCGTGGAAGACGAGGTTGGGGCCGGCCTGGGCCAGGTAGAAGGTCTGGTAGTCGGCCGACCCCCGGTCCACCTCGCCGACCGGCAGCGGCACGAGGAACGGCGACCCTGTCCGCAGCGGCCGCCAGGCGGGGAGCCTCCCCACCGGTGCGGACGACAGCCAGGACTGGCCGGTCCAGCGGTCGAAGGTCTCGGCCACCCAGAAGGTGGGCCGGTCGGCGCGGACCCGGAAGATGACCTGGGTGCCCAGGCTGGCGCGGATGGCGGTGTCGAGCGGTCCGGCGAACCCGAGGTAGCCGCCGACCCCGGTCCGCCCCTCCGGCGACCCGGCGTGCACCGGTTCCTGCCCGGTCGGCCCCCCGCCCACCAAGCCGGCCGCCTGGCTGATGGGCAGGTCGTCGGCGATGACCGCCGGCAGGACCAGGGCGGAGTCGGCGTGCGGGGCGGGCAGCAGGGCGGCCACCGCCACCGCGACGACGACCACCGCCACCACGGCCACCACCGCCGCCGCCGGCCGGAGCCGGGCCCCGCCGGCCTGGGACCCCCACATGGCCACCAGGCCGACCATCCCCAGGGCGCCCCAGGCCACCACGTAGATGCCGAAGACGTTGTCGACCGACTGGGCGGCGGCGACGGCCATGAGGGTCGCCGACCCCGCCAGCGAGAAGCCGAGGTCGCGCCGGGCGGGGACGTCGAAGGCGTGGGTCACCTGGATGACGGTGAACAAGACGGCCAGCGGCCCCTCGACCGACGCCAGGTCGCCGGCGCTGGCCCTGGTCCACACGGTGGCGAAGAACCAGGCGAAGGCGACCACCACCGCCAGGGCCAGGGCGAGCTTCAGGTAGGGGAGCGGGCGGCTCCGCCGGCGGTAGGAGAGGACGTTGCCCGCCGCGACCAGCACCACCGACACCACGGCCACGGCGGCCGACAGCTCCGCCTCGGACCAGCAGGCGCAGATGGCCAGGGCCACGGCCCCGGTGGCCGCCGCCCTGAAGGCGATCGAGTGCTCCGGCGGCCCGGGCCGGTTGGCCTGCTGCACCATCTTGACGAAGCTCACCGCCCGCCCGCCCCCTCGGCCCGGTGGGGGAGCGCCCGGGCCAGCCGGCGGCCGGCGTCGAGGACCCCGGCGACCGGCCGGCGCACCACCCCCGTGTCCTCCACGGTGACCAGCACCACCGGGCGGCCCGCGGCCAGCAGCCCGGCGACGGCGCCGAGCGCCCGGGAGGCCTCCTCGTCGGCGGCGTCGGGGTCGGCGGGCAGGACGGCGGTCACCGTCGCCGGCGCGGCGGTCGGCCCCTCCATCTCGCGCACCATCAGGGTGCCGGTGTGGGCGGTGGCCCGCCAGTGGACCCAGCTGCGCAGGTCGCCGGGTCGGTAGTCCCGCACGCCCCGGGGCTCGCCGACCCGTCGGTCGACCGGGCGGGCCGCGTCACCGGCCGCGTCGTCGTGCGCCCACGCCGACGGGAGGGCCGGGCCTACCAGCGGGGCCACGTGGAGCGGGCGGGGGAGCGCCACGGTGACCTTCTTCGACCACCACAAGATGCCGAAGGGGGCGGCGCTGCACAGCTCGAGGGCGCACTCGTTCACCACGCCCCGGTGGGCCGGCGCCAGCTCGAGGGCGCACCGCCGGGCGGTGCCGGTGCCGACCTCTCGGCCCGGCGGGGCGAGCGGGCGCACCACCACGGCGGTCGACACCTCGATGGTCACCGTCACCGGCGTGCCGGCCACCGTG
>Ga0181536_10005338_pt1 | contig 13223 bp, 9 predicted proteins | sample PEATcosm2014_Bin_41_FD_121105 | JGI IMG/M metagenome (GOLD analysis project Ga0181536, IMG submission 121105) | Peatland microbial communities from MTU Mesocosm Facility, Houghton, MI, USA - PEATcosm2014_Bin17_60_metaG | ecosystem: Environmental > Terrestrial > Soil > Wetlands > Peat | place...
CCTGCTCGCGGATTGCGCACTGGTGCAATCGCGGCGCGAGGGCAAGCGGACGTTCTACAAGCTCAACCCGCAGACAGACGGCACAACGGGCGAATTCATCCAGCTTGCCATCCGCGGCGCGAAGGAATTGTCCGAACACTCGGGCGACCAGATTAATCTCAGGCGCATTCTCGGCCGCCGGCGCGAGCAGGCGCAGGTTTATTTCAACCAGATTGCCGGTCGCTTCGACCGCGTTTACGGACCGGGCCGTTCATGGCAGGCCTTCGGGCATTTGCTGCTGCGCATTCTGCCGCCGTTGACCGTGGCTGATCTCGGATCGGGCGAGGGTTTGTTGAGCGAACTGCTGGCGCGGCGCTGCAAAAAGGTCATCGCCGTGGACAATTCGGAGAAGATTGTCGCCTTCGGCGCAGCGAAGGCGAAGAAGAACGGGCTGAAAAACCTGGAATTCCGGCAGGGCGATTTGCAAAACCCGCCCATTGAACCCAGCAGCGTTGACCTCGTGATTTTGAGCCAGGCGCTGCATCACGCCGAAATTCCGGCGGAGGCGATTGCCGCCGCCCACAAAATTCTGCGCCCGCACGGGCAAATCCTGATCCTTGATTTGCTCAAGCACAATTTCGGGAAGGCGCACGAGCTTTACGGCGACCGCTGGCCCGGTTTTGCCGAGAGTGATTTGCACCACTGGCTGGAAGCGGCGGGTTTCAGGAAGATTGAAATCAGCGTGGTCGCCCGTGAGGAACAGCCGCCGCACTTCCAGACGATACTGGCGGGTGGCGAAAAGGGCTGAAGTGCCGGCGTAAACGCTTCACGGTTGCGACACGGCCCGGTAGAAGCGCTGCGGCTGGCTGGCCGCATTGGGGTCGGCGAAATAAAGCGTGTTGCCGCCATTGGTGAGGGTGAGCAACGGGATCCAAACCAGGAAATTCGAAGACCAGTCAATCCTCACCACCGTGACGTTGGTCACATTGATGGAGATCAATGGCACGCCCAGATCCAACATTCCCACGCTGGAAAGGCACACTGAAGGCGGGCCGTTCATATTGCTGGCGGACGGCGTCGTCAAATCCACGCTCAAAATCGCAGGTTGGCTGACAACACTTCCCCACTGGTTGGTGGCCATCACGGTGTAGCTTCCGGCATCCGCGGATTGAACGTTGTTCAGGATGAGAAATGTGTTGGTCGCTCCGTTCATGGGCACGCCGTTGAACAGCCATTGGTAATAAATCGGCTGCGGACCGTCAGTTCGCACACAAAACGCGACACCGTTTCCAGCACACACGCTTTGACTCACCGTCTGGTCAATAATCACGGGTGCGGGTGGCGGCGGTGCCGTCGTGAAACTGACCGGACTGGAAACTCCGATCAGGCCGGAACCATCAACCACCTGGGCCGTCAGGGTGTAGCTGCCTGGCGACAGATTGGTCCATTGAAGCACGTAAGGAGCATTGGTCAGTGTGGCCAGAAGGGAGGTTCCCCAGAATAGATTCACCCGAGCAATGGAACCATCAGGATCGAAAACATCCGCAGCAATGGAGACGGAAGCCGGCTGGACAAACGCAGCCCCATTGGTGGGACTCTGAATCGTCACGCGCGGCCAACGGTACGGTGGGGTGACTGTCAAATTATTAAAGAACACGCCCTGGCTGCCCCAGGAATAGAGCGCCACCGTGCCCGCCATCAAGTTGTTGCTGTCGGTGATCGTGCCGCCGAACAGGACTGTGCCATTGAGCAGGACAGTGATTGCGCTGTTGGTCACTTCGACGCGCAGGACATAATTGCTTCCGATCACATACCCGCCGGACTCGGCGGCCAGGGTGGTTTCAATCCCGCCGGCCATCTTGAACAGCTTGTGAAAATTCCTTTGGGAATCCAAATCCACTTTGTAGTAGTTCGACGGATCCTGATAGCGGAACATCACGCCCACCCCATCGTCATCAGAATTGTTAAACGTCACGGAGAGCGCGTAACTACTCCAACCCAGCGCCTGGGGATCGTTCCAGTAAAGGTAAGTTCCCTTGCGATGGTCGGTCGCGCTCCCATTCGGACCGTAAATGTCGCTGAGTTGCATCAAACGTCCGGATCGTTCCAGCCACAGGGACGGTGCACTGATGGTTCCTTCGTCCACAACCGTCCAACCTTGCAGAATGCCATTCGTGAAGTCATCGGAAAGCAAAATGGGCGAATACATGAAGGTGTTTGTAACCGGCACGATCATTTCATTGGCTGCGCGCGAGCAGTCCTTCACGTGGTTGACGGTCAGCGTGTAAAGTGTGTTGGGAGTAAAATCGGAGTCTGTGGTGAGCGCCACCGTTTTGCCGTCAGACAACAGAGTGGCGCCGGTCAGGTGAACGGCGTTGTCAATGGAATAGTTGGTGATGGTTTGCGCCGATGACGTTTCCACCGGTTCATTGAAGGTCACTTTGATGATGGGCGGCAGTCCCATGTAGCTGAGTTTGCTGACATCCGGAGGAGTCAAATCCACGTCATTGTTCGTGATCATCAGGCTGGCACCGGCATATTGGGTATCCACCAGATAACCGGGGCTGGCATTGGTGAAAACGCCCAGGTTGGTGTACTCAAACTGATTGTTCGTGTCTGTGAGCCAACTGTCCAGATATGGCGAATAAGTGCTGACCGACATTTTGTCCTGGTCCGGGAAGACCCGGGCGATGCGGAGATAGCCTGCGCCCCCAAGCATGCATGCCTGATAGTCAGCCAGCATCTGAAACACTTGGTTGCCATAATCGCCCACGCCCACCAGCCGTCCGGCGCCGCCGCCGTTCGGGATGTGTCCGTTGAACGTAAAACTCATGTTGGCATGATGGCGGATGAATTTTTCCCAAACGTCCGTGCCGTTGTTCTCGCGTCCATAGCTCGTCGGCAGATAGGCCTGATTGGTGGAGCTGCCATGCAGCGTGTTGTCGCAATAGATGTGGGCATGGGTGACCATGATGATGCGGCGATTCGGATAATTGGTTGCCACCTGGTTGGCCCACGCCAGCACTTCATTGCGCGGCCCGAACTCCAACGAGAACACCAGCCAGTCCAACCCGCCGGCGCTGAACAGATGATAGCAATTGTCCATGCGATTGGATTCAAATACCCCGCCGAACGTCGGCAGGTTCTGGAACCGGCTCAGGGGAAAGTATTGGTTGAAAAGAGCCGTATCGCTTTGGCTTGTATAGAGTCCGTCATGATTGCCCACTGCCAGCGCGTACGGCACTACACCATCCAGCAGGCCGATGCTGGTCATGGCATTCGTCCATTCTGGTAGGCTATTCCCGTCAGTGATGTCGCCCTCGTGCAAAACAAAGGCAATGTTCAACGCGTCCTTGTGATCGACAATCCATTGGGTCTGCGCCGTGAAAATGTCACGCGTGGCGCCATTGGCTTCCCGGGTGTAATACTGGCTGTCCGGCAGCGCCACGACAGTGAACGGCTGATTCTGCGGAACCAGCGTTACCGTGACGTTCTTGTCTGCACCCTCCAGAAGATTGTCGATGGGGGCCACCTCGATTTGAGCGGAGGACTGGCCGGCGGGTATGGTCACCGTGCCGGACAATCGCTGATAATCAACCCCGTTGGTGGCGGTGCCGCTGATGCAATAACTCACCGCCAGCGGCTGTCCGGTGTCTCCCGTCCGTTGGACGGTAAAAAACCCCGGGATTCCCGACTCCGTGCCGTCGCTGGCGGCTTGCACACTGACGACCGGAAGAACGCCATTGGTATTGTCAGCCTTTGACACCCCGGGCAGGACCAGCCCGAGCATCGCAAACCAGAACGGAAGCAATACCCGCAGGTGACAGCTTTGGAGGTTTCCAATAACGGGCATGATACTGCTGATTTTTTACGAATTACTGTTTCTTTAGCCACTTTAATGAAAACCTACGCCTGGTCAAGCTGTCTTATTCGAGAAATTGGCCAGCCGCTTCGGCATGAAGCGAGTAATTTCTTGGAGTGTTCTGTCACTGTCCTAAACTGAAATCCTTGGCGCTGACAAATCATCATATTTCATGATTCTCAGCCCACCACAATGTTCACCAACTTCTTCGGCACAACGATGACCTTCCGGATCGTCTTGCCGGCGATGAACTGCTGCACTTTTTCCGATGCTTTGGCCGCGGCTTCCACCGCGGTGTTGTCGGCGTTGGCCGGGACTTTGATGACATCGCGGAGCTTGCCGTTGACCTGCACCGGGATTTCCAGCGTGTCCTCGACGAGCAACGCCGGATCAAACTTCGGCCAGCAGGCGTAGGTGAGGCTGGTTGAAGGTTGAGAGTTGAGGGTTGAGAGTTTGGACCACAACTCCTCCGCGAGATGCGGGGCGAACGGCGCGAGTAGAATCAGAAACTCGCGTAAAACGGAAACCGGCTTCGTCTCCCATGTTATCGCGTCGTTCACAAAAACCATCATCGCGGATATCGCCGTGTTGAACCGCATCCCGTCCAAATCTTCCGTCACTTTTTTGATGCAGGCGTGCAATGTCTTGAGTTGTGCGGGGGTGGCCGGCACATTTTTGATTGCCGGATTTAATTTAATCAAATTCAGCAATTCTTCGTGTCTTTGTGTCTTTGTGGTTGTCTCCGCCTGCTCAAATTCCGTTTCGCTCTGTTCATCCACGAACAACCGCCAGACGCGGCCAAGAAAACGGTAAACACCTTCGACGCCCTTGGTACTCCATGGTTTCACCATTTCGAGCGGCCCCATGAACATTTCGTAAAGGCGGAACGCGTCCGCGCCGAACTCTTTGAGAATGTCGTCCGGGTTCACCACGTTGCCGCACGACTTCGACATTTTTTGTCCGTCCTCGCCGAGGATGAGTCCCTGGTTCACGAGCTTGAAGAATGGCTCCGGCGTCGAGACGCAGCCGAGGTCGAACAAAACCTTGTGCCAGAACCGGGCGTAAAGCAGATGCAACACGGCGTGTTCCGTGCCGCCCACATACAAATCCACGCCGGGCGTGGATTTGATTGAGGGTTGAGGGTTGAGGGTTGAGGGTCGGTTCGTCCCCATCCAGTAACTTTCGACATCTCTGCCGACGAATGCCTGCGCGTTCTGCGCGTCAAGGTAACGCAAGTAATACCAGCAACTGCCGGCCCATTGCGGCATGGTGTTCGTCTCGCGCTGCGAACCGTCGGGCAGGTTCACCCAATCTTTCGCCCGGGCGAGCGGCGGCTGACCGTCGGGCATGGGTTTGTAATCCTCGAGCTTCGGCGGAAGCACGGGCAACGCGCTTTCCGGCAACGCTTCGTGATAAAGATTCCCGCTGGCGTCGCGCTTCCAAACAATCGGGAACGGCTCACCCCAATAACGCTGCCGCGAAAACAGCCAGTCGCGGAGTTTGTAGTTGATGGTTTTCTTGCCGAGTTTCTTGGATTCAAGCCAGGCGGTGATTTTCTTTTTGGCCTCGGCGGTGGGCAGGCCGGTGATTGAAATCTCCGGCCCGGTGGAGTTCACCGAAGTGCCATCGTCCACGAACCCTCGCCAATCCGTTTTCTCATCCAACGGTTGGACAACTTGGACAATCGGCAAATTAAATTTAGTCGCGAATTCGAAGTCGCGCATGTCATGAGCCGGCACGGCCATGATGGCGCCGGTGCCGTAGCTGGCGAGAACGTAATCCGCAATCCAAATTGGAATTAACTCGCGATTAACAGGGTTGATAGCGTAAGCACCAGTGAAAACACCCGTTTTTTCTTTCGCAAGTTCCGTGCGTTCGAGATCGGATTTCTTTGAGACTTCAGTTTTATATTTCGCAACGGCATCGCGTTGTTCCGGCATGGTGATTACGTCCACCATTTCATGTTCTGGCGCGAGAACCATGTAAGTCGCACCAAAGAGAGTGTCGGGGCGTGTTGTAAAGACGCGGATATTTTCGTCGCAACCCGGAGGCAATCCAGGTTGAAAACGTCCACCGCCCGCTACTGACCAAAGAAAATCCACTTCCGCGCCTTCGCTGCGACCGATCCAGTTTCGCTGCATTTCCTTGAGCGAATTGCTCCAGTCAATCGTGTCGAGGTCAGTGAGAAGCTTTTCCGCGTAGGCGGTGATGCGGAGCATCCATTGGCGCATTGGCTTGCGGACGACGGGAAATCCACCCACTTCACTTTTGCCATCCACGACCTCCTCGTTGGCCAGCACCGTGCCGAGGGCCTCGCACCACCAGACCGGCGCTTCACTGACGTAGGCGAGACGCTTTGAATCGCGGTAAGCGCGGCGTCTGGATTCGAGTGTAGTGTCGGCGCTGTGCGCCGATGAATCGGGCCGCAGGCCCGACGCTACAAACTCTGCCGGACACTTCAGCGTTTCAATCGGTTCAGCGCGATTGGTTTTCGGATTGAACCAGGAGTTGTAGAGCTTGAGGAAAATCCACTGGGTCCACTTGAAATAATCGGGGTCGGTCGTGGCGAGTTCGCGCGACCAGTCGTAGCTGAAGCCGAGTGATTGAATCTGCCGCTTGAACGTGGCGATGTTCGCCTCGGTGGTATTGCGCGGATGCTGGCCGGTTTTCACGGCGTATTGCTCGGCCGGCAGGCCGAACGCGTCCCAACCCATCGGATGCAACACATGAAATCCCTGCGCGCGCTTGTAACGGGCGAGAATATCCGTGGCGGTGTAACCCTCGGGATGGCCGACGTGCAGGCCCGCGCCGGACGGATAGGGAAACATGTCGAGGATGTAAAATTTGGGTGGCAATTGCGTGGCAGCCACCTTGCCGGAAAGATGATGGCGTCGGGCAAAAGGATGCCCGTCCGGAAGGCCTTCGCCCGGATTGAAGGCGCGAAAGGTCTGTTGTTCGTCCCAAAATTGCTGCCATTTCGGTTCGATCAAATGAAATGGATATTGTCTGCGACTGCTCGCCATAGAAATTGAATTTTGCGGAAAGTTGCACGGCGGGGCAATGGCAGAGTTTCCGGCGACAAGCAAAAGCAGTTTGAGCCATGCCCTCCCTCATCCCGGCCTTCTCCCCAAGGAGAAGGAGAATTGTCCGCCGTCTCTCTGAAAAACCTGCGACTGAATTTGCCGAACGCTCATCCGCAAAACCAAAACCGGACTGCGGCTATTTCCTCTCCTCGGGGAGAGGATAAAAGGTGAGGGCGGTTCAAGAAAACTACCTTCCCCGGTTTGGCCTGGTCTTGCCTCGACTTGGTGGACAAGCGTTGGGTGATTGCAGATTCCTACCGGGGGCATGCCAAGGAACGCGACGCCTCCCACGTCAATCGCAGTCCTTCCAAGGTCAGATTCGGTTCAACGGCTGAAATCTCCGGCAGTTTGGACGCAATCAGCTTCGCGTAACCGCCGGTGGCGACGACCGGCAGATGTTTTGTTTTCAACTCGCGCTTCAACTCACCAATCAATTCCCGAACCAGCCCACGATAACCATGCACCGCGCCGACAACCATCGCTTCCTCGGTGCTTTTGCCGATGCTCGTTTTGATTTCGCGGATTTCGATTCGGGGCAGCAACGCGGTTTTTTCGTGCAAATAATCCGTCATCGCCGCCAGCCCCGGCGCGATGATGCCGCCCGCGTAATTGCCGGCGCGATTGACCACATCGAGCGTGACCGCCGTGCCGAAATCCAGCACCACCACCGGCGCGCCAAACCGGTGCCGCGCGGCAATCGCATTGGCCAGGCGATCCGAACCGATGGTGTCCGGTTTCGGATAATCAATGCCCACGCCCCGCAAGGTTTTCGGCGTGAGTTCGAACACGCCCAATTTCCAAAGGGTGCGCGCCATTTGGTGAACGAATGGCGTCGCGCGCGGCACGACGCTGCAAAGCGCCACGCCGTCGAGCCTGGCACGGCCAACGAATTTTCGCACCCGCTTCACCGCCGCGCCGTTGAACCAGCTCGCCGTGGGAATGTTGGCCTGCTTCACGACCCGCCGGTCGTTCGCCAGACCGGCGTGCGTATTCGTGTTGCCGATGTCGAAAAGCAGAAGCATGGGCAATGGAGTAATGGAGTTATGGAGTGTTGGAAATCTTTTTCAGCGCCGCACCACTCCATCACCCCATCACTCCGTTCACTTTTCCAAGGTCACATCGCCGCCGGTGACGCGCTCCAGATGCCCGTGCTCGGTGCGCAGCAGCAACGCGCCGTCGTCATCCAACGACTCGGCGCGACCGCGAATCCTGCGCTCGCCGGTTTGAATCGTCACGTTGCGGCCAATCGTCTGGCAATGCGCTTCCCATTCGTCCGCCACCTCCGCGAAGCAGCCACCGCAAATCCGCGCGTAATCGCCATCGAGTTCGCGCAAAATCGCCGTCGCCAGTTCGGAGCGCGAAATCGTTTTGCCCGATTCAATTTTGAGCGAAGTCGCCAGCTTGCGCAATTCCGGCGGAAACTCGCTCGTGCCCAAATTTACGTCCACGCCGATGCCCAGGATGACGTGACGAACCCGGTCCAGTTCCGCGCTCAACTCGGTCAAAATGCCCGCGACTTTTTTTCCGCCAATTAAAATGTCGTTCGGCCATTTGATTTCGGGATGCAAACCGGTTTCGGATTGAATGGCGCGTCGAAGAGCCGTTGCGGAAGCAACCGTCAATTGCGTCGCTTCCTGCGGGCGCAAATCCGGTCGCAGCAAAACGGAAAACCAAAGTCCTTTCCGGTCGGGCGAAATCCATTTGCGGCCGAGCCGCCCCCGGCCCTTCGTCTGCGACTCGGCAAAAACGACGGCGCCCTCCTTGACGCCGTCGCGGGCGAGTTTTTCGATCACGTCGTTCGTCGAGGTCGTTTGCTCGAACACGCGGATGTCGCGACCGATGACCTTCGTTTTGCCGAGGCGGGCGAGCAAATCGTCGGCGTGCAACACATCCGGCGCGCTGACGAGCCGGTAGCCAAAATGCGGGCCGGCCTCGATTTCGTAGCCGAGCTGGCGCAACTGTTCGATGCGTCCCCAAATCGCCGCGCGCGTGACACCCAATTGCCCGGCAAGGTCTGCGCCCGAAACGCCGTCGGGATTTTCGCGCAACGCGGAAAGAATTTTTGCGTCCGTGGTCATGCTTTTTTAATTACGAATGGACATGGTAGGGTGGGCAGTCCCCTGCCCGCCGCTCGCGGAAACGCCAACCACGGCGCGCACGGAGTGACGCGCCCTACCTTCAAATGCCTTGTTATATCCGTGTCCATCTGTGTTCATCCGTGGTTAGCTTTCAAAATCCAATCCAATGTCCACCGCGTGCGCCGAATGCGTCAGCGCACCGATGGAAATGAAATCCACACCGGTTTTCGCAATCGTCTGAACACCGGCCAGATTCACGCCGCCGCTGGCCTCGGTTTTCGCGCGGCCTTTGACTTTTTGCACCGCGAGCCGCAATTGCACGGGGTTCATGTTATCGAGCAGAATGATGTCCGCGCCCGCGGCGGCGGCCTGCCCGGCCTGCTCCAGCGTGTCGGCCTCGACCTCGATTTTCAGTTGCGGAAATTTTTCGCGCGCGCGCCGGATGGCGGCGACGATGGCGTTCGGCTGTGCGTCACGCAGCGCGGCGAGGTGGTTGTCCTTGATGAGCACCATGTCGAACAGGCCCAGGCGATGGTTGTGTCCGCCGCCGCAGGTGACGGCGTATTTCTCGAACCGCCGCCAGCCGGGCGTCGTCTTGCGCGTGTCGAGAATTTGCGCCGGTGTGCCTTTGATGGCCTCAACGAATTGCGCGGTCAATGTCGCCACGCCGGAAAGCCGCTGGACAAAATTCAACGCCACGCGCTCGGCACTCAAAATCGCGCGCGCCGGGCCGGAAATTTTCAGCAAAATGTCGCCGCCGTTGACGCGCTGGCCGTCTTTGGCCAATCGCTCAATTTTGATTTCTCCTTCGGAGGGCGGAGTTCCACGACGCCCCGATTCGTTTCGAGATTTTTGGGGCTCGCAGAGCTCGCCCCTCCGATTGATGAATTCATAGACTCCGCGGAAAGCGGCTTCGGCGAAATCGAGTCCGGCGACGACGAGCGGTTCACGCGCGCGCATGACGGCCCGGGCCGTCGCGGTTTCGGGCACGGTGGCGAGCGTCGTGGCGTCGCCGTCGCCGATGTCTTCGGCCAGCGCAGCCTGGACGGCGCGGCGGATTTCTACAGCGGACAATTCCATGCCGTCAAGATGAAGGCGAATGGAAAAGGGGAAAAGGAAAAATATGAAGCCCGGCGGACGGGGTGCAAATCGAAGCTGGAATTGTAATAGCCAGGCGCGCCGCTCTCGGCTAAAAAACGTCAACGGCATGAACGGTGGCTTTGTCTTCATCTTCGTTTTGTTTGCTGTCGTCGTCATCGCAACGGCGATTTACGGCGCCCTGGCCGCCCGGAAACGGCGCGCGGATCTGTCCGCCCTGGCCGCCCGGTTGGGATTGAACTTCAACCCGGATGAAGATTACGGGCTGGCGGACCGCTTTGAATTTCTCAATCAACTGGCGCAGGGCGAAAACCGTTACGCCATCAACGTGCTTTCCGGAGCCTTTCAGCAAAACGAAGTGCTGGCATTTGACTATCACTACGAAACCCACTCGACCGATTCCAAGGGCAACCGCACGACGCAACACCACTGGTTTTCTTTTTTCATTCTGACATTGCCGGCACCGTTCCCTGACCTGACCATCCGGCGTGAAAATTTTTTCACGAAAGTCGCCGAGGTGTTCGGCTATCAAGACATCAAGTTCGAGTCCGCCGAGTTTTCCAAAACGTTTTGCGTGCGGTCACCGGACAAAAAATTTGCCTACGACGTCTGCAACGCGAAGATGATGGAATACCTGCTGGCCAATCGCGACTTGAGCGTCGAAATCGAAAACGAGGCGCTCGCGCTGGCGTTCAACACCCGCCTCTCGATTGAACAAATCGAGTTCAACCTGCAAAGACTGGTTGAAATCCGGTCGCGCCTGCCGGAATACCTGTTCACGCAAAGCACATGATTGCTGCATCACATGACGCCGGCAAAACCGTCTTTGTAATGCTGTATGTTATTTTGGGCGGCGTCATTGCAGTCGTGATAAACATCTACAAGACGCGCGCCAGGCGGAAGCGGGCGCTCGATTTGCAGATTTTGGCAACGCGATTAAAATTTGATGATTTCAACCCGAATCGCGATGAGGGGTTCGCCGTGGGCTGGGGATTTTTGAGCCGGCTTGCCCAAGGCCGGGATCGGTATGCGTTCAACATTCTTCGCGGCACGTATCACGAACAGTCGTTGTTCGTGTTCGATTACCACTACCAGACCGGCTCCGGTAAAAGCAGGGAGGAACATTATAGCACGCTGCTCATGCTCGTCTGCAAAGAGATTTTTCCGCAGGTGAGCATCGGGCCGGAAAGTTTGCGCTCGAAAATTGCGGCGGCGTTCGGTGTCGGGAACGACATCAAATTCGAGTCAGCCGAATTTTCGCGGACGTTTTGTGTGCGGTCACCGGACAAAAAATTCGCCTACGACGTGTGCAATCCGCAAATGATCGAATACCTGCTGATGAATCCCGGGCTGCAAGTCGAAATCCAAGGGCCGGCGCTTCTGTTGGTGTTCGAGCCACAGTTGCCCGTTGGACAAATCGAATCCAATTTGCAACGACTGATTGAAATCCGGTCGCGTTTGCCGGAATACTTGTTTACGTAAAACCGCGTAACATGGACAATAACGTCTTATCAAAAATATTGATGGCGATAATTGCCTTTGCCATTGTAATTGTTTTGTCTCGCTATTTGCCCACCAATCCGGACTCCGAAGAGCAACGGCGAAGAGATTTGGCTGCACTAGCCCGCAAATTGAAACTACGGTTTAGCCCCAGGGGTGATTTTGAACTCGCAAAGAATTATTTATTTCTGCGCTGGTTAAAGCGTGGCGACATCAGTTACGCATACAACGCATTCTATGGTTATCATTTAGGGTATCCAGTCACTGTTTTTGATTACACTTTTGCAGCCGGGAAATACAACTATTACTGGTCCGCCTTCGTTCTGAAAATGAAAACGAATTTTCCCGACATGATTATTTCACACGAAAACATGGAATCCCGATTCGCGGAGGGGCTGGGTGAATCACACATCACCTTTGAATCGGCGGAATTTTCGCGCGTGTTCCGTGTTCGTTCTGCGGACAAAAAATTTGCCTCTGATGTATGTCGTCCTCAATTGATGGAATTTTTGCTGGCAAATCAGGATTTGACCATTGAAATCAGAGGCACAGCCTTGGCCGTACTTTTTGAAGATTGGCTTCGACCGGAAAAGGTTGAAGCCAATCTTTCACGTCTCATTGCAATTCGCAAACTCCTGCCTGAATATCTGTTTACGAAAGTATGAACCTGATTCCTCTCATCGCTGTCGCTGTCATCGTTCTATTGCCGTTCATTTACGTGCTGGTGCAATACAACGCGCTCGTCGCCCTGCGGAATTACATCCGCGAATCGTGGAGCGACGTGGACGTGGAATTGAAACGGCGCTACGACCTCATTCCGAACCTGGTGGCCGTGGTCAAGGGTTATGCCATGCACGAACGCGCGGTGCTGGAACGCGTGGCCGAGCTCCGCAACCGCTGCGCCGCCAACAACGGCCCGGTGGCCGACCAGTCCCGCGACGAAATCCAGCTCGTGGACGCGCTGAAACAACTGCTGGTGGTGGTGGAAAATTATCCGCGGCTCAAGGCCGACCAGAATTTTCTCAAACTACAGACCGAACTGGTGAATACCGAGGACCGCATCCAGGCCGCGCGCCGGTTTTACAACGGCAACGTCCGCGATTACCGCAACAAATGCGAAACCTTCCCCAGCAACCTCGTGGCCAATATCTTCGGCTTCAAATCAGAAGGGGATTTTTTCAGCGTGCCGCCATCGGTCCGGGACGTGCCGAACGTGGATTTTGCAGCGTCGTAACCGCGAAATACGCAAAATACGCGAAAGGTTTTCGGGAAAGTTGTTCGCGTATTTCGCATCGTTCGCGGTTAATAATTTTTCCCCAGCGCTGGAGGCGCGACATATTTGTAGAAAAATTTCCGCAAAACAATTTTAAGCTCCGTCAGGAGCGACATCATCGGAATATGCCGCTCCTACGGAGGGTGTTAGGGAATTCGCCGTAAGTGCCCGTTTTGCCGAAAGATACGCTCAGAAAATCGCCTCTTCGCTGTGACTCGGAACCATCAGTTTAAAATGACAGTACAAAACCGCATCAAAGCTGCGCTATGCCACGCTTTTATCTGTTGCCGCCTTGAGAGGCGACCAACATTGCGACGAGGCCGGTTTTTCTAAGACACGCGTTTCGCCCG
>Ga0181536_10005342_pt1 | contig 13217 bp, 11 predicted proteins | sample PEATcosm2014_Bin_41_FD_121105 | JGI IMG/M metagenome (GOLD analysis project Ga0181536, IMG submission 121105) | Peatland microbial communities from MTU Mesocosm Facility, Houghton, MI, USA - PEATcosm2014_Bin17_60_metaG | ecosystem: Environmental > Terrestrial > Soil > Wetlands > Peat | place...
ATGTATATTCCAGGCGGCGTGACTTTCGGAGAGCACGAGCTGGTGTTGGTGGACCGCAAGGGCGCCACGCGCGTCCTTACCCCGAAAACGCGGCCGTACGAAGATTTCACGATCTCGCCCGACGGCCGTTTTATCGCGACCACCATCGAGGGGCCGATGACCGATACCTGGGTGCGGGACCTGGCGCGCGGCACCGATTCCCGCTTCACCTTCGGGGTGGAACATCGCGATCCGGCGTGGAGCGCCGACGGCAAGCGGATCGCTTACGAGAGCTACAAGGACGGCAAGTCCACCATCGCCTGGAAACCGCTGGACGGGACCGGCCCGGAGGAACAGTTGGTGGCTTCCGATAACGACGTGATGCCCTGGTTCTTTTCGCGCGACGGCCGCACGCTGCTGTATGCGGAGTCCAGCCCCACCACGCGCAGCGATGTGTGGGTGCTGCCGCTGGACGGGGACCGGAAACCTTATCCGCTGCTGCACACGGCATTCGACGAAGAGTGGGCGCAGCTTTCGCCGGATAGCCGCTGGATCGCGTATAACTCGGATGAATCGGGGCGTCCGGAAGTGTACGTGGCATCCTTTCCCGGCCTGGGCTCGAAAGTCAGAATCTCCACCGAAGGCGGGGTGCATCCCCACTGGTCCCCTGACGGGCGCGAACTTTTTTATCGCAGCGGAACGGCTCTCGAAGCGGACCGCCCCCTGGAGCAGCGCGTCAGAGTGATGGCCGTCAGTATCGAGACATCGCCGGTGTTGAAAGCCGGCGCGCCGCACTTGCTCTTCGAAGGGCCATTCTTCGACAGCAGCCACGATTATGGGGTGACGCCCGACGGCAAAGGCTTCATCTTCATTCGCGAGACCCAGGGGACGCCGGGCCCGGGCGAGTTAAAGGTCGTGCTCAACTGGTTCGAGGAATTGAAGAGCCGGGTTCCCGTGGAAGGCAAGTGACCTTACAGCGTGGTGTGGCAGAGGAAGCAGGCCTGCCTTTCCGCGGACGGAGCGGGGCGCGGGGGGCGCGGGCGCCGGGTTCCGGGAACGGCCAGCCAGACGGCGCCCAGGAGCAACGCGGCGGCGGCCAGCATGAGGGGAACGGAGCGGCTCGCCACGCGTCCGCTGGAAAGGTCCCGGCGAATTTGAAGCCGCTCCCAAAGCTCGCCGGGCGGCTCGGCCGGCGAAAGGGTTTCAGCCAATTCCAGTTCCAGCCAATCAGCCACGATTGCCTCCCGGGCGATCCACCATGTGGGACAGGCGCCGCTCGAGGGCCTTGTGCGCGCGGTTCAGGCGCGACGCCACGGTGCCTTGCGAGCAACCCAGCACCTCGGCCATCCGGTCGTAGGAGAGCCCTTCGGTATAGCGCAGGACGATGGCGATGCGCATTTCGGGCGGCAGCTTTTCCACGGCGGCTTTGACGCGCGCGCTGACTTCGCTGCGCAGCAGGCCCGCCAGGGCATCGCCAGGGACGCTGAGGGAAGCCAGAAAACTGTCCGCCAGGGGGACGAGGCGGCGCGAGCGCCGCTTCTGGTCCAGGCAGCGATTGACCACCATGCGGTATACCCAGGTTTCGAAGCCCGAATCGCCGCGAAACTCGCCGATGCAGGAAAACAGCTTGAGGAAAGTATCCTGGGCAATATCCATGGCCGCCGCCTGGCTGCCGGAAAAGCGCAGCGCCACGGAATAGACTTTGCCCTTGTAGGTTTCAAAAAGCGCCCGGAAGGCGTCGCGCTCTCCGCGCCGGCACGCCTCGACGAGTTCGCGTTCCAAGCCTTCCAGGACCATTTGGGACATCCGCCAGTTCCTTAGACGTTCGAGGGCGGCGTTTCTTCCGAAAAATTGCGGCGGGCGGCTTCGTCCTCGTAGGCGCGGGTCAGGCGCTGCATGCGGTCCAGCAGTCCGGAGCAGATCACGGCGGGAGACAGGGCGCGAAGCTCCTGATCGGAGAGTGCCGCGAAATGCGCCCGGTAATCGTCCTCGAGCTGCGGGTTGAAGATCTCCCGATCGAGCACGCTAAGGGCTTTGAAGTTGAGCGATGCGGGCACCATCACGCGGTACTCGTCGAATTGCGGCGCTTCTTCGTCCCCATGGCCGGCGGCAATCACGGATAGATGGCAGGGCACTCCGGCGGCCAGTAAAACGTCCTGGGCGCGGGCTGCATCGGGGGCGGCATGGGAGCCCGGCACGGCCGAGTAGGAGCAGGCACAGGAGGCCTGCGCCAGCCAGTCGGGCTCGACCTCGAAGGCCGGCTCCTCGCCCCACGGGGCGGCCAGGCGGCTGGACGACGGCGGCGCGGCCAGCGGCGTCAGTCCTCTTCTTTCGACTTCGCCCTGGTAGCACTGGCGCGCAAACTCGGTAAGATCGGCCGGATCGACGTCCTCCAGCAGTTCGTCAGAGAGCGACGCATAGTAGCGCTTCAGTTCTTCCGGTGTAATTTCCATAGCCGCACATCATAGCAATGTGCGCGATTCAGTTCATGGAAACGCGGCGCAACAGGGGGAAATCGCCCAACATCCTGCCGGCGCCGAGCACGACGCTGGTCAAAGGGTCCTGGGCGATCAAAACCGGCAGGCCGGTATCCTGGCGGATGCGGGCATCCAGGTTTTTGAGCAGCGCGCCGCCGCCGGTGAGCACCACGCCGCGGTCGAAGATATCGGCGCTAAGCTCGGGCGGGGTGCGGTCGAGCGCCACTTTCACGGCATCCACGATGGCGCCGACGCAAACCGCGAGCGCTTGGCGGATCTCCGAAGCGGTAACGGTGGCGGCGGCGGGAATTCCGCGAACCAGGTCGCGGCCGCGGATTTCCATCTGGATCTCGCCGGCAATGGGAAACGCCGAGCCGATCCGGATTTTGACGGCTTCGGCGGTGCGCTCGCCGATCAGCAGGTTGTGCCTGCGCTTGCAATGCTCGACGATGTTTTCATCCATGGCATTGCCGGCGATGCGCACGGAGTGGGAGTAGACGATGCCGGCGAGCGAGATGACGGCCACATCGGTGGTGCCGCCGCCGATATCCACGATCAGGTTGCCGACCGGATCCGCAATGGGCAGGCCGGCGCCGATGGCGGCCATGACGGGTTGCTGCACCAGGTACACTTCGCTGGCCTGGGCGCAGGCTTCCTTGACGGCGCGGCGCTCGACGGGCGTGATCTCGCTGGGAACGCCGATGACGATGCGGGGATGCACCAGGCGTTTGCGGTGATGGGCCTTGCAAATGAAATAATTCAGCATGTGTCCGGTGGCCGTGAAATCGGCGATGACGCCATTCTTCATGGGCTTGATGGCGGTGATGCGCTCGGGAGTGCGGCCGAGCATGGCGCGGGCTTCGGCGCCCACCGCTTCCACGCCGCCGGATTTTTTCATGGCGACGATGGAGGGTTCATTGACGACAATGCCGCGGTTGCGCTCGAACACCAGCGTGTTGGCGGTGCCCAGATCGATGGCGAGGTCCGAAGAAAACAGATTGAGGAGCGATGGGGTGGTCATGTCGAATACCGCGGTTAGTATGGGGGAATGAGAGTACCGGTACAAGACTAACTGGGGTTAAGACGCGATTGTTAACCAACGGGGACGATAGAGATAGCGCCGGCCGGCAGGCCAAACGGCCGTGCCGGCCAAAGCGCGTCAACACCCGAGCCGGCGCGGCACGCTGAGAACGAGCGCCACAGACCTACCAGCCCGAGGGCTTGACCTGGTTCTGCTGGTCGAGCCACTTCTGCAAGGGCGCGAAGTAATCGCGAATGGCCGAAGCGTCCATCTGGCGCGTGCCGGCGATTTTCTCCAGAGCGTCCTGCCAGGGCCGGCTCTGTCCCATTTCCAGCATGGCGTTCAAGCGGCTGCCCGCCTCTTTGTTGGCGAAAATCGAACAGCGGTTGAGCGGCCCGGTGCAACCCGCCGCCTGGGACAGCGCGCGGTGAAACTGGAACTGCAAAATGTCGGCGAGAAAGTAACGCATGTACGGGACATTGGCGGCCACGTGATATTTCGCGCCGGGGTCGAAATCCTGTTCGGTGCGGCCGGCGGGCGGCGCAATGCCTTCGTACTTCTCGCGCAACTGCCACCAGGCTTTGTTATATTGCTGCGGCGGAATTTCGCCCGAAAACACCTTCCAGCGCCATTGATCGATGACCAGCCCGAAGGGCAGGAATGCGATTTTTTCGAGCGCCTTGTGGAGCAAGAGGCCGATATCCTTGGAAGGATCCGGGGCGCGCTCGAGCAGCCCCACTTTCACCAGGTATGGGGGCGTGATGGAGAGCGCGATGGTATCGCCCACGGCCTCGTGAAAACCGTCGTTAGCGCTATTGCGAAAGGTGGGAGCCAGAGTGCTGTAGGCGCGCTGATAAAAGTTGTGTCCCAGCTCGTGGTGGATGGTCAGGAAATCCTCGCCGGTGATTTGAATACACATCTTCAGGCGGACGTCGTCGACGGCGTCGATATCCCAGGCGCTGGGATGGCAGACCACTTCGCGGTCGCGCGGTTTGAGAAACAGCGAGCGCTCCCAAAAGGTTGCGGGCAGGGGCGCGAAACCGAGCGAGACGAAGAAGTTTTCGCCGTACTTGACCATCTGCTTCCAATCCGTATTGCGCTTCTTGAGCAGCGCCGTGAGGTCGTAGCCCGGGTCGCCATCCTTGGGCTGAACCAGGGGGTAGACGTTGCTCCAGTCCTGGGCCCAGATGTTACCGAGGAGATAAGCGGGAATGGGGCCGTTGGCGGGCACGGCGTCGCCGTATTTTTCGCGCAGCTTCCAGCGGATATAGGCGTGCAAAGAGACGTAGAGGGGCCGCACCTGCTCCCACAAGCGGTCCAATTCCCTGGAGAAATCCTGGGGCGGCATATCGTACTGCGAGCGCCACATGGCGCCGTTGTCCTGGAAGCCAAGCTCGCGCGCGCCCTGGTTGGCCAGCTCGACGTAGCGCGCGAAGTTCTGGCGCATGGGCGGCGCAATAGCGTGCCAGCCGGTCCACACATCCAGCAATTGTTTGGGGTCGCGGCTCTCCGCCATGATCCTGGTGATGTCTTCGATGTCCTTGCAACTGGCGGGGCCGCTGGGGCAGTACTTGCCTTTGCCGTACATGCCTTCCATGGCGGAGAGAATGCGGGTCAGTTCTTCGCTCTCCTTGGGATCGGCGGGGGTGGCGACGGTAAGCGAGAGTTTCAGGAGCTTGATTTTGCGGGCGGTGACGGGATCGAGATTCAGGCCGTCGAAGCGCGTGGATTGCTTGGCATAATCCACGGTGGCGTTGATGACGCGCTCATCGGCTTTGGCGGCAACGGCCTCGGTATCGTCGGTGATGTAGGTGTTCTGAATCCAGTCGGCGCGCGACTGTTCGACGCCCATGACGAGCAGCTTTTGTTCGGCATCGTCGATGAACTTGCGGGCATCTTCGGGGGTTGGCCGGCGGGCGCAGGACGCCAGGAGGAGGAGGGCCGCGGCGGGTCCCAAGGCGCGAAGTCTCATTTCTTCAAGGTAGCGCGGACGCGGGGCGGGTGCGAGGCGGGCGATTCTTTGCGCGGCGATTTTGCGGCGGCGGCCCGGTGCGTGTTAGCATCTAGATATCTGCGTGATTGCGGGGACGTAGTTCAGTTGGTTAGAACGCCGGCCTGTCACGTCGGAGGTCGCGGGTTCGAGCCCCGTCGTCCCCGCCATCTAACTCCTTTTGTTTCCAACCAAAGCTCTTGTTTCCGGCCGTTCCGTGCAACCATGTGCAACCATCCGCACGGCTCCAGCCTTTTTCCCCACCTCGATCACATCCCCCAGCGCATCGTCCCAGATCTTCGCCGCCGCGCGGCTATCGGCGGGGACCGCGTGGCTGTAGATCGCTAACGTGATGTTCTGATCTGCGTGGCCAAGGCGGCGGCTGACTTCCGCCAACGGAACTCCGTTGCGCAGTAATTCCGTGGCGTTCGTGTGCCTGAGCGAATGCAAGCTGACGCCGTCGAGTCCAACTTTGCCCATCAACTCCTTCACGCGGGCGCCCAGGCGATCCGGCGAGTAGGAGGCCCCGTTCGGCTGGCAGAAGATCAAGTTGTGATCCTGGTATTCGGGACCGAACAACCGCTTATCCTCATCCTGTTCTGCGCGGTGATCGGCCAGCACGGGCAGCACCGAATCCGGCACCACGAAATGCCGCGGCTTCTCCGACTTGGTGCTCTTGACCCGCAGGCCCGCTTTGGTCTGCTCCAGCGACTTGGATACGTTCAGTTCGCCCGTGGTCATGTCCAGATCCGGCCATTGCAACGCCAGCAGTTCGCCGCGCCGACAACCGGTAGCGGTCGCCAGGACGATGAACGGGTACAATCTGGTGGTCTGGGCGCGATCAAAGAGGAGCTTCAGCTTTCCTTTGTCGACCACCGCGGGCTCCCGCTTCGGCAGCTTCGGAAGCTTCACGCGCTTGTTCCGCATCGGGTGCTGGATTTTCAGGATGCCAAGCCGATCAGCTTCCGCCAGCGAGGTGTACAGCATCGTGGCAAGGTGGCGCACCGTCTTGGGCGCCAGCGGCCGGCCGTTCGGGTGCGCTTCTGTCACCATCCCGCCGTGGTCCTCGAGGTCGTGAACCATACGCTGGATCTGTGCTGTGGTGAGTTCATTTAGCGGCGTTTTGCCGAGGTGGCGAATCAGGTACCCGGCAAACTCGCGGTAGCGCTCCAGCGTCTTGGGGGCCAGCGTGCGGCTGGCGTGCTTGTCGAGCCAATACCCAACGTACTCAGCAAACGTTGGGTCGACCTCCGCTGGGACTTGCTCGGCCGCGGCGCGGCGCTCTATCTCTTTCGTAAGCTCGGCCTCGGCGGCGGTCCGATCCGCGAAACCAGCCTTCTTGCCGTCGCCGAACTCATAGCCCCACGTGACGGTTCCGAGGATTCCGCGGTGTTTGGTGACCTTGCCGTGGGTCTTCTCGAATTCGATGATCGCCTTGCGCATCGCCTCCGACGCGCCTCCTTTCGTTTCAAATCCCGACTTGAAACTGTAGAGCCGCTTCCCGGCCTGATCGCGGCCGGCATCGAACTTGTACACCCAAGTGATCGTGCCCGAGGGCAACCGGCGTTTGAAGATCGAGCCGTTCATTCCGTCTCCTTGGCGGCTGGCTTCGGCAGGTAGAGGTTCAACTTGTCCATCTCGGGCACGATCCTCTCCAAACATTCAATCGCCTTGGCGATTTTGACCTCGGGAGCGTCGCTGCCATTTTTGAAGTCGTTCAGCATCACGGCAAGATCCGCGTGGATGCCGGGAACGGTGTGCGAGGCGAGTGCCCCGAGTTGGGTGAACTTTCCGACGACGCCGATCTCTCCAACGAGGGCGCCCCGGAATACGTTGGCCAGTTCCGCGTTTCCGGTATCGGCGGCCACCCAGAAGAGTTCCGCCAGAGCCTTCCCTTTGGGAGGCGTGCTCGCCTCATAGCGGGCGATGGTTCGGATGGCGGTTTTCATCCGGTACGCAAACGCCTGCTGAGATTCTCCGAGAGCGGTTCGCAGCTTGCGCACCGCGTCGCACAGCGGGTCCTTCGTCTTTTTCGCTTTCTTCATAGATCCTCCATCGGACAGCTTGACCGGACATCATGTCTGGTTATAGAATTGGATTGATGACGTGCTGGCTGGACAACTTGACATGCCACATTGGCATTATGGCTGGAACGGACGGCACCTGTCAAGACTGACGGAGACCACATGGACGAAAAAGGCGCCACACTGACCGCCGATGAAGCCCACGAAATCGTGGGGAAGGACAAAATCAGCCGCGGCGCCTGGTACGCCGCGATTAGCCGGAAAGAGGTTCCGCACCTCAAGCTTGGGCATCGCATTCTGATTCCGCGGCACGCGTTCATGAAGTGGCTGGAATCCGCGGGCCAAGCCGCTACCAAGAAGGATTGAGGCGCACGATGGGTGACACCGACGCCCTCGTGGAATCCGCGATTTCCATCGACATCGCTGCCCAGCCGGATTTCCGCACCGCCAGCGGTTTCCTGCGCAGCGTATTCAACGGCCAGGAACGGGGCGTCCTCGCCATCTTCTGCAAGCCGAGCAACGTGTCGCACTTCGAGCACCTGGACCGGCCTGGCTGGCATTCCGACGCTGCCTTCACCGCCATGCAACTCCGCGACCACGTCAACGTGTACACCGCGGTCGGCCTGCAAGGGGCGCGCCCGGAGAAAGGCCGTGGCAAAGAAGTGGGCGTGATCTCGCTGCCCGGATTCTGGGCGGATATCGACGTGGCCGGCCCAAACCACGTTGCCCTGGCCCTCCCTCCCACCATCGAGGACGCCATGGGCATCGTGCAGGCGGTCCCCTTCAAGCCCACCGTGATCGTCTACACCGGAGGCGGCATTCAGCCCTACTGGTTGTTCAAGGAATGTTGGGAACTCGATTCGGACAAGGAACGGAAGAAAGCGAAGGCGCTCTCGAAAGCTTTTCAAAAACATCTCCAGAACGTCGCGCTGGACCGCGGTTGGGCGATGGATGGCACCGCCGATCTCTGCCGCATCCTACGGCTCCCCGGCACCTACAACAGGAAACAGGCCGAGCCGGTTCTGGTCCGGTACGAAGTCATCGGTGATGGCCGCCGCTACAACCCGTCGGACTTCGAAGACTTCCTCACCGTTGAAGCCGACCCGGAATTGAAGGCGCACGTGCAGGGCCCGGCGCCCGAGCAGCCCACGGCTGAATTTCTGCGGGTGCTCGCCGGATGCCCGTGGATTCGCCACTGTAAAGACGATGCAGCTTCTCTTCCCGAGCCGGAATGGTATCGGATGCTGTCCATCGTGGGCCGGTGTAAAGATGGAATCCACCTCGCCCACGAACTTAGCCGGCCATATCCGAAGTACTCCGAGGCCGAAACCGCCGAGAAATTGAAACAGGCCATGGGCGCGGCGGGACCGGCTACTTGCGCGTTCATCGGCGGCGACCTGGGATGCGGCCGCTACTGCGCCGAATGCAACCACCGTGGAAAGATCGCCAGCCCCGTGGTGCTGGGCATCCCGAAACGTTCCAAGCGCGGAAAGGACGAAGCCAGTGATGGTGGCCACCGGCGTCGTTCCGATCTGCCCAACATCCAGGCAAATGACCGCCAGCTACGCGACGTAACGCGCGATAGCCTCGCGGCATTGCGGGCATTCAACAATCCGCCATTCATTTTCGTCCGGGCGGGCAAGCCGGTCTGCGTTCACAAGGAGGAGAACGGCCGTCACGTCATCACCGAAGCCAGCGACCGAATTCTGAGGAACCGCCTGACGCGCGCCGCCGACTTCTACGAAATCACCACGGAGGGATTCACCAACTGCGCGCCGCCGATGGACATGGTGAAAGACATCCTGGCGCTGCCGCCCATGGAATGGGAGTTCCCCGCTCTCCAGGGCATCATCGAAGCACCGGCGCTCCGCGAAGACGGCACCGTCATCACGGAACCCGGCTACGACGTGCAGAGCTGCCTCTTCTACGCGCAGCAGGACGGCCTGAACATGCCAGCCCTGCCCGATCATCCTACCGCCGATCACATCGACGTGGCCGCGGAGATGCTGCACGACGTTATTGCTGATTTTCCCTTTGTAGACGTAGCCAGCCGAACGAACGCCATCGCCGCGATGCTCACGCCCGTGGTGCGGCCCGCCACGAAGGGTCCGACGCCCTTGGCGCTGTTCGACGCCACTACGCAGGGCACCGGCAAGTCGCTGCTGTCGGAGGTGGTGTCCATCATCACCATCGGCCGCGAGGCGCCCATGTTCTCGGCGGCGCGCGATGCGGAGGAATGGCGGAAGGTCCTGACCTCCGTCCTGCGCGAGGGGTCCGCGGTCGTAGTGATCGACAACGTCAGCTACCGGCTGGACAACGGAGATTTTTGCAAAGCGTTGACGGAGACCACCCACGGTGATCGCGTCCTGGGCAAATCGGAAACGGTCAACTTCCCCGTCCGGTGTGCCTGGATCGCCACCGGCAACAACATCCAGTTGGGCGGTGACATGCCGCGGCGCTGCTATTGGATTCGGATGGATGCCAAGTGTTCGAAGCCGTTCCAGCGCACCGGATTCAAGCACAAGCGGCTGAAGGAATATGTTCTGAAACATCGTGGCGAACTCCTGGCCGCGCTGCTCACGCTGGCGCGGGCGTGGTTTGTCGCCGGACGGCCCGAGCCGAGGCTGACTCCTGTTGGCGGTTTCGAAGATTGGTCCGTAATCGTTGGGGGCATCCTCCAGCACGCCGGCATTGAAGGCTTCCTGGACAACTCCAACGAGCTGTACGAGCAGGCCGACATCGAATCGATCCAGTGGGAAGCGTTCCTGAAGATGTTGGACACCGTTTTCTACAGCGAGCCGTTCACTGTCGCGCAGGTATGGGAGCGCATGAACGACAAGACGTGGAATGAATCCACCAGGCAGTCGCAGGTGACGGATCGTGCCGACGGCCTGCGCGCCGCTCTGCCCGACTTCATCGCCCAGGCCATGGACCGGGAGGGCTTCTTCAAACAGCGCCTGGGCTTTGCGTTCAGCGAGCACCTTGGCCGGCGCTACGGCGATTCCCAGGTGCGGATTGAACGGGACGTTCATGACCGCCATGAAAAGGTAGCCCGCTGGAAGGTCGTTCGGAATGACTGATACCAGCATGGCTATCCCCGCTATCCCCGCCGATTTGCGGGGAAAGGAAATAGCTATCCCCGCAGGTTATCTCCATGACAGCAGAGGGACTGCGGGGATAGCGGGGATAGAAACCAACCCCAGTATGTACGGGAGAAATAATCACGTGTGGCACATGCGATTGCACGCGTTGGAAGTAGAGAGTGTTGGTTCTTATCCCCGCTTTCCCCGCAGAGTCCGTGTTTTCAAGCATTTAACCTGCGGGGATAGGATCTGGAAACGATCCCCATCTTGTGAAGTTCACAAGATGGAGACGGGAGCGGCGGCCTATTCCCGGCGGTGAAGGTCCAGACGAATGGAGAGGAGCAAACGATGAGCACTTACAAATACGTCAACGGCGCACTCGAACCAATAGAGCCGCCGGAATTCACACCGGAGTTGAAGTGGGGACCAGTGGGCGATCCATCTGCCCGCAACGGCGAAGATTACGCCTGGTATTGTGGCCTTCCTGCGGAAGTGTTCTCTGCCGGCCTCGCGGAGGGATTCAGCGTCAGCGTATACCGCGCCGCCACCGACCGGGCGCCGTATCCCTACATGGCATTCGTCGACCTCAGCGACGAAGGCCCCGACGAGATTCACTTCCCGGAACTTCGGGATGTGATCGCGTACGCGCGGGAGCACGCCCAACTGCTCCAACTCACGGTGCTGGCTGGGATCGCGGATCGCATTGACGAGGCCATGAAATGGCTGTTCGATTCCGACCGTGGCCTCTTCCGCGATCACGTGCAGGAAAGCTATTACCGAGAGCGGAGAGCGGCGGAAGCGCGCCGCGCCAAGCGAACCGCACCGGTAGGAAACGCCGGGAAGGTGCCGGCGGCATGATAGATGGCCAAAGGGATGCCCGGCAGATTTTTCGGGTCCTGATCTTGGGCCGGCCGCGCGCCGCTTACAAGATTGCTCATGCAGTTTACTCAGACCTCATTTTCACCACTCAACTCAACCCGCTAAACAGGAGGAAATCGTGATGGAAGTTTCCAAGTCCGAACTGGCGCGCCGGCTGGATGTCAGCAAGGGGCGTGTCAGCCAACTGGTTCGGCAGGGTATGCCGGTGTTGCCCTCCGGCCTCGTGGATCTTGACGCCTGTTGCCGGTGGATCGACCAGCATGTGGACCGTGGGCACTCCGGATGGGGCACCACCCGAAAGCCCCCGGCCGCAGCACCGCCGCCGGCAGCCTCCGCGACGCGCCAGCACGTTGCCCCGCTGCCCGGCCCCGCGCCTGCCATCGGCGCCGATCCTGCCAAGGTGCTGTTGGTCGCCAGGGCAAAGCGAGCCCTGGCCGACGCCAAGCGCGCCGAACGCCTGGAACGCAAACAGGCCGGCGAGCTGTTCGAGCGCACGGAAGTGAACACGTACGTCACCAACTTCAGTACGCTGGCCCGCGACCACATACTCACCCAGGCAGAGCGCCTGGCAGCGCTGCTGGTGCCGATGACGGACGAAAAGCTGATTTACGATCTCATCCGCCGGGATGGGATGGTTCTGCTGCATAAGCTGTCGAAAGCCATCGAGGCTTCGGGCGTCGCGGAAAAGGCGGCGGCCCAATGAGCCTCGGTTGCCACGCGTCAGAGAACGCCATCGCCAACAAGTGCTCAAAGTGCGGGGCCATGGTGCTGGAAACGCACAAAGCGGGCGGGACCTTCCGCAAAGCGCTTTTCTGCCGAAGATGCTGCCCGGTGCATTCACCCAGGCCCGCCGTTGCACCGGCTGCGAATTCGGAAGTGAATGGCGCATCGCAGTGGGGACCGCCTCGCCGTCCGGATGGCTCCTGCTACGATCCCGCTGACGATGCGTTCTATCGGGACGAGCAGCGCCGCTCATGGATCAACGAGCATTCGCCTCGCGGTGAGTCACGTTGGATACCGCGACGCCTTTGGTTCCGGGGACGCCGGTGAACACAAGTTCTATGCAGTTCAAATCCAAGACGAAGGAGAAGGAATATATGTTTTCAAACGTGGAACAAGCGGCAGCCGAGATCGAACGGTACGCCGCCAAGGAAGTGAAGCTGGTTGCCGACCATCGTGACGCTGTTGCCGGGGTCTCGGCCGCCGAGATGAGCGCGGGTGATGCTCTTCTGGATGCGCCGGAGGGTGAATCGGCCGCCACGGCAGTGGAGCAGATCGTCCGCGCAAAATCCAGCGTTGCCGCGATTGAGGCGTCCATCCGCGCCTGCCGCGCGCGGCGCCTGGAGGCCATCAAGGGCAAGATCGCCGCCGAAGCCGCCGATTTGCGCAGGCGCGCCGATGAAGCCCGCGCTGAACAGGATCGCATCACGGCCAAAGCCAAGAAGCACCTCGATGCGCTCAAGCAATTGGAGGGCGTCGAGTTCATCCCGGCATCCACGCCCAAATCGAGCACGCTGGGCACCCGGGCGTTCGGGTGCGAGGATAAGGCGGTCCAGTTGGAAACGGCCAGTGTTCCGCGCAACGGCGGTGCGCAGTTGGACGATGTTATGTCGGCCATCCCCTTGGTCGAGATGGTGCTGCGGCACGAGAGCGATGGTCCCTCCGCGCAGGAGGTCTTCGCGTGGGCTGCGGCCTGCGATCCGGACGATCGCTTCGGGAATCTGCCCCGCTCTTTTCGCGTGAGCTGGCGCGACGGTGTTATCG
>Ga0181536_10005343_pt1 | contig 13216 bp, 8 predicted proteins | sample PEATcosm2014_Bin_41_FD_121105 | JGI IMG/M metagenome (GOLD analysis project Ga0181536, IMG submission 121105) | Peatland microbial communities from MTU Mesocosm Facility, Houghton, MI, USA - PEATcosm2014_Bin17_60_metaG | ecosystem: Environmental > Terrestrial > Soil > Wetlands > Peat | place...
CATGCCCTCGCCAGCTCCGACACCGCCGGACGCCACCCGCGCTCGCTATGAAGCCTTGCTCGAGGTGGCCGAGTCCATTGCGGCACACCGCCAACTCTCGACCCTGTTTGCCGATCTCAGCCGTTTTCTGAACCGCCTGGTATCGTTCGATTTCATCAGCCTGACGCTGCTCGACGCCAGGCAAGGGGTGGTTCGTCTGCACATCCTCGAAACCGATCGTCCGGTAGTCGGGCCGGCCACTGAATCTCTCCCGTCCGGCGAGGCCCCCACTGGCTTGGTGCTCAATACCCGGCAACCGTACTACGTCGCCGATGGGGACGAAGAGCGGCGTTTTCCGATCCTCCGGGACGTGTTTCGGGCCAACGGCATCCAGTCCTTTTGCGTTCTTCCGCTATTCACCGCCCAGCGGGACCTGGGCGGCCTCCACTTCGGCTCCCTCCGGAAGAACGCTTATTCGGCCGAAGACATCGAGTTCATGCAACACGTCGCGCGCCAGGTGGCCGTGGCTGTGGATAACGCCCTGAACCATGAGGCTGCCCGAGCTTACGAAGAGCAGTTGGCGCGCGAGCGGGACCGCCTGCGGACGCTGCTCGAAGTCAACAACGCCGTGGTGAGCTGCCTCTCCAGCAAGCAACTTTTCCAGGCCATCTCCGCGTCATTGCGACGCACCTTCGGGTTGGATTACGCCAGCCTCCTGATCCACGACCCAGAAATTGGCGCGCTGCGCCTGCAAATGCTCGACTTCCCGGATGGAGTGGGCGCCATTCGGGTGGATGCCGTGGTTCCGCTCGACGATTCGCTGCCCGGCTGCGTGTTTCGCACGCGTGAAGGCCGCCTCGCCAACCTTGAGGAAGCCCGCGCCCTCTTCAAGGCCACCGGCGACATTCTGCAGCGCGAAGGCCTGAAATCCCTCTGTTGCACACCTCTGATCTCGCGCGGCGCGGCCCTGGGAACCCTCAACCTGGGTTCGCGCCAGGAGAACTTCTTTGCCCCCGGGGACCTGCAATTCTACTCCCAGGTGGCCGGGCAGATTGCCATCGCTCTGGACAACGCCCTCTCCTACCAGCGCATCGAGGAGCTGAATGCCCAACTGGCGGAGGAAAAAGTCTACCTGGAAGACGAGATCCGCACCGATAACCGGTTCGAGGAGATCGTCGGCCAGAGCCGCGCGCTGAAAGCCGTCCTCAAGCAGGTGGAGACGGTTGCGCCCACCGATTCCACGGTCCTGATTTTCGGCGAAACCGGCTCCGGCAAGGAACTGGTGGCGCGCGCCATCCACGACCTCAGCTCGCGGCGCCAGGGCACCTTCGTCAACCTGAATTGCGCCGCCATCCCCACCGGCCTGCTGGAAAGCGAGATGTTCGGGCATGAGAAGGGCGCCTTCACGGGCGCCATCGGGCAGCGCATCGGGCGTTTCGAACTGGCCCACCGCGGCACCATGTTTCTGGACGAGGTAGGCGAAATCCCGCTCGAGTTGCAAACCAAGCTGCTGCGCGTTTTGCAGGAGCGGGAATTCGAGCGGCTGGGCAGCTCTCGCACCATCCGCACCGACGCGCGCTTGATAGCCGCCACCAACCGCGACCTCGCCGCCATGGTCGAGCAGCGCCTCTTCCGCGCCGATCTCTACTACCGCCTCAACGTGTTTCCCATTACCGTGCCCCCGCTGCGCGACCGGCCCGGCGACATTCCCCTGCTAGTGCGCTATTTCGTCCAGCAGTACGCGCGCCGCATGAACCGGCGGATTGAGACCATTCCGGCCCAGTCGATGCAGGCGCTCGCGCGCTATCATTGGCCGGGCAACATCCGGGAATTGCAGAATTTCATCGAGCGCGCGGTGATTATCTCGCCCGGTCCGGTGCTGCAAGCGCCGGTGCGGGAACTGAAGCGCGCCGGATCGGCGCCCGGCGCCGTCACCCTCGAAGCCGCCGAGCGCGAAGCCATTCTTCGGGCCTTGCGCGATTGCTCCGGCCGCGTGGGCGGCGAGCGCGGCGCCGCCGCTAAGCTGGGAATGAAGCGGACCACCCTGCAGGCCAAAATGCGCAAGCTGGGGATTAATCCAAAATCCGTCTGACGCCGATATTTAGGCGGGTGTGCCCATATTTCGGCGCCGTGCCCCTCTCTGTAGGGGCCGGGCATGCCCGGCCCACACGCCACCCGTTTGGACCGCAAAATGCAATCCTACAGAGAGAAACCATGCCCAAGATACCGACCAACCTGAGCATTCTGTTCCTTCTTGCTCTATCCGGCGGATTCGCGCAGGAATCCGCCCCGGTGAAACTCACCCTCAAGGATGCCGTCAACCTCGCGTTGAAGCAGAATCCCCAGGTGATTCTCGCCAACCTGGGGGTCTCCGAAAGCGAGCAGGATCGCCTCCTCGCCCGCTCCGCGCTTCTGCCGCAGGTGGGAGGAAAGGCAACCGAAACCGTCAACCGCCTCAACCTGGCGGCCATGATCGGAATGAGCTTCCCCGGTTTCGCCCAGCACGTGGGACCTTTTTATGTGGCCCAGGGAGGCATCGGCTTCACCGCGCCGGTCTTCGACCTGACGCTGTGGCGCCGCTACCGCTCCAGCCAGATCGGCGTGGATTCCGTCCGCGCCCAGGAAGTCGGCGTGCGGGAAGAAAGCGTTCTGCTGGTGGTTTCGCAATACCTCGGCAGCCAGCGGGCCGCCGCCGACGTGCAGGCCGCGCAATCCCGCGTGGACCTCGCCCAGGCGCTCTACGACCAGGCCGCCGATCTGCAAAAGAACGGCGTCGGCACCGGCATCGACACCCTGCGCGCCAATGTACAACTCCAGAACGAAAAGCAGAGGCTGATCGTCGCCAGCACCCAGCTCGAGACCTCCCTGTACGGCCTCGCGCGCCTGCTCAACATCGAGCCGAACCGGAAGATTGAACTCGCCGACCAGGTGAGCTTCTTCGACACCCCGGAGGTTTCCACGGATCAGACCCTCGACCGCGCCTACGCCTCTCGCCCCGAGTTGCGCGAGATCCTCACCCGCGAACGACGCGCCGAACTCGATCTGAAAACCGCCGACGCGGCCCGGCTTCCCAAGTTCTCCCTCAACGGCCTTTGGTCCGAGCAGGGGCTCACGCCCGCAAGTGCCATTCCGGTCTACATATACGAGGGCAGCATCGACATTCCGCTGTTTACAGGGGGACAGATTCAGGCCCAGCGCGCGAAGGCCGATCTGGCTATCCGCCAGCTTCGCCAGCAGGAGCAGGAGCTCCGCAATCGCATTGCCCTGGAGGTCAAAACGGCCCTCGCCCAACTCCAATCCGCGCGCACGGAAGTGAATGTCGCCAACCTGGGCGTGGACCTCGCCAAACAGGAAGTCGGACAGGCGCGCGACCGCTTCCAGGCCGGCGTAGCCAATAACATCGAAGTCATTACCGCCCAGGACGAGCTGGCCCGCGCCAGCGACAACCAGATCGCCGCCCTCTATCGTTATAATCAGTCCCGCGCCGACCTGGCGCACTCCGTCGGCCAGATGGAGGCCGTGTACGCCAAGTAGGAGCCCAAGCCCCGTCATCAACCCCTGGATCGTCGCCATGACCGTCATGCTGGCGACCTTCATGGAGGTGCTCGATACCACGGTCGTCAACGTGTCCCTGCCCCATATCGCCGGCAATCTTTCCGCGGGCATCGACGAAGCTACCTGGGTGCTGACCTCGTATCTGGTCTCGAACGCCATCATTCTGCCCATGGGCGGCTGGTTCTCCATGCTGTTCGGACGCAAACGGTTCTACATGATCTGCGTGATGGTGTTCACCTTGAGCTCTTTCCTGTGTGGCTTGGCGCCTTCGCTCGGCCTGTTGATCGTCTTCCGCGTTTTGCAGGGGCTGGGCGGCGGCGCGCTGCAACCCATCTCCCAGGCCATCCTGGTGGAGAGCTTCCCGCGCGAAAAACAGGGCATGGCCATGGCGATTTTCGGCATGGGAGTGGTGGTGGCGCCCGTCATCGGCCCCACCCTGGGCGGTTGGATCACGGACAACTACAGTTGGCGCTGGATCTTCTTCATCAACATCCCCATCGGGATGGTGGCCCTGCTGCTCACCGCGGCGCTGGTTTTCGACCCGTCATACCTGGTGCGCCGGAGCTTCCGCGATGGCCTCAAGATCGATTACATGGGTCTGGGCCTGCTGGCTACCGGGCTCGGTTCGCTCGAGGTGGTGCTCGATGAAGGCCAGCGCGAGGATTGGTTCGCATCCCACTTCATCGTGACGTTTGCCGCCATTATGGCCGTCAGTCTGATTGCGGTGGTGGTTTGGGAGCTGCGGCAGGAACATCCCGTGATCGACTTCCGCATACTCAAAGAGCGCAACTTCATGCTCTCCACGGTCTCGATGCTGGTGCTGGGATTCGTGCTGTACGGCAGCACCGCCCTGCTGCCGCTATTTTTGCAGACCCTGCTCGGGTATACCGCCCTGCTCAGCGGGCTGGTGCTTTCACCGGGCGGCGTCATAGTGGTCGTCTGCCTGCCCATTGTGGGTCTTCTGCTGCGCCGTTTCCAGGCGCGCTGGCTGGTGGTGTTCGGGGTCCTCTCCTCCGTGCTGGGCCTGTTCGTCATGGCCGGGTTTAACCTGGAAATCGACTACCGCACAGCTTTGTGGAGCCGTATCCTGCAGAGCTTCGGCCTGGCGTTTCTGTTTGTGCCAATCAGCGTGGTGGCATTCGCGTTCATCCCCAAGGAGCGGACCAGCTATGCCACGGGCTTGTTCAACCTGGCGCGCAACGTGGGTGGCAGCGCCGGCATCGCCACCGTCACCACCCTGCTGGCGCGGCGCGCGCAGTTTCACCAGCAGGTGCTGGTTTCGCACCTGACGCCTTACGACTCCGTCTATCGCGAGGCCTTGGCGGGCGCCACCCAACTGTTGCACTCCCATGGGGCGACTATCCCCGACGCCGCCGCGCAGGCCCCGGGTCTGCTCTACGGAATCATGCTGAGGCAATCGAATATGCTGGCGTTTGCCGATGCGTTCTGGGTGATGGCCATGCTGTTTCTGTTGATCGTACCGCTGATGTTCCTCATGAAGAAGATGAAACCGGCGCGCGCTCCCCTGGTGGTGGAGTGACATGCCATCTCTGTTGGAAAATGGAAATAATAGAAGGGTAAGGACCACATGCCAAACGCGCTAGAAGATTTGCCCCAACCGGAACTCGCGCCCGACTCGGTGCCCGCGCCGCGCAAGGGCTGGCGGGTCAAATTCGCCTTGTTCGTGGTGCTGCTGGCGATTGCCGCCGCGGCCCTCTGGGGCTACCTGCATTTTCGCTATCAGGTATCTTCCGATGACGCCCAGGTGGATGGCCACATCACCGCCATTGCCCCCAAGATCGCCGGCAATGTGTTGGACGTGCTGGTAAACGACAACCAGCCCGTGAAGACCGGCCAAGTGCTGGTGCGCATCGATCCGCGGGATTTCCAGGCCCGCGTGGATCTGGCCAAGGCTGCACTGATGCAGGCCGAGAGCCAGTTGCGTTCCGCGCGGGTGGTGGTGCCATGGACCAATGAAACCACCGAATCCGGCGAATCGGGCGCCTCCGCGCAGCTCGCCGACGCGCAGGCCGAACTGGAGCGTGCGCGCCTCGGTCAACAACAGTCTTCCGGGTCGGACCTCGCCTTTGCCGAGGCCAACGTGCGCACCAAGCAGGCCAGCAACGACCGCGCGCAGGCGGACCTCGCGCGCATGAAACCGCTGGTCGACAAGGCCGAGATCTCCCAGTTGCAGTTCGACGCCTACGTCGCCGCGGCGCGCGTGGCCGAGAGTGAATTGCAGGCGTCCCGCGAGAAACTGGCTTCGGCGCAACAGGATGCCGCCATCCGCCAGGCGGCCGTGGACGCGGCTCAATCGCGGGTCGGCCAGGCGCGCTCCCTGGTAGCAACCTCGGTTGCCAACCGCAAGCAGGTCGACATCCGCACGGCCGACGCCGGCACCGCCGCCGCCGCGGTCGAGGCGGCGCGCGCCAATCTCGAGGCGGCCGAGCTCCAGCTTAGTTACACCACCATCGTCGCGCCCATGGACGGCGTGGTCACGCATAAGAGCGTCGAAATCGGCCAGATCGTTCAGCCCGGTCAGGGACTCATGACCATCATCCCGCTGCATGACATTTGGGTGACCGCCAATTTCAAGGAGACCCAGCTCGCCGACGTGCACCCCGGCCAGAGAGCCGAAATCCAGGTGGACATGTACGGCCGAAGCGTGGGCGGCCGCGTGGATTCCATCGCCGGCGCCACCGGCTCCCGTCTCAGCCTGCTGCCCCCCGAAAATGCCACCGGAAACTTCGTCAAAGTGGTGCAGCGGATTCCCGTGAAGATCCTGGTCGACAGCCCCGGAGACCTGATTCTGCGCCCTGGCATGAACGTGAACGCCACCATCTTCACGAGGTAGCGCCCGTGTGTGCTACAGTTCAGGGTAATATGGCATCCCGAAGCGTTAACAAAGTTATCCTGCTTGGGCATCTCGGCAAAGACGCCGAGACCAAGTTCACTCCCGGTGGCGTGGCCCGCTCCACGTTCACCCTGGCTACCAACCGCCGCTGGAAGGACCAGCAATCCGGCGAGTGGAAGGAAGAAACCGATTGGCACAATATCCTTCTGTGGCGATCCGAAAACGTGGCGAACTATTTGCTGAAGGGCAAGCAGGTCTATCTCGAAGGCCGCCTGCAAAGCCGCAGCTACGAAGACAAGAAGGATGGACAGAAGAAGTACTTCACCGAAGTGGTCTGCGACGACCTGATTCTCCTGGGCGGCCGCGGCGACACCGCCGGAGCGCCCGCTGCGTCAGCCGGCGATTTCGCGCCACCGGTTTCCATGCCGCGCTCCGCTCCCCGTCCTCAAGCCGCCGCCTCCGAGCCTCCGGACGACCTGAATCAGGGCATCACGGATGACGACGTTCCGTTCTAGCCTCCTGCTGGCCGGTTAGCTCGATGGCGCGGCTCGCGTGCGCCGGGACCAGCCTGGGCGGCCGGCCCCGTCTGCGGCGTCTCTGCGGCAACCGCTCGAGAGTGGCTATCGCTGCGTTCAAGCTGTCCAACTCCCCGTGGAGATGGGCCAGCACTTTCGCGAGATCCATATATGATCGTCCTACTACCCCCAGAATAGTGCGTTCTTGCGCCGATTCATATTCGGGAAAATCCGAGTAGTTGCGATCTTTGAGATAGACGCCGGCCCCCGGAATAGGGAACAGCGATGGACCGAGGCCTACATGGTTGGACGCTGGGCCGCGGAATCCCCTGCCAACTCCCCTGGGTCCGTGTAGGTCTGCAGAGAATCGAGCGACTCCAGCACCCGCTCCAGCAGGCCGTCGGTCTGCGCGACCGTGGTGTTCAGAGCTTCTATGGAATGCGCTTGCGTGGTGAGGCGCTCGTCCAGAGACGTCATGGTCTTCGAGAGCAGTTGCTCCATGGCGGCCACGATCTGCGCAGTGGAGGGAACATCCGCCAGCTTGACGGCATGCTCGTCCAAGCGCGTCTCGACCTGAGCGAACCGCGCAACGTCGGCCGATTCATGCGCCTCCAGGCGGCTCTCCAGATCGGCCAGCGAGCGCTTCAAATCCTGTTCTGCTGCCGGACTGATCCCGCCATACCCGCGCCGGGAACTCGTCAATACCCCCGCCACGATTCCGGCCGCGAAGATGGCCAAGCGGGGAACGTAACTGATAACTCGCGACATGGCTGCTTCCTTTATAATACTTTTCCGGAACTCCATGCAAGTACTACATTTAGTAACCATCGTACTGGGTACGTACCGACATTGAAAGCCAGTCGGAAAACTGGCATTCTGTCTTAGGATACGTCCTTTGTTCTAAGGGACTTCTGGTTGAGTGACGGCTGGGAATCCGGGCCCGCCAGCCGGGGCGAGGTCGCTTGTCCACTGTTATGGGAATGCGGCTCTCGCGGCGACGTGCTCTGGATGAGCGAAAGGCCGCGCTCAGCGCCCGGCGGTGGGGATAACCTGACTGACACAATTCAAGCCGCAATACGCTCCCGGGTAGATGCCCGGATGCCTGCGGCCGTGTCCGCCGGGTTGCTCCACTTGGAGAGCAGCCTGCTGCGGCATTATCTCCGGCTGCAACTCGCGGAGCGCGATCTTTCCAGCCTCGCCCGGGACCGGCGCCGCGGCATCGGGCGCGGAGCGGTGCGCCAGATCGATCTCGAACGGCAGCGCCTGGGCCGGGAACTCCACACCGGCGTGGGACAGATGCTGGCCGCCATCCGCCTCCAACTTGAGATCGTCGCCGCGCACCTCCTCGACCCGCCGGCGCTGGTGCAACAGGCGCTCGACCGCATCTCCACCCTGGCCAACGACGCTTTGGAACAGGTGCGCTCCGTCTCCGCGCGGCTGCACCCGCCAGAGTGGCAGCGGCTCACGCTCGCCGACGCGATCCAACAACTGTGGGACATCAGCGGTATTCCCCAGAGATTTAAAGCGTCTCTCCGCATCCAACCGCTGCCGCACGAGCCCGATCTGGAGGTCAAGGTGTTGCTCTACCGGGCCGCGCAGGAGGCCCTTTCCAACGTAGCCCGCCACGCCCGCGCCACGCGCGTCGAAGCGGCCCTCGAAACCCGCGACGATTGTGCCATCCTGACCGTTCGGGATGACGGCGTGGGGTTTGACGTGGCCGGACTGCTTCGGGGCCCCGCCAGCGTGGCATCCGGCATTGGCCTGCGCTCCATCCGCGAGCAAGCCGCCGCGTTGGGCGGAAGATCGGAGATCCAAAGCGGCCCGACTGGCACTACACTGGTAGTCTCGGTGCCGTTTTCTTGAGGGACCCCGTCCCTGCCAGGAGGAGTATGCAGGAATCGCAAGACATTACGGTAGTTCTGGTGGACGATCACGCCATCGTGCGCGAAGGAATCGCTGCGCTGTGCTCCGCCAGCGGAATGTCCATCCTCGGCCAGTGCTCCGATGGCACCGCGGCCGTGGAAATGATCGCCGCGCTCCAGCCCGATTTTGCCGTTCTGGATCTGAACATGCCGGGCATCTCCGGCATCGAGGTGATTCGCCGGCTGCGCGCCTCCGGTTGCGCGGCCAAACTGATGATCCTCTCCATCAGCCGCGAAGATGCCACCGTCAGGGAGGCGTTGCGGGCGGGCGCGGATGCCTACCTCCTCAAAGACGGGCCCACCCGCCACCTGCTGGATGCCATCAGCTTCGTCCGCGAAGGCGGCGTCTACGTCTCTCCGCTGCTGCGCGGCGCCGGCCTCTTTACCAGGGCCGAAGGCGCCCCGGCCGAAGATCCGCTCGCTTCCCTCAGCCCTCGCGAGACGGAGGTCTTTTCCTACCTCGTGAATGGATTGCGCGCCAAGGACATCGCCGACCTGCTCGACATCAGTCCCAAAACCGTGGACACTTACCGTGCCAGCCTGATGCGCAAGCTCAACGTCCACGACCTGGTCGGCCTGGTCAAGTTCGCAATCGAGCGGAATCTCACGAGCACTTCCGAGCCGCGCTGAACTCGATGCACGCTGCTCTGCGGGCTTTGTGGCACTGGTCGTAACCCTTTAATAACCGGATGAGATCTTCCACGACGTCCCTGCGTTCGTAGAGACGTTCCAACGCTCGTCTACGAATGGCGTCCGCGGACGAAGCGCGGACGCGGTCGGCAGAGAGAGAAGCAACAAGGGCGATGGGCATGTTCTTTGCTGTACAGTGGTGAAGGATTTGAGACACGGAAGAAACTAGAATATACGTTCTCCATGTCCGAAATCAAGGAAAATCTGATATAGCTATAGGATTTTTCTGTAGCCAAGAATACCTGGCTGTCTGGCGCTCATCGCGCGGAACTGCGCCGCTCCCCCTGCTACTTGAGGCGAGTGAGGGCAACCAGGGATAGCGCGATTTCACCCACAGGATGCATCCTTTTCACCCATTTCACAGCGGCGAGGAAACCTCTAATTGTGGTGGTGAAGTTTACCTCACACTGATAATAAAAGGGTTCGGGACCTGATTCCCTTGCCGCCCGTTTGGTTGGGCATGTGCAATGTTTTCCCTGCTCGGTAGTTTCTGCACGGTTTACCCGTGTGGGCTGTCTCCTTACCGTAGCCGGGTTTTTGACGGATCAGGCTTCTTAAACATAGATGAATATAGGGATACCTTACTTAATGATATCGGCGGGTTTGAGAGTCTGATCCTCTTGCTCCCGGTTTGGATGGGTATGTGCTGTGTTTTTCCTGCTCGGTAGCTTCGGCATGGTGCACCGGCTTGGGCGGGTTGTTTCCGGCCGTTCCGGTGCTTTTGACTGATCGGGTTTCTTGAATTGGAGATGAGTATGCGGATTCCTTCTTCGGCTTTCACGTTAGGCCGGTATCTGACCGCAGCGGTATTGGTGGTGGGTGCCTGTGGGTTGATAGGCGCCCCGTCCAAAACCAGATTGACGCCGCACGACAAGGCGTTCTACGCCGATCCGGCACTCGTGGAATACGTCCAGCCGGGATTCACCATCACGGTGGTTTCGGCCAAGATCGCAACCGACGGTACGGTGAGTGTGGACTACAAGCTGGCCGATCCCAATGGCCAGCCTCTGGACTTGGCTGGGGTTGTCACCCCCGGCCCCATTTCGGTCAGCTTCCTGATCGCCTATATTCCCAAAGGCCAGGCGCAGTTTGCTTCCTACATCACGCGTACGGTAGCGGCCGCCACCGGCCCCGCAACGGCCACCCAGGCGTCCGGCGACTCCGGCGGCACCACCGCCACCGTGGCGACGGGCGAATATATTTATACCTTCAAAACCAAGCTACCCACGACCTACGATCAGACCGCCACCCACAGGGTGGGCCTGTATGGTTCGCGAAACTTGACCGTTTGGGACCTCGGCACCGACTACGCCGATACCTGGTTCGACTGGGTGCCCAACGGCTCCAAGCCGGCCCCGCGCGATGTGGTCCGCACGCCGGATTGCAATGGCTGCCATGGAAGCGCGGCCACGGTGACCGGGGCGAACGGTTTGGCCGCCCACGGAGGGTCCCGGCGCGACGTAGAGGTTTGCATCATCTGCCATCAGCCGCAGACCGTCGACCCGAACACCGGAAACAGTCTGGATATGAAAGTCTTCATCCACTCCATACACATGGGCAGCTCGCTGCCTACGGTGGTCGCCGGAAAGCCTTACCAGATTATCGGATACCAGAACTCGGTGAACGACTTTTCGGGCGTGGTAGATCCCGCCGATGTGCGGCGCTGCCAGATGTGCCACAATCCCAATAACGGAGCGGCCCAGACCGGCGCATGGCTGACCACTCCGACCGGGGCAGCCTGCGGCGGGTGTCACAATAACATCAACTTCGCCACCGGCCTCAACCACGTCGGAGGGCCGCAGCCCGACGATTCGATGTGCGCCAACTGCCACATCCCGCAGGGCGAACTGGAATTCGACGCCTCCATCAAGGGCGCCCACGTGATTCCCGATCAATCCTCGCAGATCGCCGGCATCAACATCGCCTTCGTTAAGGTCGCCAACGGCGTCGCCGGAAAGGCTCCTACCGTCACCTTCACCGTCCGGGACAACAAGGGCAACGGCATTCCCATGAGCACCTTCATTTCCGAATCGGGGACGCTGTCGCTGACCATGACCGGTCCGACGTCCGGTGTGACGATGACCAACTTCGGCGCGGACTCCACCACGCCGGGTTACGTCACCGAGAGCGCCACCGGGTCGACGTGCACCGCCGATGGCACCTGTACGTACGCCTTCACGCATGTCGTTCCGACAGGCTCCACGGGCACATTCATGATTGGCGCCGAGGCGCGCCTCACCGCCACGCTGAACCCGGGCGACACCAACCAACAGACGACCAGCTATGGCGCCGTCAACCAGGTAACCTATTTCTCCGTGGATGGCAGCCCGGTGACGCCGCGGCGCACCGTGGTGGCTATGGCGAACTGCAACGCCTGCCACGCCTACTTGGAAGTCCACGGCGATTTGCGCAACAACGTGACCTATTGCGTGATATGCCACAACCCGGAGAATACCGACTTCACCACGCGGCCATCGTCCACCGATCCCGTCCAAAAAGCCGCGCCCAACCAGGCGATCAACTTCGCCCTGATGGTGCACAAGATCCACACCGGCGCCAACCTGGCCAGCTTCAACTCGACGTATATCGTGGTGGGCCACGGCGGGGCGCTCTCCAATTTCGACAACGTGCTGTTCCCGCCGATGGGGCCCACCGGGGCCACGCGCGACACCGCGCAATGCTACATGTGCCACGCCAACAACTCCGAAGCCGTCTTCCCCGAGGGCTTGCACGCGGTCACCGATCCGCAAGGGCTGTTGAATCCGGCGCCGGCCACCACTTCGGCCTGCACCGCGTGCCACTTGAACACCTCTGCGATGGCCCACGCGGTTTCTCAAACCGATCCCAGATTCGGCGAGAGCTGCGATGTTTGCCACGCCGCGGGTACGGCCTTCGACGTGTTGCAGGAGCACGCCGGCAAGTAGAATAAAGGAGAGATGACCGCTTTGCTCCGGCTGGTCGAGAGCACGCGACGCGCTCGCCGTCTCCCGGCGGTGCGCGGCGTCGTGCTTTTGGCCATGGCCGCGCTGTGCACCGCCGCCAGTTGGGGCGCCCAGGACAAGCCTGCCGCCCCCGCTCCCCCTCCCGCCGCCACCCAGCCGGCGGAATACGTCGGCTCCCAAACCTGCCAGATGTGCCACGAGGACCTCTTCAACGCCTTTCAGAAGAACCCTCATCAACAGGTGGAAACCGGCAATAAGCACGGTTGGGCCACCAAGGCCTGCGAATCCTGCCACGGTCCCGGAAGCAAGCACGCGGATTCGGCCAGCGCCGCCGATATCCGAAACCCGGCCAAGCTCAAGGCCGCCGAAGCCGACAAGATCTGTCTCACCTGCCATCTCAATCAGCCCACGAACGTGGGACGCATTAATAGCAGTCATGCCAGGAACCAGGTGAGTTGCACCGCCTGCCACTCCATCCACGCCAATGGGCCCAATGGGTTGGTGCCGCGCAAACAGACCGACATCAACAAGCTGTGCGCCGGGTGCCATGCGGACATATGGGCCAGCTTCCAGCGGCCTTACAAACACCGGCTGCCGGAAGGCGCCATGTCCTGCGTCGATTGCCACAACCCGCATGGCAGCTTCCTGCCGCGTCTCATGCAGACCGTGAGCGCCAATGAGCCAGGCTGCTTCAAGTGCCACGGCGACAAGCGCGGGCCGTTCACCTACGAGCACCCGCCCGTCCGCCTGGAGGGCTGC
>Ga0181536_10005344_pt1 | contig 13214 bp, 12 predicted proteins | sample PEATcosm2014_Bin_41_FD_121105 | JGI IMG/M metagenome (GOLD analysis project Ga0181536, IMG submission 121105) | Peatland microbial communities from MTU Mesocosm Facility, Houghton, MI, USA - PEATcosm2014_Bin17_60_metaG | ecosystem: Environmental > Terrestrial > Soil > Wetlands > Peat | place...
AAGATCGATCTGATGACCCACCGCTACATGCGTGAGGACATCGTTTTCGGTCTCGCCTTTCTGGTGTCGGTCGCGCGCTGGTCGGGTGTCGCCGCGCCGGTCGCGGTAGGTCTGCTCGCTATCGCCTCGGCGGTGCTCGGCGAGGAGATTGGCGCGACGAGCCCCCGAACGCTCGAAGCGCTCGGGCTTGACCGGCTTGCGCCGGTGGCGCTTCAGCATATGCTCGCGCGCGGGCTCGAGGAATGAGCTGGCCCGACAGCGTCGCGACCTTCGGCGCCGGCCGCATGGGCCGCAGCATCGCCATCGTCTTCGCCTATGCCGGCTATCCCGTGCGGATCATCGACGCGAAGGAGCGCAGCGACGCCGAGAGCGACGCGCTGTGCCGCGCGGTCGCGGCGGAGACGGAATTGCATCTGCAGACGCTCGAGCATTTCGGCGTCATCGCGCCTCCGCAGCGGCGCGAGATCGGCGCGCGCATCGCCTTCGTGCCGCGCGGGGCGGCCGAGCACGCCTTGGCCGAAGCGGATCTCGTCTTCGAAGGCGTGCCCGAAGTGCTCGAAACGAAGCGCGCGTGCCTCGATTTCGCCAGCCAACGCATGCACAGCGACGCGGTTCTCGCCTCGGCGACTTCGACCATGCTGGTCGATCATCTCGCGCAATTCGTTCACGGGCCCGAGCGCTTCCTCAATGCGCATTGGCTCAACCCCGCCTTCGTCATGCCGCTCGTCGAGCTGAGCCCGGGAGCGCGAACGAGCGCCGCGGTGGTCGAGCGCCTGAAGCGCCTTCTCGAAGCGATGGGCAAGGTGCCGGTGGTCTGCGCCGCCTCGCCCGGCTACATCGTTCCGCGCATTCAGGCGCTGGCGATGAACGAAGCGGCGCGGCTCGTCGAGGAAGGCGTCGCCACGGCCGAGGACATCGACAAGGCGACGCGCTATGGCTTTGGATTTCGCTTCGCGGCCCTAGGTCTTGTCGAATTCATCGATTTCGGCGGCGTCGATATCCTCTATTACGCCGGCCGCTATCTGGCCGAGGCGACCGGCGAGCAGCGCTTCTCACCGCCCGCCATCGTCGCCGAGCACATGGCGGCCGGGCGGATCGGCGTCAAATCCGGCCAAGGCTTCTATAACCATGGACAAGGCGACGCGCGCGTAGCGCAGCTCGCGGTGATGAGCCGCCTCATCGACATGCTCAAGAGCCAGAACCTGCTGCGCGCGCCCGGCAATGCCCGCCTCGAGTTCGGCGCGTCAAATCAGCCGAAGTAGTCTGCCGCCTCGGAGTCTGCGCCTCGATCGCGGCGACCGGTGGCGTCACTGGCGCTCGTCACGGAATGAGCGTCCAGGTGCCTTTCTCGAGCTCCACCATGACACGCGAGCGCTCGTCGGTGCCGTAGCGGTCGCCGGGATGGAAGTTGTAGACGGCATGCGTGCCGACGAGGTTCGTCGTCGTCACCATGGCGTCGCGCATCGCCTTGCGGAACTCCGGCGTGCCGGGCTTCGCGCCCGTCGCGAGCGCGCGCTTCGCCGAATCCGCCATTATCAGCCAGCCGTCATAGCCATAAGGCGCGAAGGCATCGGGGACGGGCTGATTGTAGATCTTCTCATAGGCGGCGCGGAATTTCATCGAGGCCGCGCGGATCGGATTCGATTCCGGCAACTGCTCCGCGACCACCACCGGGCCGGTCGGCGCGATCACGCCTTCGACCGCAGCCCCGCCCACGCGCACGAATTCCTTGTTGATGACGGCATGCGTGCTGTATTCCGGGCCGCGCCAGCCGTGCTCGTAGAGCGCGAGATGCGGCAGGGCGCCGGGCGACCCGGATCCTCCCGTCAGCACCGTGTCGGGATGCGCCGCGATGATCTTCAGGATCTGCGCATTCACGCTGGTATCGGCGCGCGCATAGCGCTCGTTGGTGATGACCTTGATGCCGGCCGGCTCGGCGGTTTCCTTGAGCGCGTTGTAGACGTCGTCGCCCCAGCCGTCGCTGTAGCCGATATAGGCGACGGTATGGATGCCGGCCTTCTTCATATGCTCGACATCGGCCGCGACCATCAGCTTCGCCGGTTGCGGTACGGTGATCTCATAATCGCCGCGCTCGCCGGCGATGAAGGTGTTACCGAGAATGATCATCGGCACTTTTTCTTCGGCGGCGACGCTGTAGACGGCCTGCGACGCCGGCGTTCCCGCCGAACCCATGAGAATATCGACTTTGTCTTCCTCGACGAGCTTGCGCGCGGCTTTCGAGGCCGTCGCCGGGTCCGAGGCGTCATCGAGCTTGATCATCTCGATCTTCTGGCCGCCGACTTCGTTGATTGTCTCAATGCCGGCCGCGATCCCTCGTTCATAGGGCAGGCCGATCGACGAGACGACGCCCGAAAGCGACAAGATGATGCCGACCTTGATTTGCGCCTGAGCCGCGCCGCCCATTGCGGTCGCGGCGAGCAACGCACTGCCGGCAATGACCCATGTCAATCTTCTCATCAAACCCTCCCGATCGCGAAGAATTGCAGGATGTCTCACGCCGGAGCCGTTCGTCGTCCACGCCGGCCGCCAAACCCGATTAGCGTTTGATCGAGGCCGCAATCTACACTAAATTCGGCTTGAAAGCAAAAGTCCGTGAGCGAGGCATGACGCCGGAGATTGCGCTGCTTCTGGCGCAGGACGGAGTTACGACCGGGGCCATCTACGTCCTTCTCGCGCTCGGGACCGTGCTCATCTTTTCGGTGACGCGGGTCATCTTTGTCCCCTTCGGCGACATCGTCGCCTATGCCGCTCTGACGCTCGCGGCGCTGCAGGCGGGGCAGCTGCCCGGCACCGTTTGGCTGGTGCTGACGGCGGCGGGTTTTGCCCTCGCCGTGGAGGCGGTAAGCCTGGTGCGGCGCGGCGATTTCCATCGCCTGCCGCGGGCTTTTCTGTTCTACGGGGTGTTGCCGGCGCTGCCCGCGGCGGCTGCGTGGCTGCTGGCCGGGCGGCAACTTCCAATGGCGGCGCAAGTCGCGCTGACGCTCGCCCTCGTGCTGCCGATCTCGCCGCTGCTCTACCGGCTTGCATTCCAGCCGATCGCGGACGCCTCCGTGCTCGTGCTGCTCATGGTCGCCGTCGCGCTTCATTTCGTGATTTCGGGCGTCGCGCTCGTCTTCTTTGGACCGGAGGGCTCGCGCCCGCAGCCGCTCACCACCGGGGTCTTCACCGTCGGCGACATGATCTTCACCGGACAGATGGTCCTGATGCTTGCCGCGGCCGCGCTCTTCGGCCTGTTGCTCTTCCTCTTCTTCGCGCATACGCTCACCGGCAAGGCTTTGCGCGCGACGGCGGTCAATCGCGTGGGCGCCCGGCTGGTGGGCTTGCGTCCCGCCACCACCGGGGCGCTGGCCTTTCTCGTCGCCTCCGGTCTCGCCGGCATTTCGGGCATCCTGATCGGCTCCTACACCACGCTCTATTACGATTCGGGCTTCGTCATCGGCCTCAAGGCCTTTGTCGGCGCGATCATCGGCGGGCTTTACAGCTATCCCGGCGCGGCCTTGGGCGCGATCCTCGTCGGGCTGCTCGAGAGCTATGCCGCGTTCTGGAACAGCGCGATCAAGGAGATCGTCGTGTTCGGCGCGCTGGTCCCGATTCTGGTCTGGCAATCCTTCTTCCTCGGGACCGCGGCAGAGGCGGAGGAAGAGGAGGAATTGTGAGCCGGCACTGGCCACAGCTCTTGATGATCTTAGCCGTCGCGCTGTTCGCCGCGGCGCCGCTCCTGGTCGGCGGCTATGCGCTCACATTGATGAATTACATGGGCATCGGCGCTCTCGTCGCCTTGGGTCTCGTGCTGCTGACGGGGGTCGGCGGCATGACCTCCTTCGGCCAAGCCGCCTTCGTCGGCATCGCCGCTTATGCGACGGCATGGGTGACGACGATCGAAGGCGGCTCGCCCTGGCTCGGTCTCGTTCTCGCGCTCGTCCTGACCGGCGGCACCGCGACGGTCCTCGGGCTCGCGACCTTGCGCTTGAGCGGGCATTTCCTGCCGGTCAGCACCATCGCCTGGGGCATCGCGATCTACTACGTCTTCGGCAACCTCGATGTCATGGGGCGGTACAATGGCGTCTCGAACATTCCGCCCGTGGCGCTCGGTGCGCTATCGCTCACGAGCACCAGCGCGGGCTATTACCTGATCTGGCTGCCACTGGGCCTCGCCATGTTCCTCTGCGGCAATCTGCTCGACTCGCGGGAAGGGCGCGCCGTCCGCAGCCTGCGCGGCGGGCCCGCGATGGCCGAGAGCCTTGGCATCGACACGCTGCGCGTGCGGCTCAAGGTCTTCATCGTCGCGGCGCTGCTCGCGGGATTGGCCGGCTGGCTCTATGCGCATGTGCAGCGCTACATTGCGCCGGGGGCCTTCGATATTCAGCCCGGCATCGAGTATCTGCTGATGGCGCTCTTGGGCGGTGCCGGGCATATCGCCGGGGCGGTGGTGGGCGCGATCGTCGTCACTCTGCTCAAGGACCTGTTGCAGGATGTGCTGCCGGCGCTGACGCGGAACAGCGCCCAACTCGAGATCGTCGTCTTCGGCGCGCTCATGATCGTCATCCTGCAGCAGGCACGCGGCGGCATCGTCCCCTTCCTGCAGCGTCATTTGCCGCGCGGCGCGCCGCCCGCGATCGGGGAGGCGCCGGCGCTGCCGCGGCGGACGCCGCCGGAAGCGGGTGCGCCGCTGCTCGCCGTCGAGCGTGCAAGCCGCCATTTCGATGGTCTGATCGCGGTGAATGCTGTCGGCTTCGAGCTCAATGCCGGTGAAATCCTCGGGCTCATCGGCCCGAACGGCGCCGGCAAGAGCACGATGTTCAACCTCATCACTGGCGTCCTCAAGCCCAATGGCGGGCGCATCCGCTTCCTCGGCGAGGACATCACCGGCGCGCGCGCTCGGCATATTGCCGCACGCGGGATCGCCCGCACCTTTCAGCACGTCAAGCTGCGTCCGACCATGACTTTGCTCGAGAACACCATGCTCGGCGTCTATCTCCGGACGCGGGCGGGCATGCTCGCGGGAGCATTGCGGCTCGACCGGGAGGAAGAGCGCTCGGCGCGCGGCGAGGCGATGCGGCAGCTGCGTCGCGTCGGGCTCGCGGACAAGGCCTATGAGCTTGCCGGCAATCTGCCGCTGGGCCAGCAGCGCATCCTTGAAGTCGCGCGGGCGCTCGCGGCCGATCCCGTGCTGATCATTCTCGATGAGCCCGCGGCCGGCCTGCATGGCCAGGAGAAGACGAATTTGGCTGCGCTGTTGCGTGAGCTGCGCGCCGAGGGCATGACGATCCTGCTCGTCGAGCACGACATGGATTTCGTCATGGGGCTCGTCGACCGGATCGTGGTCATGGATTTCGGCGCCAAGCTCGCCGAAGGCCTGCCCGCGGAGATTCGCGCCGATCCGCGCGTCCAGGAAGCCTATCTCGGCGGCGTCGCATGACGGCGCTGTTGCAGACCGAGCATCTCCACGTCGCCTATGGCAAGGTCGAGGCGGTGCGCGGCGTCTCCATTGCGCTCGAGGCCGGTCAAATCGTCACCGTGATCGGCCCGAACGGCGCGGGAAAGACCACGCTTCTCGGCGCGGTCATGGGCCTTTTGCCGGCGCGCGGGCGCGTGCTCTTCGAGGGTGCGGATATGCGGCGCCATGATGTCGAAGAACGGGTCGAGCACGGACTGTGCCTGGTGCCGGAGCGGCGCGAGCTCTTCGGGGATCTGACCGTCGCAGACAATCTGGCGCTTGGCGCCTATGTGCATCGCCGCGACCGGGCCGGCGTCAGGCGCGGTCTCGATCAGGTCTATCAACAATTTCCGCGCCTCTCCGAGCGCCGCGCACAGCGCGCGGCGACCTTGAGCGGCGGTGAGCGGCAGATGCTGGCGCTTGGGCGGGCCTTGATGTCGCGGCCGCGCGTTTTGTTGCTCGATGAGCCCAGTCTCGGTCTGGCGCCGCTCATCGTGCGCGAGATCTTCCGCATCGTGGCGGCGCTGCGCGCGATGGGCGTGTCGATCCTTTTGGTCGAACAGAATGCCCGCGCGGCGCTGCAGACCGCGGATTACGGCTATGTTCTCGAGACCGGCGAAATCGTGCATGAGGGGCCGGTGGCCGACCTCATGCATGACGAGCGGCTGGCGGCCACATATCTCGGCGGCCGGGCGGACTAGAACGATGGCAGCCGCGCGCGCATCCTATGACGAAGTGGCGCTGGCGGTGCCGGTCACGGTGCCTTATGTACGCTATTCCATTCGCAGCGCGCATTGGTTCGCCGGGCGCGCGCTCGCGCTCATGATCGAGGGCGCCGGGATCGACAAGGCGCGGATCGACGGGTTGTGCATCTCGAGCTTCACGCTCGCGCCGGATACCGCGGTCGGACTGACGCAGCATCTCGGGCTGTCGCCGCGCTGGCTCGATCATATTCCGATGGGCGGCGCCTCCGGCATCGTCGCTTTGCGCCGCGCTGCGCGGGCCGTGCAGTGCGGCGATGCCGAGATCGTCGCCTGCCTTGCTGCGGATGCGAACCATCCCGATACTTTCCGGCTCAATCTCTCGAACTTCAGCCAGTTCGCGCAGGACGCGGTGTACCCCTATGGCGCAGGCGGCGCCAATGCGAGTTTCGCGCTCCTCACGGACTATTACATGCGGCGCTACGGCGCGCGACGCGAGGATTTCGGCAAGCTTTGTGTTGCGCAGCGACAAAACGCGCTGCGCTACCCGTACGCGCTCTTCAAGAAGCCGCTCACGCTCGAAGAGTATCTATCGGCCCGGCCGATCGCCGAACCGCTGCGGCTCTTCGACTGCGTCATGCCCTGCGCCGGCGCCGAAGGGCTCCTGGTCATGCGGCGCGATACCGCCGCGGCGCTGCGCTTGCCCCATGCGCGGATTCTCGGCACCATCGAGCGCCATAACGGTTTTCCCGCCGATCCCATTCAGTTCCGCGGCGGCTGGGCGCGCGATCGCGATGATCTTTACGCCCAGGCCGGAATCGGACCCGAGGATATCGACTTCGTCGAGACCTATGACGACTATCCCGTCATCAACCTGATGCAGATCGAGGATCTCGGATTCTGCGGCAAGGGCGAAGGGCCGGAATTCGTGCGCGCGCATGAGTTCACCGTCGCGGGCTCCTTCCCGCTCAATACGTCGGGCGGGCAGTTGTCGGTGGGCCAGGCCGGCGCCGCGGGCGGCTTCCTAGGCCTCGTCGAGGCAGTGCGGCAGTTGACAGGCAAGCCGCTCGGCGCTGCGGTGCCGGAGGCCGCATTCGGCCTAGTCAGCGGCTTCGGCATGATCAATTACGATCGCGGCCTGTGTTCGGGCGCGGCGGTCCTGGCACGGGACGAAGCGGCATGAGCAATCCTGCACCGCGCCCCAAGCGCAAGAATCCGATCCTACGAACGCGGCTGCCGACTTTGCCGCCGCATGCGCGCAGCCGCGTCGCCCTGGGCCTCACGGCGGCGGCCGCGCTCGGCCGGCTCGAGTTGCAGCGTTGCCGCAATTGCGGCGCGATCCAATATCCGCCGCGCGAGACCTGTCACATCTGCCTCTCCGACCGTTTGGTCTGGGAACCCCAGGACGGATCCGGCGAGCTCGTCTCGGAGACGGTCGTGCACATCAGCCAAGAGCTGTTCTTTCGCGAGCGCGCGCCGTGGCGGCTCGGATTGGTGCGGCTCGATTGCGGGCCTTCCGTCATCGCGCATCTGCACGGCGACTGCGCCGCGCCGCCCACACGCCTCAGGGTCTTGAATTGCCTCGACCGCGCCGGCCAGGCGGTGCTGGTCGCAATTCCCGAGAAGGAGACGCCGAATATGGCGGAAGACCGTCAACTTCGCGAGATGAGCTGCGATCCGCGGAACCGGAAGATTCTCGTCACCGACGGCAAGACCGCGGTCGGTCAGGCGATCGTCGCGCAGCTGGCGGCGGCAGGCGCGGAAATCATCTGGGTCGGCTATGCCGAGCCGTGGAAGAAATTCCCCGGCTTCGAGCGGATCAAGACGATCCCGCAGGTCACGCTCATGCCGCTCGACGTCACCGATTCCGTCTCGGTCAAGGAACTCGCCGGCGAGATCGGCGTCAAGGTCGACATCCTCGTCAACACGGCCGAGCACCATCGCGCCTTCGGCATCGCCGCGCGCGCCGGCACCGAAGTGGCGCGGGCGGAGATGGAGGTGAACTATCTCGGACTGCTCCGCCTCGCGCAGGAATTCGGACCGGTGATGCGGGCGCGCGGCGCCGACGGGCGCAACAACGCGGTGGCCTGGGTCAATCTCCTGTCGATCTTCGCCTTGGCGAATTACCCGCCGCACGGCACCTTCTCAGCCTCGAAGGCCGCGGCGCATTCGCTCGCGCAATGCCTGCGGGCGGAAATGCTGCCCTCGGGCATTCGCGTCGTCAATCTCTATCCGGGCCCGGTCGACGACGAGTGGAACCAGCTCATCCTGCCGCCGAAGCTGGCGCCGGCGGCGCTCGCCGCGGCGGTCGTCAAGGCGCTGCAGGATGGCGTCGAGGACGTTTATCCCGGCGACATCGCGCAGGATTGGCTGGCGCGCTGGCGCGACAATCCCAAGGCGCTCGAGCGCGAGCTCGCGCAATCTTGAGGAGGCACCGGTGAGCACCGACACACTCGCTCGTCTCGTCGCCGATCTCGCCGGCGGTCGCATCCGGGTCGTCGACCTGACGCTGACGCTGGCGCCGGACATGCCGGCGATCACGCTGCCGCCCGAGCTAGGCCAGGCTTGGCCGTTCCGCCGCGAGGAGATCTCGCGCTACGACGAGCGCGGCGCGAGCTGGTATTGGAACAATTTCTCCTGCGGCGAGCACACCGGCACGCATTTCGACGCGCCGATCCATTGGATTTCGGGCCGCGACCTGCCCGACAACGCGACCGACACGCTCCCCATGGAGCATGTGATCGGTCCGGCCTGCGTCATCGATTGCTCGCGCGAATCCGCGGCCGATGCGGATTTCCTGCTGACCGTCCCGTTCATCGAGGACTGGGAGAAGCGCCACGGAAAAATCCCGCCGCGCTCCTGGGTCTTGATGCGCACCGACTGGTCGAAGCGCACCGATCCCGAGGCCTATCAGAACTACGACGAGACCGGCCAGCATACGCCCGGCCCTGACCCGGCGGCAGTGCGATTCCTGATCCACGACCGCGACGTGCTCGGCTTCGGCTCCGAATCGATCGGCACCGACGCGGGACAGGCGCAGCATCTGCTGCCACCTTATCCCTGCCATTACTACATGCACGGCTCCGGGCGCTACGGGCTGCAATGCCTGGCGAATCTCGATCTGTTGCCGCCCCAGGGCGCGGTACTCGTCTGCCCGCCGCTCAAGATCCAGCAGGGCAGCGGCAGCCCGCTGCGCGTCTTGGCCTTGGTGCCGATGCCTTGACCGGTGTGCCCGATCTCACGGCGCTGTTTCCGCCGCAGGAGCGAATTCTGCCCGTCATGCTGCGGCGCCAGGCCGAGCGCTACGGCGACCGCCTGCTGCTGCGCACGGGCGGGGTGGACTGGAGCTATGGGCGGGCCTGCGAGATTGCCGCGCGCGCGGCGGGCCGGTTCGCGGCGGCAGGGATAGGGCAAGGGGACCGCGTCGCTCTCATCTGCTCGAATCGCGCCGAGTTTCTCGAAGCCTTCCTCGGTTGCGCCTGGTCCGGCGCGATCGCCGTGCCGATCAACACGGCGTCGCGAGGACTGCAGTTGCAGCACGTGTTGTCGAACTCGGGGGCCCGCCTCCTTATCGTCGAGGCCGCGTCGCTGGACGTGTTGGACCACATCGACTTTTCGACCTTGCCGCTGGAAAAGCTCTGGCTGATCGGCGAGGCGGGCGAGGTTCCGAGTCGCTTGCCCGCGAGCGCGCCTCTGCCGCCGCTTGGCGAAGCGCTGCCGCCCGCCGCGATCCGGCCGGGCGATACGCTCGCCATCCTCTATACTTCCGGGACGACCGGCCCTTCCAAGGGCGTGTGCTGCCCGCAAGCGCAATACTTCTGGTGGGGGCTGAACACGAGCCGCCTGCTCGGCCTGCGCGACGGCGACGTGCTCTGCACGCCGCTGCCGCTGTTCCACACCAATGCGCTCAACACCTTCTATCAGGCGTTCCTCAACGGCTCGACCATGGTGGTAGAGAAACGCTTCTCCGCATCGGGATTCTTCCGCGCGCTCGCCGAGAGCAAGGCCACCGTGACCTATCTCCTCGGCGCCATGGTGCCGATCCTGCTGTCGCGCTTGCCGACGGCGGAGGAGCGCGATCATCAAGTGCGAATCGCGCTCGCTCCCGGCGTGCCCGGGCATTTCCAGGCAGCGTTCATCGAGCGCACCGGCATCCGCCTGCTCGACGGCTATGGCTCGACCGAGACCAACCACGTCATCGGCACGGCGATCGACGAGCAGCTTCCGGGCCTGATGGGACGGATGTATTCCGGCTTCGAAGGCAGGGTGGTCGATGCCGAGGACAATGCGGTGCCGGATGGCCAGGCCGGCGAGTTGATCCTGCGTGCCGCCGAGCCTTTCGCCTTTGCCACGGGGTACTGGGGCATGCCCGAAAAGACGGTCGAGGCCTGGCGGAATTTATGGTTCCACACCGGCGACCAGGTCGTCCGCGACGCTGATGGCTATTACAAATTCGTCGACCGCCTCAAGGACGCGATCCGCCGCCGCGGCGAGAACATCTCGTCCTATGAGGTCGAGCAGGTCCTGCTGAGCCACAAGGAGATCGCGACCGCCGCGGTCTTCCCGGTGCGCTCGGAGCTGGCCGAAGACGAGGTGATGGCGGCCGTCGTCCGCACTCCCGGAAGCCGGCTTGGCGCGGTCGAGCTGATGGAATTCTGCGAGCCGCGACTGCCCTATTTCGCCATCCCGCGCTATGTCGAGTTCCTGACGGAGCTTCCGGCAACGGAAAGCGGCAAGATCCAGAAATTCAAGCTGCGCGAGCGGGGAATCACGAGCGAGACCTGGGACCGGGAGGTGGCGGGCTACAAGCTCAAGCGCTGACGCCCGTCGGCGCGACGCTCAGCGTCGCCATGGGAAAATGCACGTTGTTGCCGGTGAAGGGCGGAAACTTCCGGTAGTCCGCCCGCATCTCCTCGCGCACCGGCGAATTGAGCGCCGCGGTCAGCGCCGCCGCGCTGTCGAAGACCACCTTGTTGCGCTGCATGTAATCGACGCGCGGCCAAGGAAGAAAGCCGCACCAGTCGATGCGCGTACAGATCTCGATCTCGCGGATGCCGGGAAAGCGCGCCATCACGCGCGGGTGGTGCTGGATGTAGTACCAGTGCCATTGATTGAGGTCTTCCGCTTGTCCCGCATAGTGGACAAGGTAGGTGCAGGGGAGCTCGCCCGGTGGCGTCCCGAAGGCGGGCTCGGGCACCGGAAAGACCCGGGCCAGCATCGCCTGCTGCGTCGTTTGGGCACCGGCAAGGCTCGGCAACGTCCCTGTGGCGGCGAGCGCTTGGAGATGACCTTCGGGCGCGAGCGCCGATTCGAGTTCGGGGATGTCGGCAAAATAGAGCTCGAGCGCCAATTGCGGCGAACGGCCGTCATTGGCGTAGGGATCGCGGGTCGTCTCGGGCGTGAAGACGAGACCCCGCGTCAGGCCCGGCGTCGTCCGCACGATGTCGATCACCCGCGTTTTGTCGGCTGGGCTAAGCCGTGCCGCCGGGTTCGTCCGGTCGTGAAAGCTCGCGAAATAGGCGATGGTCATATGCCGCGAATCCTCTAAAGCGCCGGCGGGAGCCAGCCCCTCCTGCTGTCCCGAACCGAGGCCGGCCCGGCCACGCTTGCTTTACGCCTAAATAATCTCGTTCGCGCGACCGCAGGCAGCGATTGTAACATAACGCATTGTCAGCGCCAATTTGGCGACTTCCCGCGAGTCGCGATCCCGCGCGTTCAATCTGCGGTGCCTTCCGCCCGATTGGAGCCGCGTGCCGCCACGGCACCGCCGGCTCAGCCCGGGCAGACGCTCGCGCCGTTGCTCTCGAAATGCATGCGGGCCGCGTTGCGCCCGCGGGAACGCGAAGCCTAGACGGCTTCCTTGAGCTCCTTGGCGGCGCGGAAGGCGACCTTCTTGCTGGCCTTGATCTTGATGGCTTCGCCGGTGGCGGGGTTGCGGCCCATGCGGGCAGCGCGCTTTCTGACCTGGAGAATGCCCAAGCCGCCGATGCGGATCCGCTCCCCCTTCTTGAGGTGCTTGACGATGAGGCTGACCATGTCGCCCAGGATGGCCTCGGCCTGCTTCTTGGGCATCTCGTGGCCTTCGGCGAGCTGCGCCGCCAGTTGCTTCTTGGTGACAGTCGTGAGCGTCGCCGGTTTCGCAGTTGCAGCCATAGTTGACGAACTCCCTGTTCAAACTTGACAGCGGTGCATAACAACAACCTAATCGATGGCATCGCACGAAAGCAAAAATCCCAGCGTGGCGCAAGCATTTTCCCGACGGATTCGGTTCCGCCGCAGCGGGAATCCCGGGCGACAATGCCGCCGCCCGGTCGGCCATGCGATCGGCAGGCCTCTGACGCTGCCGAGTCGAACGGAGAGACCATGATCAAGAGCTATTCCGATCACGCCGCCAACGAACGGACCTTTCTCGCCTGGCTGCGGACCGGCCTATCAATCGTCGCCTTCGGCTTCGTGATCGAGCGGCTCAATTTGTTCATCGCCGAGCTCGGCCAAATCATTCCGTCGCACGCGGGACCGGCGGGGCGCGTTGCCGGACTGATTGGGCGGGTCGGCCGAAACGAGGGATTCATCTTCACCGCGATCGGAGCCGCCCTCATTGTCGTCGGCAGCGTCCATTTCGTGCGAACGGCGCGCGAGATCGATCGCGCCGAGCTGCGCCCCGCCTCGGGCCCGCGCGCAGAACTCCTGATCTCCGGCGTCCTCGTGTTGCTCGCCTCTGCCTATTGGGTTTATCTGGCGCTCCAGTAGCTGCCGGCTTTGCACCAGCGGGCAGGCTTTGGAGTCGGGCGGCGGGACGGCCTGGTCACCGGGGCTGGTGACGATTCGATGCATGGCGTTCCTCCCGGCCCCAAAGGGCCCTCTGACGAGGCCCGGGCGATCGGACTAACTTGACCGACGCGCCGGCAATTGGCAACCGGTGCTCCTCGGCCGCACCGATCTACCCTTCGTCCAAGCGCGGGCGCTCGACGCTGGTGCGCGGGGATCGATCCTGCGGCGCCGGCGTATAACGGCTCGGGTGGTCTCGGCGGCCGGTCCGGAGGGAGCTGCTTCTG
>Ga0181536_10005345_pt1 | contig 13214 bp, 11 predicted proteins | sample PEATcosm2014_Bin_41_FD_121105 | JGI IMG/M metagenome (GOLD analysis project Ga0181536, IMG submission 121105) | Peatland microbial communities from MTU Mesocosm Facility, Houghton, MI, USA - PEATcosm2014_Bin17_60_metaG | ecosystem: Environmental > Terrestrial > Soil > Wetlands > Peat | place...
AGTGGGCGCATAGCCGACGGACGCGTTATTGGGTTGGTCTTCGCTCGGGTTGTACGTGCCTTGCGGGAAAGCGCTCACATCATCCGCCAGCACCATGGTGTGCTTGTCCTCGCTGTGCTCGAAATAGTAGAAGATGCCTTCCTCTTCGAGCAGACGGGAGACGAAGTTGAAGTCGGTCTCCCGGTACTGCACGCAGTATTCGCGCGGGTTGTACGTGCCTTGCAGGTTCGCTCTGAAATCGGAAAAGCCGCGGTCCTTAAAGACCTTTTCGACAATGTCCGGCACGCTCATGTTCTGGAAGATGCGGCAATCCGAAAACAGGTTCAAAAACCAGAACCACGGGACCACTTCGGCCTCGTAAGCGGCCAATCCATCCGAGCCGAATTCCAGCAGCCGCATGCGGCAGATATTGCCGTGGATGTGGCGCTCGGCGTCCTCCAGCTTGAGCGTCAACACGACCGGCTTGGTGAGCAGGCTCTGCATGTCCACGTTGGGATCGCGGGAAAGCAGCCGCAACACGAAGCGGAAGGGATCGGAGACGCGCTCGACGCCCACGAAGCTGTCCAGCAGCAGGGCGTCGTCGCCGAGCGAGGTCTTTACACGAAATGGCCGGTCAATCTGAGTTGGTGCCGACAAGCTGTCTCCGTTGCCGTAGCGGCCGGCTGTTCCGGCCGCGCCGCAGTGCCACCGGTCCTCTTACGAGTATACAAAGGAACCGTCCTCGCCGATGCCGACGTGGATCGATTCGGGTTTCAAGCCTTCCGCGATACGGCCCAACAACTGCCGGGAGATATCCGGCAGCAGCGTGTTCGTCAAAATATTATCCACGTTGCGCGCGCCGCTTTCGACTTCGGTGCAGCGGTGCGCCACTTCCTCGATCATGGCCGAATCGTATTTCAGATCGATGTGGTGGGTTTCTTTCAAGCGGCGTTGAATCTTGGCCAGCTTCAGCACCACAATCCTCTTCAGGTTTTCGTCCCGGATGGGGAAGAAGGGAATGACGACCAGGCGGCCCAAAAACGCAGGCTTGAAAATCTTGTTCAGCTCCGGCTTGAGGGCGTTCACCAGCCCGGCCGATCCGGGCATCGTCTCGGGATCGGCGCACAGCTTCATGAGCGTATCGGTCCCGGCGTTGGAAGTGAGAATGATGATGGTGTTCTTGAAGTCGATCCGGCGGCCTTCGCCGTCCTCCATCATGCCTTTGTCGAAGACCTGGAAGAACAATTCCAGCACGTCGGGATGGGCCTTCTCCACTTCGTCCAGGAGCACCACGGCGTAGGGCCGGCGCCGCACGGCTTCCGTCAGCACGCCGCCTTCTCCATAGCCGACATAGCCGGGAGGAGATCCCTTCAAGGTCGACACCGTATGCGCTTCCTGGAACTCCGACATATTGATCGTAATCAGGTTCTGCTCGCCGCCGAACAGCAGATCCGACAGGGCCAGCGCGGTTTCGGTCTTGCCTACGCCGCTGGGCCCTACCAGGAGAAACGTGCCGACCGGCTTGGCGGGGTCGTCCAGGCCGGCGCGGGCGGTGCGGATGCGGTGACTGATGGCCTCCAGCGCGTGCGATTGGCCAATGACCCGCGCGCCGAGGAGGGCCTCCAACTTGAGCACGGTAGCGATTTCGTCCTTCAACATCTTGCCCACCGGGATGCCCGTCCAGCCGGAGATGACTTCGCCGACGAGTTGCGAATCCACGCAGACCCGCATCAAGGGTGTCTCGCCCTGGATGGATGCCAGTTCCGTATTGAGTTGGTCCAACTCGGCGCGCAGGGCGGCGCCATCGAAAGCGGGCGCGGGCGCGGTGGCGGGTGCGGCAGCGGTGGCGCTTGCGGTGGCAGGCGCGGGCGCGGTGGCAGGCGCGGGCGCGGTGGCAGGCGCGGGCGCGGCGGCGGGTGCGGCAGCGGTGGCAGGCGCGGCCCCGGCAGCGGCCGCAGCGACGGCTTCGGCGGGCGCCGCCAAGCCGGCTTCAAGCTGCCCGCGAATCTCGCGGATGCGCGCCACCAAGCCGCGCTCCTTCTCCCAACGGGCGCGCATATCCTCCAGGGTGGCCTGGATGTCGGTCTTTTGCTTCTCAATGGCCGCGAGGCGCTCGGCATGATCCACGCCCACGGCGGCCTCCCGTTGCAGGATGCGGTCCTGCACCTCCAGATCGTCCAGCGTGCGCATGGCGTCCTCGATGGGACCCGGCGTGGCATTCTGGCCGAGCGACAGGCGCGCGCAGGTGGTGTCGAGCACGCTCACCGCTTTGTCGGGCAACTGGCGATCCGGCAGGTAGCGATGGGAGAGTTTCACCGCCGCGGCCAGCCCTTCGTCCAGGATGCGCACGTTGTGGTGTTTCTCCAGAGCCGGCACCACGCCGCGCATCATCAACTCGCATGCCCTCTCGGTAGGCTCCTCCACTTTCACCAACTGGAAGCGGCGCGCCAGGGCCGGATCCTTCTCGAAATACTTCTTGTATTCCGACCAGGTGGTGGCGGCAATGGTCCGCAGCTCACCGCGCGCCAGAGCCGGCTTGAGCAGGTTGGCGGCGTCGTTCTGCCCCGCCTGTCCGCCCGCGCCAATCATGGTGTGGGCCTCATCGATGAACAGAATAATGGGCGTGGGCGAGTTCTTCACTTCCGCAATCAGGCTCTTGAGGCGATTTTCGAATTCGCCCTTGACGCCGGCGCCGGCCTGCAGCAGAGCCAGGTCCAGCGTGCGCACCTCCACGTTCTTCAGCACGGGCGGAACATCGCCCTGCACGATGCGCATGGCGAACCCTTCGACCACCGCGGTTTTTCCTACGCCAGCTTCGCCGACCAGGATGGGGTTGTTTTGCCGCCGGCGAGTCAGAATATCCACCACCTGGCGGATCTCGAAATCGCGGGCCAGCACGGGATCGACTTTGCCGGCGCGGGCATTTCCCGTCAGATTGATGGTGAATTGATCCAGGTTGGGCGTTTTGCCCCCGGCGGGACGGGGAGCGCCGCCGGCATCCGGCGCGGCGGCAGTCTCGGCCGCGGCTACTTCGCTGGATGCCGCCACAATCTGCTGGAAGTCTTTGCGCAGGCTGTCGGCATTGATCTTCTGGAATTCGCGGCTCACCTCCCGCATCATGCGCGACAGGTCTTCGTCGGCGGCCAGCGCCAGGATGGTAAAGCCCGAGCGCACCTGACCGGCGCCGTAATCGATGGAGCCCAGCGTCCACGCCTCGGCGAGCATATTGCGCAGCGTGGGGCTGAGCGCCGGATTGCGCGCGTTACCCGTCTTCAGTTTGTCCAGACTGCGCGTCAGCTCGGCCGAGAAGCGCGATTTATCCACCTCGAAGTGCTTCAGAATCGCCGCCAGATCGGTGCTCGACGAATCGAGCAGCTTCATGAGGTAGTGCTCGACCTCTACGTCGTAGTGCGTGCGCGAGACGCACAGGCCAGCGGCGGCTTCCAGCGCGTTGCGGGTGGTATCGTTCAACTTTCCGATTAAAGCTCTGAGATTGACTGCCATGTTCTTCCTTTGTAGGGCAGATCGACTGCCCGATTAATTTAGCAACAAAACCGTATCGCCCGGGTCGCGCCCAAACGCGGGCCCGGACTTGATCCAACTGAACCAGCCCAGAAGCGGCGCTCGACTGCCCTGCCCACGTAATTCGCAGGACGGCACTTCGTCGCACTTCAGCACCAGTTGCACCTCGAACTCGATCTCTCCCCCGGTGAAGAAAGTGGTGATCGCGCGGAGCGGCTCCCACGCGTCTCCAATGGGCAAAAACGACAGATATTGATGCGCCGAGAGCGGGCCGAGCCGGATGCGCCCCCGGGATTGCCGTTCCCAGATCTCATCGCCGGCGATGGCTCCCATCCCGACCTGATCGGAGTAGGGTACACCGCCTTCCATGCGGCACTGGTTGGAAGGATCCAGAGGCCGCCACGCGCCTACGAATTGCTCGATCTCGACCGGCACGTCAAAGTAATCCGCCAGCACCTGCCGCAGAGCGGCCGCCGAGCGCGGCTGCATGGAGAAGAGGCCGCAATAGAATAAAAGCGATTCGTCGGCCACGGCCTGCCGGCGCTCCAGGCCCGGCGTGCCCAGACCCACGAAACTCATCAGGTAACGCGAAAAGCGATCCTGTTCCTCGCGCTCGTAAGCGACGAAGAAGCGGTATTTCTCCCACGCCTGATAGAACAGCGAGATCATGCGGTGATTGAAGAGGTCGAAGAAATCCTCAAGAGTATGATCTTTGAGGCGGTTGCGATCCCGGATCAATTCCGTGTAGCTGTAAGGCAGCACTCCCATGGGTCCGGTGAGGCCCATGAAGTTGACCTTCATGCGGGCGGGGCCGTCTGCAGACCAGTCCAGCGTCTGAATCTGGCTGGGCGGAAACGCCAGCAGGTTATTGGCGGCGAACCGCAGCACCTCGCGGCTGGGCGGCGCGAAGCGGCCCACCGGCTCGCGATCCGGCAACATACGGTGCATCAGCCGCACCGCCTGAAAGTAATCGAACCACCCCGGATGCTCGCGCAATTCCTTGCCGAGAAAGGAGCGGCTTACATCAAGATCCTGCGGCCGGCTCTTGGTGGCCATTCGCGCAAGACCTCCTTTCTCTGCTGGACTCTGGCGGACAACTGGCTGAAGCTGTTCAAAGACGCATAGAGCGCCAGGAAGGACTCGATCACGCTGGCGAACAGGTAGACGCCGCCGCCCACAAACTGTTCTTCGTCCAATTCCAGCTCCACCCGGGTGCCGCGCGCAAAAGCGATGCCTTCCTCGGAGACCACGCGCGAAAACTGCCGCTTGCTTTTCAGCCCGGCGATCCCCTCGACGGTCTTGCTGGAATACGCGGTAGCCGCAAAGTCGTAGAGCTTCAAGATCTCCTGGAGGGCCTCCCGGCCTTCGGAGACGAGCGACAGGTAGTTGAGCGACAGATGCGAGATCAGGCGCCACTGCATCGCTTTGCCGAGGGGAGGGCGGATCGGCGACGTCGGTTTCCGCAAGGCCACGATGCGCTTGATGGGCGCGCCGGCCTCCAGCTCGAAATCCCCGGCCTCATTCCCGAAAGGCAGCCGGGAGGGCAGATCGCGATTGGTGCAGGTGGTGCGAACCGTCAGCGCGTCGGTGGCCGGACGGGTGGGCCGGAACGTCAGGTCCACCAGCGCCAGATCCAGTTCCGTGCCATCGTCGTTCGGCCGCACGGACGGGCGCCGATTGGCGACCCAGAACGTCTGTTGCTTGTCGCGTTGGGTGGAGTGCCGGAACGAATAGAACGGCTGATACTCGACCACTTCCTGCTGCTGCGCTTTCAGGCTGGCCACCCGGTCCACCGAGAAGACTTCCATGGCCATGGGCCGCCGGGCATCCGGAACGACGGGGTATTCGTACTTCTGCTGGTCGAGCAAGATGGGCTCGGCCGTCTGCGGGAACAGGTTCACCACGGGAGCGCAGCCGAGGCGGAAGGTGGACGGCGCAATCCCGGTTTCCAGGCGTTGGCGGCGTTCCTCGCCCTCGAAGCGCGAGAACAGGAAGACCAGCTCCATGCTGCGCTTGAATCCCGACGCGCAAGCCTGCCGCAGACCGCTTACGTCCACGAAAAAAAACTTCTCCGCAAACGTGAAATACTCCTGCAAGAGCCGGTAACCGATGAACGAGCGCCGCGGGTAGGGGAGCATGCCCTCGTCTTCTTCAAACCCAAGCGGCCGCAGGGAGGCAGCCGGCAGCGTGGCAGCCGGCGCACGGGAACCGGGCGTCGTATCGCGCACGACGATTTGCAGCAGATTGCAGCACAATATTTCGTAAACCGTGTGGACCAGCGCGCTCTCGCCGTCCAGGAAAAACCGGAGCTGATCCAGCTCCAGCTTGGCGAACTCCATATCGGAGGCGCTACACGCCAGCTCGATGCGCAGCGCTCCAGCCGCGTCCGCCGCGCGCAATGGCGGTTTCAAACGGTCCGGCGTGGTCCAGGCGGCTGCCCTGACGGTAACGGGCCAGATCGTGGTGTCGTAGCAGGTGCGGAACTTGCACGGAACTCCGTCCACCGGGCGGGAGTAAATCAAGGTTTCGCGCGGGATGGGACAGCCCGTGGAGAGCTTTCCTTTCTGCGGATCCAGGTGGAACTGCGCGATCGACATGGAGGGGAGAGGCCGGATGAAATGCGGATAGACGATGCCCAGGAGAGCTTCGGTGATCTCCGGAAACTCGTCGTCGATCTTCAGGTGGACGCGCGCCGCCAGAAAGGCGAAGGCTTCGAGCAGCCGCTCCACGTGCGGATCGTCGCACTTGGTCGGCTCCAGTATCAGCCGCGAGGCGATCTTGGGATACTTCTCGGCGAACTGCGCGCCCAGTTGGCGCATATACGTCAGCTCGCGCTCGTAGTACAGCAGCAGATCATCCCGCATTCCGGACCTCGTACCCGCCGCTGGTCAATTCCAGTACCGTATCGAACGAGACGTGCTCGGGCGCCGGATCCATGACCAGCATGCCCTCGATGCGGAAGCGCAGGGTGCGCGTGGAGCCGGTCACGGTCTCCATGGGAACGATCCGCACGTTCGCCAGCCGGGGTTCGAAGATCTTCACCGTGGTTTGCAGGAAACGCACCAGCTTGGCTTGGTCTTTGTTGGAGTTGAGGCCGTAGTGCGTGAAGTCCGGCAGACCGAAGACGTACAGCGACCGGTTGACTTCCTTCAAAGATTCGTCGGGCGGCACGGCGATACGCCGCGTATTGAGCAGCCACTCGAGGTCGCGGCGCAGGCCATCCTTCAATTGCCGCACGGATTGCGTGCGCGTGGGGATCCCCTCCACGGAAGTATCCGGCTCGTCGTCGATGAGCCGGTCGAGAGTCGATAACGTAACGGCGGCAGTGTAATCGTCGGCGTAGCGGGCCATAAATTACACCGAAAACGCCTGCACCGGATCCAGGCGGCAGATGCGCTCGAAAATGGCCTGCTTGACCTTGGCGTCGCCCTGTATCTTCTTGCTGGCCTGCAGCAGGAAGGCGAGCACTCCCGCCACCATTTCGCGATCTTCCCATTCTTCCAGCTTGTAAGTCTCCACGGCCGCCTGGATATCGTCCAACAGAGGCTGCGCGATGGCGTCCTTGCCGGCGCCGATGCAGAGCTGCGCGAGTTGGAGTTTTCGCTGGAAACGGCCGCGCCCGCTGCGTTGCCGCTCCACTTCTTTATAGAGGATCTCGAATGCCTTTTGCGGCTGACCCTTGCGCATCGCGTCGGTCGCCAGCGCGTGGGGATCGATGAACTTCTTTTGCCAGCCAGGGGCCTGGAAGCCATCTATCACCGGCAAGTGCGGCGTGTTGGGGCGAGGGCTGGCATCGGCGGGCTCGGCGATCAGCTCGCGCAGCCACGTTTGGGTTTCCGGGTTGGCCGCCGGGGTTTCGTCGGTGAGCACGGCATCGAGCAGTTCCGGAAGGTCGCGGAGCAAGGTGCGCAACTCCGAGCGGATGGCGATGGCAATAGCATTGTAGTCGCTCCCCAACGCCACGCAGGCGTCCACGACGAAGCGCTGCAAGTCGAGCCAGGCCCGGCCGCACGGCAATGCCATCACGTTCTCCGCCGCTTCCAGCAGATCCGTCCACCGGTTATTGAGCGCCAGGATCTTGACTTGCCGGCGGACCTCGGTGGGCGGGGCTTCCAGTACGCCGGGATCGGAGGACGCGCGCAGCTCGCCCCAGCGCAATCCGCGCAACATCAGATATGGCGCCGGGCTGTAGGGCTCGCGCTTGCGCAGGAACTGAGCGGCCGCGGCCACATTGCCGATCGCCGCACTGCGGTCGGGCGGCTCGGCGCTGGCCTTCATCGCGTACGTCAGATCCAGACCGGGAACCGCACCCGCCGCCGCGGCTGCGGGCGCTCCCTCGGCGGGCTCGGCGGCGGCCTCCGCGGCAGGCGGCGGAGCCTCCTCCACCGGATCCGGCTCGAACTCGCGCTTCTTCTGCAGAAAGCCATGGACTACATGGCGAACGTCATCCAGCCCGGTTCTCAGTTTGCCGAACGAAGGAGCCGCACCGGCGAACTTCTCCGCGCACAGCTCGTCGAGAGCCTTCAGAGCGCCGAGGCAACCATCCAGAGTCTTTTCGGCCTCGGCATAGAAGGCCTTCGGCGTTTCCCCGAACGAGCGGTCGAAAATCTCGGGCGCAACCTTCCCTTCTTTCAGCGCCTTTTCCCGGTCGGCTTTCTGCTCCTTGGACTTGGCCTGATCTTCCGTAGGGATCCCGCGCGAATCTTTGTGCTGGAAGAAACTATACCCGTCCTTCGACAGTGCGACGCCCTTGAGCGCCACATCCAGCCGCGAGCCGATCCAATCCAAGGGCATGGCCCGAAGCTCGAGATCGTCCTCCTCCATGACCGGATAGACCGTATCCCAGAACTTCTCGAGCAGACCGCGGCACAGAGTCAGCCCATCGAATAGGCCGGGGAATCCTTTAGTCCTGACGAGGGATTCGGTGAGCCAGGCGGCCAACTGCAGATCCTTCGATTGGGTGGCGATGGCTTCCTGCGCGAGCTTGATAACGGTATTATGATCGGCGACTTTGCGCTCAAACTGCCAGGCACCTTGATTGAGGGGGTCATCCTCCCGGCGCGCTTCTTTGATCTTGTCGTAGACCGGCGCGTACCGCAAGTCCTTGCCGCTGGGATTATCACCCGGAATCGGGTTGAGGATATCTTCACGAAGAGGCATCGGAAGCGAACTCCAGCGACCTGATCTCGAGGAGCGGCACTTCCTCGTCGTCCACGACGACCATTTTCTGGCCTACTGGATACTCATGGCCGTTATCGTCGCCAACCCATTCGGTGGCCCGCCCCAGCCAGACCGACTGATCTTCCGATTTCCAGGAAAACGGATAAACGGCGGGAAGCAGAACTTCGCCGATATCGGTACCCTGGAAAGACGGTCCGGTCAGTACGAACGCCGGAGACCAGAGGGTGTCGCGCAAACGCCGCGGCGGTTCCATGTGCAACGACGCAATGTGCTGGAAAGGAATCCAAAGATAGGCGCCGGCGGCGTACACCTCCAGGCGCGCCCCAATGGCCGGGTCGGCATCCCGGATAGACTGGAAAGGCTTGCCGTTCAGCGTGCCTGTGGGGGATGGGGCGGCGGCCACGCTGGGGTATTCTTCCTTCCGGAATATGTCGTGCCGGGTCTTTTCCGCGTGCAGCGCCGAATAGTACAGGACGGCGCCCATCTCCGCCTCTTTGCCGCCTTGAGACAGAACTCCCAACTGCTTCTCCGCACGGTCATACTGTCCGGAGAAGCAGAGGAGCTCGAACAAAAATGTGCGTTTCTCGACATCGGTAGGGTGATCGCGGAGGTACGCCCCCAGGGCGGCCTCCGCGTCGCGAACTTTACCGGCGTCGAGCAGTTGTTTAGCTGTCATGAGCAGGCGGGGCGATTAGAATGCGTCGGGCGCGGCGTAATTGGCCAGCAAGTTTTCGAGATCGTAGCCCTTCGGAACGGCGCCCGCCAGGGAACCGTCGTCGTTCTCCGCCTTGTAAGCGATCTCCACGGCCTGGAACGCGAAGCTCACCGACTCGGTTGGGTTCTCGTTGCTGCCCGACAACTGCACGGAGGTGATGAGCGCGTCCTGGAGATAGACGCGGAAATAGTCGGCCTGCTTGTCTCCCACCGGTTTGTCGTACAAAATGTAAACCTTTTTCAGAATATTGCCGCTTGCGCAGTGGTCGCAAAACAAGGGCGTACTCTTATCCAGAACCTTCATGATGCTCAGGTTCGAGAAATCCGCCCTTCCGGCCTTAGCCTCTTTGCCAGACGCTCCGGCGCCATAGGTCGCGGTTTGGCTGACACCCCAACTGAACGACAGGACGTCGGTGAAACCCGTTTTGCTGGTGCTGGCTCCTGTTACACCGTCTACATACAGATATGCGTTAACTGCCACGTTTGTGCTCCTTTCCTAAGCTTAGTGACTGCTGGTGAAAAAACATTACAGCCGCCTGGACCGCGACGGCCGTTTATTTTGCTGGCGCCGGCAATTCGGAAACCAGCCGCAGAGAGACGCTCAATTCGTCGAGCTGGAAGTGCGGCCGCAGAAACATCACGGAGCGATAAACACCCGGCTTTCCGGGCACTTCCGAGACGTCCACGCGCGCCTCGCGCAACGGACACCGCGCCTTCACGGCCGGCGAAGCCGTGTCGTCGGGAACCACGTACCTCGTGATCCAGCGGTTCAGGAAGATCTCGGCATCGGTGCGCGACATGAAGCTGCCGATCTTGTCGCGCATCATGGCTTTCAGATAATGGGCGAAGCGGGAGACGGCCATGAGATAGGGCAACTGGGCCGACAGACGCGCGTTGGCGTTGGCCGAGTCCGTGTCGTACGTCTTGGGCTTCTGGGCGGTTTGCACGCTGAAAAACGCGGCGTAGTCGGTCCCCTTGCAATGCACCAGGGGAACGAAACCCAGATCCGCGAGCTCTTTTTCCCGGCGGTCGGTGATGGGCACCTCGGTGGGGCACTTCATGGCCACGTCGCCTTCGTCGGTATAGAAGTTGTGTACCGGCAAGCCGTCCACCAAGCCGCCCCCCTCCACGCCGCGCATGGCCACGCACATGCCGTACTGCGAAAATGAGTTGGTCATGCGGCTGGCCAGCGCGAACGCCGCATTCATCCACAGGTACTTCGAGTGGTCGCTGCCATCCACGTGCTCTTCGTAGTTGAAAGCTTCCACCGGTTTGGTATCTTTGCCGTAGGGCAGCCGGCCCAGCGTACGCGGCAGGCACAGCGCCACGTATCGGGAGTCTTCCGTCAGCCGGAAGCTTTTCCACTTGGCGTATTCGGTGGTGTCGAAGATCTTGGCCAGATCGCGCGGGGCGTCCAGCGAGGTGTAGCTCGGCAGGTTGAACAGATCCGGCGACGCCGCGCTGCAGAACGGCGCGTGCGCGGCCGCGGCCACGTTGGAGATCTTCTCGAGCAACTCGATGTCTTCGGGGTGCTTGCCGAATTCGTAATCGCCCACCAGGGCGCCGAATGGGGCTCCGCCGAAGACGCCGTACTCTTCTTCGTAGACTTTCTTGAAGAGCGCGCTCTGATCGAATTCCGGCGCGCGCTGGAGGTCCTTCAGCAGCTCTTTCTTGCTGACGTTGAGGACCTTGATCTTCAACATCGTCCCGGTTTCGCTTTGGTCCATCAGGTACTTGATGCCGCGCCAGGTTCCTTCCAGCTTCTGGAAGGCCGCGTTATGCATGACTTCGTTCAACTGGAGAGACACGAGGTGATCGATCTGCGCGATGCGCGCGTTGATCATCATCTCCGCGTCCCGGGCGATGGTCATGGAGCCATCCAGGACCTGCGCCACGAATTCCTTAATCAGGTTCTTGCCGCGCTCCTTCGATGCCGGTTCGACGCCAAAACGCCCTTCTTCGACGATCTGGTCCAGCAGTCCCTTTTCCAAAACCTGCTCGGTCGCGGCGGCCGGCGCCGTAGCAGTCTGCGTATCAGCCATTGGATCCCTCCCCCTTGCCCATTTCTCCCTTGATCTTTTCCAGTTTTTCCGTATTGCCTACGGCTTCGAGCAACAATTCCTCGAGCTTCTCATTGCCCTGTAAACTGCCGCGCAAGTCGGCCAGGCGGGTGCGCAAGTCCAGCAGCTCTTTGAGCGGCTTCACCTGGCGCGCCACGTTTTCCGGCTCGAAGTCGTCCATGCTCTTGAAGTGCAAGTCCACCTTCAGGTTGGCTGCCTCCGGCTCCTCGCTGAGCTTGTTCTCCACGGCGAATGATAAATGCGGCTTCATGCCTTCCAAAACAGTATCGAAATTGTCCGGATTGACTTCTACGAATTTGCGTTCTTTCAACTTGGCCAGGGGTTGCTCAGGCTGCCCTGTCAAGTCTCCCAGTACGCCTACTACGAACGGGAGCTCCTTCAGCTCAATGGCGCCGCCAATCTCGACGTCGTAAGTGATCTGTACCCGGGGTGAGCGCACCCGGTCAAGCTTGTGTTGTGTACTTTCTCTTGCCATCTGCCCTCCAGCCGAAAAACATCGGCTCTGTCACAATACTTCTTCCGGATGGTGTTCGTCAAGTGGTATTTGCGTTGTGGAATCTTGCCTCAGTTGATCGAGGCTGATTTCTCAACCCGGCAGCCGCCAACACCTTGAAAAAGGCCACAGAAATCGCAAGGGCCAAGCCCCTCGGGGCTCACCCGGTCAGGGACCCCCAATCGCTCTTCTGTTAGCAGGTTGCCGGGAAACCAAACTTCATTAGCATGCCGGCGTAGAGCGCTCCCGCGGGGCTCGTGAAGTAGTCGTGCAGGGCCTCGAAATCGTCGTCGGTGAGGGCGTCGAAGGACTTGTTCATCGTCGCAGCAATGTGCGCCGAAATGTCGACGGGTCCGAACTGAAGCATGCTTCTCTGAGATTCGTGGATGAAACCGCCGCCCTTTGGGGTTGAGCCTCCCTTCGCGGTGGCGGCACCGCGCTTTTGACCCAGGAACTGACTCCGCACGGCCGAAATCAGGCAGAACAAGACAGGGGGTCGAAGACGTGTTTGTGGAAATCGCTGAAATTGACGCGGTTTCCCCGGTTTCGGTTTTTCCGGCGAGGTGGAATTGGCGCTTGGTGTGGACAAGAGACGGCTCCTGGAGAAGGGCTCCCAGAAACTTGCACCCGTTGGCGGCCCGTGATAGGCTTGATTCGACACTGGGGACCAGAATGGGAATCCTGCCTTAACTGGTCGTCTTAGCTTCAACCTAGAGAGCCACCGTAGACTGTCGGCAAGTCGGATGGTTGGGTCTGAAGAAAGGACGGACGAGCGGATATGTCAGACTGCGCACCTCACCACTCCTCCTTCCTGGCGGGGGCGAACGTCATGTGCGGCGGCGAAATGTGGGCGCGCAATGGAAAAGTTGCATTCTAAGCGCATTCGCGCTGCGGTGCTTCAGCATGAAAACCAGCCCAAGATGGGCAAAGGAGAACAAGGATGAGACGGATAATGGCTGGCGAAGTGACAGAAGTCCTGTGTTTCGAACCAGGTGAGCGGCCGGTTTTTTGCCTGACCTTCACAAACGGAGAGAAGTTGGTCGTGAAATCTGAGATCAGGACAGGAAGCGGGCACGCGGACCAAAGCATCCCCTTGGCCGGGGCGATGATGGGACAAGTTTCTCCTACCTGGATCCGGCGTGAAAAGCGATATCCGTCAGGATTCCAGGGGTCGGAGAGCGTCGATCTTGGCCAAGATTTGATGAGCCGTCTTCTCGATGAACTCTGAGTCTTTCAGGCGAAGG
>Ga0181536_10005346_pt1 | contig 13207 bp, 13 predicted proteins | sample PEATcosm2014_Bin_41_FD_121105 | JGI IMG/M metagenome (GOLD analysis project Ga0181536, IMG submission 121105) | Peatland microbial communities from MTU Mesocosm Facility, Houghton, MI, USA - PEATcosm2014_Bin17_60_metaG | ecosystem: Environmental > Terrestrial > Soil > Wetlands > Peat | place...
CGACCATCGCGGCTTCGCCGCGTTCGGGCAGGTCGTGCGCGGCATGGACGTCGTGCGCGCGATCCACGATGCCCCGCACCGGGAACAGACGCTGGCACCGCCGATCGTCATTCGCCGGGCCGCCATCCGCGAATGAACTACAGCGACTACCTGCAACTGCCGGAGTTGCTGGCCTGCCAGCGGCCCCGCTCCGACGAACACGACGAGCTGCTCTTCGTCATCATCCATCAGACGACCGAACTCTGGATGAAGCTCTGCATTCACGAGCTGCGCGACGAGTTGGCGAGCGCGTTCGCGGCCCCGAGCCTCTACGACGAAACGCTGCAGCTCTCGGCGCGCCGCGGCTTCGCCATTCCGGCCGGCGTTACGGCGCGCGACCGCCCGCCGGCGCCGCGTACCTCGCCACGCGCCTGGAAAAGGGCTTCTTCCCCGAACTCTTCAGCCTGCGAACGCACATGTGAGGATCACGTCGAAGCGGAAGCGACACCGTACCCTTGCAAGCGCGGTTCGCGGCGGCGCGTCGTGCCGATCGCGAGCGACGCCAGCGCCGCGATGACGCAGAGCGAGCCGAACACGTCGAACGTCGAGGCATAGCTGCCGGTGCTCGTGCGGATAATGCCGGCGACGAGCGCGCTCGAGCCGGCGCCGATCTGGTGCGCGACGCCGATCCAGCCGAACGCGATCGGGGTGTCTTCCTTGCCGAGCGCTTCGCTGAGCGCGCGCACGTTGGGGGCGCCGGTAGCGAGCCAATCCAGACCGTAGAACACGATGAACGCCGGCAGGATGTAACCTTGGTCCGGACCGCTGATCGCCAGCGGCAGCAGAAACAGCGACAGCCCGCGCAAGCCGTAGAAGGTGAACAGCAGGTAGCGGCTGGCGAAGCGGTCGGAGAGCCAGCCGGCGGCGGTCGAGCCGACCATGCTGAACACGCCGATCGTGGCGACGAGACCGGCAGCGTGCACCTGCGAGATACCGACGTCGCCGCACATCGACATGAAGTGGGTCCCGATGTAGCCGTTGGTCGTCGCACCGCAGATGAAGAACGTCCCGGCGACGAGCCAGAAATCGCGCGAGCGCGAGGCGCGCCCGAGCACGGCGAAGGTGTTGCGCAGCGGGTTCGTGCCGTGGCGTAGCCCCGTGGCCGGCGGGGCGTCGGGTTCTTCCCCGAAGCGCCGGATGCCGATCGATTCCGGCCGGTCGCGCATCAACAGCGCCACCGGGATGGCGACCAGCAGGGCGATCGCCGCGCAGACGAAGCCGACGCTGCGCCAGCCGTAGGTTTGCGCGGTCCACGCGAGCAGCGGCAGAAAGATCAGCTGCCCCGCCGCCGCAGCGCCGGTGAGGGCACCGTAGACGACGCCGCGGCCGACCGCGAACCAGCGCGTCGCGATGACCGCCGCGAAGACCATCGAGATGACCCCGATGCCCAAGCCCACGCCCAGGCCCCAGGTCAGCGCGAGTTGCGCCGGGGTCATCACGAACGTCGACGCCGAGGTCGAGAGCGCCATCAGCACGAGCGCGATGAGGGTCATGCGCCGAACGCCGAGGCTCTCCATGAATGCGGCCGCGAACGGGCCGACGGCGCCGTAGAGCGCGACGTTGATCGCGATCGCGACCGAGATCGACGCGACCGACCAGCCCATCGCGTGCTCGAGCGGCACCAGCAGCACGCCCGACGCCGAGCGAATGCCGGCCACGACGAGCAGGACGAGGAACGCGACCGCCGCGATGACGATCGGGTAGCGCGAGGAGCGCGCTTTAGCGCCAGCCACGAGCCGCATCGACCGGACGCACGCCGAAGAACACCCAGATCCAGTTAGCCAGCATCAAACCGCCGGTTACGAGAAAGACCGAACCGAATCCCAGCCGCGCGGCCAGAAAACCGCCGAACAACGGTCCGACGAACATGCCGGCGAACGACGCGCTGAAGCTGAGCCCGTACACCATCCCACGGTTCTCCGCCGAGAACAGCCGGCCGATCCAGGCTTGCGCCGTCGGCACGATGCCGCCCAAGAAGACGCCGACGCAGAAACGCAAGCCCAAGAACACCCAGATGTTGTTCACGAACGCCTGCGGGATCGTGAAAGCGCCGGCGCCGACGAGACAGATCAGCACGATCCGTTTGTATCCGATCAGGTCGCTGCGCTTGCCGAGAAACGGCGAGGCGACCAAATCGCCGATGCCCGTCACCGCGAAGGCGGCACCGGCAAAGGTTGCCAAATACGGCGACGCGCCGACCATGTGCTGTACGAACAGCGGCACGATCGGCGAGATCGCGATGGCCGTCATCTGCGAGAGCCCGAGCAGCACCAGCAGCGCAGCCATCTCCGGGTGGCGCAGCATGCCGAGCAACTGGCGCCGGCTCGACTGTTGTTTCTCTTCGCCGCGCGGTTTGCGCTGAAAGTCTTCCTTCACGAACAGTGTCGTGACGAGCGCGGCCAGCGCAACGCCGCCGGCCGACCAGAAGAACACCGCGCGGTAGCTGTGCGACACGTCGGCGATCGCTCCACCAACCAGCGGTCCGATCATGATGCCGATCATCTGCGCGGTGGCCATCCAGCCCAGCGCGAAGCCGAGCGAGGAACCGGGAACTTGCGATGCGACGAGGGCGGTCGCGGCGCTGCTGAAACCGCCGGTGGCGCCCATCAGCGCGCGCGTTCCGACCAATTGCCAGACGTTGCCCGAGAGCCCGATCAAGGCGGTCGTGATCGCGCCGCCGATGCTCGAGCGAATCACCATCGCGCGGCGCCCGAACTTGTCGGCGAGCGCGCCCCACAGCGGCGCGCACAACGCGGCCGTGAGAAAATTCGTCGAGCCGATGATGCCCGCCCACTCTTCGACCTTGGAGAGCGGATGCAGCCCCATTTGCTGCAGGAACAGAGGCATGAACGGCAAGGAAATGGAGAACGCTCCGGCACTGATGATCTGAATGGAGACCATCGTCCAGAACGTGACCCGCCACGACACTACTCGCCCGTCGTCGCCGCTCCGTGCTCCAGCGGAAACGCCGGCAGCGCATCGCGCAGACGCTTCGCGTTATACGCCGCAAACAGATCGCACAGATCGCGAAAGAACGGCGACCAGCGCGCATACTGGCGGAACTGCAGGTTCTCGAACCCGTCGGTGAAGTGCGCTTTGTCGCGTTCGAGGTGGAACTCGAGCGAGGCGCCGGCCGCGCGGAACACGTTCATCGGATCGTGGCCGGCTTCGAGGCGGCTCAGCTCGCGCTCGAGCAGCTTGCGAAACAGGATCACGCCGCGGTCGGTCGTGCCGAGCGCTTCGGTCGTGCGGTCGAAGATGCGGCCTTGCGAAGTCCAGGCCATGATGTCTTGGGCTTCGATGTTGTCGCGGATGAAATCGCCGTTGTCGTCGCGGTAGCGCACCTCGAAATACGGGATCCGCGAGCGCAGCTTGGCCGGCACCTCCAGATCGTCCGGTGCGTCGTACGAGGTGTACCAGTAGTGCATCGTGTTCTCGTCGTCGATCGGCACGCGCATCTGGTAGGTCTGCATCTTCCACAGCTTGCCGCCCCCGCTGCCGACCGCGAGGATGTTGGGGAAGAGCACCGGATGGCCGATCTTCCAGTCGTCGGAATCCTCGCTCGCGCCCTCGAGCAGGCGGCGCTTGTAGATGCCGAGCTCGAACTCCGCGAAATCGATCTTGCGGTGACGGCGCGAGATCGCATACGTTCCGCCGCGCTGCTCTTCGGCAAACTCTTGGAACTTGCCGTGCTGCCATTCGGTGTGCACGGGATCGAGCGAGTTCTCCATGATCTGCAACCAGTTGCACGGAACGTGCGCCCAGCCGATCGTGCGAATCGCGCGTTCGTTATCGAAGCCGTCCCAATGCGGCAAGATCGGAGCCGGCAACGGCCCGAGATAGGCGAAGATCATACCGCCCAGCGCTTCGACCGGGTATCCCGCCACGCGAACTTTGTCTTTGAACGTGCTGTCGTCGGGCTCGTTGGGCTGATCGATGCAGGCGCCGGCGCCGTCGAACTTCCAGCCGTGGTAGGAACAGCGCAAACCGTCGGCTTCGGGGATGCCGTTGAACAGCGACGCGTGCCGATGCGGGCAGAACTCGCCGACCAGCCCCAGTTTGCCGCTGCGATCGCGGTAGAGGACGAGGTCCTCACCCAAGAGCCGCACGCGCTTGGTAGGGGCGGTTTCCAGCTCTTCGACCGCTCCGATCGGGTGCCAATAGCGGCGTTGCAATTCGCCCATCGGCGTACCCGCGCCGACGCGCGTCAGACGGTCGTTTTCCTGGACGGTTAGCATATGCGATGTTTTCGCGCCCCAAGTGAGAATCCCCAGGCCGATGGAAATTCGCCTGGCGATCGTGGGCATGGGTGCCGCAGCGCGGCAAATCGTGCCGGCGGTCGAAAAAGCCCCCGGCATTCGGCTCGTTGCGGTGTGCGACCCGCTCGCCGAGGTGCGTGAGGCCGTCGCAACGCGCTACGGCATCCGCGGCGTCGCCGACATCGAAACGCTGCTCACGTCCGACGACGTGGATGCCGTGTACATCGCGACGCCGACCGATCTGCACGCCCGGCACGTCATTGCCGCGGCCGGCGCCGGCAAGCACGTGCTGTGCGAGAAACCGATGGCGACGACGCTCGACGAAGCGCAAGCGATGATCGACGCCGCCGATCGCGCCGGCGTTACGTTCAACGTCGGCCACTCGCATAGCTACGACGAACCCTACCGCGCGATGCGCGAACTGATCGCGAGCGGCGAGCTGGGCCGCGCGTGGCAAATGCACACCATGTACTTCACCGATTGGGTATACCGGCCGCGGCGCCCGGCCGAGCTCGAAACCAGCCTCGGCGGGGGAGTCGCGTTTCGCCAAGGCGCGCACCAGTTCGACATTCTGCGCCTGCTCGGCGGCGGGATGGTGAAGAGCGTGCGCGCGCAGACGTTCGACTGGGATCCCGAGCGTCCGGTGATCGGCGCATATAGCGCGTTCCTGACCTTCGAAGACGGCACGGTCGCAACTGCGCTCTACAACGGCTATGGGGCGTTCTTGTCGTCCGAGCTGACGTTCGGCGCCGCCGAAATCGGCGAGCGCCAGATTTCGATCCCCGGTAAGAGCCGCGCCGAGATGAAAGCTGCCTCGCCTGAGGCTGAAGCGAAAGCCAAACGCGCGCGCGCGGCGGGGCCGATCGAAGAGAAGCTCGCGCCGTATCAGCCCTTCTTCGGCTGGACGGTGGTGAGCTGCGAAGGCGGCGACATCCGCCAATCGCAAACCGGGCTCTACGTCTACACCGAGCGCGGCCGCGAAGAGCGGCCCCTACGGCTCGACCGCACGACGCGCGACCCGGTGATCGAGGAGTTCGTCGACACGATTGCCGGCCGGCGCCGCGCCCTGCACGACGGCCGTTGGGCGCGCGCCAACCTCGAAGTGTGCGTCGCGACGATCGAATCGGGCCGTACCGGCAAAGAGATCGTGCTGCAGCACCAGGTGCCCGTACCGGCCGGCACGTAGCTGGCCCGTTGGAGGTTTTGATGGCGAAGATTCGGCACATTGCAATTCTAGCGAACGACAACGCCGCGCTGGCGGAGTTCTATCGGAAGACGTTCGGCATGCACGAAGTCAGCCGCGGCGGCGAAGGCGGCGCGATCTACGTTTCCGACGGCTACATCAACCTCGCGCTCATCGCGGCCCGCGGCCGGCCGGAGGGCATCTTCCACTTCGGCTTCGAGGTCGACGATCTCGAGGCGACGGCGAAAGCCGCGGTCGCCGAAGGCGGCAAAGCCCCGGTGGCGGTCCCGCAGGACGGCCGCTTCAACGAAGCCTTCATCAAGGACCCCGTCGGCACGCGCGTCGACCTCTCGGAGGCCGGCTGGAAAACCGCTTGAGCCGGCTCACGCGCCGCGACGCCACGTTGGCGCTGCTCGCGGCGGCCGTCGCGCCCACACGACTGCTTGCCGCGGCCCCGACGGTCGTCCGCGTCGGCGCGACGATGTCGCAGAGCGATGCGCCGATTTGCGTCGGCCTGGCGAAGGGCTATTTCGCCGAGCAAGGGCTCGACGTGCAGATCTCGCAGTTGCAGACGGCCGCGATGATGATGGCCCCGCTCGGTGCCGGTCAGCTCGACGTCGCAACCGGAGCGCCGACCGCCGGCTTGTTCAACGCCGTCGGCCACGGCATCGACCTGAAGTGCGTTGCCAGCGAAGCGATCTCGGCCCCCGGTTACGGCGTCATCGCGATCCTCGTGCGCAAGGAACTGATCGATAGCGGACGGGTGAAGTCGTTCCGCGATTTCAAGGGGCTGACGTTTGCCGAAGTCGGTCAGGGCACGGCCGCGTTCGTGACGATGAGCGAAGCGTTGCGCCGCGGCGGGTTGACCTATCACGACGTGCGCGAGGTCTTCATCGGCTTTCCCGAGCAGATCACCGCGTTCGCGAACGGCTCGATCGACGCCGCGTGCACGATCGAACCGTTCGCCACCAAGGCCATCCAAGGCGGCTACGCCGTGCGCTTCTCGGCCAGCGACGTGCTGGTCCCCAACGGCATGAACGGCTGCATCTTCTACAGCGGGAACTTCGTGCGCACCGGGAACGACGCGGCGGTCAAGTTCATGGTCGCCTACATCAAGGCGCTGCGCTTCGTCGCCGGGGCACTGCATGAGGGCCGGCTGAGCGGCCCGAACGCGGCCGAGGTGATCGACGCGCTCACCAAATACACGGCGATCAAGGATCCGGCCGTATTTCGCGAGATCGTACCGAACGCGGTCGACGTGAACGGACGGCTCAACCTGGCCAACCTCCGCTTCGACCTGGCCACCTTCCACAACGCGAACCTCACCGACAGCAGTACCACCGTCGAACAAGTCGTCGACACCTCGTTCGTCGACGCCGCCCTGAAAATACTCGGACCGTACCGCGGTCATTCCTGATCGGAACAGCATACTACCATGCGCATCATATCCTACGTTGAGGCCGGCGCCCCGCAGCTGGGCGTCATGACCGGCGATGACACCTTTGCCGCGGTCAGCGAACTCGATCCGGCGCTGCCGCACACGCTCGACGCCCTCCTCGCGCGGCCCGACGGGCTGCGCCGCCTGGCGGCGAAGGCCGCCGGCGCCGCCGGCAAACGCCGCCTCGCCGACGCGACGCTCGGCATGCTGCTGCAACAGCCGCACGGTTTCTGGGCGCTCGCGCTCAACTTCAAGACGCACATCCAAGAAACCGGGCTGACCACCTCGGACAAATATCCGCAGATCTTCTTGCGCGTCCCGTGGTCGTTCGTGCCCCCCAACGCGGCGCTCGTCGCCCCGCCGCCCGACGTGGCGAAGGCGTTTGACTACGAAGGCGAGCTGGGCGTCATCATCGGACGCGGCGGGCGGCACATCCCGATCGAGCGCGCGCTCGAACACGTCGCGGGCTACTGCGCCGTCAACGAGGGTTCGGTGCGCGAGTTCCAGCGCCACAACCGCCAATTCGGCCTGGGCAAGAATTTCGAGCACTCGGGCTCGTACGGCCCGTGGATGATGACGGCCGATGAATTCGGCGATCCCGCGCAGCACGGCTTGATCACCCGTCTCAACGGCGTCGTCCGTCAGAAGGCGCCGCTCAGCGACATGCTCTTCTCGGTCGCGCAGGTGATCAACTATCTCTCGATCGGTTATACGCTGCAGCCCGGCGACGTGATCGCCATGGGAACCACCGGCGCGCTGCCCCCCGCACCGGACGACGTTCCCGGCAACGATCTGGCCGCGCAAATTCGCCACAACCCGATTCCCGGCAGCGTTCACATGCGAGCCGGCGACACGGTCGAGGTCGAGATCACCGGCTTGGGCGTGTTGCGCAACCCGATCGTGGCCGATCTGCCGGCCACCTACCGCGCCGCGCCGGCGTCCACACCAACTCCGGCCTAGGATCGCATGCGCCTCGGAACGATCTTCGGCGTCAACATCGTCGTCGATGTGTCGTGGTTGTTCATCTTCGCGATCGTTTCGTGGGCGCTGGGAAGTTCGACCGGACCGTTTCACGCCCTCGACGTGTCGCCGGGGGTGCGTGCGGTGCTCGCAATCCTGACGGCGCTGTTATTTTTCGCGAGCGTGCTGCTGCACGAGCTCGCGCACTCGTTCGTCGCGCGCTCGCAGGGGATTCCGGTGCGCGAGATCCGGCTGTTCATCTTCGGCGGAGCATCGAACCTGACCGAAGAGCCCAAGACGCCGTTGGCCGCGGCGTGGCTGGCGTTCGCCGGTCCGCTGGCGAGCATCGTCCTCGCGCTGCTGTGCGGCCTGGTTGCGCTGCAGCTCGGGATTACGGCGCCGGCCGGCATCGTGCTGGCCTATCTCGCAACGGCCAACGCCATCGTCGGCGCGTTCAACTTGCTGCCGGCGTTCCCGATGGACGGCGGCCGCGTGCTGCAAGCGATCATCTGGGCAATCACGCGCGACCGGATGCGCGGAACCCGCATCGCCGGCCGCGTCGGCGTGGTCTTCGCGTGGGCGACGATCGCGTACGGGATCACCGACGTGCTGGTCCAAGGCTTCGGCGGCGGCTTGTGGTTCACGTTCATCGGCTGGTTTCTGCTGCTCTCCGCGCAAGGCGAGGAACGGCAAGCGCGCCTGCGGGTCGCGCTGCGGGGTCACTCCGCGCTGCAGCTCGCCGTTCCGGCCGCGGCCACGCTCGCTGCCGACACGCACGCCGACACCGCGCTCAAGCTGATGCTGAGCAAAGGCGTGCGCGCGTTGCCGGTCGTGCTCGGCGAACGCTTCGTCGGGCTCGTGACGCTGGGTGATTTCGCGCACGTCGACGGAGCGGCGCTCGAGCAAACCTATGTGACCGCCGTGATGAAGCGCGCCGACGACGTGACGGCGATCGCGCCGTCGGCCGATGCGGCGCAGGCGTTGAGCATCATGGGCAAAACCGGCTTCCACCAGCTGCCCGTCGTCGACGAGGGCGGCACGTTCCTGGGCTTCGTCACGCGTGAAGGCGTGATCGACTGGCTGGCCCATCAGCGCGAACCGCAGGTCCAAGAAGTCTTGCGGCGGCCGTGAAAGCGGCCCTGCGCTGGTATCTGCCGCTCGCCGTCGTGGCGGCGGCGCTCAACTTGCGCCCCGTGCTGATCACGGTCGGCGTCGTGCTGCCGATGGTGCAACGCTCGCTCGGGCTCTCGGCGTTCGGTGCCGGCGCGCTGACGGCGCTGCCGATCCTGGCGCTGGGCCTGGCACCGGCCATTGCCGTCCCGGTCGGCCGGCGCTTGGGCTGGAACGGTGGCCTCGTCTTCGCGCTCGTACTCGTCGGCACGGGCACGTTGCTGCGCAGCGCCGGCGGCAGCGTCGAGCTGTATGCCGGCGCCCTGACGCTCGGGGTCGGCATCGGCCTCGGAAACGTCTACGTTCCGACACTCGTGAAAGCGCGGTTGTCCGAGCGCATCGGTCTTGCGATGGGCATCTACACGATGTTGCTCGCGGGCAGCGCGCTGGTCAGCGTCTTACTCATGCCGGCGCTGCTGGCGCGTTTCGGAGATTGGCGGCCGGCGCTCGGCATTTGGGCCCTGCCGTGCTTCGCGGCGACGCTGCTGGTCTTGCCGCTGCTGAGCGACAACCTGCGTCCGCTGGACCACATTGCCGGAATGGGACTATGGCGGAGCGGGCTGGCCTGGGCGGTGTCGGTGTACATGGGCATGCAATCGGCGTCGTTCTACTCGGTCGCGCTCTGGCTCGGCACGCTGATGACGGCGCGCGGGATCACGCTCCCGGCCGTGGCCGCCGATCTGTCCATTTACTACTTCATGCAGGTCGTTACCGCGCTGCTCACGCCGGTGCTCTTGACGAAGACCCGCCGCCAGGACGCGATGGCCGCGGCGATCGCCGCCGTCAACGGTGCGCTGATCGTGGCCGTCCTCTACGCGCCGGCCGGCACCAGCTTCGCGCTGTGCGCGCTGCTCGGCTTGAGTTCCGGCGCGCTGTTCGGGGTCGCCCTGACCTTCCAGGTCATCCGCGCGCGCACGGCCGACAGCGCCGCCCGCCTTTCCTCGATGGCGCTGTGCGTGGGGTACGTGATCGCCTCGCTCGGCCCGTTGGTGCTGGGGCTGGTCAACCATACCGCCAACGCGCGGCTCGCTTCGGCCCTGTGGCTGCTGGTCATCGCGGCTATCACGATGATCGCGGGGATATTTGCCGGGCGGCCCCGCTTCGTGGACGCGCCCGCCATAGGAGAGGCGGACGCCCGTCTCCAACGCGCAGCAAGGTAATGGCAAAACTGAAACTCACCTGCGCCCTCTCGTCGAACCCGCGCACGCAACCGATCCACGACGGCCGCGTCAAGGCCGAGGCGATCGAGCTCGAGACGACCGCGCTGCATCCCTCGGAGATGTTTTTCCGGCAGCTGAAATACGCCGAGTTCGACGTCTCCGAGATGTCGTGCTCGTCGCTCTCGATCGCGACCTCGCAAGGTCCCACGCAGTGGGTCGGCATTCCGGTCTTCACGACCCGTATGTTCTTCCACACCCACATCATGGTGCGCACCGATCGCGGGATCGAAAAGCCGGCCGACCTGGCGGGCAAACGGATGGGCGTGCCGGAGTTCCAGCAAACCGCGGCCTTGTGGACGCGCGCCGCCCTGCGCTCGGAGTTCGGCGTCGATCCGCGCTCGATGCACTGGTACATGGAGCGCAATCCCGACCAGAGTCACGGCGGTGCAACGAACTTCACGCCGCCGCCGGGCATCGACTTGCAGTACGTGCCCAAAGAAAAGAATCTGGGCCAGATGATCATCGACGGCGAGCTCGACGCCACGCGCTGGATCGATGCCCGCAACCTGATCGATCGCAGCAGCGTCAACCCGCTCACGAGCCCCAACGTGCGCTATCTCTTCCCCGATCCGATCGCCGAGGCGAAGCGCTACTTCGCCAAGACGAACATCTACCCGATCAACCATTGCGTGGTCGTGCGGCGCTCGATCGTCGAGAAGTATCCCTGGGTCGTGCTGAACCTCTACAGCATGTTCGAAGCGGCCAAGACCTCCAGCTATCGCGCGCTGAATACGAGCCTGGAACCGTATTTCGAATCGGGGCTGCTCGACGGCGGCGCGAAATCGACGCTCCACACCGACCTGTTGCCCTACGGCGTCAAGCGCAACCGGCACGTCCTCGAAACGATCACCCGCTCGAACCTCGAAGACGGGCTCGCCAAACGCCAAGTCGGCCTCGACGAGCTCTTCTCCCCCAACACGTTGGACCTCTAAGCCCCGGCGCTTCGTCTTCCGCGACGAGCGGGAGGTCGACGACGAAGCGCGACCCGGCCACGGCTTGGATGTCGCCGCCGTGCGCGCGGGCGATCCAGCGCGTCGACGCGATCTGGCGCGGCGGAAATCTGGAAGGCGACGTCAGCCTCCCGCTGGGCCGGCAAGCGCGGTTCGTGGCGGGAACGCGGCGCGACGGCGCCAATCGCGTCGTGACGGCCGGCGTCTCCTGGCCGTGAGGTGGGTGCCGCATGCATGATCCCTACGTGTTGCCCGACGATCTTCCGGTGCCGCAGGACGACGGCGGCGCGGCGCATTTGCCGGGCCTCGCCATCCCGCACGTTCCGCTGGCGTCGACGGCCGGCGGCACGGTCGATTTGGCGGCGGTCCCGGGCACCGTCGTCGTGTTCGCGTACCCGCGCACCGGCCGGCCGGGCGTCGCGCTGCCCGAGGGCTGGGACGAGATTCCCGGCGCGCGCGGCTGCACGCCCCACACGCTCGGATATCGCGACCTGCATCCGGAGTTCGTCGCGTTGGGCGCCACCGTGTTCGGCCTCTCGACGCAAGACTCGGCCTACCAGCGCGAGCTCGCGCAACGGCTCGACGTACCGTTCGGAATCCTCAGCGACGAGCACCTCGCGCTGACGCACGCGCTGCATCTGCCGACGATGGACGTCCACGGCATGACGCTGATCAAGCGGCTGGCCTGGATCGCCCGCGACGGGGTCATCGAGCGCGTCTTCTATCCGGTCTTTCCACCGGATCGCAACGCGGTGGTCGTGCTCGACGCGCTGCGAAAGCGGGGCCGCAGCAGCAGCGACGAAGGCGCACGGCCATGACGATGAACCGTTCGCAGTTCGTTGCTTCCGCCGGTGCGGTCGCGGCGCTGGGCGCGTTTCGTCCGGCCGCCGCGGCCGGCACGACGATTCGGCTCAGCACCGGCGCGGTCGAGGAGTTTGCGCAGCCGTATTACGCCGTGCAAAAAGGCTTCTTCAAAGACGCCGGGCTGACCGTCGAGTTGAGCATCCTGCCCGGCGGCGGCTTGGTGACGCAGGCGGTCATCGGCGGCGCGCTCGACGCGGGCGTGACGAACAGCGGTTCGATGTCGTCGGCGCACGTGCGCGGGTTGCCGATCTATTGGCTCTTCCCGGGCGGCGTCTACAGCAGCGCCTCGCCGATCGCGCATCTCGTGGTGGCCAAGAACTCGCCGATCAACAACGCCGCCGGTTTGGCCGGAAAAGTCATCGGGGTCACGACGCTCAACGACATGGTGCAGGCGACCGGAATGCTCTGGATCGACAAGCACGGCGGGGACTCGCACGCTTCGAAATGGTTCGAGATCAAAGCTGCTGAGATGGCGGCGGCAATTCAGGTCGGACGCATCGACGCCGCGATCGTGGTCGAACCGACGTTTTCGGGGGCCAAGGACGGCTTCAAGGTGCTCGGGCTGCCGTACGAAGCGGTGAACAACGGCAAGCCGTTTCAGACCGCCGGTCTGATCGGCAACAAGACGTGGGTCGACGCGAATCCGGATCTGACGCGCAAGCTGGTGGCGGTCATCGCCCACACCGCCGACTGGGCCAACCACAATCCGGTCGAGGAAGTGGCGCTGCTCGCGCAGCTCACGGGCGTCGATCCGGCCGCGATCAACTCGTATCCGCGCGTTCCGTATGCGACGAAGTTCGATCCCGGGCTCGTCCAGCCGGTGATCGACGTGATGGTGCGCTACGGCTTCCTGCCCAAGGCGTTCTCCGCCACCGACATGCGGGCGCCCGGAGCCTAAGCCCCGGGCGCTCACCGGCGTTCACCTAGTGGTGTTGTTGGTGGTCGGGCCGGCCACCGCCCGGCGCCGGTCGTCCGCCTCCGGCCGGTGCGGCGTGCTGCCCGGGTGCAGCGTAGTGCGCTTGCGGAGCAGCGTTGTGCGCCTGCGGAGCAGCGTAGTGCGCCTGCGGAGCAGCGTAGTGCGCTTGCGGAGCAGCGTAGTGCGCCTGCGGAGCAGCGTAGTGCGC
>Ga0181536_10005347_pt1 | contig 13207 bp, 13 predicted proteins | sample PEATcosm2014_Bin_41_FD_121105 | JGI IMG/M metagenome (GOLD analysis project Ga0181536, IMG submission 121105) | Peatland microbial communities from MTU Mesocosm Facility, Houghton, MI, USA - PEATcosm2014_Bin17_60_metaG | ecosystem: Environmental > Terrestrial > Soil > Wetlands > Peat | place...
ATGGTGGTGCGCTTTCGCGTGGACGGGATGATGTACGACGTGTTGTCGCCGCCCAAGCGCTTTCAGCCGGCGATCACGTCGCGCGTCAAGGTCATGGCGGGCCTCAATATCGCGGAGAAGCGCTTGCCGCAGGACGGCCGAATCCGGCTGCGCATCGCGGGCCGCGACATCGACTTGCGCGTGTCGTCGATACCGACCGCGTTCGGCGAGCGCATCGTGCTGCGCCTGCTCGACCGCGCGCAGGCGGTAGAAGCCATCAACCTCGACCATCTTGGTTTCTCAGGAGAGAATCTTCAGCGGCTCGATCGGTTAATAAGGCAGAGCCACGGGATCATCCTGGCGACCGGACCGACCGGCTCGGGAAAATCGACGACGCTGTACGCTTGTCTGAGCCGAATCAACTCGCCCGAAAAGAACATCATTACGATCGAGGATCCGATCGAGTACCAGTTGCGCGGGGTCGGGCAGATGCAGGTGAATCCGAAGATCGAGCTGACGTTCGCCAGCGGCCTGCGCTCGATTCTGCGCCAGGATCCCGACGTGATCATGGTCGGCGAAATCCGCGACAGCGAAACCGCGGAGATCGCCATTCAGGCCGCCTTGACCGGCCATCTGGTGTTCTCGACGCTGCACACCAACGATTCGTTCGGCGCGGTGACGCGGCTGGTGGACATGGGGATCGAGCCGTTCCTGGTCTCGTCGTCGATTCTCGCCGTGCTCGCACAACGCCTGATCCGCAAGCTCTGCCCCGATTGCCGCGAGACGTACATTCCCAGCGAATCCGAACTTGCGCGGATCGGACTCAAGGGCGGGGACATAACGGCCAAGATCTGCCGTCCCAAGGGATGCCGCAATTGCCGCAACACCGGCTATCGCGGCCGAATCGCGATACAGGAACTGATGATCATGGACGACGAAATCCGATCGCTGGTCATGAAGAATGCCGACGCGGCGATGCTGCGCCGCCAGTGCACCAGCCACGGGATGACGCTGCTGCGCCAGGACGGCGCGGCGCGCGTGCTGCACGGCGAGACCTCGATCGAGGAACTGCTGCGGGTCACGCAGGAAGACATCGACTAGCGCGTTCGCTTAAGTCTTTTTTTCACCGATGCCAGTATTTGCTTATCGAGGACTTGGCGCCGACGGCCGCACCGTCAACGGCGTGGTTGACGCCGACAGCGCACGGACCGCGCGCGGCAAGCTGCGCGCGTCGGGGATTTTCCCGACCGATCTCAACGAGGAATCCACCGCCGCCGAGCGCCAGACCGCGGCCCGCGAGTGGCTGCCCTCGCTGTGGCGGCACAAGATGCCGGCGTCGGACCTGGCGCTGCTGACCCGCCAGTTGAGCGCGCTGCTCGGCGCGGGCGTGCAGTTGGTCGATGCGCTCAGCGCGCTCAGCGAGCAATCGACGCGCGCCGCGACCAAGCGGATGCTCTCGCAGGTGCGCGAGCGGGTGCGCGAGGGATCGTCGCTGGCCGACGCGCTGACGGCGCATCGCGACACATTTTCCGACCTCTACATCGGGATGGTGCGCGCCGGTGAGCAGGCCGCGGCGCTCGAGGCGGTGCTGGACCGGCTCGCCGAGTACAGCGAGCGCCAATCCGAATTCGTGACCAAGGTGCGCGGCGCGATGACTTATCCGATCATCATGATGTGCGTCGGCACGGCGATCATGGGGTTCCTGGTCGCCTACGTGGTGCCGCAGGTGGCGACGATTTTCGAACAACAGCATGCGGCGTTGCCGCTGGCGACGAAGATCCTGATTGGATTTTCGGCGATCGTCACCGGCTACTGGATCCCGCTACTGCTGTTGATTGTCGGGACAGTGGCGGGAATCAGCGCCGCGATGGCGACGCCGCGCGGGCGGCGCGTGTACGACACCGCGATCCTGAAGATGTGGTACATCGGGCCGACGATGATTCGAATCATCTGCGCGCGCTTCGCGCGGACGCTGGCCACCTTGCTCGCCAGCGGCGTGCAGTTGCTGCCGGCGCTCGACGCGGTCAAAGGCGTGGTAACCAACGGTCTGCTCAAGGACGCCGTCGAGCAGAGCCGTGAAAGTATCCGCGAAGGCCACGGGATGGGGCAGACGCTGGCGCAGAGCGGGCTTTTCCCTCCGCTGCTGATCGAAATGATCCGCGTCGGCGAACGTTCCGGGGAACTGGAGCGGATGCTCGAGCGGGTCGCCGACAACTATGAGCGTGAAGTCGCCCACTCGCTGAGCCAGATGACCACCGTGCTCGAACCGGTGATGACGCTGGCGATGGCGGCTGTTATTGTGTTCATGATGCTGGCAGTGCTGATGCCGATCTTCCAACTCAACCAGCTGATGCAATGACAAACGCCCCGGAGGTAACTGCGATGAAGTCACGCCGCTACAACCAGGATGGATTCACCCTGATTGAAATCATGGTGGTTATTCTGATCCTTGGCCTGCTCGCGACAATCGTCGTCCAGAGCCTGCGCGGCGCCGCCGACAAGGCCAAGCGGACCAAGGCGCAGGCCGACCTCGCCGAGCTCAAGACCGCGCTCGATCGCTACTACCTCGACAACGGCTACTACCCGAGCACCGATCAGGGTTTGAACGCGCTGGTCTCGCCGCCGACCAACGGCCGCGTGCCCGCCAACTACGAAAGTGGCGGCTATATCGAGCGCCTGCCGCTGGATCCATGGGGGACCGCCTACTTCTACCAGAGCGACGGGAACTCGTACGTTCTGAAGTCGTTCGGTCCGGACGGCGTCGAAAGCGCGGACGATATAGACGCCAGCCAAACGTCGTGATGGCGCCATGAAATCGAGGCCGGGTCCAGCTTCCCGCCGCGCCAGGGCGAGCGCGCGCGAGCGTTTCGGCGCATCGGTGAAATCGGCATCGCCGGGCTTCACGCTGCTCGAACTCGCGATCGTAATCTTCATCATGGGCCTGATGCTGACGGTGGCGATGCCGTACCTCGGCGGATTTCGCCAGGCGGCGCTGCGAAGCCAGGCGCGGCGGCTGGCGGGCCGCGCAACTTACATGTTCGATGAGGCCACCGGGCACAAGCTAGTCCTGCGGCTCATCTTCGATTTGGACCACAACGGCTACGCGGCTGCGCAGCTCGATCCGTATGCCGTCAAGCCCGTGTTCGCGCCGGACAACAGCTTGTCGGGACGCCCGGTAATGATGCCGGCGGCGATTCGGATTCGCGACGTAACCATCGAAGGGATCGGCACCGTCAATCGCGGCATGGTCGCGACCAACTTTTATCCCGAGGGCTACGTCGATGCGACCGTGGTGCATCTCGATGACGCCTCGGGCGACGTGATGACGCTCGAATTTTCTCCACTGACGGGTCAGGTCGCGATCATCAGCGGCGACGTGATGCCATCGGGGATGTCTCAATGAATCTTCTTCGCCGGCGCGCGCGCGCGTTTACTCTGATCGAGGTGATGGTCGCGATTGCGATCCTCGGCATCGCGCTGCTCGGCCTGCTGGGACTGCATCATCAGAGCATCCAATCCGTCATTCGCGCTCAGCAGACGACGCGAGCCTCGATGCTTGCGCAGGGCGTGATGACGGAGGCGGAGCTCGAGCGATTTCCGGATCTCGGCTCCACCAAAGGCGATTTCGAAGCGTCGTTCCGCGGTGAGTTCCGCGACTTCCGATGGGAACGGATGGTCGAGGCCTCGGGCATGTTTCCCGATGTTCGCAAGGTTATGGTTGCGATCCACTATGGTCCCGGGTTCACACAAAGCTTCTCGCTCGTCGAGTTCCTGCACTCACCGATTCCGCCCGATACAACTCAGACAACTCAGACAACTCAGACAAATCAGACAAATCAGGGACAGGCGGGGAAACGATGATTAGTTGGCGGATCGGGACGCATCAGGCGCCGCGCGGCTTCACGCTCATCGAGATGATGCTCGCGATTGGCGTGCTGGCGATGATCCTCGCGATGCTGGCCAGTTCGTTCCACACTATCGCGCAGAGCAAAGTGCACGCTGAAGGACGGCTCATGGTCGATCGCGAAGGGCGCGCCCTGCTGTGGCAACTGAGCAAGGAACTGAGCAATGCCGTGCAGACTCCGTACGCGGCCAGCCATGTCGGAATGCTCGGCAACGGACACATGGGAAATGGCCTGCCGATCGATACCATCACGATGTCCACGTTCAGCGCAGGGCATCGCCGCGCGCTTACCGGGATGACGCCCGAGAATATCGTCACCTACAATTTGACTCCGAATCCCGGCCAGCCGGGCTGGTACCTGCTGCAACGTTCGCAGCAGAGTGGATTGCTGACTTCCTCGGCCGCGGCGCAATCTATGGTGCTCGCAGACAATGTGGTCTCGCTTCATATCCGTTATTTCGACGGCCAGCGCTGGGGCGAAAGCTGGGATTCGTCGAGTCTGCAGCAGGGACAGCAGTTGCCGGTCGCGGTGGCGATCCAGATTCAGATGGCCGCGCCAGGCGGCCGCGTGATGGACTTCGCGACGCAAGTCACCGTGCCGATGGGAATAGCCCAATGGTAACGACGCTGCGAAGGAGCGAGCGCGGCGTGGCGATCCTGGCGGTGCTGCTGGGAATCGCGCTGATGACGCTAATCGTGGTGGATTTCGCGATGACGGCGGGGCTCGGCTTCGTGTCGGCGGCGAATCAGGCCAACGAGCTGCGCGCCGGTTATCTGGCGCGGTCGGGAATCAATATCGGGCTGGGGCTGCTGGCGGCGGACGCGCGCTCTGACGCACAATCGCAAACTCCCACCGACACCTTGAACGACTTATGGGCAGTGCCGTTTCCGCCGATGCCGCTCGAGGGCGGCAATGTCTCGTTGTCGATCGTGGACGAAGCCCGCAAGCTCTCGATCAATTCGATGGTCAAAAACGGCGCTCCCAACGTGCCTGCGATTGCGAAAGTGCAGCGGCTGTTCACGATCCTCGACGTGAATGCCGACCTGATTCAAGGTATCATCGACTGGATTACGCCGAGTGGCGCGAACACGTCCGGCGGTGGCGGCGACTTCTACATGAGGCTGATACCGCCATATCAGCCGCGCTACGGTCCGATGCCGACGATCGGCGACTTGCAGATGGTCAAGGGATTCAACGAGGCAATCTTCAATCGGGTAAGCCGGTTTCTGACCGTGATGCCCGAGACGGCGGTGAACGCCAACACTGCGTCGCCGCAAGTGATTGCGTCGCTGGAGCCCGAATTGACGGAGGATCAGAAAATCGTGCAGGAGATTATCGAAGCCCGCACGATTCGGCCGTTCACCCAACCCACCGACATCATGAACCTTCCGGATGTCGGCCCGGTAGGACAGCGCCTTTCGCAGGACGTAGTCATGCGCAGCCAATTTTTTACGATTAACGGGACCGGAACTTATGCGGGCGCCCGTAAAATCATTACCGCAACCTTCCATCGCGAGACCAGCGGCATCGGCACGCTCGCTGCGTGGCATGAAGACTAGGGTCCAGGGCGCTTAATGGCTCAACGAATACTTGCGCTGGAGTTCGTGGGCGACCGGGTGCGCGCGGCGGTCGCGGAGCGCTCGTGGAACTCGTTCAATCTCGCCGGCATGTACGACAAGGTCCGCGCCGATGACGAGACCGATCTCAGCGGCGCGCTGTCGCGTCTGGTCGCCGAGACCGGCCAGCCCGACATTGTGATATCGGCGCTGCCGGCGGATCGCGTGGCCAAACGCCTGCTCGAACTGCCGTTCAAGGATGCGCGCCGGCTGCATCAGGTGGTTCCCTTCGCGCTGGAAGAGCACCTGCCCTTCCCGGTCGACAATGGCGCGGTCGCATTTACCCGCGTCGGGCGCCAGGACGACCACACGCTGGTCATGGCTGCGATGGTGCGCAAGACCGACCTGCAGCATCATCTCGATTTGCTGCAGAAGGCGGGACTCGATCCCAAGACCGTCACGCTGGCGCCGCTCGCGCTGGCCGCGATGTTCACGCGCACGCACAATGGCGCCAAGCCAATGGCGCACCTGGTCGTCGAAGGTGACGAGTCATCCACCTCGGTGGTGCTGGTCGATTTGGGGGGAACGCCGCGCGCGCTGCGTTCGATGCCGGGCGGTCTGATGATGTCGGACGGATCGGCAGTCTCGCAGGACGCCGCGGCGCCGATTGTCAACTCGGTGCGGCAGACCTTGCTCGCGCATGGCGGGGAAATGGATCAGACCGAGGTGATCATCGCGGGTGCGGCGGCTGCGTATCCGGAAGTTCGTGGACTGCTCTCGGATTCGCTCGCCATGCCGGTCCATGACGGCGGCGCGTTCGATTACACCGGGATTTTCGAAGGCTCGGTGCCCGATACCGGCAAGTATTCATCGTGCGTCGCGATGCTGCTCGGCGAGTTGCCCAGCAAGCCGCTCGATTTGATCAATTTCCGCCAGGGCGAATTCCTTTTCCGTGGACGCATCCGCGGCGATCTCAGCCCGTTCTATACCTCGGGAATCCTCGCCGCCGCGCTGTTGGGCGTGAGCATTTTTCATTTCGCGCTGGGCGTGTCCGCCAATCTTCATCGGCTCAGCCAGGTCAACGCAGAAATCGCCGCCGTCGCCGGACCGATCCTTGGCAAAACCGAGCCCGCCAACGCCAAGGCGCAGTTGAAGACCGGAATCGCGAAGATGAATCATCGGCTGACTCTGATCGGCGGCAACCTGACTCATTCGCCGCTGGATACGCTGGTGGCGGTGTCGCAAGCCCTGCCGCCCCGATTTCCGGTCGAGATGGCCGACGTTCAGATCGACTCCAACGGCTTGCGCGTGACCGGCCAGGCGGATTCGTTCACCACCGTCGATCAAGCCAAAGAAGCGCTCGAAACAAGCGGCTACTTCGGCTCGATCGAAGTCGCTCATGCCAAGGCCGGATCGGATCCGAGCAAGGTGGATTTTCGGATGGACGCAAACTTCAAGGGCGCAACGCCGGCCAGCGAGCGCGACGAAGCCCCGATTGAGCGCGACGAGTAGCTGCAATGTTTAGAGAATGGATCGAGAATTTGCGCGCGCGAGCAATGGATTTGCTCCGCCCCTATCTCAAGCAAGCCGCCACGCGCGCCGATCCGCTGATCGCGCAGGCGCGCGGCCGCTACCAGAAACTCGAACCGCGCGAACGCATCCTGGTGCAAATCGCCGCCGGCCTGGTCGGAGTTTTTCTCATCTACAACCTGATCTACATGCCAATCGTGGATCTGAGTTCGGGGCTGCAGGACAAGATTGTCCAACGACAACAGGATCTCGCCGAAGTTCGCCGGCTCGCCGCCACTTATTCGCAGCTCAAGGCGAACCTCGCCTCTGCCGAGCGTCACACGGTTCCGCTGGGCAAGGATTTCTCGCTGTTTTCCGTCGTCGAAGCGTCGATGACCAAGAGCGTCGGACGCGCGAAGATCGGATCGATCACGCCCGGCTCCGATCGCAAGCTTACCGACGGGTTCACCGAGTACAGCGTGCAGTTGAAGCTCGACAATGTGAATCTCGCGCAGTTGGTCGATGCGCTCTACGGAATCAATTCGCTGTCGATGCCGATTGGCGTCTCGAACATTCGCATCCAGCGCCGCACCCAGGACACTCATTCCTACGACGTTGACCTCACCTGTGTTGCGCTCGCCAAGAATACCTGATGTGCCCGGGAATTTGTCCGCGCAATACCGGCAAACTCGTCTCGTTCGAGTCGGTTACGCAGCCGTCGGACTGACGCTTTTCGCCGCGTACCTGATTTCCACCTTTCCCTACTCCGCGACTCTCTCGAAGATCCTCGCGCCGATGGGCCTCGAGGTTTCAAGCGCGAGTCAGAGCGCCAGCTTTCCCTTCGGCGCCCGATTGGCCGGCGTCCGCCTGAGCTCGACCAGGCCCGCGTCTGCCGGCCCGCTCATCGAGAGCCCGGCCGTCACGATCGCGCCCGCGTTTCTCTCGATGCTGACGTTGCATCCCGGCGTTCGAGTAAAAGCCGCGCTCTACGACGGCGTCGTGAACGTCACGCTACGCCCCAGCGGCGGCGGCACCGCTATCAGCTACGACCTCGACTCCGTGGATATAGCCAGTCAGCGCCTGATCGCGATTTCCGGCGCCGCGGCTGCGGGCACGCTTTCTGGAAGCGGCAATCTGTGGCTGTCTTCCGGTGACATCGCGGATACCGGAGACGGCGAATTGAGCGCCGCGGGACTGACGCTCACGTCGCCGTTCGCGACGTCGCCGATTCGTCTTGGCGACGGGCATTCAAAGTTCAAATTGGATCAAGGCACCTTAACGATAGAGGAATTGAAGACCAGCGGCGGCGACTTGACGCTGACCGCCGTGGGCACCATCCAGCTCGCGCCCGACCCGGGCGAAAGCGTGCTCGCTATCGAATTCACGCTCTCCCCGGCTCCTGCCGCCGCCTCGCAGTTGGCGGTCCTGCTCGCGATGCTGCCGCATCCGCCCGGTCCGCAGCCCTATCGATTGACCGGCACGCTCAACGCCCCGCGAATCAGCTGACGGATTGACATAGCCGCTCACGCCGGCGCGGACTTGAAAAATTCCAGCACCGCTTCCTTGTAAAGCTTGTCGGCCGGAGCGCTCAAATGATCGCGTCCTTCCAGCATCACAAGTTTGCTGCCCGCAATTGCATCGCGCAGCAGCGTGGGATTACCGACCAGCACGTCCTTGGTCCCGATTACGATCATGACCGGCACGCGAATTTTCTGCGCCGCTATATGCTCGGCCGTAAAATCGTCGCGAGCCGCGCCCATGCACGCAGCCAATGCCTTCAAGTCGTTGCCGGTGCTCTCCGCGAATTGACGAAACTCCTTTGCCCGCTGATCCGTAACTCCTGAAATATTTTCGGCGAGCAGCGCATCGACGATCGGTTTGCGGCTGAAGGACGGCGCCGTCGCCGACCCCGCACCGATTCCGCCGAGCACGGCCGCGCGCAAACGCTCCGGATGCGACATCAGCAGGCCCGTCACGATTCGTCCGCCCATCGAATAGCCCATAATGAGAGTGCGCTTGATTCCCAGATGGTCCATCAGCCCGATCACATCCTCGGCCATGGTCTCGCCGCCGTACGCCGCCGAATCGTGCGGCTTGCCGCTTTTGCCGTGGCCGCGGCAATCCAGTGCGACGACCCGGTAATGCGCCGCGAGCGTGGTGAACCAATTCGTCGCGCCCCAGTTATTCTCCGCGCGCGACGCGAAGCCGTGCACCAGCACCACCGGCTCGCCGCGGCCGTGTTCCTCGAAATAAATCTGCACGCCATTGGAATCGAAGTAAGCCATCGTTCAACACTCCTGGTTGGACTGTGCCATCGTCAGCACCGGATCGAAGTTCGGCTCAAGCACGAGTAGTCTCCGTTCACTTGAGCCCTATACCCTGACTGGCCAGATACTTTCGCATAAGCGAGTCTCCCGAATGGTCGTGTTCATCGACATGGGCAACGGAGCGGCCGGCTCGTTTCCTGGCCCACGCCCTCTGACCTTTCTCACGCAAGTCCCATTCCTTCTGGCGGCGCTGCTTGTCGTCGTAGTTTGGATCGCCAGGGCGGTATCCATATTCATCGGTTGCCCATGATCCGCCGCCGCTGAAGCCAGCGACAATCCCGCTAGCGAACGTCACCTTCCATAGGTGAGGAAATAGAAACCAGTCGTCGTCCAGTTTTGACCAGTGCTGGACCGAAACCCGCTTTTCCGGATAGAGCCATTCTTGTTCGGCTGCGGCTACATATCGAGTTGCGCGTCGTTTCAAAATCAGATTGATGCGGAGTACTTCGTCTTCCTCAAGTTCGCGTCCGAATTGTATGTCTAAGAGACTCATCATCGTTGGTTGAAAGGCTCTCGCATTTAAGCGGCTGGCCAGCAAATCGCTCCAAGGGTTTCGCACCAACTGGACGTGGGTTATAAGCAGGCACGAATCGATGCCCAATGGGAAGAGCGTTCGTGTTCCTATCTTATCCAGACCGAGATCGCCAGGATATTTGCCCACTTTTGATTCGGGAAAAACCTTCGGGTTGTAAAACGTGACCGGTTCGTCTGTCACAATGAACTTGGTCGAACTTTGACGAGCCCGAACGATTTCCCAGACTCCCTCGGACCACATCGTGGTATGCAGTTGAAACAGGCGCTGCACGGCGAAGAGCGTTTGATTGCGATCACGAATGTCGATCTGCGATTGGAACCACTCCAATCCCCTCGGCGTTCTCATGCGTTGGGCATCCATATACTGCGGCAGAAAATCCAAACCCCTTCCGCTGGAACGGCTCAGTCCCTCGAAGTCTGCGATGGTGCGGACAGACTCCCGCCCTTGGCTGTCAATCGCGCCGAAGAATCGTCTCTCGATCTCATCGCTCAGCCACGCGCCGAACTTGACGGTGTACAGCTCATCCGCACAGAAGCACCGTGCAGGCCCCCACCACAAAAGATCGCGTCTCCGATGACGATGTACTCCATCATCGCTAATAGTCTCTGGATGCAGGTCGAGATAGTGAAATCGGTTCTGATCACTCTTGAGAAATCTCTTCTGATACCACTGAGGCACGTAGTGATGGACACGAGATTGTTGGGCACTCATACGGCTAAACTGCCGCTAGGCTTTTATCTTTGCGGTGGTGGCACCATTAGATACCAGCCCACAAGCGCGAGCGCGCCGGCGTGACGGGGGTTCATACTTGCGGTTTAGCGGCGGACGTGGTCATCACGGCCAAGTTGAGCTTGACTATCTCGGGCAAGAGCGCCTCGAATTGAACGACCGCTAATTTGGCGACCGTCAGCAGCCCCAACGCGCTCTTAATTTGGTCGTGCAGCCCGGCGCGCGTCTCTTCGGTCGCGCGAAACCAGACGGAATGTTTCGCGTAGTCATTGTCGGCGTATATCTGAGCAATTCCCAGATTGTTCGGATGAACGAACTCGGATACGTCTTCGTAGAATCGACGAATAATGGCGGAGGAAGCGCCGCGCTCTTTCAGCCATCGATCGAGACGATCGATTAGGGTCAGCACGTTTGTGGACACGGGGATGTCCTCGGCCACGCCTGGGGCAATCCGCCAAGCAAACATTCGAGCCATGAGAATTTTGTCCACATCATCGAGGAATTCGCGACTGACGGCATCACTCAAGTTTTCGGAAAGATCGTGTAGGGCCGCCGTCGTCTCGACCAGCGATCGCGCCATAGTGATCGCGGTGAGCAGGTTCTTCTCATTCCAGCCTAGAATGGTGCCATCGGCCGCATCGAGAACCCGCCGAACCAAGCACTGATAGAGGATTACGGCTTTCCAGGACACTTTACCACTGCGCACTGCGTATCCGCCCAAGACCTCCGGTACCAGGTAATTTCGCAAGTATGCGAGCGCCGCTAGTGTCTCGGGAGGCAGAGGAGCTGGTGTGTCTCTTAGTGGATTCGTCATTCGGTGAAGTGTACCTAAGCCAAAAGATGCGCGGAAGCCGACGACCGAAACAGCTTCGCCCGCGATTGCGCGGTGCCTCGCCGCCGGGCACGAATCGGCGTGATGGCACGGACCCTCGTTAGGGAGAAAAGCCGGCTCAAGAGGCGCTGGAACGCAGCGCTGCTCCGATTGTGTCTTGCAGCTATAATCGAATAGCCGCACAATCTGCGCAAATCAAACTCGCACGGACTTCGGCTTTGGGGATGAACTATCCTGCCTTACCCCGGCAGATTTCCCGTGCTACGCATACGGTATGGACAGCCGTTCAGGATGCCCCAAACTCGGCGCTCGCCTGAAAATCGGCCGACATCCGCTTCCGGCGAAAATTAATTTTGACGGAACGAAACTAGCCCTAGAGGGGAACCGTCCCAAAACCACAACAGATGGTGTAAATTGCTCTTCCCGGCTCTATTCGATCAGTCAGAATCGCGCATTAGCCCAGCTCGTCAGGTGGGCAAACTGACCAGTACAGGACTTTCAGATGTCATCAAACCAAAAGCTCGGACTTCAGACCAACGTCGGCGTCGGCGCGGACGCACTTGCCGACCGCCTCGCACTCATCCGTGAGGCCGAGGACCTCGGCTACACCTCATTGTGGATTGCGGAGGTCAGCGGACCCGACGCGTTCGTCAGTCTGGCCGCACTCGCGCTCAATACGCGCAAGGCTGAACTTGCCACTGGCGTAATACCGATTCAGATTCGCACACCGGGCGCGATGGCGATGGGATTCCTCACAATCAACGAACTGTCCGGCGGCCGCGCCATCGCAGGCCTGGGCGTGTCGAGTCCGGTAATTGTCGAACGATGGCACGGCGCGTCGTATCGCAAGCCGGTCACCGCGATGCGCGAATGTGTCACGATCATGCGCCAGTTGTTCACCGAGGGCCGCTCGAAGTTCCAGGGCGAAGTGTACAAGTCCAACTTCAAGCTGAGCATGCGCATCACGGCGCCGCACCCGCCGAAGATTTATCTGGCGGGCCTGAATGCCCCGATGCTTCGACTGGCCGGCGAAGTTGCCGACGGTGTCTTGATGAACTACTCGCCGCCCGACGCAATCGCGCCGATGGTGCAGCATATTCATGAGGGCGCGAAGGCCGCCGGGCGCGATCCGTCCGCCGTTGACGTGGGCATCTACATCCGCATGTGCATCACGGAGGACGAGGACAAGGCCGTCGATTCGTTCCGGCGCGAGCTGGCGAGTTACGCATTCGTGGACAGCTACAACAAGATGTTCGCGCGCTACGGACTTGGGGCCGAGTTCGAAGAGGTGCGCCGGCTTTGGAAGCAAGGCAAGCGCGACGAGGCTCCCAGAGCCATCTCGGAGGCGTCGTGCCGCAAGATCGCGGTGTTCGGCAAGGCCGCGGTCGGCCGCGATTTCGTCGCGCGATTCCGCGCCGCCGGCGTGACCCATCCTGTGGTCTTTCCGATCGGACCGGCTGCTACCGCCGCGCGCGATTATCCCAATACGATGCGCGCGCTGGCGGGAGCTTAAGCGCCCGGCGCCGGCTACTTTCCCTTGTAGTTTGGCTTTCGCTTCTCCATGAATGAGCGCGGGCCTTCCTTCGCGTCCTCGGACTTCATCACTTCGCGCGCAATTTCGTTTTCGATTTTGAAGGCCTCTTCGTAGGGACGGCCCGAGCATCGCCGCACCGCCTCTTTGATCTTCCGCACCGCCAACGGCCCGTTCTGCGCGATTGTCGCCGCGAGTTCGTCGGCCTTCGCGATCAGTTTTTCCTGCGCCACGACGTAGTTGACCAGCCCCAGGCGCCACGCCTCCTGCGCATCGATCCGGTTGCCGGTCAGCAGAATCTCCA
>Ga0181536_10005348_pt1 | contig 13206 bp, 10 predicted proteins | sample PEATcosm2014_Bin_41_FD_121105 | JGI IMG/M metagenome (GOLD analysis project Ga0181536, IMG submission 121105) | Peatland microbial communities from MTU Mesocosm Facility, Houghton, MI, USA - PEATcosm2014_Bin17_60_metaG | ecosystem: Environmental > Terrestrial > Soil > Wetlands > Peat | place...
CAGCGACGAAGACGATGAGGTCACGGCAGAGGATGATGAGGTCACGGAAGCCGTTCTTCGAGTCGTAGGCCGTCATCCTGATCTGGGCGATCCCCTCCTCCTGGTGGCGGACCTTCTCTGGCCCAGCGGCGGGGTCGATCAAGTCCATGGCACACTTTGACGCCGCTTGATCTGTTTGCCACCGCCCCCGTACGAATCAGGCACTTCGAGGTCATGCCCCGTTGGGTATTGACCTTCGCCGGCTCGGGGGCTCGGGGGCTCGGGGATGCACAATTGGTCAACAATGTTTCTGTGCACCCATGCTCCGGGAGTTTTGGCTGTCGCTCGGACTGCCGATATCCATCTGGTGAGCGAGGTCTCGTCGCCGAACGACTCGAGCATTCGCGCCCGCGTCCGAGCCGAGTGGGCGTTGCCCATGACGCGTTTCGTCCTCGCCATCGTGTTCGCCACCGCGCTGGCCATGTGGTGGCTGGAGCGGTTCCACGTCGTTGCTAAACAGCCGCTGTGGTTGCTGGTCGTTGCTCTGGGCCTGGGCTACGTCCTCTCGTGGACTACCCACCTGGTCTACTCGGCCGCACCGTCGCGGGGTCGTCTGCAGATCCGCATCGCCGTGCAGGTCGCGGTGGCCACCGTGCTCATGTACCTCACCGGATGGGGGCCAGCGTTGGCTTTGGGGTACGTGTTCATCGCTCGGGACAACCTGACGGTGGCTTCGGGATTCTCTTGGCGGGTGATCGCGGCGTGGGTGGCCGCAGGGCTAGCTGTCGGCGAGCTCACCGTCACCCTGGGGTTGGCGCCCAGCTTCGTACAGGGGCCCGACGAGTACGGCTTAGCGGCGCTGTCGGCCCTCGCCTGTCTATTCGTGATCGGACTGTTGGGTGTCAGCGCCGAGCACCTAGCCGAGGCGCAGGGATTCGTCCGACGCTCCGAGGAGAGGCTGCGCACGACCCTCGAGACAGCCAATGACGCCTATCTGGAATTCGACGACAGCGGGATGGTCATTGACTGGAACTCCCAGGCCGAGGAGATATTCGGCTGGAAGCGCGCCGAGGCGATCGGACAGACCGGCGAGGACCTGATCATCCCCGAAGACGTGCGCGACAGCGACGCCAACCGCCGTGGCCTGGCCGAGCTCGCTACGACCGACGAAGCGCCGTTGCTTGGCCGGCACTTTGAGATCGAAGCGCAGCACCGCGATGGACATCGGTTCCCCATCGACCTCGCCATTTGGCGGACCCGGGATCCCGAGGGAGTCCGATTCCACGCATTCGCCCACGACATCACCCATCGCAAGCGAGCCGAGCTGGCGTTGCGCAAGTCCCAGGAGGACTTCCGCATGCTCTTCGCACATCATCCCCACCCCATGTGGGTCTACGACGGCGATACGTTGCACTTCGTCGAGGTCAACGAGGCTGCCCTGGCTCACTACGGTTACAAGCGCGACGAGTTCCTGTCTATGACCATCGAGCAGATCCGGCTCCACGAGGACGCCACCATCCTGGCTGCCCATCTCGCGGAGGGACGCGAGGATGTGGAGCATTCGGGCACCTGGCGTCACCGCACGAAGTCCGGATCACTGATCGACGTCGACATTGCGTCACACCGCCTGAACTTCAACGGGCGCGACTGCGTCCTCGTGATGGCCCAGGACGTCTCAGAGCGGCGCCGCTTGGAGGACCAGCTGCGGCATCAGGCGCTGCACGACGCCCTCACGGGGCTGCCCAACCGCGCCTTCCTGCTAGACCGCGCCGCGCTCCTATTGGCCCAGGCTCGCCGAGCCAGTACCCCAATGGCGGCGCTCTTTTTGGACATCGACAACTTCAAAGAGGTCAACGACTCCCTGGGTCACATGGTCGGCGACGAGCTGCTCCAGGCGGTCGCGACCCGGCTCTACACAGCGCTGCGCGAAGCGGATTCGGTGGGCAGGATCGGCGGTGACGAGTTCGTCGTCCTCGTCGGTGGCCCGTCCTTGGCACATGGCGCCGAGATCGTTGCCGAGAACCTCCTCGAGGTCATTCGGACGACACCGTTCCACCTCGGTGGGCGCAACGTGACCGTCACCGCCTCGATCGGGATAGCCCTCGGCGAGACCGAGGAGGCCGCCGACCTGCTCCGCAACGCTGACGTGGCGCTGTACCAGGCCAAGGCGCGGGGTAAGAACTGTGCCGCCGTTTTCCTCCCCGAGATGCAGTCGGCGGTCACAGAGCGGCTCGAGATGGCCATCGATCTCCACGCCGCGCTGGGCAACGATCAGTTCGAGCTGCACTACCAGCCCGTGGTCGACCTCGGTGATCTCCAGCTCCAGGGGGTCGAGGCGCTTCTCCGATGGCGCCACCCTCACCTCGGGTGGGTCTCTCCCGACCGCTTCATCCCCCTGGCCGAGGAGACCGGCGTGATCGACGAGATCGGTCGATGGGTGCTAAACCGGGCGTGCGACGACGCGGCGACCTGGCGTCGCAGCAACCCCTCCGTCACAGTGTCGGTCAACGTCTCCGCGGTCCAGCTGGCTACCGATCGATTTGTCGACGAGGTGCGCGACGCGCTTCGCGCCAGCGAACTCGATCCTGATGGCCTGGTGCTCGAGATTACCGAGTCGGTGCTCATGGTGGATGCCAACGCGACGGTTCGGCGCTTGCAGGAGCTCAAGGCAATCGGCGTGCGGCTGGCCATCGACGACTTCGGTACCGGCTTCTCCTCCCTCAGCTACCTCCGCCAGTTCCCGGTGGACGTGCTGAAGATTGATCGCTCGTTTATGTCGACGGTGACGACCTCAGTGCAGAGCGCTGCGCTCGTGCACACGCTGATCCGGCTCGGCGGGGCGCTCGGTCTCGACGTCATCGCCGAGGGCATCGAGCACCCCGATCAGCTGCAGGCGATGCAGGAGGCCGAGTGCCACCGGGCGCAAGGCTTCCTCTTTGCCCAGGCAGTCCCTAAGGAACGTATCGACGACATCTTGAGTTCGGGCCACGTCGAGGGGCACGCGGTCGCCGCCGATGTGGATGCGGACAGTCCAGATCGGGCCTCGCTGGCGTCCTGAGCGGTCTAGACGCGGGCAGTCAGTCGCGGAGGACGTTGGCGACTCGTTCGGCTGCGGTGAGCTCCGGGGCCTTGAACGATCGCTGAGTCAGTTCCTCAGCGAGAAGGATGTAGCGGGTTGCGGTCGCGATACGGACCTCGTCGGTCATGACGGGGGCCTCTCCGTCGCCGCGGAACCCTCGCTCTACCATCCACTCTCGCAGCGGCTCCTTGTCGAGTGCTCGCTGATCCTTGTTCTTTCGGAAGAGCTCGTCGTAGGTGTCTGCGTACCAGTAGCGCGAGCTGTCAGGCGTGTGCACTTCGTCAATGAGCACGATCTCGTCACCGAGCAGACCCAACTCGTATTTGGTGTCGACCAGGATCAGGCCGCGTTGGGCCGCGAGCTCGGTGCCCCGAGCGAACAGCCGGAAGCAGACGTCGGCGCACCGGTCGAATAGGTCCGCGGTCACGAGACCCTCGGCGATTGCGTCGCCGCGACCGAGGTTTCGATCATGCACTTCGAACTTGGTCGTCGGGGTCACGATCGGAGCCTCCAACCGCTCGTTCTTGCGAAGCCCGTCGGGCATCAGGTTGCCGGCAATGTTCCGCGCTCCCGCCTCGTAGTTGAACCACAACGATGTCTTCGTTACGCCCGTGATGTAGGCGCGAACGACGAATTCAAGCGGCACCGGAGCGCACTCGCGGACGCGCACGACGTTGGGGTCAGGGACCTCCAGGAGGTGATTCGAGACGATGTCGGAGGTGGCGCCGAACCAGTAGTTCGCTATCTCGTTGAGGACCTGTCCCTTGAACGGTATAGTCCCGAGGAGTCGGTCGAACGCCGACAACCTGTCGGTGGTCACGATGGTGCGAACGTCGCCGTCGACGTAGCTGTCACGCACTTTGCCCTCGTGGCGGATACCAAGGTGACCGAAGTCCGTTCGGTCGAGCGTGCCCAGCAGTTCCCTCGCAAGCCTCTCGTCTGAAAGCATTGGCGTCCCTTCTTCGATCCGCAGTGGTGACTCCATGACGTCCTCCCTCTCGATCATCCGGTCCATTGCGTCGACCCGGCCAGCCGCCTGCCGGGCCGTCTCCGTCAGGCGTCGACGGTGCTCGACCAGCCGAGCTCGTCGCGCGCCTCGATCAGTGGCGTCAACGATGGCGGCGACATCCTCCAACGGCATGCCGACGTCCCGCAAAGCGGCAAGGGTGCGCGCTCGCGGCAGCTGGCGCAGCCGGTAGCGGCGGTAGCCGGTGCGATCATCGACCTGAACCGGCACGAGCAGGCCGACCTGGTGGTAGTGCCGCAACGTCTCAACCGTCAGCCCCGACAGCTGGGCGAACGCGCCGACACCGACCAACTCGCCTGAGTCCACACCAGCAGTATCCAACCCTCGGCCGCCCGAGAGTCAAGGCGGGCCCTTACTCAACCGGGAAGCGCTGATAGCTGCCGTCCGTGCGGGTGATCTGGGATTCATCAAGGGTGTCCGTCCCGCATCTCTTTCGGCGCTCGGGGTCGGCAGGGCAAATGTCCCCGACCGCCGGTTGGGGGGCTCCATCAGGGTCACGAGTTCTCCATGTACTTCGATTGCACAACCCTCGAACAACGACGCTAGAAGCGAGTCTGACGTCAAGGGCCTCAAGGCGTCCCGATTTGTGGTCGATATTGGCCTAGCAACGGCGTTGCACCTTGCTCGCTGAATCAAATGCAACGTCGGACGCTCGGGGGCGATTGACGGGTGGTGGTTGAGGCAACAGACCATGTCTGGCGGATCGCATTGAGTTGACGCGTTGGTTCCGTGTGGCACCAAGTTGCGCGCAGGTGCTTCCTGAGACGCTTCCGTGGGAAGGAGGGTCCAACATGCAGTTCCGCCGTCGAGTACCACGCCAACCTGCCGGCTGGGACGGGGTTTGCCAGATCGAGGGCGAGTTCGCTGCCAAGTGCCGGGTCATCGACATCTCGATGCTAGGTCTGGGAATCACGCTAGAGCACCCCTCGCCGGCCGAGCTCGCCGGACGCCGCATTTCCGTCGATGTTCCAACGGTCACCGGTGACTCGTTCAGGATCCGACTCAATGGCAAAATAGCGAACGCAAAGACGACTCGCGGCAGAGCTGTCCGGGTTGGCATCGAGTTCGATCAACCCTTCGAAGCCGGACTTGGCACCACCATTCTCGAGAGCACGATGAGCGATGATACGGAAGCAGGCGTCCGTCGCTCCCGCTAAGACACCTTGCGGTTTTCCCCAACAAGGTCAACTCAAGGCAATGGCCACCGGGCGTGCGTCCGTTGGCTGCTCAGGTCCTACCAATCTCCTTCCACTGAGCAGCCGACCGACGTACGCACCGCCCCGCTGGACAACGATGCCGCGCGAACCCTGCTTGAGCCATCGACCTGCCCCAACCGCCGGCTGTGTGACCCAACCGCAGAACCCTCTGGCCCTCCTCCGTAGATCAGGTGATGACCGAGACGCTCCAGCTGTGCGTACCGACGTTCACAGGGGTGCCGTCGGACGCCACGTCGTCAGGCGCCCCGGCTGTCCTGCGCCGACGCCACCGCGTCGCTAGCCTGGCCGGTCATGACGATCGACTTGCGCACCCGCGACGACGTCGACGTCGAGACGATCGACGTCGCGGACTTCTTCGGGACCCAGCTGCCCCGCCTGGCGGCGGAACGCTCTGCGCTGGCCGTCCCGGGCGCTCGCGAGCTGGGCGTCCGGCCGTTCACGATCGAGACGACGGCCGGCACCTGGACGTTGTCGGTCAACGACGATGCCGTCCGGGTTCACTCCGGTGGCGCTGGGCACGCCGCGGTGCGCCTCGACGCGGACGAGATTACCGACATCGTCCACGACCGTCGGACGCCGATGACGCTCCTCGCGGCCGCAACGCTCGACATGCCCAGCGGTGACATCAACGACTTCCTCGACTGGTGGGTCGTCCTCCGCTCCTTGCTCGATGTCCGTGCCGTTCACACCGCGGGTGACGTCACATTCACCGACCGTGACGGCGGCCCGCTCGACCTCCAGCGCTCGTTCAGGGTCGACGACGATCCGGCCGAGCTGGCGTACTACCTTGGCGAGGCGGGCTACCTCCACCTGACCGAGGTCTTCACGACCGACGAAATGGCGCAGGTCTCGGCCGACATGGATGCCGCCCTCCCGCGCTACCACGACGGTGACGGCCGGTCCTGGTGGGCCACCACCGCCGACGGCGAGGCGCGGGCGGTACGCCTGCAGCGGTTCCAGGAGGAGAGCCTCGCGACCGCGACCTTGCTCCAGGACGACCGGCTCCTGCGCCTCGCCTCACTCTCGGGCGACGGGCACGTGCCGCGGGACCAAGGCGGCAACAAGATCGAGGCGCTGGTCAAGCCCATCGGCGTCGTCAGGGGCATTTCCGACCTGCCGTGGCACAAGGACTGCAGCCTCGGGCGGCACTCCTCGCGCTGCTGCAGCCTGACGGTTGGGATCTCGGTCACCGGCGCCGACGAACGCTCGGGCCAGCTCGGGGTCGTGGCCGGTTCCCACCGGGCCCTCGTCCAGCCCGCCTTCTTCCGCGACTCCTGGGGGCTGCCGGCGGTCCCGCTCCCGACCCGCACCGGCGACGTCACCGTTCACTGCTCGTGCACTCTGCACATGAGCCATGCGCCAGTCGTGCGGGAACGCCGCGTCATGTACACCGACTTCGTCCTGCCCCCTCGCGCCGGTGACGATCCGGCGCCCTCCAGTGCGGGTGCCATCGATCGGGTGCGCGAGCGGGCCTACAAGGTCGTCAGCCAGGTCCCGTCGGCCGCCCGTCCTTGAGCGTCCGCGATCACCTGCCGCTATCCGACTTCGACGGCAACCACCTTTAGTTCACCAAAGCTCCAAACCGCCAAGCAGTCACCATCTCGTGTAGAGCCCAGTCCAGAACCGGGTCAGGGTGTCCCCGAACAGTGACGCCGGTACTGCGTACCACCCTGCTGCACTTCCGCCAAGAATCAATCTCAAGGGCGACGGGTGTTCGGATCACCGACCAAGGCCAGGAACAGGTGGTTCGCATGCCTCTTGCTCGGTATCGAAGTGGACCTCACCTGTCCGAATCCCTCGCTCGGAGTAGGCACCGACCATCCGCCCTCTGTGAGTTCAAGGACATACCGCTCAAAAGGCAAACCACCCTCCAGGCTGTAGTGCCTCCACTCAATACCCTCTCGGTCGACCGCCGCAATCGGTTCCGCCCGGTTCACTCTCGGAACGGCAGCAGCCACGAGATCCATGGTCGGAGAATGCCACATTGCCCACTTCGCCGGCTATGTGCCGAAGAGCGCTGTCGACCAGGAACGATCTCGAATGAAGCCAGCCACGTGTAGTCGTTCGGAGCGTCTCTCTCGCTAGGTGGTGCGATGCCACGACCACTGAGATCGCCGATTGCCCTGTAACCGCTGGGCCAGCTTTGTCACCATCATGGTTCAGCGAACGAAAGGCCTAATACTCACCGCCCGGGTCACCACTGATGTTGGTTGGGAGCGTTTAGACTGCCGGTAACGCGCTCAACAACGGCTTGAGAAATCGGCGATACTTTCCACGTGGGCCTGCGAATCGCCCTGAGTCTCGTCACGGCCTGTCTTACGGCAACACTCGTGCTGGCGACTGCTCCGGCGCTGCAGGCCATGGTGCTTCAAGCGAACCTTCCGATCGTCGAGATGGCGACCACCCATGGATCGGTGCCTGCGCTTCCAGCTCCCCGAGCGCCACGGATCGTTCTCTACGGTGATTCTCTGGTTTCCGAGGCAGGCCAGGACTTTGCGTTCCTCACTGAACTCTCGGGTGCGTCGGTCCAAGTCCACACATTCCCTGGCACGGCACCATGTGACTTTTTCGCATCGATGGCTGCCGACGCTCAGGACTGGCAGCCATCCGTGGCGATGCTGGCATTTTCAGGCGACGCCTTCACCCCGTGCATGGGGGGTGTCCAGATTGGAACGTCGCAGTACTACATCAAGTACAAGGACGATACCCAGACGGCCATCTCGATCTTCCGGTCTGTGGGCGCCAAGGTCATCTTGGTCGGCCTGCCCGCTGATGCCTCTGCCAGCCTTAGTCAGAACTCGTCAGGCCTCAATCAGATCTACCAATCGCTCACCAAGAACAACCCCGGTGTTACATATGACGACGCCGGCCAAGCCGTTACGGCGAGCGGACGGTTCACCTGGACCCTCCCGTGCCTCTCAGGTGAGCCGTGCACCGGGCCAGACGGGACAAACATCGTCCGCGCTCCTGATGGTGTGCACTTCTGCCCTAATGGCGAGACCACTCTCATTGCCGGTTTCGAAAAATGCGATGTCTATTCGTCGGGCGCTTTCCGATTTGCCTCGGCCATGTTGGCCTCGGCCCTCACTTCAAGTGGTCTCTCCAAGGCCGTGAGAAGTCCACCCGCCCCGTGCGGATCTGAACCTGTTCACGTGAGACGGATGACTGCTGGGAGTAAGCGGCGAGCACCACCCAAGGAATGTAGAACTAGATGAGGTCCTGTTCCTTGAGAGTACGTTCGATCGAGCACTTACACATCGCCGATGAGCGTCCCAGTACACCCGGCGCCGGCACAGAGCCGCTCTCTTCGTGGACCCGGTGGTTGCCGCGGCGGTTCTCGCGAATCTCAGGTCATAAAGGAGTTGAGGAACGCGTTGCTGAACACCTTGTATGGATCATAGGAATCGAGGGTGGCAAGCGCTGAGGTCCAGTTGTCACCAACGCTCTGCCCGGCGTTGATGGCGGCGGGGATGGTGGTGCTCAACATTGTGGCGTTGGACCATGCTGAGGTATCGGTGTATGCCCACCCCTTGGACCACTCGGGCCGGACCGCGGCGTACGAGCCGGTGTAGTTGGTGAACATCCACTGTTCTATATCCTGGTAGAACTGGTCTGAGGTCGGCGTCCCGGGCATGGTGAGAATGTCAAACCAGACGGCTACGTCCCAGTCCGGCTGGTCTGGTTGGGGTCGCAACGCCGACAGCTGGGGCGTCGTTGCCGAGGCGATCATGACATCGCTGGGCACGTCGAGACCGGTGACCCGGATCTCAACCGGGCCGTTCATGGGATAGTTTCCCTCCGCCTGATAGGCGGCCACCTGGTTCTCATAGAAGGTAATGAAGTCGTAGATCACCTGCTGGATATTGGCACGACTGGTCAGTACGGCATATCCATTGGCCGTTACTCGGAGCGTGCTCGGCTTGACGTAGAGGAGCAGATCCTTGGCCCAGCCCCAGATGTCGGCAGTGAGGGTGCTGAGGAGACCTGCGGCAACGATGGCCAGCTCGGCTTGACCGAATGTTGGTGTGACGCTGACGTCACCCTCCAGGATTTCTTTGATGAGTCCGGAGAGCGTCTCTGGGATGACATCGGCGAAGATGTAGTTGTACGGTGCGTCGACCTCGCGTGAGAACAGTGGCTGCTGAGGTGCGATCGTCCATACCTTAAGCCAAGGCGCGGACGTGAACGGGAACCAGATCGTTTCCACCCGACCGGACTTCTGCACGTACGAATCGAACGTCTGCGAGCTCGAACCAGGTGCTCCGAAGAGCGCGCTGGCCGGAACATTGACGAAGCTCTGGCACCGTAGCCGGGTGTTGGCGCCAACCTGAAGAGTCACCTCTGTCACAAAGGTTCTCCCGAGATGGGTTAACAGAGGCTGGATTGCCGGGTCCGAACGCTCGAAAGTTTGAAGCACGTACTGGCGCTGAGACGCGCTCCACACAACCGCCGTGAGTGAAAGGATGAGATTGCTGAGCGAGCCATAGGTATGGCCCGGGATGATCGTTTCACCTTCGGCCGGAACCGCCGTGCCGTGACCATCGATGGCGAGGGCGCCCCCTATCGTTATGTCGCCTGGTGCTGGATGTGCGGTCAACCCCAGACCGGCACTCTCCAAATCCTGCAGGAGTACGTCCATCGTTACCCCGCTTTGAGCTGTAACAGTGGCAGGCGAACCGGAGGAGTCAATGGTGACGGCCGTGAGGAACTGGGTGGTGTCGGCCAGGACGAGACCGGCGCCGCTCGAATCCACCGGGATGACCAACGGCGACCAGTTGTGCATCATCCCCCGCGCCCTGACTTCGTATCCCAGAGGGAATGCCCAGTTGGCCAGAGTGATGACGTCGGCCGCAGAGGTCGGTGCGCAGGTCCAAGCATTTTCGAGCACGATCTCGCCTGACCAATTCTGGAAGGCCTGTTGATAGAGCGCGATGGACGAAGGAAAATTCGGTGGCGGAGTGAGGGTGCTTTGGGCGCTCGCTGCTGGGACGTGGAAAATGGGCGTCCATTCGAAGGCGCTCAATGCGGCCACACCCGCTGATGCGGCCAGGAACTGGCGTCGAGACAAAACTCGGTTACCGGGCGAACTGGGTTGCAGCGGGCTGTCTTGATGCACCTTGTCCATTGGACTCCCCCGTAGACGGACCCGAAAACTTCCTAATCTCGCTTTTGGTTTAACGGACGTTTCAAGTTGAGTCAATGGGATATAGAGGAGAAAGGACTGGGCGATTCGCGGCTGCAAATGAACGTCTCGCCGGATTTGGAGCAGACTGATGCCATCCGGCAGGATCAACGACATCCGCCCGGATGTCGTTAGCGAACCTGCGAACTCGGAGCGAGCTCCGCACCGGCAACCAGTGGAACCCAGGTGTTGCCCATCCTCACTAGGGTCAAGTGGGCGACCGGGCAATCGATCCCTAGTGGGGCTTCGGCGCATCGGGACAGGTCGAGTGACGCTTTCCATCCCCGCTCGGAGATGGCGGCAGAATCGACGGTGTTGTGGATTTTGAACGGTGTGACGAGTGCGGGTTCAACGGCGAGGAGTGGAGCGATGCTACAGCGCTCTCGGCCATAGCAGGCCTACCCACCCGGTTCGCCAACGCTGTCGCAGGTCTCAGTTCTGACGATCTACTCCGGCGACCATTGGATGGCCAATGGTCGATCGCTGAATATGCAGACCATGTACGAGAGGTCCTCTTTGGAATGAGGTTTCTGCTGGACATGGCGCTCACACAGCCAGGAACAGACCTCGGTGAGTCGCCATCTTCACCATTCGAGCCCGAGCCTCGCCAGATCGACATCGACGCGGCGTTGATCGGTATTGAACGAGAAGCGACTTCGTTGCTCGAGACTTTCTCGGAACTATCTCCCGAAGAATGGCACTCGACTGTGACGCTCGATGGGTCCAGTGTTGATCCGCACTGGATTGTTCGCCACGCGATCCATGACTCGACCCATCACCTTCTCGACATCGAGCACCTTCGCCTAGCTCCTTGACGGCTGATGCCCCAGATCGGCCGGCACAGTGGGACACTCCTGCACCACTGGGGCACCTAACCGGTCAAGGCCTCCGCCGACCGGCTGGTCGCCTTCGGCGCGTGCTCTCGACAGGCTTCGACGTACCAACTACAGCGCCGGTACGAGACGATCGAGCCGAAGGGGCGGTGACCGCCACCGATCACCGCCCCCGCAATCACGATCCTGACGATGCGGGCCACGCCCAAATAGAGCCGACCGGACTCCGTTTGCACAAGGTTTCAACAACGGCGCCCGAGCAACCGCCCTCAAGGGCGCTTGGAGTCTGGTCGACATTGGTGGCGTGGGAATGCGGAGGACTATGCAGTTCCGTCGTCGAGTACCGCGCCAACCCGCCAGCTGGGATGGGATCTGCCAGATTGAGGGCGAGTTCGCTGCTCGGTGTCGAGTCGTCGACATCTCGATGCTAGGTGTCGGGATCACGTTCAATCACTTATCGCCGTCCGAGCTGCTGGGCAGGTGCATCTCCGTCGAGGTTCCAACGGTCGGTGACTCGATCAGTATCCAGCTCAAGGGCAAGGTCACAAACGTGAAGTCAACTCGAGGCACGGCGGTCCGCGTCGGCATCGAGTTCGATCGACCCTCAGAATCACGGCTCGGGACCTCCATTGTCGACAGCATGATGACCGACACCATGGGAGCCGGCGTCCATCGCACAAGTGCACCTTGGGGTGCTGCGGGCTGAAGGCGGCGATGAGGTCGCCGGGCTCGGGCATCGGATCCACGGGACTCGACGGTAGCCCGGCGCGGGATCAGTCCCGCGGCCCAAGTGAACGGGGCGCCCCGACCCGGCACCCTGGGGGCAACCGCGGTACGCGATTTCTGGCGCGTTATGGGATATTCACGCGAGATCGGCGCAAGGATTCAGCGGTTGGTCGCTTCTACCCGGGCGATGGTGTGGGTGAGAGCGGCCACCGAGCGGAAGGGATCCCTATGTCCGGCTTCCTCTTCAGCAGCGAGAAGGTCTGGGAAGTCATTGCCGGGAGGTTCATGCCCCCAGTGATCTGTGAAAAGTCGAACCCCATACCAAGCGATGGTTGTCACGCCGGCCCGCTCGAGGGCCAACTGGACCTCGCCGGGCTCGTCGGCGCGAACCGATTCGATGCCCAGGCGATTGTCATAGGTGCGGGCCTCGAACGCTCCGATGCACTCCGTCCACCGTCCCGTCATGCCGGCCCGCATGGCGATTCCGGCGCGGTTCCTCGTGAGTAACGAAATGAGGCCTCCGCTCCGCGTCGCTTCAGCGAGTACCCCGACCGTCTCCTCCAGAGATGGGAGGTACATGGCGACACCGTGGCAGCACACCAGGTCGTAGTTCTCGATATGCCCATCCGCTAAGGCGAGGACGTCGCCGACCTCAAAGGTAAGTCGCTGCCGGACTTCATCTGGCTCTGCAGCAGCAGTGCTCCGAGCAGTCTCGAGGAGTGCGTCGGAGAGGTCAATGCCGACAACCTCGTGACCGAGTCGTGCCAGCGCAATGGCCTGCGTGCCCTGCCCACAGCCTGCATCGAGCACCCGGAGCGGCCCACCTAATGCCGATAAGTGGGCCGAGATTTGACGACTCACGAGTTCTTGTCGCACGGCATCGCGCACCATGCCGAGGCCCGAGAGCCATGCATCGATCCCGGACTCGAAACGTTCTTCTGGAGGGACGTTCGCCATGCCTCAGGACCATAGCGACGAGACCAACCAGCTTGCGCCACCGATGACGATCCGATCATGTGCCCCAGCCCGGCGAAGTGGGGCACCCTCGGTATTGCGAATCGATGAGCCAGTTGCAGATTGACGGCGACGAGCAGCCCACCCGGATACCGGGATTCGAACTCAACCTGGCGAGGTGTCCATGAAAGCGCGTGACTCCACAGTCG
>Ga0181536_10005350_pt1 | contig 13204 bp, 15 predicted proteins | sample PEATcosm2014_Bin_41_FD_121105 | JGI IMG/M metagenome (GOLD analysis project Ga0181536, IMG submission 121105) | Peatland microbial communities from MTU Mesocosm Facility, Houghton, MI, USA - PEATcosm2014_Bin17_60_metaG | ecosystem: Environmental > Terrestrial > Soil > Wetlands > Peat | place...
AACGTCCGCGCGGCGATCGGGCGCGCCAGGCCCTGGGCCGTGGATGTCGCGTCCGGCATCGAATCGTCGCCAGGCCGGAAGGACCACATTCGCATGAAACAATTCATCGAGGAAGCTCTCCGTCCATGACTTCGCAACCCGACGCCGGCGGACATTTCGGTACCTACGGCGGGCGTTACGCGCCGGAAGTCCTGATGTCGCCGCTCGAAGAACTCGAGCGTACTTACGACGAGGCGCGGAAAGACCCCGCGTTTTACGAAGAGCTGAACCTTCTCCTGACGACCTACGCCGGCCGCCCCACGCCGCTCTACTTTGCGCGGCGGCTCTCCGAATCAACGGGAGCGAAGATTTACATCAAGCGCGAAGACCTGCTCCACACCGGGGCGCACAAGATCAACAACTGCCTCGGCCAGGCCCTGCTCGCCCGGCGTATGGGCAAGAAGCGCATCATCGCGGAGACCGGCGCGGGCCAGCACGGCGTCGCAACCGCAACCGTTTGCGCGCTGTTCGGTCTCGATTGCACCGTCTACATGGGCGAAGAGGACATGCGCCGCCAGCGCCTCAACGTCTTTCGCATGCGCCTGCTGGGCGCGCATGTCGCCTGCGTGACCAACGGCAGCCGCACGCTCAAAGACGCCATCAGCGAGGCCATGCGCGACTGGGTCACGAACGTCGCAACGACGCATTATCTGCTGGGCTCAGCCCTCGGACCGCACCCGTACCCAACGATGGTGCGGGACTTCCACCGCGTGATCGGCATCGAGGCGCGGCGTCAGATTCTCGAAGTCGAAGGCCGGCTTCCGGATGCGGTCATCGCGTGCGTGGGCGGCGGCAGCAATGCCATTGGCATCTTCCATCCGTTCATCGAAGACGACGGCGTAAAACTCATTGGCGTCGAAGCGGGCGGGCGCGGCGAGAAGCTGGGCGAACATGCAGCGCGTTTCGCCGGAGGCTTGCCCGGCGTGCTGCACGGCGCGCGCAGCTACGTTCTTCAGGACGAGCACGGGCAGATATCTCTCACGCATTCGGTTTCGGCGGGACTCGATTACGCTTCGGTCGGTCCCGAGCACGCCTGGCTGCACGACCGCCATCGGGCTGAATACTGCGCCTGCTGCGACAAGGATGCGATCGATGCTGCGTTGACGCTGAGCCGCACCGAAGGCATCATCCCGGCGCTTGAATCGGCGCACGCGGTGGCCGAAGCCATTCGACGCGCGCCCGCCTGTCCCGGCCAAACCTTCATCGTGAACCTTTCGGGACGCGGCGACAAAGACATCGACATCTACCGCGAGAATCTAAAGGAACTGGATCAGGCGTGACGCGCATCGGCCCCCTCTTTCAAACCCTCAAACGGGAGCATCGCTGCGGAATGATCGCGTATCTCACGGCGGGTGATCCTTCGCCCGAGGTTACGCCCGATCTGATCGGAGCCCTGGAACGCGGCGGGGCCGATCTGATCGAGCTGGGCGTGCCGTTCTCCGATCCGATCGCGGACGGCCCGGTGATCCAGCAGGCGGGTGACCGCGCGCTGGCGGCCGGGACCACCCTCGCTAAAGTCCTCGACATCGCGGCGAAGGTTCGCAAGCGCTCTCAGATTCCTCTGCTGCTCTTCACTTATCTGAACCCGGTGGTTCGCTACGGCTTCGAGAAACTGGCCCGCGACGCGAAGGCGGCCGGAATCGACGGCTGCCTGTTGACCGACGCCAGCGTGGAAGAGGCGGGCGAGTATGTGAAAGTGATGCGGGACGCCGGTCTCGATACGGTCTTTCTCGCCGCGCCGACCAGCTCGGAGCGCCGGTTGAAACTGGTGGCGGAGTATTCGAGCGGCTTCGTCTACCTGGTCTCGCGGACCGGGATCACCGGGGAACAGAACGAGATCGCGGAATCCGCGCTGCCATTGATCCGGCGCATGCGCGCGCTGACCGACCTTCCTTTGGCGATGGGCTTCGGCATTTCGAAACCGGAACACGTGGCGGCGCTGGCGGATCATGTGGACGCAGTCGTGGTGGGCAGTGCGATCGTGCGGCAAATCGAGCGCGATCCGTCGAAGCTCGAAGCCTTCATGCGCGACCTGACGCGACCGATCGCCAGGGCCGCGATATCTTAAATTGCGATGGCTCCCGATCCGATGGAGGCGCTGGCCCGATGCAGGGAACGCATTGATGAACTCGACCGCCGGCTGGTCGACCTGCTCAACGCGCGGACGGCTATTGCCGGGGAGATCGGCGCCATCAAGCAGAAGGCCCAGATGCCTGTTTACGAGCCAAAGCGGGAGGAACAGGTGTTTGCGAACGTGACCTCGCACAACCGGGGTCCCCTTACAGCCGAAGGAGTGAAGCGGATTTTCGAGCGCATCATCGACGAAATGCGGCGCGTCCAGAAAGACGGACTCGGGGAAAGGTGACAATGGCAGGCGATTATGTGGCGCACGCACTCGTGCGTGCCGCGTCGGCACTCATGCCGACGCCGTTTTTCTTCGCGAGAGCAGGTGTCGAGAAGAGTCTCGACACGGCACGCACGAGTGCGTGCGCCACGGGCTAGCCAACCATGCTCGTAGTCATGCAGCAGGGCGCTTCGGAGGCGCAGATTCAGAAGGTTATCCAGCGGCTGGTCGAGGACGGATTCGACGTCCACCGCTCGACCGGCGTGATCCATACCGTGCTCGGAGGCGTCGGCGGCAAAGAGGATTTCGACACCGGCATCGTCGAAGTGATGGAGGGCGTCAAGGAAGTCCATCGCATCGTTTCGCCGTACAAGCTGGCGAGCCGCGCGTTCCGTCCCGCGGGCACTGTCGTTCAGGTCGGCAATGTCGCCATCGGCGGGGAGAAAGTCGTCGTGATGGCGGGTCCGTGCAGTGTCGAGAGCCGCGATCAGATCGAGCGCGCGGCGGATATCGTCGCCGACGGGGGCGCCAGCGTTATGCGCGCAGGCGCGTTCAAACCGCGAAGTTCGCCGTACAGTTTTCAGGGCCTCGGCGAAGAAGGACTGAAGCTGCTCCGCGAGGCCGCCGACCGGCGTGGCCTCCTCGTGATCAGCGAGGTGATGGATTCAACGCAGATTCCGCTGCTCTGCGCATACGCGGATATACTCCAGATCGGCGCGCGCAATATGCAGAACTTCAACCTGCTGCGCGAGATCGGCAAACTGCGCAAGCCGGTGCTCCTGAAGCGCGGCATCTCGGCCTCCTTCGAAGAATGGCTGCTGTCGGCCGAATACATTCTTTCCGGCGGAAACTATCAGGTGATTTTGTGCGAGCGCGGCATCCGCACCTTCGAGACGTACACGCGCAACACCATGGATATCTCCGCGATTCCGGTGATCCATAAGTTGTCGCATCTTCCCGTCGCTGGTGACCCTTCGCATGGCACGGGACGCCGCGACCAGGTTCCGCCCATGGCGCGCGCGGCCGTCGCGGCGGGGGCCGACGCGCTGCTGATGGAGGTCCATCACGACCCGGACCACGCGCTGAGCGACGGCGCGCAATCCCTCAATCCGGAGCAGTACTTCGAGCTGATGAAGCAGCTTCGCATGATCGCGCCCGCCGTGGGCCGAAGCATCTGATGAAGACGGTTGGAATCGTCGGAGTCGGGCTGATCGGCGGCTCCTTCGGGCTGGCTCTGCGCAAGGCGGGTTATTCAGGAACGATTCTCGGCGTGAGTTCCCGGCGCAGCCTCGACGAGGCACTCGAACGCGGCGCGATCGATCGCGGAGCGACGCTCGAAGACGCTGCGGCGGCGAGCGATCTGCTGTTTCTCTCGCAGCCTATCTCCGGCATTCTGAAAACGCTGCGGGTTCTCGATGCGCTGGTTCGCCCCGAAACGCTGGTGACTGACGCGGGAAGCACCAAACGGGCGATTGTGGAGGAGGCGGCGCGGTCGCTGCGAAGGTGCGTATTTCTGGGTGGCCATCCCATGGCAGGCAAGGAATTGCGCGGCGCGGCGGCGGCCGACGCGGATTTGTTTCGCGGGCGGCCGTGGATCCTGACGTCCACTCCCGATCATCCGGTCGCGGCGGAACTCCGGAAATGGATAGGGTTATTCGGCGCGCGCGAAATTATTCTCGACGCCGCGCAGCATGATCGTCTGGCTGCCTGGAGCTCTCATCTTCCGCAGTTGGCCTCGACAGCGCTCGCTTCGCTGCTGCACGATCGCGCTCCGGACGCGGCTACCGTGGCCGGACCGGGCTTAATCGATTCGACGCGGCTCGCCATGAGTTCGTTCGATCTCTGGCGCGACATTCTCGAGACGAACCAGACGGAGATTGCCGCCGCGCTGGACGCGTACATTGAGAAGCTGCGAGCGCTCAAGGCGGATTTCGAGACGGAATTCGATAAGGGAAGCGCGTTCGCACGCTCCCTGCGCGAGCGCCGGTAGTCCAGGGCGCGGAATATTTCATCCGGTTCGGCCGATATGACAGCTTTGCACCTGAAATGGTCCTTGGAACGAAGATCGCCGCACTGGCTGTCGGGTCGGTATTTGTTACGGCCACAGCGGGGTTGCTGATCCAGAGATCGGTGATCCGGAGCCAGGGCATCGAGCTGATTCGGGACACGATGCGCGCTACCATCCTGAGTGCGGAAAGTACCCGCCGGTCCGTCTCTGCCATGCGCACGTCGGGCGCGTTCTTCGATACAAGGCTTGTAGAGGATGCCATCGGAGCGTCCGATTACAAGCAGACGACCATCTACAACACAGTGCCCATCGTGGCGGCATGGAACTCAGTCGCCGATGTGGCCAGGAAGCAGGGCTACGAGTTCCGTATCCCGGCCCGCAATCCGCGGAATCCGAAGAACGCCCCGCGTCCGGACGAGGAACGCATTCTCAGACTGATAGAGAACGGCAAGCTTGCGGAGTACTTCATGGTGAATGAGAAAGCAGGCGAAATCGTCTATGCACGGCCGATTGCCCTTGGCGCCGACTGCCTGCTCTGTCACGGCGATCCCGCCAGAAGTCCCACCAGAAACGGAAAGGATATGCTTGGCTTCCCCATGGAAGGCTGGCGCGAGGGCGATCAGCATGGCATGTTCCTGCTGCGTTCGAAACTGGACCGCATCGACGGAGTGGTGAGAGCCGGCATGGGCCAGACAGTCTTGTGGCTGCTTCCGCTGTCGATCGGCGTAGGCATTGGCGTCTACTTCCTGATCTCGAGGATCAGCAACAAACTTCGGGCGCTCACTCAATTGGTCTCCGAAAGTTCGGCGCAAATCGCCGGCGTGGTATCCCAAGTTTCAGCATCTAGCCAGTCTCTGGCACAGGCCGCATCCGACCAGGCGGCATCCCTGGAAGAGACTTCCTCAGCGACCACGCAGATCACCAGCACGACCAGCAAGAATGCAACCAACTCGCTCCTCGCGGCACAGGAGATGGACGCTGTTAGCCGCCAGGTCGAGAACAGCAACGCCACACTCGGGGAGATGATCGCTTCCATGAAAGACATCAAGGGCTCCAGCGACAAAATCGCCAAAATCATCAGGGTGATCGACGAGATCGCGTTCCAGACCAACATCCTGGCATTGAATGCCGCGGTGGAAGCCGCCAGAGCAGGCGAGGCGGGCGCCGGATTCGCGGTGGTCGCCGACGAAGTGCGCAACCTTGCACAGCGGTCGGCTCAGGCAGCAAGGGACACCGCGCCGCTGATCGAGGAATCTCTCGCAAAGGCGAACGCCGGCAGCTCAAAGCTGGAGCAGGTGGCCGTTGCGATCCGCGGCATTACGGAGAGTGCCGCCAGGGTCAAGGCCCTTGTCGACCAGGTAAGCCAGGGAAGCCGGGAGCAGTCGAGCGGAATCGACCAGGTTGTGCAAGCGATCCAGCGAATCGATCTCGCGACTCAGAGCAACGCAGCGAATTCAGAACAAAGCGCAGCCACCAGCCAGGAACTGGCGGCGCAGGCTGAGTCGATGAACAGCATTGCCCGGCAGTTGCAGACCGTCGTGGAAGGCTAAGACTCCTGACGCGACGCTTCGGCCACCGCGTCTTCCACCTGCTTCCGGTACTGATTCAGCAACTCGGCCGTTTGCGCTTCGAAGCGGAGCACCAGCACTGGCTGCGTGTTGGACGCCCGTATCAATCCCCAGCCCTGGCCGAAATTAATCCGCGCGCCATCGATGTCGATCACTTCGTGGTCGCGCTGGAAGCGTTCCCGAACCGCTTTCACCACACTGAACTTCTTTTCGTCCGGGCAGTCCACGCGGATTTCAGGCGTAGATTCCACCCGGGGCAGATCGCTCAGCTGGGACGACAGCGGCGCAGTCGCGTTCGAGACGATCTCAAGCAGACGGCAGGCGGCGTACAGCGCGTCGTCGAAGCCGTAGTAACGGTCGGCGAAGAACATGTGGCCGCTCATCTCGCCCGCGAGTTCGGCGTGCGTCTCCTGCATTCGCGCTTTGATCAGCGAGTGTCCCGTCTTCCACATGATCGGGTTTCCGCCGTGACGCCGAATGTCGTCGTACATGTTCTGCGACGATTTGACTTCGCCGATGATCGTCGCGCCCGGCTTGCGGGAGAGGATCTCGCGCGCATAAACGATCATGAGCTGATCGCCGTAAAGGATGTTGCCTTTTTCATCGACGGCGCCGATGCGATCGGAATCGCCGTCGAATGCGAGGCCGACATCCGCCTTGTTCGCGAGCACGGCGGCGACGAGGTGCTGAAGGTTCTCCGGCTGCGTCGGGTCGGGATGGTGATTCGGAAAGCGGCCGTCCATATCGAAGAAGAGTTCGATGGAATCGCAGTTCAGCTTTTCGAGAATACGCCGGAATACGGGACCAGCCGTTCCGTTCCCGGCGTCGGAGACGACCCTGACGCGGCGCGGCAGCCTGAACTGCGCGGCAATCTCATCGACGTACGGAGTCGCAATGTCGACGCAGCGCAGCGAGCCTTCACCGGTCTCGAAGTCCGCGCTCTGGATCAGACGGAGAATTTTCTGGATTTCCTCGCCGTGGATCGTGCTCTTGCCATGCATCACTTTGAAGCCGTTGTAATCGGACGGATTGTGGCTTCCTGTGATCATCACGCCGCCACCGGCCTTCAGGTGGAACACGGAGTAGTAAAGCAGCGGAGTCGGCACGACGCCGAGATCCGTTACGTGGCATCCGGCCGCGAGAAGGCCGGCGAGCAGCGCGTCATGCAAACGGTCCGAGCTGAGCCTGCAATCGCGCGCGAGATTGATCTGGCGCGAGTCGTGCCTGATCAGGTAAGTCCCGATGGCCTGACCCAGGAGCCTCACTCCTTCACTCGGGAGTTCGGCATCCGCGATGCCGCGGATATCGTATTCGCGGAAGATGGTTGGCTTCAACGTCGCTGGCTTCAACATCCAAGCGAAGTATAACGTGGGAGTGTGATCATTCTCGGACTTGGGTTCACGGGCAAACGCGTGGCCAGGCGGCTGCTCGCGCGCGGCGAGCGCGTGTTCGCCGCCGTCCGGGGCGTCGGGCGTTTCGGCGATCTCGAGCGCGCGGGGCTTCTTCTGGCCGAAATGGATCTGGATCGCGTCTCGATTTTTCCGCATTTGCCGCGGAAGGCGGATTTGATCCACTGCATCCCACCTCTGGCCGAGCCGGAGAACCTGGCGCTGCGGGCGCTGATTGAGGACTTGAATCCGCGGCGCATCGTCTATGTTTCGTCCACGAATGTTTATGGTGAACAAGTCAACGTGAACGAAGGGACTGCCGTTCACCCCGGCGATGAGCGTGGTCAACGGCGCGTGGAAGAGGAACGATGGATCGCCTCGGGGCCGTGGAGCAGCCTGATCCTTCGTTCCGCCGCGATCTACGGCCCGGGACGAGGAGTACACGCTGCGCTCCGCGAAGGAAGAATTCCGCGCAGCGCTGGCTCGGGCATTGTAAGCCGCATCCACGTGGAGGATCTCGCGGCCCTCATCGAAGCCGGCATCGCTTCGAAGCTGGAGGGCGCATGGCCTGTGGCGGACGACTTGCCCTGTTCGAGCGCGGAAATCGCCGCCTGGTGCGTCCGATCGATGAACATCGCCCCGGTGGACGTGGCCGACGCCGTGCCCATTAGGGGGAGGAAGGTGGAGGGCCGCAGGATCCGCGAGCTGTTAAATGTCGGGCTGAGCTATCCTTCGTGGGAAACCGGCGTTCCGGCTTCTCTGGCAGAGGAAGAGGCGACTAAGGTCTGACAGGGCGCTGAAAAACGGCCATCGTCCGCTCCCTCACGGTCGCGTTTCGGAAAGAATATCCCGTGTCTTGAAGGTTTTTACCGAAACGCGACCGTCAGGGAGCGGACGATGCTGACTTCTTTCAGCACCCTCCTAACGGGCCGCTGCGGGCGCTGGCTGGAACGTGCTGGCCTGCGCGCGCAACGCGTCAAGCGCGGCAACCGTCCCGGAAATATCGACTTTACCGATTCCGGCACTGTACAGAACCAGACGAATTTCCGCGTTGCACAAGGCCATTGTGAAACGGACACGGTTCCTGACCAGGGCCTGAGCGAGATCCGGGCGATCGACGCCCGACTGGACCATCGCGTGGCGCAGGCCCGCCAGAAGACTCCCGTAGTCGCGGGTCAGGCAGCGCAGATAGCCGCGAAATAAGCGGCAGCGCTCTGTCCGCAAGGTCTTCCGTAAGCGCGGGTTAGCTGAAACAAAGCGAAAATCGTCGTCGGAGAGCAGCCGGAGCATGGGCCGGTAGCGGCCAGGAAGGATTGCGGGGGCCGGGCTCGTTGCCGCAGATTGCAGGATGCGCAACCGCATAGCGAACAGCAGGCCGACGTATGCCAGCGCCAGAACGAACAGAGTTCCCGCGAATACGAGTAATGTGGAGATAAATGTCTCCTGATATTTGAATTGAGAATAGCTGAGTTCAGCCAGATTCGCAAGTTATCGGTCGAAATATAGGGTTATATTACCGGCGTCCCGCGCGGCCCAGAAACACGTTCAACGACTCGAGCTGTTCCATCAGGCGCTTCTCGCCCAGGATAGAAAAACGGACTCTGGACACTCTTGGCGAAGGTTCGCGCCCCAGCAGCGCCGCCCAAACACTCAGAAGCGCCGCGCTAACGACGCATTCGGGCCAATCGACATCCCGATTATAAAGATTAGGCGTCAGACTGTCGATCAATAGCTGAATGGCTTCGCTCAGGAATACGAAGCTGAAAAAAACGGTTGAAAGAAATGCATTGCGGTCCAGGTGCAAGGGATATCGCGAGAGCGCAAAGAGGATCGTAGCGATAACTACCGCGAGACAAAAAACGACGGAGCGCTGCACAATCTCCAGATAGAACAGGACGACGTCGTCATTCCCCGCGCCACCACGCCAGAAAATCCCGGTGATCGCCACCGATGCCGCGCCTGAAAGGACGATCCCCGAATACATCGCCCAGCGTCCGATGGTTTGGATGCCGGGATAATCTTCAAAAACGAGCGCGAATAACTCCCGCACTGCAAGAACGCTCAAGACGCTTCGCAACGGCAAGTACGCGACATATGTCCAAAAGTACAGGGGGCTGCCAGTGGGCGTGACGGCGAACAGACCTGCCGATAGCGCGAGAAGGGTAAGGAAAGCGAAAAGAGCGGGAAATCGATGCGTCAATCGTAGATAAATCAGCCGCCCGACCGCGAACGTCGCGGCGGCTGATTCGATTGTCAGGGTCGCGAATTGTGGATTCACCGATGGCGTTTATTTTAGCATCGGCCACAATTAAGGCCTAGCGGAGAATCGGGCAGTTGGGAGAGCACGACGGCGGAGGCTGTTTGGCCGCATTGGCGCCTGTCACGGCGAGGAACGAAATCGTTAAGGTCAAAATCATCATGAATTTACGCATTTGTTTGTGTCCTTTTCTGAGTGGCGGTAACTGCTTACCTCCCGGAGTCTAGCCAGGGTCACACGACCCTAGTTTCGAAGGCTAAAGAAGTCCCCAATTCGGAACGCCCCGAGCCTAATTTCTGCAGATCTCACCCAGGAAGTTCCCGATAAGCCTGTCAGGTCTGCGGAACGGTGTACAATTTCAAAGCAGGAGAGTTATGACCCCGCATCGCGAAGCCGTGGCGGCGGAAACCTGGGAGCGGACGCTGTCAAAAATTCCGACTGTCCTCGGACGTCTTGCTTATCTCGGTTCCCTGCGCGATGCAAATACTGGCAGTTACCAGCATTTCGGTCTCGCGCAACGGATTGGGGAAGGGGAAGTGGACCGCCTGATCCGGCGCAGCCACCTCGGGGTTTTCCAGGAATGGCTCTGTTTTGGTCTGGAACAGCAAAAAGAGGAACTGGAGGAGTATTTTTCCGGGTTGGAAGGTGATCGGCGCCAAATCGTGTCGAACTGGCTCACGCTGGAGCCGTATGGCAATTGGGTCCCGGCCGAGTCCCGGGATGTCGAGCGGAAGCTTTTCTACGCCGACCTCACCGTGATTCTGGAGCTGATCCGGACCGAATACGGGGTCGCTTCTCGGGATCCAGACTCATAGCCACGCCGATCACGCGGCCGAGCACCTCAATCTCTTCGGGAAACCGAAAACTCAGAACCGGGGCCTCCGACGAGGGATCCGGGATCAGACTGATGATCCCCTCTTTGAGGCTGCACCATCGGCAATAGTAGCCATCGCGATGTTCCAGGAAGTAGATGGGGCGTTCACTCAGGTTACGCCAGCCTCCGGTCTGAATTTTACGCTTTGTGTCGTCGATGACGAGCAGCGATCCGGGCGGGATGGCCGGGTACATCCCCCAGTCCTCCGTACCCACGAACCCGTAGCGAAAGCGCCGGACGTCGGCGCCGGCGAGCAGGGCGAGCGGCAGCTTTCCCCAGCGCTGGACCATCTCGCTGAGGAAAAACGTGCGCCGCAAATCGATGCCCGGATTGAGCGAAATGGGTAACATCGCTTCGGCCCCCGCATCGGGGTTGAAGTTGATCGCATGCGTCTTCTCGATCTGGATCAAACCGGCATCGGCCGTCATGCTCGAAACAGGCACGCCATACCATTCAAGAACTTCAACGAGGTCAAGCCGATAGATACAGCAAAGGGAGTAGAGACGGTACATCGACGGGATGTTGCCCTGATTCTCGATGTCCGACAGTCGGCTGATCAGGACCGCAAACTCGGGGTTTCCATGTTTTTCGGCGATCAGCAGGCTGGCCTGCTCCACATCGCGGAATTTCAGGTCGAGCCGTTCCCGCGCATGTCGCAGCCGTTGTCCCGCATCTTCCATGCTATGATCCTGTCTCTGGATGTAACGTAAGGGATTCGGGCGGCAAGTGAAACCCTGATGCGGTGGATTACAGCAGCGCGCCTGTTCCTGTTTTCAATAATACAGCGCAGGCTTGTTCTGAAATCGGAACAAGACAGCATTTTTTGGGGGCGCGTCTGAGGATTGTCGTCGGGGTCACGGGAGCGAGCGGGGCCATTTATCCCCTTCGGCTCCTCGAAAGGCTGCATACTTCCGCTGAAATCCATTTGATTCTGAGCCGATCCGGGGAGAAGACTCTGTTTCTCGAGACGGGAAAGAGGGCCAGGGATCTGAAAACGCACGCTCATTATCAATGGTCTGTGGACGACATCTCCACGCCGCTGGCCAGTGGATCGTTCCCGACCGACGGCATGGTGATTTCGCCCTGCTCGATTCACACGATGTCGGCGATTGCGCATGGAATCACTTCGAACCTCATCTCCCGCGCGGCCGATGTCACACTGAAAGAGCGTCGCCGCTTGATTCTTATGGTCCGTGAAAGCCCCCTGCATCTCGGACATTTACGGACGATGGCCGCTCTCGCCGAGATGGGTGCGATCATCGCCCCTCCCATTCCCGGCTTCTATAACCACCCCTCGACCATCGAGGATCTGGTGGATTCAAGCGTCGATCGTGTGCTGGATCTTCTCGGGCTTCCCGACGACAAAATCCGCCGGTGGGCGGGCCCGGAAAAGACAGGGCCGAAGAAGGAGGAGCTATGAAGCCCCGGGTGGCTTTCCAGGGCGAGCCGGGTGCTTTCAGCCAGGTGGCGGCGATCCGGCTGGCCGGAAAAGAAATCATTGCGGCGCCGATGCAGAGCTTCGAGGAGGTTTTCGTTTCAGCCATTAACGGAAAATGTAAGAATGCAGTGATCCCGATTGAGAACACTTTACATGGTTCTGTCCACGAAAATTACGATCTTCTTTTGAAATACGATCTCGTTATCCGGGCTGAAACATTCGTGCGCATCGTGCATAATCTGATCGCGCCGCCCGGTGTTTCCTTCTCGAAAATCCGGCGCGTCTTTTCGCATCCCGTGGCCCTGAACCAGTGCCGGCGTTTCTTCGAAGAGAACCCGCACATCGAGAGAACCCCTTTTTATGACACCGCCGGCAGCGTCAAGATGGTGATGGAGAACAGGCTGACCGACGCGGGCGCGATCGCTTCCGCCGCCGCCGCGAAGATTTACGGCGGCAGGATTCTGCGGAAGTCGATCGAGGACGACCGCGAGAACTTCACGCGATTTTTTCTCCTCGCCAAACCGCGCCGCCGCGGGCCGCGATTCCCAGCGCCCCAGGCGGGCGTGCGATACAAGACGACACTGGTGTTCACCACGCGCAATACACCCGGCGCTCTGTTTCGCGCTCTCAGCGCGTTCGCCCTGCGTGATCTGAATATGACGAAGATCGAATCCCGGCCTTTGCGGGGCAAGCCCTGGGAGTATTTGTTTTATCTGGATTTCGTCGGTCACGCGGACGATCCTGTCTCGCGCAACGCCCTCCGGCACCTTGGCGAACTGGCCGACATGCTGCGTGTTCTTGGTTGCTATCCGACTGCCGGGTAGCAGCCTGTGGCAAAACCGACTCTCAGAAAGAATTGCCGAGCCGCGACAGTTATGGAGCGGTTGTTTTGGACCTCTGCCACTGGCGGCTAGCCAACTCGATTAACCTGTAGTTGATGGAAACCGCCGAAGTCGAGAGGGTCGCCGCCGCCGAGCCGCCTCCCCAGCCCGTTGCATCGGAGCCCGAAGCTGCCGCACCCGAACCGGAGGAGCTTTCCATTCTGGCAGTTCGCGACACCGTGCTGTTTCCCAGCGCGCTGCTGCCACTAAGCGTGGGGCGGCCCGCGTCGGTCTCGCTGGTCGAATCGCTGGGTGAAAACCGGCTCATCGGCGTCGTCTCCCAGGTGGATCCGCGAACGGACCTGCCGGATCCGAACGATCTCCACGAGATCGGCACCGTCGCCATGATTCACAAGATTGTGCGCATGCGCGAAGGGCAGCTGCTGTTTTGTGAAGGCATTGCGCGC
>Ga0181536_10005351_pt1 | contig 13203 bp, 11 predicted proteins | sample PEATcosm2014_Bin_41_FD_121105 | JGI IMG/M metagenome (GOLD analysis project Ga0181536, IMG submission 121105) | Peatland microbial communities from MTU Mesocosm Facility, Houghton, MI, USA - PEATcosm2014_Bin17_60_metaG | ecosystem: Environmental > Terrestrial > Soil > Wetlands > Peat | place...
TATCACTCTTTCCATCGTGTTGGTGCTGTTGGCCCGCTCAGGCCGCATGAGCATCAGGTGAAGGTTGGGGCGTGGCCGAAATCACCCCAAACATCATGCTCGAATCACCCAAAACGCCATGCTCGAATCACCCAGAACGTCATGCTCGGATCACCCAGAACGTCATGCTCGGATCACCCAAAACCTCATGCTCGAATCACCCAAACCATCATGCTCGGATCACCCAAACCGTCATGCTCGGCCTTGAGCCGAGCATCTCTGGCCGCGTGGAATTCCGTCCGAATTGACATCGTGCGTGCGTCCACGGATCCCCGGCTCAAGGCCGAGGATGACGACGGAGCGCAAAATGCGCCTCCCGCGGGGCTTAACCTATACCGGCTGAAAAGGCAAAGATTACGCCCCGCGGGTGGTGAAGCCACTTGCGTGTGTCATGGGCTGGGACCAGGGCCGTCCCGAACGCTTACAGTCAGACGGGACTGATAGCATCCTTGGCCGAGTCGGCCGCATTTGGCGTTCCGAGGCGCGGCCGGAACGTGCTACGCTAATCTCATGGAGCAAGAACCAACCAAGGAGGAAGTCGGGCGGCGAGCCGAGAACTGGCTCTCCGAGCCATGAGCGAGGCCATTGACCTGACGTTGCCATTCGACAGCCTGCGAGGCCTTGAGCGCGAGGTGCGGCGGCCGCGCATGCCACTCGACCACCCCGCCGGCGCCTTGCCCGTTCGCCTGAACAGCGCCGAAGCCCGGCTCGGCGTGTTGGAGCAATCGGTGCATGACCTCGCCAACGAGGCCGCCCGCGGCTTCGCTCAGGTCCAACAGCAACTGGCGCGCCACGTAAAGCGGTTCGATACGCGCGACGCCGGGCTCGCGTCGCCGCATGCCACGCTGGCGGCGAGCACCCAGCGGATCATGCGCGCCATGGGGCGGGACGCATGAGCGACCAGCCGGAAAACCTGATGCTGGTCTATCTCCGGCGCCTGGACGCCAAGATGGACAGCCTCGCGGCGGACATCGCCGACCTTAAACAGCGGATGACGGCTGTCGAGATCCAGCTTGGCAGCATGGCCTCCACGGAACAGAGCCATTACGCCAGCCTCGCCATGCGTCTCGATCGCCACGACGCGCGGCTGGAGCGTATCGAGCGGCGCCTCGATCTGGCGGAAGCACCCGTATCATGAGCGAGCATTGAGGCGCGAAGCATTCGTCTCGAAGCCGAACAACTTCCTGCGTCCGGCGGTCGGCTGGCAAACGGCGTTGACCCGCCGGTCAGGCGTCAAGGACCGTGCAGTCCATCGCGGGACCGTTGATCGTGTTGCCGGCCCAGTACCACCTTGTCCCCCTGGCGTTTCGCCGCGCGAACAGGCATAGCCCCGAGGGCCGCGCCCGATGAACCCGGAGGTCAGCATGCCGCGCCGATACGATCTTCGCACCTGCCTCATCGCCGGCGTCTGGCTGGCGCTGCTGCCGTGCGCCCAGGGACACGCGCAGGGGATCTCGGCGCCGGTCGACGCGGCGCCCGGCCCCTCCGGTGATTCGATCTTGCGAGCGCCCCTCGCCGGGGCCGATCCGGTCCTCGGCAGCGTCGACGGCAAGCTGATTTATCTCAGCGACCTGACCCGGGCGGCCACCACCCTGCCGGAGCAGATGCGGAATTTGCCGTTCGACTCGATCATGCCCGTTCTCCTCGACCGTCTCATCGATCACCAGGCGCTGTCCATGATCGCCCGCCGCAACGGGTTGGACAAAAAGCCGGACATCCAGCGGGAGATGCAAGCCGCCGCCGATCTGGTGCTGGAGCGCGCCTGGCTGGCCCAGGTCACACCCCCGCTGGTGACCGAGGCGGCGATCCAGGCCCGTTTCAACCGGGAATACGCCAACCGGCCCGCCACCGACGAAGTGCGGGCGCGCCATATCCTGGTCGGCAGCGAGACCGAAGCGAAGTCCATTCTGGCGGAGCTGAAAGGCGGCGCCGATTTCGCCACCGTCGCGCGCGTCGTCAGCAAGGACCCCGACGGCAAGCAAGGCGGCGATCTGGGCTTCTTCCGGCGCGACCAGGTCTGGCCCGGCTTCGCCGATGTCGCCTTCTCCCTGCAGCCTGGGCAAATCGGCCCGGTGCCGATCCATAATGAATTCGGCTGGCATATCGTGAAGGTCGAGGAACGCCGGCTGGTCGCCCCGCCGGCGCTATCGGAGGTGCGGGAGAAAATCCGCCAGGAATTGACCGCCCAGGCGGTGCAGGCGGCCATCGCGGACGCCAGGAGCCAGGCGATCATTCACAAATTCAATCTGGACGGCTCGGAGATCGACGCCGGTCCGCGGATCACGCGCACCGGCCCGTGACACCGGCGCCGGCCGCCTGACCGCACCCCCCGCACGGAGGCGCCGCATGACCCAGGACCCCGCGTTCGCTTTGGCCACGCACGTCACGCGCACCGGCTTCGCGGACCTGCCCGCCGCGACGGTGGCGGCGACGAAGCGCGATATCCTCGACACGTTCGGCTGCATGCTCGGCGGCAGCGGCGCGCCGGGGATCGATGCGCTGTTCGAGCTGGAGGATCACTGGGGCGGGCGCGAGGAAAGCGTGGTCCTGCTGCGCGGGCGGCGGCTGCCGGCCCCGCGGGCGGCTCTGCTGAACGCCAGCATGGGTCACGCGCTGGATTTCGACGACACGCACGATACCGCGGGCTCGATCCATCCGGGGATTTCCGTGCTCGCGGCGGGCCTGGCGGTGGCCGATACCGTGGCGCCGGTGGATGGCAAGCGATTGATCCGGGCCGTGGCGCTGGGGCTGGACGTGTCGTGCCGGATCGCGCTGGCCTCGACGGTGGACCGCGGCTGGCATCGCACCGCCTGTATCGGGGTGTTCGGCGCGGCGGTGACCTCCGGCTTGCTGCTCGGCCTCGACGCCGAGCAAATGCGCCACGCTTTGGGGATTGCCTACAGCCACGCGGCGGGCAACCGGCAATGCATCCTGGACGGAGCGCTGACCAAGCGATTGCAGGCGGGTCAGGCCGCCGCTGCCGGGGTGTTCTCGGCGGTGTTGGCGCGCAAGGATTTTACCGGGGCGCACAACATTTTCGCCGGCCGCTACGGCTTTCTCGAACTGTATCAGCCGGACGGCGCCGACCCATCGTCGTTGCTGCGAGACCTCGGCCGGGCGTTCCGCGGCGATGGGCTGAGTTTCAAACCCTATCCGTGCGGCCGGCCGTTGCATGCCGGGATCGACGCCGCGCTCGCGGCGCGGGCGGACGCGGGGGTGACCGATCCGGCGCAAATCGCGGAAGTAACGATCGCCCTGGACGCGGCGGGCCATGCCGACCAGTTCGGCGGCGGTCCGTCCAAACGCCGCCCGACCCAGGTGGTGGAGGCGCAGTTCGCGCTGCCGTTTCTGGTGGCGACGGCTTTGGTGCACGGCCGGGTCGGTATTGGCGAGGTGGCGGGTCTTGGCGATGCCGCCACCCTGGCGTTGGCGGACCGCATCAAGGGCGAGATCGTCCCGGGCCGCAAGCCCCGGGACTGGGTGACGCTTTCGGTTCGCCTGACCGACGGGCGGACCGTGAGCGTCGAGGCGTCCGATCCGATCGGATCGCCCGGGAAACCACTTTCCGCCGCTCTGTTGCGGGCCAAGTTCCAGGACAACGCTGCCAACGCGGTGCGGCCGATCGCGGCGGCGGATGCGGCGGTGGCGCTTGAGACGCTGGAGCGGCTTGATGATGTGCCGGATGTCGGGGCGCTGACGCGAATGTTCGCGTGATGCGAACGGGTGGGCGCGGTGGTGGGCGGATCGATTCGATAGCGATACCGTGCCACCGCCTTCGCGGCCGCGAGTTCCCCTGTCATTGCGAGCGCAGCGAAGCAATCTCCCTCAGTGGGGGCAGGAAGATTGCTTCGTCGCTGCGCTGCCCCCAGTGACCGAAGGGCGAATTGCTCGCAACGGCTGAAGGGCGAGTTGCTCACAACGACTGAAGGGCGAGTTGCTCACAACGACTGAAGAATTGTACCACCGAACTTAACGATCGACACACGGCACCGTACCTTATCCGTCAAGCGATCTCCTATAGCTTGAACGAGGCTTCCGATGGCGTAGATATCCACAGTGGGAAGCGTTGCCATCTCGTCGAGCGTGGCAACAATCTTAGGAACGCCCAGGTACGCTGTAACCCAAAATAAGCGCATTAGACCCGTTGCGGAAGTCCTCCCCCCAGCCCCAGAGGGTCAAGAGAACCGAAATGTTGATTGTGCTTCGTTAGCCGGATCAATTTGCGTGTGAGAAAGTCTTGTCGTTCGTGGAGATGTCGAGCCACAAGGAAACCACGTTGATCAATCAGATCGGAATGTTTCTCAGTTCGCAGTCGAGGTTGAAAGTGGAATGTCGCATTCCTAAACCGTCGCAGGAGAGACATGTCTACCTCTAGACGCGCTAGTGATAGCTTTTTGTCGGTGATGTCCAGCTCAACGAACCCTTCATGTACGACGTAGGCCATAGAAGCCCACATAGAATAGTAGGGGAAGAAAAAGTTTTGGAATATGTCTTGTTGAGTCGTCTTTCGTATTCTTGGGGCAAAATGAGCGTGAAACCACTCATTTGTTTCAATGAAGAGTAGCTGAGCGCGTTGGTTGTACCCTCCGAGCGCAAATATCTTGTGCAGGTCTCTCCGCTCAAGGCTCGTTACCCATTCTCTTGTGACCGCTGGCATCCTACACTCCGATCCCGACGCTAAATCGCTGACCCACGACACCCCCCTGAACCCCCTGGTCCAGGATCATAACGAATGTGGGTCAGGCCGTCGATGGAGGAGCAATAACCCTACGACTTAGCCATTGCGGCAATTGCGGTCTTGTTGTTCGGACGTGATGCTTTTGCCTTTGACTTTGTCTTTTGGCGCTCTCGGCGGAAATCTCTCAGAATCGCTGTTCGACGGCCGAAATATACAATTCCTTCTGAAGTGGGAACCCATTGCTCCCACTTTTCTGCGTCCGGTCGGAGCCGGCCTTTAGAAGGATCTACTGTGATGTATCCGAGAGCAACATACTGTAGCCTAACTTGATCGATGCTAGACTTGTCAAGTTTCACCTGACGCCGGGCCTTTGCCTTGTTCGGAGCAAGTGAGGTTATCGCCGGGCCAATGTGACGTGAATAGAACCTCAGGAAGGCCGCTTCGATATCTCTGACAACACCATCCCGCAAAATAACCGAGCCAATAGCAGACGCAATTTCGTCCCAGGTTGTCGCCACCGGTATCGCCAGAATAATCGGATTAGACACCACTATATGATTGTCGGTCTTGGTTTCGGTGTGCTCATGAAGATTATATGTAAGTACGAAGGGGTCGCTTCCTTGTGCGAGATATTCCAAGCTCCTGCTGTTGCGTCGGAAAGAGTCCAGTTCACGTTCCAATTCGAGAACTCGGTTCTTCAAAGTCAGAACCGCCTCATTGTTAGTACGTGCTGCAAGATCGGCTTTTATCCACCCAGTGGCTGGTTCACGCTTGATCAGCTGCGTGATGCTTCTGCTGACTTTAGCGCCCAAATCGGACGAGGTGTCCCAGAACTTACAGAGCTTCGTCTGGACGACCGCTTTAAATGCCGCAAGCTTCTCACGCTTGTCAGCGTCAGTCTCAGCTTTGCTGACAGGCAGATCAACCGACTTGTCAATGATAAATCCTATACACGGTTTGCCAGCATCCAGGGCATACTGGTACTCCATTTCGGTGTATGACAGGCCTGTGCTCGGGTTAATGCTGCCATATTTTCCAGCGATCAGGACGATATAATAGTCGGACTCGTCAATGACACGGGTTATCCAGCGCCATTGTTCCTGGCTTGCCGCAGGGAACAATTCCATACCGGCCGGCATGCAATCGAGTTCGAGGAGAGCTTGCATGACTTCTGCACGCTCTTCCTGCAAATCCTCATAGGTCGAGCTGACGAAAATCTGATATCGGACGTCCATCGGAGCATCCCTTCGGCGTTAATGAGAGGCCTTTAGCTTGTCAATCAAAGCAACGATCCTTTGCGCCGCTTCTCTCGCCTTCTCAGGAGTGTTGCACTCGGACGCTTTAATACGTTCCTGCCGCAAGCCTTGCTCTCTTAGGAACCTTAAACGTGCATCTGCGTCGGCGGGCTTTTCGGTATGAAAGGTATCACCGTCAATCTCTACTACCATTGCGATACCTTTGCTGAACACGACAAAGTCGGGTTCAATTCGCCGGTACTGCATGCCACCTTGCACCACGACAGGCAGCGGCGCAAACGGAAGGCCGGTAGACTTCATGGCACTATAGAATAGCTCCTCTGGGCGTGATCGAAACCGGAGACCCTCAAACTCACGCGCGGCAATGTTGTCGGTCCGTACCCTTCCTTGGTTATTGATCCCCTCTCCAGACAGGGCGCGGCGGGTTTTTTCCCGCCAATCTGGATCGTGCTCAAGCGCAGTGGTGATTTCAACATCAATAAAATCGCTTTGCGACAAGACATGCATCGGTATCGCAATCGCCTTGTCAATCATTTTCGCTACCTCCTCACGGTTCTCAAGTTCCAGGTAGGTATCGACCGCAATAGCTATGTAAAGCCGCCACGTGTCCTGGCCGCCGTCCCAGTTATCATGATCCCAATGTCTCAGAGCGGTCTTGCCGTTTGCAAGAATAGACGCCGCCAGGATGTTCTTTTCCTGAACGAGTATCCTCGCCGCAGTGCCAAGCACCGCTTCAAATTGGCCATTTTGAAAGATAGTTACTCCTTGAGCCGACTCATGAAATGATGTCGGTCCGATAGGGTTTTCCGGATTTGGCACGGCCCTGACCTTCCTTTCCTGTGCGGGTAAGGCTGGCATTGTCATCCCTACCTCAGCCGCAAGCTGCTCGACAGCTTCTCCGTATGTGATCTTTTTGACAGCCATCAGAAAATTAATTGCGTTGCCATGCTGGGCACAAGCAAAGCAGTGATAATGATCATCGTAGACGTAGAAGTACGGCGTCACCTCGCCGTGAAACGGACAACAGCCTTTCCACTGGCGACCAGATCTAGCCAGCCTCACGTGTCTTCCAACGACCGCAGCAAGGGGGGTCCTTGCTATTAGGTCATCCAGAAAATCTTGCGGCAGTTCCATCTCAGTGACCTGATTTGCTCAACCGACAATCGGCCGAGGATTTCCTGCTATAGTGCGTTTCTGATGTTAGACCCGAAACCGTATAACTCATCGTACGATTCGCGCCAGCGTGCCCTTCGGTGCCTGTGTTCTTTCTATGTTCTCTTCTCTGGCCTATGCGCTGCCTAAGATTTGCCTATGTTTCTGCAGCTTGGCGCATTTGCCCAACAAGTACCTAACGCAATTTTGGGCAAAACTACGCAGCTAAGTTATTGAAAAATAATATTATGTAACCCGCCCATGGCAATATTTGTACTTCTTCCCCGACCCGCACGGACACGCCGCGTTGCGCCCAACCGAGCCCCAGGTCGACGGGTTACGCGGGTCCACCGCCACACGGGAATTGCCGACCATCACCGCTCCCTCCGACCACGCCGGTTCAAGTTCGCCGACATCGCCGGCCTGATCGAAACCGAGACCGGGCGCCGCCGCGTGGATCTCATGGAACGCGGTTTCGAAGGGTCGCGGCAGCGGCGGGGGCTCCTCGGCGATTTCGACGCGCGCCAGCATCCCGGTGACCCGCTCCTTCAATTCATCCAGCATGAAGTTGAACAAAACAAATGCCTCGGATTTGTATTCGTTCAGCGGGTCGCGTTGGCCATAAGCCCGCAGGCCGATCCCCTGGCGCAAATGGTCGAGCGCGTAAAGATGCTCCTTCCAGACCGTATCCAACACCTGGATCAGGATGCTCTTCTCGATGAACAGCATCGTGTCCCGGCCGAAACGTTGTTCCTTCTGAGCTGTCAGCTCCGTGGCGGCGTGCGCGATCCGATCTTCCAGCGCCGACTCGTCGATCCCTTCTTCGCGGCCCCATTGCTCGACCGGCAGATCGGCGGCGATGACCCGCTTCAGGTCGGCCGCGAGGTCCGCGAGCGCCCAGTTCTCCGTCAGGCCCTTCGCCGGCACGCGGCGCTGGACCATGTTGGCCAAAATCTCATTCCGCATGTCCGCGATGGTTTCCGACACGTCGGCCGTCCGCATGAATTCCTTGCGCTGGGCGTAAACTTCCTTGCGCTGCGCGTTCATGACGTCGTCGTACTTCAGCACGTTCTTGCGCATGTCGAAGTTGCGCGCCTCGACCTTCTTTTGGGCTTTCTCGAGCGCTTTGTTGATCCACGGATGAACGATCGCCTCGCCTTGTTGCAGGCCGAGCCGTTGCAGCATGCCGCCCATCCGGTCGGAGCCGAAGATGCGCATCAGGTCGTCTTCGAGCGACAGGAAGAAACGCGATTGGCCGGGATCGCCTTGCCGTCCCGAGCGGCCGCGCAACTGGTTGTCCACGCGGCGGCTCTCGTGCCGTTCGGTGCCGATGACCAGCAGCCCGCCGGCCTGCTTCACCACCTCGTGCGCGGCGGCGATCTCGGCCTGGACCTTGGCCTGAATGGCTGCACGCGCCGCCTCGTCGGTGATGCCGTCGAGCTCCTTGCGCAGCCGCATTTCCAGGTTGCCGCCCAACTTGATGTCGGTGCCGCGGCCGGCCATGTTGGTGGCGATGGTCACCGCGCCGGGCGCCCCGGCCTGCGCGACGATCTCCGACTCCTGCTCGTGGTAGCGCGCGTTCAGCACGGCGTGCGGCACACGCTTCTTCTTTAACAGCGCGCTGATGATTTCGCTCTTCTCGATCGACGTGGTGCCGACGAGCACCGGCTGATCGCGTTGCCGCGCCTCGTCGATCAGTTTCGCCACCGCCTCATATTTCTCGTCGGCGGTGCGATACACCTCGTCATCTTCGTCGTTGCGAATGACCGGCACATTGGTCGGGATCTCGATGACCTCGAGCTTGTAAATTTCCGCGAACTCGTCCGCCTCGGTCAACGCGGTGCCGGTCATGCCGCCCAGTTTCGGGTACAGCCGGAAATAGTTCTGGAACGTGATCGAGGCGAGGGTCTGATTTTCCGGCTGGACGGTAACGTGTTCCTTCGCCTCCAGCGCCTGATGCAGCCCTTCGGAGAACCGCCGCCCCAGCATCATGCGGCCGGTGAACTCGTCAACCAGGATGACTTCGCCGTTGCGGACGATATATTCGACGTCACGGGCGTACAGCGTATGCGCGCGCAGCGATTGCTGCGCATGATGCACCAACGAAACGTTGAAGATGTCGTAAAGATTGCCCTCGGTCAGCACGCCGGCTTCGCGCAGCATGTCCTCGAGGCGTTCCGCGCCCGGCTCGGTCAGCGCCACGGTGCGCTGCTTCTCGTCTTTCTCGTAGGTGTCCGGATCGGTCACCAGGACCTTCATCACCGCGTCGACCTGGCGATACAAATCCGAGCTTTCGTCCGACGGACCCGAAATGATCAGCGGCGTCCGCGCCTCATCGATCAAAATCGAGTCGACCTCATCGACGATCGCGAAATTGAACTCGCGCTGGACCATGTCCTCCAGCCGGTAGCGCATGTTGTCGCGCAGGTAGTCGAAGCCGAATTCGTTGTTGGTGCCGTACGTGATGTCGCATTCGTAGGCCGCGCGCCGTTGCGCGTCGTCCAGATCGTGCACGATCACGCCAACCGTCATGCCGAGGAACTGGTAGATCTGTCCCATCCAATCGGCGTCGCGGCGGGCGAGGTAATCGTTCACCGTGACGACGTGCACCCCTTTGCCGGCCAGCGCGTTGAGATAGACCGGCAGCGTCGCGACCAGGGTCTTGCCTTCGCCGGTCTTCATCTCGGCGATCTTGCCCTCGTGCAGGACCATGCCGCCGACCAGCTGCACGTCGAAGTGGCGCTGGCCGAGGGTCCGCCGGCTCGCCTCGCGCACCACCGCGAATGCCTCGGGCAGCAACTCGTCCAGCTTGGTTCCCTGGGCCAGCCGGTCGCGGAATTCGATGGTCTTGCCGGCCAGCGCGGTGTCCGGCAGCGCCTGCATCGCCGGCTCGAGCGCGGCGATTTTCGGCACCCGGCGCTGATAGGATTTCAGCGCGCGATCGTTCGAGTTCGGGAATACCGCTCGGGCCAGAGAAGCGAACATGCAATCCTTCGTGGGGCGCCTTGGCCCGGATGAACTGTGCTCAAATAGGTTCCGTCAGGCGGATGGTCAACAATCGCGTCCGCGACACCGCCGCCTGGACGGACGCGCGGCCGGAGGCCGGAGGCGACCAACCGTCCCGCGTCATGGCCTGGCTGGTCCGTGCAGGCATCAGGATATGCCCGGAGAAGGGCACGGACCGCCCTTTATCGTCATCCCCGGGCGCGTTCCCATGGGCGCTTCATTAACCGCCCAAACGCCGGCCTTGCGCCAGCATTGGCCAGACGGACATCCGCGCTTATCCGCGTTCATCCGCGGTTGAATCCTTACCTTGCCTGAATACCGCATGAGCCGCGGCCAGCCCGGCCTCGGCGAAGGCAAATTTTACCGCGGATGAACGCAGATAAGCACTGATGGTTCGGGGCAGGGTTGGACCCGTCCCAGGGATGCCATGGCATTCCATGGCGGATGATTTAGCGCCCATGGGGCCTGATGCCAACCCGCTGAAAGTGTGACTCTCACCCCATCACGTCATGTGTCAATCTTTAAGGGGGTTGGTATGACCCGAGGATCTCCATTGTCCCACACCGCGCCAGATCGTCACGTACCGCGCCGGGTCGAGCCCGAGCATGACGGTCGGACGGTTACCGGTCAGTCCCGCGGGCGGGCCGGTGTCACGCCAGCCAGACCGGGTCCTTCAGCTGGGCGACCATGGCCGCATGCGCGGCGAGAGCGGCCGCGTCCGGCACCACGAGGCGGCCAGTGCGCGGTCCGGTATGGACGTAAACGGCGACCGGCGCGGTTGAGGCCTCGGCCGCGAGGCCCAGGCCGCGCTGACGGCCGCCGGTGAGCTCGACGTAGACGTCCGCCAGCAGCCGGCAGTCGAGCAGCGCGTTGTGGGTCGTGCGCTGCGACAGGTCGATGGCGAACCGGCGGCACAGCGCGTCGAGGCTGTTCGGCATGCCCGGAAACCGCGCCTTGGCCAGCACCAGCGTGTCGATCATCCGCTCCGACCCCAGGCGCGGCAGGCCGACGCGGGCGAATTCGGCGTTCAGGAAGCCGAAGTCGAACGGCGCGTTATGCGCGATCAACCTGGCGTCGCCGAAGAAAGCGGTCAGCCCCGCCGCGATGTCGGCGAATTTCGGCTTGCCCGCCACGTCGGCGGAGCGGAGCCCATGGATCCGGGTGACATCTTCCGGGATCTCGCGCTCGGGGTCGATCAAGGCGTGGAAAAACTGGCCGGTGGGCAGGTCGTTGATCAGTTCCAGCGCCGCGACCTCGATCACCCGGTCGCCGGTGCCGGGATCGAGGCCGGTGGTCTCGGTGTCGAACAGGACGGCGCGGGTCATGCCAACTTGGTCATTTCAGCAACTCCAGGATCAGGCGGCGCATCTGCCGGTTGGTCAGGTGGCGCGACAGGCCGGTGCGGACGACGATATCGGCTCGCTTGCGCTTTTCCACGTCAGGCATCTGGCGGGCGATGATGGCCTTGATATCGGATTCGCTCATACGCCGCCGCCGGCGCACCCGGTAAATCTGCACCGCCCGCGGCGCCGAGACGACGACAATCTTGTGCACCTTTCGCTCCCGGCCGGTTTCGAAGAACAGCGGGATGTCCAGCACCGCGGCGCGCTTGCGGGCGCGGCGGGCGGCGGCGAGGAAGCGGGCCTCTTCCTCCCACACCATCGGATGCAGGATGCGTTCGAGTTGCCGGATCGCCTCGGGCTTGCCGATGACGGCGGCGCGTAGCGCGTTGCGATCGACGGCGCCGTTCTTGACGGTGCCGGGGAAGGCCGCCTCGATCGGGCGCACCGCGCGGCCGCCCTTGGCCTGGACTTTGTGGACCGCGGCGTCGGCATCGAAGACCGGGATATGGGCGCGCGTGAAGGCGGCGGCGGCGGTCGACTTGCCCATGCCGATGCCGCCGGTGAGGCCGATGATTTTCACAATGAGGCTCGCATCGGGGGTTCTCGCCCATCAACGCGATCCCCGGCCTCGACCCAGGGATCTCCACCAGCCCGCACCGTGCCAAATCGGACCCCCGTCATCGCGGCAGCAGGTCCGCCGCGACGAAGCGGCGCAGCGCACCGTCGACCTCGGGCTCGACTCCAAACCAGCCGCGGAACCCGGGAATCCCCTGATACAGCAGCATGCCCAACCCCTCGACCGGCGTCAGGCCGCGCGCCTTCGCGTCTTTCAACAACGGCGTGTCCAGCGGGACGTAGACGATATCGGCGATGGCGGTGCCCGGCGCGGCGCGCGACAGGTCCAGCCGCAGCGGCTCCTTCCCCTCCATCCCCAGCGCCGTGGTGTTGACCACCAGAGCGTGGTCGGCGACGGCGGCATCGCGCTGCTCCCACGGCAGCAGGGCCGGACCCGGCAGATCGCGCACGAATTGCTGGGCGCGGGCGGCGGTGCGGTTGGCGATCGTGACCTTGACGCCCTCGGCGAGCAGCGCCGCGGCGATCGCCCGCGCCCCGCCGCCGGCGCCCAGCAGCAGCGCCGGGCCGGCCTTGGGGTTGACGCCATGCGCGCGGAGATTGGCCAGGAAGCCCCAGCCGTCGGTATTCGCGCCGGTGATCCGGCCGTCGCGGAACGTGAGCGTGTTCACCGCGCCGGCGCGCCGTGCCGTCTCATCGACCGCGTCGCAGACCTCGAACGCGGCCAGCTTGTGCGGGATCGTGACGTTGGCGCCGGCGAACCCGGCGTGCATCAGCCCGCGCACGGTGTCGCCGAAATACTCCGGCGGGATCGGCAGCGGAATATAGGCACCGTCGATGCCGTGCTTTTCCAGCCAATAACCGTGCAGCCGCGGCGAGCGGGAATGGCTGACCGGCCAGCCGATGATCCCGGCGACCCGGGCGTGCCCTGATAGAATTGTCATCTCCGCACCATTCCCCGCCCGCCGCCGAAGATCAACCTGGGCCGTCGAGCGGAGAATTTTTCGCATTCCCCAGCAAATGCAATTATCGGGCTAGGGCCTGTCGTCATTCGCGATGAAGGCTGCGGTGCGGTTCTCATCCTGGCCGTTTATCCGATGAACAGGCTGTTTGTGGGCAGTTGCGGAGGTTGAGGCGACGGGTCAGTCAGGTTCGA
>Ga0181536_10005353_pt1 | contig 13198 bp, 9 predicted proteins | sample PEATcosm2014_Bin_41_FD_121105 | JGI IMG/M metagenome (GOLD analysis project Ga0181536, IMG submission 121105) | Peatland microbial communities from MTU Mesocosm Facility, Houghton, MI, USA - PEATcosm2014_Bin17_60_metaG | ecosystem: Environmental > Terrestrial > Soil > Wetlands > Peat | place...
AAGATGCGGGCTTTGGATTGGCGGTGGCTATCGCGAGAACACCGTTCGCGATTGTCGTCGCGGTCAATGATCGATGTCGGCCTTGCAAGATTGGTCGTCGCGGTGTCTGAATTGTTCGTTAGAATCGTCAAACGTCGTCTGGATGGTGCTATGTCACGAGGTTTCTCGTTGAAACGAAAAGAATGAATTTAAAGATTTGGAAATTCGTGTCGTATAGTCATCACTTCGTCTGTTCTTTGAAGATCGCCTGGTCGAGGGCGCCGTCTCCTTGTTCTTACGATACGAGCCTGAGGCGATAAACCTTCACTTGCGTGTCATCGGTGACATCAAGGCGACTGCCATCGGGCGCTGCCGCGATTGACATGAGATTTGGCGAGAATCTCGCGCTTGTCCCCGGCCCCCCCCGCTGCCGCGAGGGTCCCAGATCCGCACGGTGTTGTCGCTGCCGCCGAGGATATTGAACGTCGACCCCGCGCCGGCGACGACGGTGTCGCCGCCTATGCGTCCGCCTGAGCTTGCGACCAACCTGCTGGCATAATCAAGCAGTTATTACGGTTGGCCGTGGTCCCACTTATAGGGTTTTGTAATGAATTAGTCGGGTATATATCAGTTTGTCGTGATCCGCCGGCTATTGGATCAACGACAGGGGCCCCATCAATATACAAATAGGTCGTAGCCATCGTTGTCACTGGCGCGGCGGTACTGATCTTAGAGTTTGTTACCCCAACGTAGAAGATTGTATCAGACATGGTATTGCTCCCTGCTTCTTGTGTTCCGCAGATTTTCGTGTCACAGACATAAGTACCAACTAGCCCATATCGGCACACGTATAATTACCTAACTCAAATCTCCATCGTTAATATCAGTCCAAACATCATAGAAAGGGCCGTATAAATGTATGGTGAGGAATTTGTGTCTTGTGAACGTTTCAAATCCTGGGAGTCTGGGAAATGACCTCTTCCAGCCATCACTGCGAAGTTCCGCTGGCAAAGCGACTTGTCCAGATGTGTCAAGAAAAATGTCATGGTGGTTGCCAGCCCAATATGGTAACATAGATATCGTTTCACAATGCCCAATCTTTTCGACCTTATCATCTTCAAGATATTGCTGAACGTCGCACCTTTCGACATATGAAGCTGAGAGCGCGATTTTAGTGCGAAATCCCAAGTGCTGAATAAAACGGGACGCCTCGGAGTCTCGGCTCACCGACACGCCGAAAATCAGAGCCGCTATGGATAGGAAGACGACTATCCATTGCCCCCTGAACATCGAAACTATCAGGACAATAACTGATCCTGGAATCAATAGGCACCATTGTAAAATGCTAGTTTCATAATCGTGTATCCAAAAATAGAACATAAACGGCCTTAGGCCTATTATGGCAATAGATGCAGACAAAAAAATGTTTGGGTTAGAAATTTTCATTTCCCGAACCTCTTTAGATTGGATCTCATTCTCACCGCTCTCTTCCCCCTCATGCGCGTACCGCTGCAGCGGTGACAACAAATACGCAATCACCCGCCGGCTCCCCGTCTTGATCCCCGCCATCCCCGGCGCCAAGGTCTCCCCCCGCCCATCCACCAGCAACCGCATGCTGTCCAGCGCCACATGCGCGACGTACCCAGGCCCTTTCGCCGGCCCATCCGCCGCCGTCCGCTCCCCCACCTCCGACGGCGACGCCTGCCGCGACCCAGACGTCGAAGAATCCTCCACCCGATCCCGGCTCACATCCACCACATGCTCGCGCGGCAACCCGTAGCGCGTGAACGTCTCGACCTTCACCGCCGCATCCTGTCCGGCCCGCGCGAACCCCGACCGATCCGGCGCGCGTTCATCAAACCGTGATCTGGCAGCGAGCGTTTTTCCCATCGCAACCGGCCGGACCGGTTCTCCGGGGCGTGACCTTCCAGCATCACGCGTCCCCCCCATGGTTCAAATGCGTAATGAGTCGGCAGCCAAACCGGTCCCTTGCTGGTTGTCACGCCCACCCTCTCCCCGCGGCGTTCAAACCACCGGCCCGGTTCATCACCGCTTTCGCGGCGGTGCGACACAGGGTCGGAATGGCCGCGGCCATGAGCTCAGCCCAACCCGCTCACACCAGCAACTTCACCATATGCACTTCGTCCAGATACCGACCCTCGACCTTGAGCGCCCGTACCTCGATCCCATATGGCTCGAACCCGACGGACGCATACAGCCGGCGGGCGGCCGTATTGCCGGAGACCACACTCAACTGCACCAGTTCGACCCGCCCATGCGCATGCTCGAGCACCGCTTCCACCAGCCGCCGGGCGAGGCCGGACCCGCGCGCTTCCGCCCGCACATACATGCCCCACAGGTGGCCCTTGTGCGCCCGCTTCACCCCGGTCTCGGGCATGAAGCCGGCGGTGCCCAACAACGCCTGGCCGCGAAACCCGCCGAAGATCGTGTTGGCGGTCAGCCGCTGCTCGAAGAACGCCTGGGGTTGCGCGGCCTCCTGCTCGAATGACGCGCCGAAGGCCTCGGGGTGCAGGCGCAGCGCCTCCAGGCGGATGTCGCGATACAGCGCGGCCTCGCCGGCGCGGAAGGGGCGGATCACGAAGGACATGCCGGAACCCTCCCGCTTCTGGTGGCGCCGCGCAACATCTGCTTGAACCCGGCCCATGAGTCTCCGTTCCTCGCCGCGCCGCGCCTTGCCGCTCCTGCTGTTGCTCCGGCTGGTGGTCCCATTGATCGGGCCGCTGCTGCTGGCCGCCTGCGGTGACCTGCCCGAGCCGTTCCTCGGCAACCCCGGCGCCACCGCGCGGCGGCTGGCGGTGCCGATCACCCCGATGCTCGCCGTGCCGCGACCGTCGCATGCGCTGCTGCCGAAGCAGGCCGAGGATGACTTCGCCGATTTGCTGGCGCTCAGCCTGCAGAAGGAGGAGGTGCCGAGCCTAGCCCGCGAGCCGCACAAGACCGACTGGCGGCTGGCGGTGAGCGCGGGACGCAAGGGCGATCTGGTGGTGCCGCGCTATGCGATCCTCGACCCGGCTGGGCGTGAGACGGGGGCGATCGACGGGGCCGCGGTCCCGGCGGCCGGCTGGACGGCCGGCGCGCCCTGGACGCTGGGCGCGGCCGCGCGGGACGCGGTGCCGAAGATTTTGGCGCTGATGATGAGCGTCCGAGCGACCCGCGACCGCGCCAATCCCAACAGCCTGTTGAACCGCGCCGCCAAACTGTATGTCCCCCTGGTCACCGGCGCGCCCGGCGACGGCGACCCGGCCCTGACCCGGATGATCCGCGCCCGCCTGGCCGAGTTCGGGCCTCTGGTGCAGGTCACGCCCGAGGGCGCCGACTTCACGGTGACCGGCCACGTCACGGTCTCGCCGCTGCCCAAGGGCCAGCAGCAGGTGGAGATCGCCTGGACGGTGACGCGGCCCAGTGGGGCGGTGGTCGGCAAGGTCTCGCAGCTCAACAGCGTGGCGGCGGGATCGCTGGATCAGTTCTGGGGCGACGTGGCGGGTGTGGTGGCGCAGGAGGCGTCCGGCGGGATCAACACGGTGGTCGAGCGGTTCATCGGCCGCGAGGACGCGGAAGCGGGCACGGGCAGCGGGAGCACCGGCCCCGGCACGGGCGCCGGCCCGGCTCAGGGCGCCGTCGCCGGCAAAACGACCGTGCCGACCGGCGGCGCCGCCGCGAGCAATGCCAGCCCATCCGGCAGGGAAGCCGCTCCCGCCAAGGCGACCGCCTTGGGCCAGAACGGCAACTCCGGCAAGGCAACCGCGCCCGGCGGGGGAGCCGCCTCCGGCATGGACACCGTCGCCGGCAAGGGCACCTCCCAAGGCCGGGCAACCGTCTCGAAGGAAGCGATCCCCGGCAAGGGAACTGTCCTGGGCAAGGACGCCGCCGCCGGCAAGAGCACCTCGCAAAGCCAGACAACCGCCCCCAAGGGAGCCGTCCCCGGCAAAGGAATTGTTCCCGGCAAGGCCACCCCCCAAGGCCAGGCAACCGTCTCCGGGGCAGCCGTCCCCGGCAAGGGGACTGTTCCCGGCAAGGACACCGCCGCCGGCAAGAGCACCACCCAAGGCCAGGCAACCGTCTCCAGGACAGCCGTCCCCGGCAAGGGAACTGTCGCCGGCAAGGATGCCGTCCCCGGCAAGGACACCACCCCCGGTAAGGGAACCAACGCCAGGGGAACCGTCCCCGGCAAGGCAATCGCCCCAAGGGGCGGCACGGGTGCCGGCATGCCAGCCGACCCGGCGGCGAAATAACGGATGGCGGGATCATCCTCCCGGTCCGACCCGCTCAAAGCGGACGATCCCCTCGCCGCGGTGATCCTCCCCCCGCGCGAGGGCTTCGGACCTGGGCGGGCGGGAGCGCTGGGGCTGCTGGCGCGGCGTTACGCGACCGCGCCGGGGTTTCGCACCCTGGTGATCGGCGGGGAGCAGGACGGGCCGCCGTTTCCCGAGGTGCCGTTTCAGCCGATCCGGCCCGCCGCGTGGTGGCCGGGGAACGTCAATCTGCGGTTCGTCGCGGCGATGATCGGTCCCCTGCGCCGCGCGCGGCCGGCGTTGATCGAGGTGCATAACCGGCCGGAAATCGCCCTCGCGCTGGCCCGGATGTTCCCGCGGCTTCCGGTCGGACTGCTGTTGAACAACGATCCGACGGACATGCGCGCCGCCCGCTCCCCGGACGCACGGGCGCGGTTGCTGCGGCGGCTGCGGCCGGTGATGGCCTCGTCGGACTATCTGCGGCGGCGGTTCATGGAGGGGGTCGATCCGGCGGCCGGCGAGGTCGAGCTGCTGCACAACTGCATCGACCTCGCCGCTATGCCGCCGCCGGTGGAGCGGGACAACCTGATCCTGTTCGCCGGCCGGGTCGTGCGCGACAAGGCGCCGGACAGTTTCATCCAGGCCTGTGCCCTGGCCTTGCCGTCGCTGCCGGGCTGGCGGGCGGAGATCATCGGCGCCGACGGCATGAGCGCCACCAGCCGGGAGACCGAGTTCGTCCGCCAGATCCGCGTCCAGGCGGCGGCGGGCGGGGTGGCGATGACCGGCTACCGCGACCATCCGCTGGTGCTGGAGGCGATGACCCGCGCCGCCATCGTCATCGTGCCGAGCCGCTGGAACGAGCCGTTCGGCCTCACCGCGCTGGAGGCGATCGCCTGTGGCGCGCCGCTGATCGTCTCGCCGCGCGGCGGATTGCCGGAGGTCGCGGGCGACGCGGCGGTCTACGCCAACCCCGATGACCCGGCGGAGATCGCGGCGGCGATCCTGGCTCTGGCGGCGGATCCGGCGCGGCGGGCGGCGCTGTCGGCGGCGGGACGGGAGCGGGCGCGCCGGTTCGACACGCCGGTCGCGGCGGCCCGGCTGGCGGCGCTGCGGCGCGCGGCCCTGAACAGCCGTTAAGCGGAGGCGTTATAAAATGCTTGACGCGGGCGTTGGCTGGTGACATCGTTGTGAACGAACGGCCGTTCATCGGACAGGAAACAAATGCGCGATCCCGGCGGCAAACGCGAATTGATCAAGGCCCAGGCGATGCGGCTGTTCGTGGAGCGGGGGGTCGACGCGGTGTCGGTGCGCGACATCGCCGCCGCCTGTGCCATGAAGCCGTCCAACCTGTACGCGCATTTCGCCTCCCGCGAGGCGCTGGTGGCGGAGCTGTTTCATGACGGGTACACGGCGTACGGCGACCTCATGGCGGACATCGCGGCGGCGCCGGGTCCGTTCCGGGTCCGGCTCGAACGCCTGGTGCGGGAGATCTGCCGGCTGCACGATAAGGACACGATTCGCTTTCGCTTCCTGGTGATGACGCAGCACGGGTTCCCGCACCATGTGGAACGCACCGAACGCAACCCCGTCGAGGTCATCTGCCGCGCCGTCGAGGCGGCGATGGCGGCGGGCGAAATCCCGCCCCGCGAACCGCAACTGATGGCCATGGCCATCATCGGGCTTATCGTCCAGCCGGCCACCGGGTTGTTGTACGGGCGCCTCAGCGGCGGATTGCTGAAGCGGGCCGATACCATCGTCGCCATGTGCTGGCGCGCATTGTCGTGAACAGGAGGACAGGGATGTCTCCCATCGCTTTGTTGAAGACACGGCGCCTCGGGCCATTGGTGCTGGCGCAATCCTGCGGCGCGCTGAACGACAACCTGGTCAAGAACGCCATGGTCGTGCTGGCGATCTTCCAGTTGCACATCGGCGGGACCGGCCTGTCGGCGCTGGCCGGGGCACTGTTCATCGCGCCCTACGCGGCGCTGTCCGCGACGGCGGGAAAACTCGCCGACCGGTTCGAGAAGCCGTGGCTGATCCGGTTGTATAAGGTGATGGAAGTCGGGTTGATGGTCCTGGCCGCGCTGGCGTTTCTGTCCGGTAACGTTCCCGCGCTGCTGGCGGTGCTGGTGGGGCTTGGCGTGCAGGCGGCGTTGTTCGGGCCGGTGAAATACGGCGTGCTGCCGGAACTGCTGGCCGAGGACGAGTTGATCGCCGGTAACGGCATGATCGAGGCGACGACGTTCCTGTGCATCGTCGCCGGCACCGTCGCCGGCGGCGGGTTGATCCTGCTCGCCGGCGGCACCGCCATCGTCGGCGCGGTGGGCGTTGGGCTGTCATTACTTGGACTGTTCGGCGCCATGCGCATGCCGCGGGCCGCCCCGGCCGACCCGTCGTTACGGGTGCGGTGGAACCTGCTGGCGGAGACGCGCGATTTACTGCGGCTGGCCTATCCTCAGCACGGCATTTGGCTGTGCATCCTCGGCCTGTCCTGGTTCTGGACCGTCGGCGCGATCGTGATGACCGAGTTCCCGGTGATCGCGCGCGACACGCTGCGCGGCGACGGCTCGGTCATGACGCTGCTGCTGTCGGTGTTCGCGATCGGCGTGGGCGTGGGCTCGATCGGCTGTGCGAAACTGTTGCATGGTGAGGTCTCGCCGCGGCTGGTTCCGTTCGCCGCGTTGGGGATCTCGCTGTTTTGCTGGGATTTCGCCTGGGCCACTGAGGCGGCGGGCGGACTGGCGAACGCCGTCGCGGTGGTTGAGTCGTTGCACGGCTGGCGCATCGGCGTCGACCTGTTCCTGCTGGCGGCGTGCGGCGGGGTGTTCTCGGTGCCGCTCTACGCGATCATTCAGGACGTGGCGAAGCCGGCCGAGCGGTCGCGCATGGTGGCGGCGAACAACGTGATGAACGCGCTGTTCATGGTGTTGGGCGCCGCCGCCGCCGCCGCGCTGGCCGGCCTGGGGTTCAGTGCGCCGGCGGTGTTGGTGGTCACGGCGGCGGCCAACCTGCTGGTCGCCATCTGGATCGTGCGTATCCTGCCGCAAGAGGTGTTTCGTGCGCTGTTCCGTTGGTACTTCCGCACGTTCCACGGCGTCACCGTGCGCGGCCTGGACAATTACCGCGCCGCCGGCCCGCGCGTGGTTATCGTTTCGAACCACCAATCTTACTTCGACGCCTGCCTGATCGCGGCGTTCCTGCCGGACTATCCCACCTTCGCCATCAATACGGCACAGGCGCGGACCTGGTGGGTGAAACCGTTCCTCATGGCGGTCGATACGTTCCCGGTCGACGTACAATCGCCCTACGCGCTGAAACGCATGGTGGAGGCAGTGCGCGACCATGGCCGTAAGCTGATGATCTTTCCGGAAGGCCGCCTGACCCGAACCGGCGCGCTGATGAAGGTTTACGAGGGCGCCGGCCTCGTCGCCGACAAGGCGCACGCGCGCATCCTGCCGATCTCGATCGACGGGCCGCGGTTTTCCCACCTCGGCAAGATGGCGGGCCGGATTCGCCGCCGCTGGTTCCCGCCGCTGACGGTGCATATCTGGCCGTCGGTCGATCTGACACCCGCGCACGCGGAGACCATGACGCCGCGCGAACGGCGGATGGCGATCGGCCGCGGCCTGCAGGACGTCATGGTCGACGCGGTGTTTCGATCCCAGAACATCGACCGAACGCTGTTCGGCGCGATCCTCGACGCGGCACACACCCATGGCGGCGCGACGGTGATCGCCGAGGACATCGCCCGCGTGCCGCTCACCTATCGGCGGCTGCTGCTGGGTGCGGTGGCGCTGGGGCGGGCGCTGGCCCAGCAGGCGCCGGCGGGAGGCCGCGTTGGGTTGCTGCTGCCGAACGCGGTGGGCTCGGTCGTTACGTTCGCGGGGTTGCAGGCGTTCGGCCGGGTGCCGTGCCTGCTGAACCCCTCGGCGGGGGCCACGGGCGTGCTGGCCACCTGCCGGACGGCGACGATCGGCACCGTGGTGTCCAGCCGCGACTTCATCGAACGCGGGAAATTGTCTCGCCTTGTCGAACAGATGGCGACCGAGGTGCGGTTCGTCTGGCTGGAAGACCTTCGCGCGCGGATCGGTTTTCGCGAAAAGCTGCGGGCGAAGATCGATGCCTGGCTGCCCAGACGGCTGCCCGGCGCGCACGCGGATCCCGGCGCTCCGGCGGTCGTGCTGTTCACCAGCGGCTCCGAAGGCAACCCGAAAGGCGTGGTGCTGAGTCACCGCAACATTCTGGCCAATTGCGCGCAGTTGTCGTCGGTGATCGACTTTCATGGCGGCGACACGGTGTTCAACGCGATGCCGATGTTCCATTCGTTCGGTCTGACCGGCGGCACGATCCTGCCGTTGGTCTCGGGCGTGCGGACGTTCCATTATCCGAGCCCGCTGCATTACCGGATCATTCCGGGCCTGATCTACGATACCGATGCGACCATTTGCTTCGGTACCGATACGTTTCTCAACGGCTGGGCGCGTTATGCGCATCCATACGACTTCTATGCCATGCGCTACATCTTCGCCGGCGCGGAGAAAGTGCGCGAGGAGACCAAACGGCTGTTCGCCGAGCGGTTCGGCGTGCGCATCCTGGAAGGCTACGGCGCCACTGAAACCGCGCCGGTGATCGCTTTAAACACCGCGATGCACTGCCGCGCCAACACGGTCGGCCGCCTGCTGCCCGGCATCGCGTACCGGCTGGAACCGGTACCAGGCATCGCGGGCGGCGGCCGGCTGCATGTCCAGGGACCCAACGTCATGCTCGGCTATTTGTACGGCGACGAACCCGGAGTATTACAACCGCTGGCGGACGGCTGGTACGACACCGGCGATATCGTCTCGATCGACGACGCTGGATTCGTTGCCATCCTGGGACGGGCCAAACGCTTCGCCAAGATCGGCGGTGAGATGGTGTCGCTGGCCGCGGCCGAGGCGTTGGCCGCATCGCTCTGGCCGGAGGATCAGCACGCGGTCGTGCATGTCCCGGACCCACGCAAGGGCGAGCGGCTGATCCTGGCGACCACCCGTCCGGGCGCCGATATGAACGCGCTGCTGGCGTTTGCGCGCGAGCGCGGCGTGCCGGAGATCATGGTGCCGCGCGCGCTGTTGCTGGTAACGTCGATGCCGGTGCTGTCAACCGGAAAGCTGGATTATCCGGCGGTGGAACGCCTGGCGCGGGAGGCGGAACAACCGGTCGCCGCGTGATGCGCATTGGCCGGGCCGCGCCCATCGCGCCGTCCCCCTGTCATCGCGCGCGAAGCCCGCTGTCATCGCGGGCGGAGCCCCCTGTCATTGCGAGCGCGGCGAAGCAATCTCCATCCGCGGGGATATGGAGATCGCGTCGCCGCTACGCTCCTGGCAGCGGCGCCGGCGCGAAACCGAGCAGCTTGTTGAACCGTTCGGAGTACAACGGCCAGGCATCGGGATTCACCAGCCGCGGCGGCACCTTGCCGTGGAACACGTCGATCCATTGATGCGCCGTGGCGGTGACCATTTCCAGCATCGATTCCGTGGTCATGCCGGCGTTGTGCGGCGTCACGATCACGTTGTCGATATGCAACAGAGGATGGTCGAGCTGCGGCGGCTCTTTCAGGAACACGTCCAGGCCGGCACCGGCGATCCGGCCGGATGTCAGCGCGTCCGCCAGAGCCGGTTCGTCATGGATGCCGCCGCGCGCGGTATTGATGAAATACGCGGTCGGCTTCATCAGGGCGAATTGTTCGGCACCGAACATGCCGAAGCTTTCCTTGGTGCGCGGGCAATGAACCGTGACGTAGTCGGCCTGGCGCAGCAGGTCGGGCAGCTCGACCTTGGTGGCGCCGCGGGCGCTGATTTGTTCCGCGGTCAGATAGGGATCGTACGCCAGGATCGTCATCTGAAACAAGCCGCGGCACAACTCGGCGACCCTGGTGCCGATATTGCCGATGCCGATGATGCCGAGGGTTTTGCCGCGGATGTCGTTGCCTTCGTAAAGCCGGCGATCGAGGCTCCGCACGGTCCGCATCGCCCGCTCCGACACCGCGATCTTCTTCGACAGCGACAGGATCAAACCGAGCGCGTGCTCGGCGACGCCTTCCTTGTTGGTGCCGGACTGGTTCAGCACGATCACGCCCGCTTTGGTGCAATCGTCGACGTCGATCATGTCGTAGCCGGCACCGGTGGAGCTGATCGCCAGCATGTTCGGACAATCCGCCAGCAAGGCGGCGTCGGCGAACCACGGCTCCCGCAATTCGGTGCGCGGTTGGATTTGGTAGCCATGGGCGCGGCGCATCTCGGTGAGGTTTTCATCGACCGGGGCGGCATATTCCAGGCGGACGAGTTCGAGGTCGTCGCGGCCGCTGAGCATGGTGACCGCGATCGGGTTCATGAAGTGTTCAAAATAAATCAGTCGCGGAATGTTTACCGGCATGCTGTCGTCTCCTGATATCGATGTCCGCGCTGACACGACCCGCGCCCAATGTCACCGCGAGGAACGAAGCGACACGGCAATCCCGATGAACGTGCGTGACTGGCGGGAGATTGCCTCGCTCGCGATGACGGCGTTGGACGGCGGCGGCCCACTGTTTAGTTCGGCCGGTGAAACGGCTTGTCGCCCTTCACCGTCACGCGGAACCCGGAACGAACCTGTGGGAAGTAGTCCCACATGGCGATGTGCTGCACGCACCGATTGTCCCAGAACGCGACACTATCGGGCTGCCAGCGGAAGCGGACCTGCCAGTGCGGGCGAGCGCAATGTTCATACAGGAACTCCAGGATCGCCTTGCTCTCGGCTGCGGGAACGTCCTTTATGGCGACGGTGAACACCGGATTGACGAACACCGCCTGCCGGCCGGTGACCGGATGGGTGCGGATCACCGGATGTTCCGCGCGCGGAAAGGTCTTCTCCGCCGCGTCGCCGATCAGCTTGTTGGTGCGCGAGTAATTCGGCGCGCCGTCATGGATCGCGGTCAGGCCGGACAGAAACTTCTTCATCGGCGCCGACAACGCGTCATAAGCGGCGTACATGCTGCAAAACAGCGTATCGCCGCCGGTGGGCGGGATGGTTTTCAGATTCAGGATCGAGCCCATCGGCGGCTCGGGGTCGCAGGAGACGTCGGAATGCCAACGCTCCCCGGCGATTCGTTTCGAGTTCGCGTCGGCGTACACCGGCAGGATTTCCGGATGTCCCTCCGGCCCTTTGGTATTGGGGTGGATCGCCAGTTCACCGAACAGGCGGCCGAACGCCTTGTGTTGATCCAGCGTCAGTTTCTGGTCGCGGAAGAACAACACCTGATGCGCCATCAGCGCGTCATGCACCTCCTGGAACTGCTGATTGCCCAGTGGACGGGAGAGATCGATGCCGGAGACTTCGGCGCCGATGGTGGGGGTCACGGGACTGACCGAGATCGTCTCATAGGTCATGGCACGCCTCCTCTGTTCTGGCGGCAGCATGCCCGTTCCGGCGCGCTTCGGCAAATCTCAGACGTTGAAGCGAAACAGCAGAACGTCGCCGTCCTTGACGACGTAGTCCTTGCCTTCGATGCGCAGTTTGCCGGATTCGCGCGCGCCGGCCTCACCGTCGCCTTTGACATAGTCGTCGTAGGCGATCGTTTCGCAGGCGATGAAGCCGCGTTCGAAATCCTTGTGGATGACGGCGGCGGCCTGGGGCGCTTTGGTGCCCTTGGTGATGGTCCAGGCCCGGGTTTCCTTCGGACCGCAGGTGAAATAGGTGATCAACCCCAACAAATCGTAGCCCGCGCGGATCACGCGATCGAGTCCGGAATCGTGCAAGCCAAGTCCTTCGAGGAACTCCGCCTGTTCCGCGATTGGCAGTTGGGCGACCTCGGCCTCGATCGCGGCGGAGACGATCACGCAACGGGCGCCTTCCTGTCGCGCGCGCGTTTCGACCGCGGCGGAGAACGCGTTGCCGGACGCGGCGGCGGCTTCCTCGACATTGCAGACGTACAGCACGGGTTTCGACGTCAGCAATTGCAGGCGGCGCACCGCCTCCTCCTGGCCCGGCGGAATCGCGGTGCGGGCCGGCCTGCCTTCCCGCAATGCCGCGACCAACGGTTCCATCAGCGCGACGGCGGCGACGCTCTCCTTATCCGCGCCGCGGGCCTTCTTCTGCGCCGCCAACAGGCGCTTTTCCAGACTGTCCAGATCGGCCAGCATCAGTTCCGTTTCCACCACCTCGGCGTCGCGCGCCGGATCGATCGAGCCCTCGACATGGGTAATGTCACTGTCCTCGAAGCAGCGCAGCACGTGGATGATGGCGTCAACCTCGCGGATGTTGGCGAGGAACTGATTGCCGAGCCCCTCGCCCTTCGAGGCGCCGCGGACGAGGCCGGCGATATCGACGAACTCCAGCGAGGTCGGCACGATTTTGGCGGACTTGCCAATCTCGGCGAGCACGTCGAGCCGCTTGTCGGGGACCGCGACGCGGCCGACATTCGGTTCAATGGTGCAAAAAGGATAGTTCGCCGCCTGCGCGGCGGCGGTGGCGGTCAGCGCATTGAACAACGTGGACTTGCCGACGTTCGGCAGCCCGACAATCCCGCAGTTGAAACCCATTCTCGCATTCCTGGTGGCGTGGTCGGCGCGGTCATACGCGGACCGATCCTCAGGGGCAATCGCCCGCGGGCGGAGCGTCAGGGCTTCGCCCTGAAACCCACCAGGGGCTTTGCCCCTGGACCCCAGCAAAGGGCGAGGCCCTTTGCGATCTGTCCATTGGGTTCGTGTTTGAGGAGGGCCGACCGAGACCTCGCGAGGTCCGGGTCGGCCCTCCTCAAACACGAACCCAAAATGAATGGTTCCAAGGGCCACTGCCCTTGGCGGAGGTCCAGGAGGCAGAGCCTCCCGGTGGGGTCCGGGGTGAAACCCCGGCGCTTCCCTCCCGCCCGAGCAATTGCCCCCGGATCAGACCACCTTACCGGTATCGGCGTCCATCAGGTGCATGTTGTTCATGTCGGCCGTCAGCGCCAG
>Ga0181536_10005355_pt1 | contig 13195 bp, 11 predicted proteins | sample PEATcosm2014_Bin_41_FD_121105 | JGI IMG/M metagenome (GOLD analysis project Ga0181536, IMG submission 121105) | Peatland microbial communities from MTU Mesocosm Facility, Houghton, MI, USA - PEATcosm2014_Bin17_60_metaG | ecosystem: Environmental > Terrestrial > Soil > Wetlands > Peat | place...
AAGTTGCCTCCTTGGGGGAAAGAACATCGCGCTCAACGGAGTCTTTCCCTCAAGGTACAGTCTCATCCTTTACCTGATTTGCCCACCTTCAAGCAGGGCCGCTCTCTCATAATGCATTGACCCCGCCGACCGTCAATGCATTATGAGAGAGAGGCCTGTTCAGTTGATTGAGGGATGTGGAGCAAGAATTCAGAGGGGAAGATAGGCAAATCGGCTGAAGAATGGCACTTTACCTTGAGGAAAGACTCCGTTGAACGCGAATGATCTTTCCGTCAAGGAGGCAACTGCATGAGTCGCGACATCAAGTATACACACACGCTCAGGACCCAGCCAAGCGGGCGGCGCTGGAACGGTTCGAGGCGCGCTTGATGCAGTAAACACAGGTAAAAACAGGCAACACAGGTAAGAAATCACAGGTAAGGACCACGGGGATCAAAATGGCGATGGGAGCTAAACCGTTGAGAGAATTGGTGGACCTGGTCGGGATCGAACCGACGACCTCTTCCATGCCATGGAAGCGCGCTCCCAGCTGCGCCACAGGCCCACGATGGGGACACTACAGCCGTCCGGTGCAAACAACCTACAGTATTCTCGCTGACTGCGTGCGGATAGTCAACGCGCGAGGGTCGTCGCGGGGAAAATCACGGTTTGCGGTTGAGTTGGGCGCTGTCGAGCAGCGCTCGACCGGACAGCCGAGGCCACTGTCCCCACACGGATGTTGGCTGACGCCAGGGATTTCTTCCGTTTCTTTCACAGGGCATTTCTGGCATAATTAATCGTGCACGCCACCTGCACAAATTTCCAAAGACAATCTAAAGCGAGGAAGAGATGCCAGCGAAGTACATCTTTGTGACGGGCGGAGTTGTGTCTTCCCTAGGGAAGGGATTGGCCGCGGCCTCCATCGGCTGCCTGCTGGAGAGCCGCGGGATGAAAGTCAGTTTGACGAAGCTCGATCCCTACCTGAATGTGGACCCGGGGACGATGTCGCCGTTCCAGCATGGCGAGGTCTTCGTCACCGATGACGGCGCCGAGACCGATCTGGATCTGGGCCACTACGAGCGCTTCACGCACGCCAAACTTTCCCGCGACAACAATTGGACCACGGGGCGGATCTACGAGCAGATCATCGCCAAGGAACGGCGCGGCGATTATCTGGGAAAGACGGTGCAGGTGATTCCGCACGTCACCAACGAAATCAAAGCAGCCATGAAGAAAGTGGCGCAGGACGTGGACGTCGTGATTGTCGAGATCGGCGGCACGGTGGGCGACATCGAGTCGCTGCCATTCATGGAAGCGATCCGGCAAATGCGGCAGGAACTGGGCCGCGAGCATACGCTGTTTGTGCACGTCACGCTGGTTCCGTTCATCGCGGCAGCGCAGGAACTGAAGACCAAGCCGACACAGCACTCGGTGAAGGAACTGCTCAGTATCGGAATTCAGCCGGATATCCTGCTTTGCCGTACCGACCGCTTCCTGGCCAAGGAAATCAAGTCAAAGATTGCTTTGTTCTGCAACGTGGAGGAAGAGGCAGTCATCACCGCTAAGGACGTGGCTTCCATCTACGAAGTGCCGCTGGTGTTCGCCAATGAGGGAGTGGACGCGCTGGTGCTGAAGCGCCTGCACATGGAGGCGAGGGACCGCGATCTGTCGAAGTGGGAAGACATTGTCCACCGTGTTTACAACCCGAAAGACACGGTCACGATTGGCATTGTCGGCAAGTACGTGGAGTACGAAGACTCCTACAAATCGCTGAAGGAAGCGCTGGTGCACGGAGCGCTGGCGCATAACTTGAAGCTGCAGGTGAACTGGATCGAGGCCGAGGGACTGGAGACCGGCGACAAGAGCTATGAGGCGCAGCTCGAAGGTTACGATGGCCTTCTGGTGCCGGGAGGGTTTGGCAAGCGGGGCATCGAAGGAATGCTGATTGCAATTCGCTATGCGCGGGAGAAGAAAGTTCCGTACTTCGGCATTTGCCTGGGCATGCAGACGGCGTGCATTGAGTTTGCCCGCAACGTGGTCGGGCTGGCGGCAGCCAATTCGAGCGAGTTCGATCCGGCGACGCCGCATCGCGTGATTTACAAGCTGCGCGAATTGCGCGGGGTGGAAGAGTTGGGCGGCACGATGCGGCTGGGAGCGTGGACCTGCAAGATTGAGCCCAACACGCTGGCGCACAGGATTTATGGGACGCTGGAGATCAGCGAGCGGCACCGGCATCGTTACGAATTCAACCGCGAGTATGAAGAGCCGATGACGGCAGCGGGGCTGCGCATTTCCGGGTCAACGCCGGATGGGACGTATGTGGAAATGGTGGAATTGCCCGACCATCCGCATTTCATCGGATGCCAGTTTCATCCAGAATTCAAATCGAAGCCGCTGGAACCGCATCCGCTGTTCCGCACGTTCGTGGGCGCAGCGTATGAGTACGGTTTGAAGCGGCGCGCAGAGAAAGAGACGGCCGAAGTGGAAATGTTCCATCGGCCGGAGAAAGTGCGAATCTAAGGCCAGAGCGCCACGGATGTTCACGGATCGACACGGATTCTTTCTTAGGGTTTGTTTATCCGTGCAGATCCGTGGCAATATTTTTTCTTGATGACCCCTGCATTCCAAGTCGCGGATGTCCACATCGGTTCGGGGGATCTGTTTCTCATCGCCGGGCCGTGCGTGATCGAGAGCGAAGAGCACGCCATGCGCATGGCGGAGATCATCAAGGGCGTGGCGCGGTCGCTCAATTTCCCGTTCATCTTCAAGGCAAGCTACGACAAGGCGAACCGCACGTCCATCCGCAGCTTTCGCGGACCAGGGCTGAAGGAAGGACTGCGCATCCTGAAAAAGATCAAGGATGAAATCCACATTCCGGTGCTCACCGACGTGCATGAGACGGCGGACGTGGGAAAAGTTGCCGAAGTGGTGGACGTGCTGCAGATTCCCGCGTTCTTGAGCCGGCAGACGGACCTGGTGGTGGCCGCGGCATTGAGCGGACGGGCGGTCAACATTAAGAAGGGCCAGTTCGTGGCGCCATGGGATATGCGCCACGCCGTCGAGAAGTGCCGCCAGGCAGGCAATTCGCAGGTTTTCGTCACGGAACGCGGAGCCAGCTTCGGCTACAACAATCTGGTGGTGGATATGCGGTCACTCGCCATCATGCGCAAGTTCGTGCCGGTCGTGTTCGACGCGACGCACTCGGTGCAGTTGCCGTCGTCGCAGGCGGACGACCAGGGACCGGCAGTAAGCGGCGGACAACCGGAGTTTATTCCGGTGCTGGCGCGGGCTGCGGTCGCGGCGGGCGTGGATGGAGTGTTCATGGAAGTGCATGACAATCCAAAGGAAGCGAAATCAGACGGACCTAACGCGCTGGAATCCACTAAGCTGCGTGGGGTGCTGAAAGAGTTGCTGGCAGTACAGAAGGCGTTGGCGGAAGCGCACGCGACGCCGTAAGGAAAATCAGTTGTGGCAGGTTGTCGCGCGCTGAAGTCCCGCAAGGGACGAGACAACTTAGCCCAGCGCTTCAGCTGGGTTGGCTAGCGGAAAAGAGCACAAGTCCCGGAGGGACGGCATAGCTAACCTAAGACGTATGCCGGGTCGTAAGACACTCCGTATTTCTTCAGAAACTCCAAGAACTCTTCTTCAAAGGTCTTTTTTTGTGGTGTGCGCGCTGGTTCTGTATGTAGCGCAAAACGTCGGGAGTCTGCGAAGCGCTCACGCTGAAGGCGCCGTAACCTTCCTGCCAGGAAAAGTGATCGTCCGAGGTTTGGCTTTCGTTGATCCATTTTGACGAGCTACCTTTGAGGTGCTGGACCGCCTTCGCTAATGGCACGGTCGGAGGCAGCACCAGTAGCGCGTGCACATGGTCACGGACGCCGCCGACGATCATGGCTTCGAAACCCTGATTTCGGGCAATCCCTGCCATGTAGGCCCAGAGTTTGGGCTGGAAGTCGTCGTGCAGGTTTTGCTTGCGCTCCTTGGTGGAGAAGATCACGTGGATGCGGTTGCTGGAGTAAGAGTGTGACATGTGTCGTCCCTCCGGGACTCTGCTCAAGTCTCACGGCTTGTACCCAGCGCTGAAGCGCTGGGCTAAATTGTTTGGCCCTGCGGGCCGCAGGGCAGGAGTAAACCGGCAATCTCATCCACCGCCTGGGGGTACCGTGTCTGAAAACGCAGGGGCCAGAGAAAACCGAGCCTAGGAACACAGAGTAGAGGAAGACCTGGTTGGCTGCCTGTGACGGTTGTCACCAGGGCCTGTGGAAATTCAGACGAGTACCCGCCGTGGTGGGACCACGAGACTACTCTTAAGCTGGCGGACGCTGGTCTCTACTATGCGATGAAGTGATTCGATGAAAAGGGGCGGCAGGCGCCGCCCCTTCCAATTCTGGCCAAAAAAAACTGACTATTCCAGCACGACAATATTCTTCTTCGCGCACATTTCCTTCAACACCTTCGGCCAGACGGTGACGCTGACTTCGCCGAGGTGTGCTTTGCGCAGCAGGAGCATCATGGTGCGGGACTGGCCGATGCCGCCGCCGATGGAAAGCGGAATCTCGTTCTTAACGATGGCTTGATGATAGGGAAACTTAAGGTTGTCGAGCAGATTCGACATCTCAAGCTGGCGGCGGAGAGTTTCTGCGTTGACGCGGATGCCCATGGAGCTGAGTTCGTGGCGGCGCTGGGTGACTGAGTTCCAGACCAGGATGTCGCCGTTCAATCCGTGGGTATCGCGCGAGGTTTCTTTGCTGGTGTCAGTGATCCAGTCATCGTAGTCGGCGGCGCGCATCTCGTGCGGATAGCCGTCCTTAAGAGGCCAGCCGATGCCGATGATAAAGATGGCGGGATGCTTCTGAAGAATGATGGTCTCGCGCCGTTTGCGGGGCAGATCGGGATACATCGCCAGGAGTTCTTCGGCATGAATGAAAGTGAGCTCCTCGGGCAAGTTGGGATGGCGTGACTGGCGCAGTTCGGGAAACTTTTCCTGGGCATACTTCTCGGCGCCAACCAGGACCTTCCAAATCTTGCGCACGATGGATTTGAGGAAATCCAGATTCCGTTGCTCGGGAGTCATCACGCGTTCCCAGTCCCACTGATCCACGTAGGCGGAGTGATCGTGATCGAGGAAATAGTCCTTGCGCACGGCGCGCATGTCGGTGCAGATGCCTTCGCCGGGGTGGCAGTCGAACTGCTTGAGGGCCATCCTCTTCCATTTGGTCGCAGCCTGCACGACTTGGGCGTCAATGGGGTGCTTGCCGCGGTCGTTGGAAATATGGAACTGGATGGGAGTGCGGGAACCGTCGCGGTCAAGCATGTCGTTGACGCCGCTTTCCACGTCCACGATCAAGGGCACCTCGACCATGATCAGTCCGAGTTCTTTGCATAGATTGTCTTCGATATAACGCTTCAGGTGAAAGAGTGCTTTCTGGGTTTCTTTGGCAGTCAACAAGGGGCGGTAATCACGAGGCAGGATCTTCTCCAGTTCCTCGTAGTCACCGATGCCGGGGCCGGCGAGATCGGCCTTCTTGCTGGCTTGAGCGTCGCTCAGAGCGGCGCTGGGGTGTTCCGTATCGATAAGCGAAGTAGTTCTATCATCTGAGTTGCGAATACTCATTATTAGGCTCCTTCGGCAGCGGAGCGAGCCGGTGCCGTAGTGGCTGAATCCTCATGAGTATTGGAGTGCCTGGGTGAGCGATGGGCAGTGACGGCGGTCACAGTGGAGCGTGCGTATGAATAACCGGTTTTCGAAAGCCAGCGCCGCTACGGGAGTGGGAGCGGGGCAGCCGGGAGCCGGTGTGTTAGATTGAGACTCTTCCATGCGGCAGATTGCACACTGGGCTTTGGACATGGCCGGGCGGTGCGGGGCTAGCTATGCGGACGCACGAATCGTCGCGCAGCGAAGCCGGGCGCTGGCCACAAAGAACGGAAAGGTCGGCAGTGCATCCGACGCAGAATCCGTGGGGATGAGCGTGCGCGTGATAGCCGATGGAGCCTGGGGATTCGCCGCGTCCACAGAGTTGGAGCGCGGTGCAGTCGAGGCGACTGCCGCGCGGGCGGTGGAGATCGCGCGGGCCTCGGCTCGCGTCAAACAGCACGATATAAGGCTTGCCCCGGAAAAACCCGTGGTCGCGGAATGGACCACGCCATTCAGGATTGATCCTTTCAGCGTTTCCGTGGAGCAAAACATCGAACTGCTGTTGAAGATTGATGCGGAGTTGCGCGCGGTCGCGGGGATCACGCTGGCGGAAACAAGTCTGAATTTCAATCGCGAAGAGCAATGGTTCCTGTCGTCGGAAGGGAGCGACATTCATCAGACCAAGCTCTCGACGGGCGCAGGATATGCGGCGTATGCCTTTGCCGGAAATGAGATTCAAAAGCGGTCGTATCCGAATTCCTACGGCGGGCAGTGGCAGAACAAGGGATATGAACTGATCGAAGAATTGAAGCTGGTAGAAAACGCCCGGCGGATTGCGGAGGAAGCGGTTGCGCTGCATGCGGCCGATCAATGTCCGGAAGGGAAGTTTGACCTGATTCTGGACAGTTCGCAGCTGGGCCTGCAGATTCACGAATCGATCGGGCATCCGATTGAACTGGATCGCGTGCTGGGGATGGAGGCGAATTTTGCGGGAACATCGTTCCTCACGCTCGACAAGCTGCGCACTTTGCGCTACGGCAGCGACCTGGTGAATGTGGTGGCCGATGCCCGGCAGGAGCATGGTCCGGGGCTTGGGACGTTCGGTTTTGACGATGAGGGCGTGCCGGCGCAGTGCACGCCGATTATTACCAATGGCTTGTTCACCGGGTATCTCAGCTCGCGGGAGACCGCGCACACGATCGGCGAGAACCGGTCGGGTGGAACGTTGCGCGCGGAGGGATGGAACCGGCTGCCGATGATCCGCATGACAAACATCAGCCTGCTGCCGGGAAAGCAACCGCTCTCGCTGGAGCAATTGATCGCCTCAACCGATCACGGAATTCTCATGCAGACCAACCGTTCGTGGTCGATTGACGACAAGCGCTACAACTTTCAGTTCGGATGCGAGATTGGATGGGAAATCAAGAACGGCAAGCGCCTGCGCATGGTCAAGAACCCTTCGTACTCGGGGATCACGGCCGAGTTCTGGAATTCGCTGGATGCGATCTGCTCGCGCGACGAATGGACGTTATGGGGCACGCCGAATTGCGGCAAAGGCCAGCCCCAGCAGGTGATGGGGACGGGACACGGCGCGGCGCCGTCGCGCTTTCGGGGAATTAAGGTGGGGAGCGCGTATAAGAGCGGGTGATATCTGCTGAGTGCTGAATGCTGACGAGAGACCAAGCCGTCGAGATTTTTGACCGCATCAAGAAGCGCTCGACCGCGGATGAGGTCGAGGTGCTGTTCTCCGGGGGGCGGTTTGCGCTGACTCGCTTCGCTAACAACACCATCCATCAGAACGTAGCGGAAGAGAACTCGGTTGTGTCGATGCGCGCGGCTTTTGGCGGGCGTACGGCGCGGGCTTCGACCAACAAGTTCGACGATGACAGCCTGCAGCGCGTGGTAGAAGCAGCGGAGAATCTGGCCAAAGTGCAGCATCCTGATCCGGACCTGTTGCCGATGCCGGATGCGCAGGAGGCTGCGGGCTGCGCGGGCGGGAGCGCCCGCGCCACACCAGCAATTCCTTCGCGTTATTTTGAAATGACCGCCAGCATTACACCGGAGCAGCGGGCGGAGGGCGTCAAGAAGATCGTGGGCGTGGCGCAACGGCACAACCTCACCACGGCGGGAGTTTTCTCCAGGGCGGAATCTTGCGAGGGCATCTTCAACTCGCGCGGGTTGAGCGACTGGCACACGCAGACTCTGGCTGAGATTTCCATCACCATGCTGGCGGAGGATTCTTCCGGTTGGCAGAAGGCGAATTCGCCGGATGTGGCCAATCTCGATCCCCTGGCGCTGGCCGAAACCGCGGCGAAGAAAGCCGCGGACTCGGCGCGCCCGCGGGAGATTCCGGCGGGGAAGTACACGGTGATTCTGGAACCAGCCGCCGTGCTCGACATTGTGGGATTCATGTTCTGGGATTATTCCGGCGTCGCCATTCTGGACCAGCGCTCGTTTCTCACGGGACGGATGGGCACGAAGCTTTTCGGGGACAACATCACCATTTCGGATGATGTGGGGCATCCGCTGCAGACCGGGTCTCCGTTTGATGGAGAAGGCGTGCGGCGACAACGGGTCGGCCTGATTGAAAACGGAGTGGTGAAGCGCGTGGTCTTTGCGCGGGCGACCGCCGAGCGGACGAAGCGCTCGGAATACCGGAACAAGGCGGGGCCGATCGAGGCCACGGGGCACGGGTTTCCGCTGCCCAACGAAATGGGAGAGATGCCCCTGAATATCGTGTTTGCCGGGCCGAGCGATCCCCAGAGCGTGGAGCAGATGATCGCCTCGACCGAACGCGGCGTGCTGGTGACGCGGCTGTGGTACATCCGCGAAGTGGATCCCTACGAAAAAATGCTGACGGGAATGACGCGGGACGGCACGTTTCTGGTGGAAGACGGGCGAGTACGGGGTGGGGTGCGGAATTTCCGCTTCAATGAGAGCTTGATCCACATGCTGTCGAATGTGGAAGCGATGAGCGAGCCAGTCCGCTCTTGCGGCGAAGAATCGTTCGACATGGTGGTGCCGGCCATGAAGGTCAGGGAGTTTAACTTCACGGAAGTTACAAAGTTCTAAGCAGTCAGCGTTCAGCACTCAGCATTCAGCCACGTTATCTCCCGCCAACCAGTCCAAGTCCGCCAATCAGACGAATTCGCCCTGTTTTAACCGGGAATTTGCGGTTCCTGGGGCACAATTTCAGGCCCAATTCTGCCTTCGCAAATCCTCCCTAATCCATTCAAAGAAAAGAAGTTACCCCCTTTTGTTCAATGACTTCGGTAACTTTGCAAGGCAGATTCGGGGGTGTAGCCTGCCCTTAAGTTCGGTGAGTGTCAGAGAGTTTTGGTGAGAGTGGAAAGGCCAGGCGTGGCAGGGGAAGCAGGCGGGAATCCGATGACGGAGGAAGCGGTGAACGCGAGGCAGTTCGAAGAAATGCAGAGTGCGCCGCGGTTTCCGCTGCATTTGTCGGCATCGGTCAAGGCGCCGGGCGGGGCGTACGCGGCAGAGACAGAAAACATCTCGGCCAACGGCGTGCTGCTGGCGATGGACAATGACGTGCCCGTGGGCTCGATGGTGGATTTCACCATCGTGTTGCCGGCCGAAGTAGTGGGCGCGCGGCGCGACGTGCAAATTGACTGCCGCGGCCGTGTGGTGCGCAGCTTCGAGGATCGAGGCCGGCGCGGTGTGGGTGTGGTCATTGACGAATACCGCTTCGAGCGGGCATAGGCGCAAGGGATTTCGATGGCGAGCACTCCAGTTAGCGTAGAAGAAAATCTCGGGGCAGGCGAAGATAGCGCGAAAGGCCACTTTGTCCGGGTAATCGTGGCCGATACGCAGGCGATCTTCCGCGCCGGCCTGCGCAAGGTTTTCGCGTTGGAAGATGACATTCGCGTGGTCGGGCAGGCGGAGACGCTGGCGCAAGCGCAATCGGCGGTGAAGAAATTCTCCTCGGACGTCGTGATTTTTGAAGGGGCGCTGGCGCCGAATCCGGTCGAAGCGGTGGCCGATCTCATCCGCCAGAACCCGCAGATGCGGATCGTGGTGGTGACGCCGAACTCTGATGAAGAGTTGACTCTGGAATTGTTCCGCCGGGGCGCGCACGGGATCGTGTCGCGGGAAGTGGAGCCGGAGTTGCTGGTTGACTGCCTGCGCAAGGTGGCGGCGGGAGAAACCTGGCTCGAAAATCAAGCGGTGCATTGGGTTATGGAAGCCTACCGCAACCAGAACAACCGCCCGACTGGAGCGCGTCCGAAGGTGCAACTCACGCCCAAGGAAACGCTGATTGTTTCCTGCGTGACCCAGGGCATGAAGAACAAAGAGATTGCGCTGCGCGTGGGCACGACCGAGCAGGTGGTCAAGAACTATCTGCGCAAGGTGTACGACAAGCTGGGCGTTGCCGACCGTCTGGAACTGGCGCTCTATTGTCTGAACCATCATGTGGTGGACCACACGAAGGTCCCGCCCTTGCCGGTCTCTCCTGCGAACGGCAATGCCGCGAAGGCGGCAGCGGCGGCTGCAGGAGCTTCAGGCGCAGCTTCTGCTTCGGTTTCAACGTCGGACCCGGCAGGTTCTCCTGAGAAACTCTCCTAAGTGTGACCATCCAGGTCTGGCCGTCCCGTTGACTCTTTCCCTGCAAGTTGCAGATTGCGCGCCTTCACCCATAGAATCAATAAGAAGCGAAAAACCGCGTCCCCGACCCGTTGCGGATGAACAGGAAGCTTCGTAAGGAAACTCCGATTCAGTATCCGAGGCAAAGCTAAGCCACAAGGCAGAGGGGTCTCGTGGTCATTGTGCGCTGAGTCAGAGTTTCCCTGGAAGTTGTTCCTTCCCGAGTGTCTTGCCGGAGAGATGGCCGAGTGGCTGAAGGCGCACGCTTGGAAAGCGTGTTTACTCGAAAGGGTAACGTGGGTTCGAATCCCACTGAAATCTCTACGCTTAGCACCTGCTACATCCAGGTAGAAAGATGCTAAGCGTGTATACCCCAAAACGCAAAGGGCCTACCTGATAAAAAATGGCCTCCATCCACAGGGCCTCCCGACACCGTGGAAATCCCGATTCAGGTGATTTCCATGGAACTACTGGCAGCACCGCCGACTCAGCGACAACGCACTTTCAGGCCTCGCGCCTCTCCAAGAGGTTCTCGATTTTCAATTCCCAGGCCACGGGTTTGTCGTCAGCGAGAAATGCATCAAGCCCCTGGATGCGGACCCTCCGGCTCTGGAAATGGAGGTGGCGTGATGAAGGACTCCAATATCAGTTGGACGCATGACACACAAAACATCTTGGAGAAGCGACAAAGACAGTCAATGGCTTGACCTCAGAGTTGGTAGGTGTTCCATTGTACAAGCACGAGATAGAACAAACGCTAGGCTTTCCGTCCGCCGAAAATACGCATCGGTATCAAGACGCACATAAGGCGCTGTATGGATATTTGATAGACGGCCTTGATAAACGGTGCATTGTGGCACTCGGCTCCAAACTCGGGAGAACACTCCAAGTCAACAGTAAGAAAACAGTTGAAGCCATCACGGAGCTATTTCCCGGTCTACAAACCTCTCCGAGTTTCACGGTTGCCACAAAACTCGTCAGCGAGCAGCGCCGCCTCGCATCTCATGGAGTACGACCTAAGCCTGAGAGCTTCTCTGCATTTTCCAAGTTTACGGAGGACCTCCATCTTTGTTTGAAAGCCATCAAGGAGCTACTCACCATGATTGAAAACGAGTTCGGTGTGAACGGGGAAGAAGCACGCAAACGGCACGAAGCAAAAGAATGGCTCCCCAAAATCAATCACCTACGGACTCCACACTCCACGATTTTGGAAGCAAGACGCATGGAAGGCAAGACCGTTGAAAGAGTCGAAGTTGGATACCGTGAGGACAGAGAGGGTGTACACGGAAGCGAAGTCGTTATCATCCATTTCACGGACGGCTCAATAATGGGGCTTGAAACAGGTTCAAATGCCGGAAATGTCGCAAGCAACCATGATGGAGTACGCCCAGAGGATTTCCATGTTAACTTTCGGCCACAATGGGTCCCCGAGCTTCCAAAAGGGATGCAAAAGCACTCCTCCAAGAAAAGGACCGGCGGCTTAAAATGCAACCCATGAAGAGTGAGGTCTAGGATGGATTGGACGGTAGTACAAAACAATGGCAACAGTGCGGACTTGGAATCGGGGCCAATCGGCATAAATGGACGCAAGACGGTCAGACGCCCGAAAAAAATGAGCCGCAAAGAGTTCTTTGATTCGTTGCCGCCGGGTATGAATCTGAATGACGCTGCGCTGAGCGCCGTCCTTGAGGAGAAATGAGGAGATTCGCACGCGCAGCCGCCTAACGGATTTTGTGCCGTTTTTGTGCCATGATAACGGGGAACCGTGGTAGGCGCGGTGTCCGTGGGATTGTGAAATGATGCCCGGAAGTCCGTTTTCGATTTGTTACGGATGTCAAGGACGCTGTGGCAAAAGCTCGGAAGTTTATTGACCTCAACTCTTAGTGGAAAGGGCTGACCGAAGTCAGCCCTGTTCTACGCAGCAAGCAGTGAGCACTGCTGATGAACTTCCTGGAGGTCCTTGACGTTCAGTGCTGCATACCGCTTCGACATCTCCAGCGTTGAATGACCGAGCGCTTGTTGCAGGTTGGAGAATCGAACGAGTCTTCCTGATATAGTTGCCAGCGAATGTGTGACGGATAGCGTGGACTGTTCGGACTGGCGGCTCAAACCCAAGCTGTCGGCAGTGAACTTGTACCGCTCTTAGGGCACCGATTCTCTTCCAAAGTTTACCAGTCGAAGTGAGGAACAAAGGACCCTTCTTACCTTCGGCGTACCTGCAGAAAGCCTTCCGCAACTGAAAGCTGAATGGCACCTGACGGTCCCTATCGCCTTTGCAGTGGAGCAGCAGCAACATGTCATCCATGTTGATGTCCTCAGCCTTGAGACCAAGTGCCTCAGAAATTCGGCATCCAGTGTCCAGCAGAATCAGAATCAGCAAATGGAGCCGCTGCTTGAATGCTGACTTCGGCCGGAATCCAACAAGCAACTTCACCTGTTCTGCGGTGAACGTCGGCATGATTCTCTTCGGCTCTTTCAGCAGCTGAAGCTTGCACTTCGAACCGCTCCACTTCAGGTATGCGTTTATGGACCTGATGACGGCATTTACCCCAGTGGCCTTCAATCCATCTTCTCTCAGCTTCAACACCAGGTCGTTGAGCTGCTCCTGAGTTGGGTTCTCGCAGGGCAGCTTCTTCACGGCTGAAGTATGCCAACTGATTGTGGCAGGGGATACGTTCTTCAGGAACCGGCGCTCACGAATGAATCTGTCTACCTGCTGCATATTCGCAATTCCTCCAGGCGTGTGCATTCCTGGAACGCAGCAGGTGATAAACTACTGAAAAAGCGGAGAGATGGCCGAGTGGCTGAAGGCGCACGCTTGGAAAGCGTGTTTACTCGAAAGGGTAACGTGGGTTCGAATCCCACTCTCTCCGCCAGTTTCTTACCCGCATAAACACTGGATGATTACCAATGGCACCTTGAATATGTGTCAAATCATGTGTCACTGGCGTGATCCAAAGAAAAGCCGCCCCGATCGGG
>Ga0181536_10005356_pt1 | contig 13180 bp, 9 predicted proteins | sample PEATcosm2014_Bin_41_FD_121105 | JGI IMG/M metagenome (GOLD analysis project Ga0181536, IMG submission 121105) | Peatland microbial communities from MTU Mesocosm Facility, Houghton, MI, USA - PEATcosm2014_Bin17_60_metaG | ecosystem: Environmental > Terrestrial > Soil > Wetlands > Peat | place...
AATGCAGTGAATGAGTGAAGCAGTGAATGAGTGAAGCAGTGAATGAGTGAAAAAGTGAATGAGTGAAAAAGTGAATGAGTGAAGAAGTGATGAAATCATCTGATGAAGTGATTGTCGATAAGACCAGGACGAGACCGTCCATGCAATCGTTCCGTGACCTTCAGGTTTGGCAAAGGTCGATGGAATTGACTGTTGCTGTCTATAGGCTCACGCAACGCTTTCCTCGAGAAGAGGCATTCGGACTCACATCTCAATTGAGACGTTCCGCCGTTTCAATTCCAAGCAACATTGCAGAAGGCCACGGGCGTATGAACCCACGTGAGTTCAAACACTTCTTACTGATCGCGCGCGCCTCGAATTGCGAATTGCAAACGCAATTGGAACTCTCCGGCGTATTGGAGTTTGCAGATACTCAATTGCTCAACACAGCCCAAGGAATTTCACATGAAGTTGAGAAGATGCTTTTTTCATTCATAGGCAACCTGAAGGGGAATAGCAGTTAAAGCCGTCACTGTATATCAACTCATTCACTCATTCACTCATTCACGGGAGTCTTCAATGAACTATCCATTCTGGGACATTCCTTACCTAGGCTCGGGCTGGGTGATCGGCATCATCGCCATCTTCCATGTCATGATCTCGCAATTCGCCGTGGGCGGCGGCCTCTATCTGCCGATGGCCGAGCGCAAGGCCATGCGTATGCCTGAAGGCCAACTTCGCGCCGGCTGGCTTAAGCAACTGGCAAGCCACTCCAAGTTCTTTCTGGTGGTAACCGCCGTCTTCGGCACCGTCAGCGGCGTGGGCATCTGGTTCGCCATCGGACTTACCCATCCGGAAGCCACCAGTACGCTCATTCATAACTTCGTCTTCGGCTGGGCCATGGAGTGGGTCTTCTTTCTCGTCGAGTTGACCACCATCGTCGTCTACTACTCCACCTGGGACAGGATCGACCCCAAGCTGCATCTGGCTGTGGGCTGGGTCTATGCCGGGGCCTCGATCTTCACGCTCATCATCATCAACGGCATTCTCTCCTTCATGCTCACGCCGGGAGATGCGTGGCTCGCCGTCGCCGGAACCGGCCAGGAAGCCGGTAAGTTCTGGAATGCCTTCTTCAACCCCACTTACTGGCCCAGCTTGCTTCTGCGCTGCTGCGTCTGCGCCTCGCTGGCTGGGGTATGGGCGCTCATCACCTCCAGCCGCATCGACGGCGAACAACAGCCCGCTCTCAAGACCAGCATGGTCCAATGGAGCGTCAAATGGCTGGTGCCCTCCTTCGTGGCCATGCCTTTCCTGATGATCTGGTATTACAGGATGGTCCCCGCATCGCAGCAGGCTTTGCTTACCCTGGGCATCGATACCATCAACGCCGGGACTTTCTCCGCGGTAACTCGCATGGCATTGGTCATCATCGTTACTTCGGCCACTATTGTCGGCGTCGCCTACTTCCTGGCCTACCGCAATCCGGTGGACTTCAATCTCTCCCACGCCCTCAGCATTCTTTTGCTGGCGCTGATCGCCACCGGCGCAGGCGAATACTCGCGCGAGATGCTGCGCAAGCCCTACGTCATCGGCTGCTGGATGTACTCAAACGGCGTGCGCGTTCCTTATGTCAGCCGCATCAATCGGGAGGGTTATCTGGCGCATACGAATTGGGTCTGGCAAGGCCCGCCCATGGCGTGGGATCAGCTTGTGCCGCCAGGCTGGACTGTAGAGAACGATCCCGATCGCAGTTACTCGCGCGGCGAAGCCATCTTTCGCGGCGAGTGCGGCTCCTGCCACACGCTCAGCGGCTACCGCCCGCTGAAGGAGTTACTGGCCGGCCGTGACCGCAACAACATCGCCGGCTTCATCGCAATGCTCCACGATTACAAGCCCGACTCGCCCTATCGCCGCTTCATGCCGCCCATGGTCGGGACCAAGCAGGATGTAGACGACCTCGCCGACTATCTGAACGCCCAGGTCAATCCACCGGATGCAAAGCCCCTCGTCTCCGCGCAGTGATAACCTCTTCGATTTGCACGGCATCAACGGCAACGGCACGCGCATTACGCGCTCCGGAAAAGCTCATTCGCGCGGTAGACCAGGACTGGTAGGTCAGGGCTTTTGCCCTGACTACAAAGCCAATTGAATCAGCGGGACTTCGCGGGCTGCGAAAAAAGGATACAGAACGAAAAGTACGAAAAACATCCCTCAGGGGCTAAACAGGCTGCGGAAAAACTCAATTTCACAGAAAGTGTGAAAAATTGATCGCGTCAGAATGCCCCAGGAACGATCCGTGGGCCTTCGTTGATGATTTTCTATCCCCCAAATTTCGCCCTTTTGCCCTTCATTCGGAGTTTTTCCGCAGCCTGTTTAGTCGTGCCGTAAGTGTTGCAAAATCAACGCGGGCTTTAGCCCCTGCGGGAAGGTTTGCTTTACAACAGGACTTATTCAGAGGTTCCCTAAGGCGCCCCTTCCAGCGTCTGCGCCGCTCGGGTGAGCGCTTCAGTCAGCACCGTCAATTGCTGCGTGGCGCGGGGCTGGTCTTTGGCATCGAGGGCCTCATTGACGCCGGGGATGACGACGGCGGCATAGCCGGTGTACTCGCCGGGGGCGTAGATGGTGTGCCGATACCAGGGGCGGTTGGGCAGACCGGCTCCAGAGATAAACGAGGTCTCGGTCTGGCGCAGGGCCAGATTCAGCCGGGCCAGGTCGCCGGTGGGTGCGGCTTGCAGAGCATGAGCCTTGCGGGCGGCGGCGGCAAGGCGGGCAGCGGCGGCCTTCGCGGGGCCGAAATCGAGTGTGTTGAAGCCCGCATCGGCGGCCTTGCGCTTGGCCGCTTCAATGTAAGAGGAGATCGCGCCGGCGTAAGCTACGTAATCGTAGGGCAGCGCGTCGCAGTCGGCCATGCGCAGTGCTTCGAGGCCAAAGATACGGGCCATTTCCTGTATGAAGACGAAGTGGGGATCGGCGTTCTGGGTGAACCATGCGAAGTTGTCGAAGACCGAGTGGTAGACGCCATAGGGGCCTTCGGAGCCGATGTCTGTGGAGGGAACGCCGATGTGCTGCAGGAAGGGCGTGAAGTCGGAGCCGGAGCCGAGGTCGCCGATGTGAACCTCTTCGGCTTCGGGCGGAGCGTTGGAGGCGCGATGCTCGTTTTCGCCTGCGGATTTGATTCTCCATTGCTGATAAACGGTGCCGCCAAGGGGACTGGGAACGTCGTGGGCAAGCTCGCGGAGAAACTGCTTGAGCGAGGGGACGGCGGCGGCGGTAAAATCCGGGCCGGAGACGGCTGTGTCGGTGTTGAAGTAGGCGACAGCGCGTTCGAGGGCGACGGTGTGCTGCTCGACCCACTCGGTTGAGCCGATGAGTCCCTCCTCCTCGGCGTCCCAACTGGCGAATATGATGGTGCGCTTGGGCCGCCAGCCCTGCCGGAGCAGTACGCCGATGCCGTGGACGGTCTCGAGCATGGCGGCGGTGCCGCTGCAAGGGTCGGCTGCGCCATAAACCCAGGCGTCGCGATGATTGCCGGCGATAACCCATTCGTCGGGGTACTGCGAGCCTTTGATCTTGCCGATTACGTCCCAGACGATGCGGCGCTGATAGTCCTGCTGGGAGACAAGATGGACCTTTACGCCGCCCTGCCTTCCAAACTGTCCTAAGTGATAGCGAAAGGGCAGCGCGCCCTGCCAGCCCTGCGGCGCGCCGGGACCTTTGAGGGCTTGGAGGATGGGCCGGACGTCGTGGTAACTGATGGGGATGGAAACGATCCGGGGCTGGTTGCCGTTGGGCGAAACGCGGGCGGAGTCGGGCAGGTCGAGCGTCGAGGCTACGCCGGGAGTCTCCGGGTCGCCCGGATATTTGAACAGGTATTGGACCGAGCCGCGTTGCACGCCGGTCTCAGGCCGCCAGGGACCGAGAGGGTAAGCGTCGCCCTTGTAGTAGCCGTCGTCCTGTGGGTCGGAGTAGATCAGCACGCCGGCGGCGCCGCGCTGCTCGGCGATATAGACTTTGACGCCGCGGAAGTTGGCGCCGTAGCGGCAGATGACGATCTTGCCGCGCAGGTCGATGTGCTGGGCGGCGAGCTGGTCGAAGTCCTCCAGGCGTCCGTAGTTGGCGTAGATCGCCTCGCCGGTCACGTCGCCCGACCCCGACGACCCGTTGAAGGGCATCACTACGCGCGGATCGTCCTGATATGGGTCGCCCTGGACGCGCTCGCGGGTGGGGCCGGTCATAAGTAAATGTCCGGCGGCATCGTAGGCCTCGACGCGCGCGGCCTTGGGCTGGTTCATCAGCACGCGGTAGGGAACAATCTCGGTTTCGAGTCCGGCGGCGCGGAATTTTTGCGCGACGTAGTCGGCGGTCTTGCGGTCCTCGGGACTCGCGGCCAAGTGAGGCTCGGCGGTGAGGGTCTTCAGGTGCTGTCCGGCCAACGCGGCATCGGGAACGGCGAGGAATTTTTCTTCTATCTTGGACTCGGCGGTAAAGTCCGCGTAGCCGAAGACGGGGGGGATGGGCGCGGCGGAGTTCTGCGCCGGCAGCGAGCCGGGTACGAGCGCCAGAAGAAGCAGGGCGGCAAGCAGCTTGCGTTCGGTCATGTGTTGGCTCCTTCTGGCGAGTTAGCGAGTTAGTGTTTCGGCAAAACGGCTGGGCGCTCCAAGTCTCGATTTGAGAGATGGGAAAGCAGCACTCTGCGTCGTACCTCAGTAGTCGATTTCCTTGCTGGTTATTTGCCGACCAACGAGAGGCGTCTGCCCCACCGCAGGTGGCTACAGCAGCTTGCCCGCGGCCAAATCGCGAATCAACCCGCGGTCGGCGGCCAGAAACTCGTAGCCTGACAGTTCTTCAAGCCGGACCCAGCGGACCTGATGGTAGATATGGTTCACGATCTCGCCGAAGAACTCATGCACCGCGAAAAATTGCAAATCCACGGCGCCGCCATGCCGGTAGTTGTGGCGAACGCGGGTCACGCGGGGGCCGATAATGGCTTTGATGCCGAGTTCCTCGTGCAGTTCGCGGACCAGCGCCTGCTCGGGACTCTCGCCGGCCTCGATCTTGCCGCCTGGAAACTCCCATAGCAAGGCCATCGGCTGATCGGGCCGGCGTTGGCCGACCAGGACTTTGCCGTCGCGCACGATCAGGGCCGCCGCCACGAAACGGAGGGCTGGTCCGGCAGGCCGAAGATGGGAGTTGCTCTGGACTTCGTCCACCCTTCTAGTGTAATCGCACCAAAAGAGGTGCAGAATCATAATGCGGCACTTGGCGGGGTGATATGCTCTTCTGAATCCACGTCCTGAGAGCGAATCTCCGAGAAAAGCTCTACTCTCCGCCAACCGCTGTCTCGATACCTTCGGCGCCCTGAGGCCTGAAGTAGCCCCAGCCGTTCTTTACCGCGGCCGCTAGCAGGGCAGGCGATGGGTTGACCGGGAAGGCGCGGCGCGCGATCTCAAGCATGGCCAGATCGTGGATCGAGTTGCCGAAGACCGCATCGGGCCGTGCCAGTCCCACCCGTGCCAGCGTGGCGACCTTGCCCTGGTCGGTGGGCACGTCCACAATCTCGCTGGATATGATGCCCTGGGCGACGCGGACCTCGGCGGCCAGCACGCGGTCTTCCGGAAATCCGAAGTCGCGCACACCCTCGACCACCACCCACTTGTTGGTGGAACTGACGGCCCACAACTCTACGCCTGCTTTGCGCAGCGCGACTACCAGCGCGACCATCTCCGCGAAGACGCGCGGCTGGATGAACTTCCGCACATACTTGGCAGCAGCCGCGCGCAACTCCTGTTCGCGCAGCCCCGCGTAGATCTGCACCATCTCGCCGCAGATCTCCAGCTCGCTCACATGGCCTGCCTGATAGGCCCGGTAGCGGGTATCGATCCAGTCGGCGGTCGAGCGCGAAACCAAGCCCTGTTCCAGCGACCAGGTCATGAAACCGGAACCAGCGTCGCCGCTCCACAGCGTTCCATCGCAATCGAAGACCGCAACTTTGGGGTTGCCGTTCAGGACCAGCCGCTCGAACTCGCCGGCGGTCCACCGGGGGATTTCAATTTGCGTTTGCGTCAAGCGTTCCTCAATGCTGCCCAAAAAAATTATCCAACTCTATTTTCGTCCAACGCGCCTGTTTTTGCACGTTAAGGTTCGGAGAAGAGCCAATGGCGCTTGAGGATCGGCTGAGGGGTAATGAGTTTGATTCCTTGATGAACGTGGTACGGCATCATTCGCAGAACCGTTCAGGGCGGGCCGGATGCGCCGATAATCGGGTCTGTGGATACCGCGCGCAATCTTTCGCTGCTCAAGGACTATCAAGCCTATCTGCGCGTTGAAAAAGGGCTGCGCCCGCTCACCTGCGAGGCCTACGACGGCGACCTGAAGACCTTTGCCGAGTTCATCGAGGAGCGGCACGGGGTGCTGTTGACCGCTTCCGGGCAGGATGTGTCGGCCTTTCTTGAGCATCTGCGCGCCCATGGCATCGACTCGCGCTCGTCGGCGCGCAAGTTGAGCTGTCTGCGCGGCTTTTATAAGTGGCTGCTGCTGGACAGGCGCATTCACCACGATCCCACCGTGAATATTGAATCTCCCAAGGCCTGGAAGGTGCTGCCCAAGTCGCTGGCCGAGCCGGAGGTGGTGGAGATGCTGGAACGCGCGCAATTGGCCGCATCGCATCCCCAGGCGCGTGCCACGGCGCTGCGCGACCGCGCGATTCTGGAGCTGCTCTACGCAGGCGGCCTGCGCGTCTCCGAGGTCACGGCGCTCTCCACCGGCGACCTGGCCCTGGACCTGGGGCGCGTTCATGTGCGCGGCAAAGGAGACAAGGAGCGTATTGTGCCGTTGGGGCGCGCGGCTGTTGAGGCCCTGGAGATTTATCTGCGCGAGGGCAGACCGCACCTGGCGCGCATCAGTTCGGCGCGCAGGTCGAGCGCGGCGCGGCCAATCTTGTCGAAACCGGACTCGCCGCGGCAGGATGCCGTTCGCTTGTTTCTCTCCCTGCGCGGTATGCCGCTGACTCGCCAATGGATCTGGCACCTGGTGAAGATAGCCAACAACTCCGCCAGTCCTCACCGCTTGCGCCACAGTTGCGCCACGCACATGGTCGAACACGGCGCCGATCTGCGCAGCGTGCAATTGCTGCTGGGCCATGTCGATATTTCCACCACGCAGGTCTATACGCACGTGGCGCTGGGCCATCTCAAAGCCGTGCATCGCAAGCATCATCCCCGCGCCAAGCTGCGGGCGCCGGAGCTGGAGGCGCTTCCAGACTCGCGCGGCGGTTTGTATCTTGTCCCACGCGCCGGCCCGCTGCCTGCCAACCCAATGGAGGAGACGGCATGAGCACCCAGGCTGCTCCCGTGGCTGCTCCTCTGCTCGATCCATTGGTGGTGGAGTATCTGCGCGTGCTGGCCGGCGAGCGCGGCGCCTCGGCGCACACCCTCCGTGCCTATGACCGCGAGCTGCATGGCTTTGCAGCCTACATTGCAGAGATATACGGAAAAGATCATGGCCCGGAAGACATCGAGCATACCCACATCCGCGCCTACCTAGGCACGCTCTATGATCGCGGCCTCTCGAAAGCCTCGGCGGCGCGGGCGCTGGCGGCCATCCGCAGTTGGTTCCGCTGGCTGGCGCGCACCGGCCGCCTCGAACAAAATGCGGCCGCGCTGGTGGCCACGCCCCGGCTGCCCAAGCATCTGCCCCGCGTGCCGTCCATCGAGCAGATGAACCGCGTAGTGGACTCGGTGGGCGAGGATGCGGCAAGCTGGCCGACGCGCGACGCGGCAATCCTCGAACTCCTCTACGGCTGCGGCATTCGCAACGCCGAGCTGACCGGGCTGAATCTCGACGACATTCACTGGGCCAATGAAGCAATTCTGATTCGCGGCAAGGGCCAGAAGCAGCGCTACGTTCCCCTGGGCGACGCTGCGGCACAGGCGTTGCGCGCTTATCTCGCGGAGAGGGCGGCGCGGCTGGCGGCGGCTGACCAGGCAAAGAGTTTCGCAACTCCGGCGCTGCTCATCAATATGCAACTGCGCGGCCTGGGTAAATCCAGTCTCGGCAAGCCCGGCGGCCAGGCCCGCCTGACCACCCGCAGCGTGGGCCGCATCGTCAAGCGCATCGCCATTCTGCGCGGCCTCTCCGCCGACGTGCATCCGCACACCCTGCGCCACGCCTTCGGCACGCATCTGCTGGAAGAAGGCGCCGACCTGCGCGCCATTCAGGAGCTTCTCGGCCACGAGCGCCTCTCCACCACGCAACGCTATACGCAGCTCACCACCGCGCAGTTGGAGCAGGTCTACGACCGGACGCATCCGCGAGCGCGGTAGGCAGTTTCGCAACTCCCATATAGGAAGTGGTGCGATTTCGATTTGAAGATTGATCTTTACAAGAGCTGGGGCAAATGCTAGCTTATTCATAAGTCTCGGCAGTACACTGTCCACTTTCGATCCAGTGGGGGCCGAGCCCGAGGGCTAGAAGCTATCTCATAACCTGTTTTGAAAGGGCACGGCTTTAACCGTGCTGCAATATGCCCAATTAAACTGCTGGCTTTAGCCTCTGTGGGACGCATTGCTAGGACTGAATGGTGTTTATGAAATGGCCTCCAAGGAAGCTCTGAACAAGTCCATTTTGCGCATCAACATTCCCTCAGATACTAAAGCTCCCGTTGATTTTGTGGCACTTACGGCGCGACTAAAGTCGGGTCCTTTTACAACATTGACTTAATCGGAAGTTCACCAATGCCACGCAGCCTCTGGCCGCAAGCGATCAAGCTGCGAAGGAGAAGGATAAGCCAATATGAACGACACACTTACCAAACTGTACGTCAAGATACAGACCATGATGGTGCGGGAAGAAGGCCAGGATCTGGTCGAGTATGCTCTGGTCGTCGGCCTGATTTCCATTTTTCTGGTCGTCGCTCTGCAAGGCGTGGCCACCGCCATCAACGGAATTTTCTCCTCCATCAGCGCCGCGCTCCTCGCTGCCTGATCTTTGCTCAAGCGATGCCCCAGATTCAATAAATAGAAACTGGTCCCCCGGCTAGCTTCACAGTTGGCGATATACGAGCCGTCATCAACTCCCGCCGCAGGGTTGCATTGATTCTATGGAGGGGGTGTGCGTTGTAAATATCCCCCAGCTCTCTCAAGGAACAAAATCTATTTTGTTCCATACCTGATTGTCCAGACCCTTGGTCTGGTACCCCACTGCCTGGGAATATTTACAGCCGTGCCCTTTCAAAACCGGTTTATGAGATAACTTCTCGAATCCCCGTCCGAACGAGTTTTCCGGCTGCCTGTTCAATCTCTTCCGGGTCTGATTCCCCGCCGCTTGCGGCGTAAAGTCAAATCGGGTTTTCAGGATACCTCGCCGCTTGCGGCGAGGTCGTTCAATCCCCGGAACGGAGACAAGGTTCATAGCTCCCGCGCCCGCTCGATGGCCCGGATCACGGCCTTGGCCTTGTTAAGCGACTCCTGATATTCGAGCTCGGGCACCGAGTCGGCCACAATGCCGCCGCCCGCCTGGACGTAGCCCTTGCCGCCTACGGCCAGCATGGAGCGAATGGCGATGCAAGAGTCCAGATTGCCGGAGAAGTCGGCATAGAGCACCGCGCCGCCGTAGGTTCCACGTCGCGCCGGTTCCAACTCCTCGATAATTTCCATGGCCCGAACTTTGGGAGCGCCGGAGAGCGTGCCGGCCGGGAAGCAGGCGCGCAGAGCATCGATGGCGGTCAGCTCCGGCTTGAGACGGCCCTCAATGGCGCTCACGATGTGCATCACGTGGGAGTATCGCTCGACGAACATCAGCCGGTCCACTTTGACCGAACCGTACTGGCTCACACGGCCCACATCGTTGCGGCCCAGGTCCACTAGCATCACGTGCTCGGCGCGCTCCTTCTCGTCGTGGAGCATCTCGTAGGCCAGCGCCTCGTCTTCCTTCTCGGTTGCGCCGCGGGGACGGGTTCCAGCGATGGGCCGGTATTCTACCTTGCCCTGATGCACGCGCACCAGCAGCTCCGGCGACGATCCCGCCAACTCCACCACTGCGGGTAGCTTTAACATCTTGGTCGAGTGCTTCAGCTTGTCCGGCTGCCCGCCAAGCGCGCCCTCCGGCGCAACGCGCAGGAAGTACATGTAGGGGCTTGGATTCACGGTGCGCAGCGCGCGATAGACTTGGAAGCTGTCGGCCTGCGGCTCCATGTCGAAGCGCTGCGCGATGACAGCTTGAAAAACATCTCCGGCGGCGATGTACTCCTTGGCGCGGGCCACGGAGGCCAGGAAATCCTTTTTGGCCGTGCGGTGCTTCACCTTGAGCTTGCCGGCGGCCTTGCTGGTGGCCAGTTTGGGCAGGGGCTGGGCGAGCCGCTTTTCAAACTTAGCCAGCCGCGCTACAGCTTTGTCATAAGCATCCGCAGGCTTGCCGCGCGTCACGTCGGCGGTGACCACCAGCCAAATCTCCTTGCGCACGTGGTCGAAGGCTAGCACCTCGTCGAAGAACAGCAGGCAGGCATCGGGAACGCCCAGTTCGTCTTTGGCCAGTTCGGGCAGCCGCTCGATCTGGCGCACCGCATCGTAGGATAAAAAGCCCACCGCGCCGGCTGTAAACGGCGGCAGGCCCGGCAGGCGGGCCGGTTTGTGCCCGCTGAGCGCGCGGCGCAGCACGGCATAGATGTCGTCCTCGATCTGGACGACCTTTCGGCCCTCGGTAATGGTGATCTCGCGCCCGCGGGCCACGATTCGCTTGAACGGTGCCAGCCCGATAAAGGTGTAACGGCCTACCTGCTCGCCGTTCTCGACCGACTCGAGCAGAAAACACTCCCGCTCCGGCCAGGCCGTGCGCAGGAAGGCCGAAACCGGCGTTTCGAGGTCGGCCGTAAGCGTGCGGCAGACGGGAACAAGGGTGTGCTCCTTGGCAAGCGCCAGGAACTCTTTGCGGCTAGGCTGGACGGAATTCATAGAGGCTTTCACAGCAACAGTGTAATTGGTGGGCGCGCTTTGGGAACCCGGCACCAACTCCATTTGCGATTGTCACTTCCCACCCTTGGCATATCTGCCGAAGCAAATCATGCATCCCAACCGCAACCTCGCCGCCAAGAACCCTGTAACGGCGCCTTTTGCAGTCAATCATTTTCGCATTATCCAGCAGGATGCTGGAAGCTGACCGACTGAAAGGCGGTGGGCTTGAACCTGGTGCGAAAGCTAAACTGAATAGATGCTCGCGCGCGGTATCATCCTCGGCATCGAATCCTCCTGCGACGAGACCGCCGCGGCCGTAGTCGAGCGTGGTTCGCGCACACTTTCCTCGGTCGTTGCCTCGCAGATTGCCACCCACGCCCGCTACGGCGGCGTGGTCCCGGAGCTGGCCAGCCGAGAGCACCTGCGAGCCATCGTTCCCGTCGTCCGCGCCGCCCTCGCCCAGGCCAACGTCACCCTTGCCGATCTAGACGCCATCGCCGTCACCAACGGTCCCGGACTTGCCGGAGCATTGCTGGTCGGCATCACCTACGCCAAGGCGCTGGCCTTTGCGCAAGGCCTGCCCCTGATTGCCGTCAACCACCTCGAAGGCCACATCCACGCCGTCCTGCTTCATGAGCGATCCTTGCCGGAAGGGCAACGTTCCTACGACTCTGAGTCTGCACTTGCGCTGGTCGTCTCTGGAGGCCATACTCATCTCTATCGCTGCCAGCCGGTTCACAACGCCTGGACCTACGCGCTGATGGGCCGCACTCTCGACGATGCCGCCGGAGAGGCCTTCGACAAAGTCGCCAAACTGCTCGGCTTCGGCTACCCCGGCGGTCCCTGGATCGACGCCCTGGCCAGCCACGGCAACCCGCGCGCTGTGCCGTTCTCCTTTTCACAGATCAAACCGAAGCTCCACTTGGCCGGCAAGGCCCCCAGAACCAAGGCGGCGCGCACGGCTCCCATCGCCGATCTCGATCCCCGCTTTCTGTTCTCGTTTTCCGTCATCAAGACCGCCGTCCTGCGCTACGTCGAACTCCACCATCTCCGCCCTGAAGCCGAGGCCCGCGCCGCCCGCCTTTTCGAGCATTCTGCCAGTCCCCGCCCGCCCCAAACCAAAGAGGAAGCCCTGGCTCTTTGCCCCCAACAAACCCTCGACCTTATCGCCAGCTTCCAGCGCGCCGTGGTCGGCGACCTGATGAAGAAGACCTTCGCAGCCGCTGAATCCCTAGGCGCGCGCCGCATCCTCATCACCGGCGGAGTGGCCGCCAACCGCGAACTCCGCGCCCGCTTCACCGCCGAAGCCGCCCGCCGCAGCCTTCGCGTCGCCTTTCCCACCTTGGCCCTCTCGACTGACAATGCCGCCATGATCGCCGCCGCCGCCTGGCCCCGCTTCCAAACCGGAGACTTCGCCGCCCCGTCCCTCTCCGCCGATCCCTCCCTTGCCTTGGGACGATGAAGGTCCAGCTCTAGTTTGCTTCGCGTTCTGGACGCTTTGCGTCTTTCGTGGAGCATCGGCGGCTCTTGCCAAAGTGGAACAAGCCAGTTCGCATCCGGGAAGGCCCAGCATACGGCAGCGTATAGACGGTATTCCGTTCGCAGCAATCCGATGAAATGGGTGAAACTGTAGACGTGCGAGAGGTAGGGCAGGTTATGTCTCATGGTGTGTTCGGCGGTTTGTTTTCACAACGCGGAGGCGAAGCGCGCCCTGTTTCGATGGGGCTTCAGGCGCTCGCGCAAATCGCGCCCGAGACAGAGGTGGATCGCAGCTTTGAATATGCTCTGGATGCGCTGCCCTGCAACGCGATGTTTTGCGACCGGGAGCTGATCCTGCGCTACCTCAACCGGGCGTCGCGCAATACGCTGCTTACGCTGCAACAATACCTGCCGGTGCCGGTGGATAAGATTGTCGGTAAGTCGATCCATATCTTTCACAAGTCTCCGCCGAATATCGACCGGATACTGGGCGCCAAGCAGCATAAGGGGATGCATCGTCTGCCCCACAAGGCAACCATCCCGCTGGGGCCGGTGAAGCTCGACCTGGAGGTTGAGCCGATGGTCGACGATCGAGGCGAGTATATCGGCGCGGTTGTCCTATGGGGAGTCAGCACGCAGCAGAAGATGGAAGCGGTCCGGTTGGCGCAGGAGGCGCAGCGCAACGATATCGAGCATCTGAACGGCAATTTGCAGATGGTGGCCACGGCCACGCATGAGATCGAGTCCAGCATCGCGGAGATTGCCCGGAACGCGAT
>Ga0181536_10005357_pt1 | contig 13180 bp, 11 predicted proteins | sample PEATcosm2014_Bin_41_FD_121105 | JGI IMG/M metagenome (GOLD analysis project Ga0181536, IMG submission 121105) | Peatland microbial communities from MTU Mesocosm Facility, Houghton, MI, USA - PEATcosm2014_Bin17_60_metaG | ecosystem: Environmental > Terrestrial > Soil > Wetlands > Peat | place...
AATCGCCGGCCATCCGGAGAAATACTCTCCGGAAAAGTCCGGCACCGGAATGAAGGGCTGTTTATCGTACATGGGAAACACGGACCGCGCTGGTTATTGGGTGCGCGCTGGGCAGAATATACATTTCCTGAAACGCTCTAGAACTGGTTGCATAGATGGGTCCCGTGAAAGGGCACGACTTCAGTCGTGCCGAAAATCGCCGTGAAACGATGGGCTTTAGCCCCTGAAGGACGCTTTTCCATCGCCTCCGAGGATTTATGCAACCAGCTCTAGCCTGACTATAACAAACCCGTTGCAGTGCGTGCGGTGTGTGCGAGAACCTCCGCCGAACGCGAGCGCACCGCTGGCCGCGCGATGAGCGCGGCCTGTATTCTCATACCATGCACGAGGCCGCTTCCCCCACCGACGGCAATCAACTGGAACACGCAGCATCTGCTTATCTGCGCTCGGCGCGCCATCAGCCGGTTCGCTGGCATCCCTGGGGCGAGGCCGCATTTGCGCTCGCCCAGGCCGAGGACAAACCCATCCTGCTCGACATCGGCGCGGTGTGGTGCCACTGGTGCCACGTGATGGATCGTGAATCGTACGAGGATCCGGAGGTCGCGGCTCTCATCAATCGGCTTTTCGTCGCCGTCAAAGTGGATCGCGACGAGCGCCCCGATGTGGATGCGCGCTACCAGGCCGCGGTGTCGGCCATCAGCGGGCAGGGCGGATGGCCGCTCACCGCATTTCTTACGCCCGACGGTCGCCCCTACTTCGGCGGCACCTACATTCCCCGCGATGATCGCTACGGCCGGCCGGGCATGGGGCGCGTCTTGATGGCGATGGCGCAGGTTTGGCGCGAGCGCCGCGACGAGGCGCTCGAAACCGCCTCCAGCGTAATGGCCGCTATCGAGCACAACGAGAGCTTTTCCGCGCGCAGCGGCGTTTCCCTCAATTTGGTTGAGAAAATTGCCGGGTCGATCGTCGGCCAGTTCGATGCCCGCAACGGCGGCTTCGGTTCGCAGCCCAAGTTTCCCCACCCGGCGGCGCTCGACCTGCTGCTCCAGATGGCCATGAGCCGCGGCAACGAGTCTGCTCGCGAGGCCTTCATCACGACGCTCGAAAAAATGGCGCGCGGCGGCGTCTACGATCAGCTCGCAGGAGGCTTCCATCGCTACAGCGTCGACGAGCGCTGGGTGGTGCCGCACTTCGAGAAGATGCTCTACGACAACACGGAGCTCTTGCGGAACTACGTCCACGGCTTCCAGAGCTTTGTGCGCGAAGACTTCCTCGAAACCGCGCGCGAGATTGTCGGATGGCTCGACTCCACCATGACCGACCGCGAGCGCGGCGGATTTTTTGCCTCCCAGGACGCCGATGTCGGTCTCGACGACGATGGCGACTACTTTACGTGGACGCTCGAAGAAGCCCGCGCCGTACTCGATCCCGCGGAACTGGAGTTCGCCGCGAAGTATTGGGATATTGGTGAACTCGGCGAGATGCATCACAACCCGGCCAAGAACGTGCTGCATGTGAAGCAGTCGCTTGGCGAGATGGTGAAGGAATCGGGCGCGGCCTTCGACTCTCTGCTTGCCCTGCGCAACTCGGCGCGCGCCAAGCTCCTTGCCGCGCGCGCCTTGCGCCCCACGCCGTTCATCGACCGCACGCTCTACACCGGCTGGAACGCGATGGCGGTTACGGCCTACCTCGAAACCGCGCGCGTCCTGCGCATGGATGCAGCCAAAGAATTCGCGCTGCTCACCCTCGATCGCCTTCTCAAGGAGGCCTGGGAAGGCGAGGCGTCGGAAGACCGCCCGGGGCTCGCGCACGTCATCGCCTACGCCGACGATCCAGAGCAGTCCGCGCCTGCCGAAAAAGTTCCCGGTACGCTCGACGATTATGCCTTTACCATCCATGCCTGCATCGACGCCTGGATGGCGAGCGGCGAAATGAGCTATCACCATGCCGCCGTCAAACTGGCCCATGCCATGATTGCGCGCTTCCATGATTCGGCTTTCGGCGGATTCTTCGATACCGCCGCGCCCGGCGAAATTCCGCTCGGCGCATTGTCCGCACGGCGCAAGCCGCTGCAGGATGCGCCCACGCCGTCAGGAAACCCCACCGCCGCCGCGGCCTTGCTGCGCCTCGAAGCTCTGGACGGCAACAAGCAATATCGCGACATCGCCGAAGATACACTGGCCTGTTTTGCCGGCATCGTGGAGCACTTCGGCCTCTACGCCGGCAGCTATGGCCTGGCCGCCGAGCGGCTTCTGCTCGATCCCGTGCAGGTGGTCATTGTGGGCGCAGGGCCCGAAGCGGCGCGGCTTGAGGCCTTGGCTGTGGCGCGCTTCGCCATCAACAAGACCGTGCTGCGCATCGATCCCGCGCGGCTCCTGGCGGGAGAAGTTCCTGAAGCGCTCGCCGAAACCCTGCTCCAGGTGCCGCCGCCCAGCGGTGCTGATGTCTGGGCCATGGTCTGCCGCGGGCGCACCTGCCTGCCGCCGATCACCGACGGCGAAGCACTGCTGAAAGCCCTGGAAGCGGAATCCTAGGATGGTGAATCAGAAGTCCGCACAATAATGAATTTGTCATCCTGAGCGACAAAAAACGGATGTCATCCTGAGCGAGTCCCGGCGTGCCGGGACGTGTCGAAGGACCTGCATTTCGGGGCCTCGGCTTATACCCCGAACTTCAGGACGCCATACTAGCGATTGCTCACTCCCCGCTGAACGGATTGCGTTCCTGAGGCTTAATCGTCGTGGCATCCCGTGCCGGCGCCGTCGCCTCTTCGGCTGGGCGAGGCGTGCTCACCGCATCCGCATCGTCCGTGGGCTGGAATACCCGGTTCGGGTCGCCCGGAAGCAGATGATTTTCTTAAAGAGCCAGCCTCACCCGCCGCTCGAACTCGCGCACGGGACCGTATTGCTGCATCGCCCGCGTCTTGAACACGACGGGGAAAATCATCTGCGAACCTTTCACGCTGTCCAGACCCAGAACCTTCGGATCTTCGACGATCACGCCGCGGAACTCGTCACTGTTGCGTACGTCCCTCGCAATCTGTTCGAGCAACTTCGTCACGGCGTCGGGATTGGCAGAATAATCCACGCTCACATTGACCGTGGCCACAGCGTAACCCGAGCTTAGATTGGCGACCGTTGTAATTTGCGAGTTGGGAATCACGTAGAGCGTTCCGTCCGCATCGCGCACGGTGGTTCTGCGCAGCGTCAGCGCTTCCACCACGCCACTGACTCCGGCCACGCGCGCGGTGTCGCCCACGCTGAACTGTCCCTCCACCAGGATCAGGAAACCGTTCAGCATGTCTTTGACGATGGTTTGGGCGGCCAGACCGATGGCAATGCCTGCGATGCCCGCCGAAGCCAGCAAGGGGGCGAGGTTGAATCCAATGGCGTCAAGGGCCATGAAGCCCGCAATCAGGCCGATGATCGCCAACCCCGTCGCCCGGATCACTCCGGCCATGGTCTTCACTTCGGCCAGGCGTCCCGGGCCGGCCGCGCTGGCCTCCGCCATGCGCGTCATGTGGAAGGTGACCAGGTGGAGCAAGCGGCTGAATATAAAAGCGATAATGGCAATGACAATCAGCTTGGGCAGCTTGGTGTGGACGAACTCCTGGCTGTCGGCAATCCATTCGTCCAGCACCTTGCCCAGGAATCGGTCTTCCTGGAATATCCCCCATCGCATCGTCAGGATGAAAGTCGCGTAAAGGTGCGAAAGAAACATGCCAAAACTCCTCCTTCTAGACTAGACTGTGCGCAGGAATGGCCGGAACCCCTACCCGTTCCTCCGGCACATTTTTTGTCCCATGCTGAGGCTCATGCAAAGCCGGCATTGCGCTGGCCGAAAGAGGCCCGAGGGCTGGTTTCGACCCCGCGGCGGGCAACTCTGTCTGCTGGCATGTTGCGCCGCGCTTGCCGTAGCGGCCGGCGCCGGTCTGTTTCGCAGTCATGCGCAATCGGCGTCGGCTCCAGCCGCTACGGCTCCCGACAAAACCGCCAGCGCACCCTCGCCCGCCGGCGGCCAGCAGCCAACACCACCCACCGGGATCGCCGCCGACGAGGCGCAGAAGCAACAGATTGCGAGCGAATGTGCCGATCTGCTCAAGATGGCCACGGATCTGAAGACGGAGGTCGGCAAAACCACCAAGGACACGCTGTCCATTACGGTCGTCCGCAAAGCCAGTGAGATTGAGCAGTTGGCTCACAAGGTAAGAACGGGAAGCCCTAAAGGTTGAGGCAAGCCATGCAAAGTAAGGTTAGGACGAATCACCGTGCATAGGATTTGGCGCTCAAATCGGAATCGCGGAATTCCCTCCTTCCATCTGCGCCTTGGCGCCGGGCTGGGCTGGGCGGTTCTGCTGACGCTGGTCTGCGGCCTCGTGTGCGGATTGCCGGGCCTTTCGCAGTCGTCTGGAGGATCCAGCGGTGGACAGGGTCAAGGCCAGGGCCAGGGAAACATGCATCCCCTCTCGCCGCGCCAGGATCTCAATTCGATATCGATGGAAGAAACGGACCCAGTGATGGTCGAAAGGCGGATCCTTGCGCTCAATATCCAGCGCCAAAAGCAAATCGTCGCTGACACCGATAAGTTGTTGAAGCTCGCCAGGGAGCTGAATGAAGAGGTCGCCCAGGCGAATACGGGCACACTGACTCCGGACGAACTGCATAAAGTCGCGGAAATTGAGAAGCTGGCGCGCAGTGTGCGGCAAAGGATGACCGATGCTGCGGGCGAGGTGCCAGCGATGTTGCCGCTGCCGCCCCCGGTTCTGTATCCCACGCATTGAACGCCTCGGCGTCTCAGCCGGATCGGCCGGGCAATTTGACATGCATTTGCGTCTTGCACGTTGGTACAATCAAAATGGATAGTAACTGGAAAACGGTTCTCGGCAATACCAGATCTAGAGTGCTCTTTTTCCGTTCCGCGCAGGGTCGCCGCTCCTCGAACTTCGCGTCGACTTGAGTGCTGAGGCTTCGGGAAACGAGAAATCTGGTTTTGCGATGGGGGGTCGACCGGAATGGAAGTGGCTATTTCCAGGGCTCGTCGAGCGGAGGCATCTCCCGCTTCGGACGAGCCCACCGCACAACAGTTGGTCGAAATCTACCGGCTGATGTTTCTCTCCCGCGCGGTGGACGACCGGGAAATTCTCCTGAAGCGCCAGCAGAAGATCTACTTCCAGATTTCAGGCGCCGGCCATGAAGCCCTGCAAGTAGGCGCGGCGCTGGCTCTCCGACCCGGCTACGACTGGTTTTTCCCCTACTATCGCGATCGCGCACTTTGCCTGGCGCTGGGCGTCACGCCCTACGACATGATGTTGCAGGCCGTGGGCGCGGCCGACGATCCGGCCAGTGGCGGGCGTCAGATGCCCACCCACTGGAGCAGCCGTCCCCTGCACATCGTCAACGGTTCCTCTTCCACGGCGACGCAGTTGCTTCACGCCGTGGGCTGCGCCGAGGCCGGCCGCTACTTCAGCCGTCATCCCGAGGCCGCCGTCAAAGACCCCGGCGACTATCGTGAGTTTCACGACGTCACTTTTCACGGCGACGAATTGGCGCTGGCCTGCGTGGGTGAAGGCTCAACCTCGCAGGGCGAGTTCTGGGAGGCGATGAACACCGCCTCGAATCAGAAGCTCCCCGTGATCTTCTGCGTCGAAGATAACGGCTACGCCATCAGCGTTCCCGTTGAGGTCAACACGCCGGGCGGAAACATCTCCCGTCTGGTCGCCAATTTCCCCAACTTCCATTTTGAGGAGATCGACGGCAACGATCCCGTGGCCAGCCTGCACGCCTTTCAGCGGGCGGCGGCGCACTGCCGCGCCGGCCGCGGCCCGGCGCTGGTGCACGGCCACACTGTGCGGCTCTACTCCCATTCACTCTCTGACGATGACAAGAACTATCGCTCCGCCGCCGAGCGCGAGGCCGACGCTCTCTGCGATCCCATCGCCAGAATGCGCACGCGTCTGATTGCGGACGGCATCCTCGCGGCCGCGGAAATCGACGAGCTGGAGCGCAGTCTTGACCATGAGGCCGCCGGCGCCGCCGAACGCGCCCTCGAATCCCCGCCGCCTACAGTGGAGAGCATCACCGAGCACGTCTACTCTGAGGATCTCGATCCCACCCGCGCCGCATTTGCCACCGAGCAGCCGGAGCACGCGGAGGAAGAGAGCGGGCAAAAGCCCGTCGCGCACACCATGGCCGACCTCATCAATACCTGCCTGCGCGACGAGATGCGCCGCGACGAACGCATCGTGATCTATGGCGAAGACGTGGCCGACGCCAGCCGCAAGGAAGCGCTCAACGAGGTGAAGGGAAAGGGCGGTGTCTTCAAGCTCACCGCCGGCCTGCAAACCGAGTTCGGCGCGGAGCGCGTCTTCAACTCGCCGCTGGCTGAAGCCAACATTGTAGGCCGGGCCGTGGGCTACGCGCTGCGCGGCATGAAGCCGGTGGTAGAAATTCAATTCTTTGATTACATTTGGCCAGCTATGCATCAGATTCACAACGAGTTAGCCTTGGTGCGCTGGCGCTCGAACGGCACCTGGAGTGCTCCTGCGGTCATCCGCGTGCCCATCGGCGGCTACCTCACCGGTGGCTCCATCTACCACTCCCAATCCGGCGAAAGCATCTTCACGCACATCCCCGGCTTGCGCGTCGTGTTTCCCTCCAATGCCCTCGACGCCAACGGCCTTTTGCGCACCGCCATCCGCTGCGACGACCCGGTCCTGTTTCTGGAGCACAAGCGGCTCTACCGCGAAACCTACGGCCGCGCCGCCTACCCTGGGCCGGAGTTTGCCATCCCCTTCGGCAAAGCCAAAATCGTTCGGCCCGGCTCGCACCTCACTCTCGTCACCTACGGCGCCTTGGTGCCGCGCGCCCTCCAGGCCGCACATCAGGCGGAAAAATTGCACGGCATCGATGTAGAGATTCTCGATCTGCGCACGCTCAGTCCCTACGACTGGGAGGCCATTGCCACTTCCGTGCGCAAGACCAACCGCGTGATCGTGGCGCACGAGGACATGCTGAGCTGGGGTTACGGCGCAGAGATCGCCGCGCGCATTGCCGATGAGCTCTTCGACGATCTCGACGCGCCGGTGCGGCGCGTCGGGTCGATGGACACCTTTGTGGCCTACCAGCCCAAGCTCGAAGACGCGATCCTGCCTCAGCCGGAGACGATCTTGAAAGCGATTGTGGATTTGAAGCGGTATTGATCGCTGAGGTATTGACCGCTGAACTGACCCGGATTTCTCGCACGAACCCAAACTCGCCTTTCAACTCACCGCGAACATGGTTGCCCCATCCTAAACGCGTCTTGTGCGTTTAGGGTGGGATACCACAAATCTCAATGCACATTCGCTCAACCGAGCACGATGAAGGGGCGCCCCACGTCCTGATTTTGGGACGTTTGATAGCACGAATCCCAACTAACAGGCCCTGTATCAGGGCGCGGCTTTCAGCCGCGCCGAAAAACGCCTCGAAACGAACGGGGCTTTAGCCCCTGCGGGCCGTTCTCTCAAGTTCAGCCGCAAATCCGGCATTTTTCCGCAAACTGCATTCACCGCCGCCGCCTTAGCGAGCCGCCAGCAGCGCATCCACAGCCTCCGGCAAGGAGCCGAAGCGCAGATCCGCCAGCTTCGCGGCCCCCTCACCGCCCGGTTTGCGGCGTTCCGCATCGCCTTCGACGAAAATGGTCTTCATTCCCAGGCGGCGGCCAAACTCGATATCGGTTGGCGAGTCGCCGATCATCACGCTGGATGCGGCAGTGATTTCAGGAAACTGCGCAACCGCTTGCTCGAAGAGTCCCGGCAATGGCTTGCGGCAGTTACATTCGTCTGCCTCGTGCGGGCAAATAAAAAACGCATCAATCCGCGCGCCCTCAAGTGCGAGCAGCCGCTGAAATTGCGCGTGCATCGCCTCTAAATCCGACGCCGTGTACAGCCCTTTCGCGATGCCGCGCTGATTCGAGACCACCACCACGCGCAGACCCGCCTCATTCAGTCGGCGCAGGGCCTCGGGCACGCCGGGCAGCACGCGAAACTCTTCCCAGCGCGTCACGTAGCGGTGTTCCGGCATTTTTTCGTTCAGAACGCCGTCGCGGTCCAGAAACACCGTGCGCAGGCCCGCCGCCCATGCCTGATTTGTGGAACGGATCACTTCGCCATCATAACAACGCGAGCAGCCTTCCGAGAGACCGTGATCTGAGCCATTAGCAGGGTCGGCCCGGATACAATACTGGGATGGACTTTCGCACCCTTTTTGAGCGCAATTTCGGGCCCCCACAGCGCAATGCCATGCGCCGGGCGGGCCCTCCGGCATGAAGAACTTCCTGCGCCTGTTGCGCTATGGGCTGCCGTATGTGCTCGAATGGCTGCCCGGAGTCGTGCTGTCGGCGCTGGTGGGCGCCCTTGACGTCTTCCGCATCCTGTTGCTGGAGCCCATCTTCGATCGTGTGCTGGACCCGCGTTCGCCCGAAGGCCCCATCATGCTGGGCGTTCCTAAATCACAATGGCACTTCGATCTGCGCAGCCTCGTTCCCCACTTTCTGCATATGCACAATGCATGGGACGTGGTGGCCTTTGCGCTCATTGTCACCACGATCCTGAAGGGGCTGTGCGACTATCTGGGAAACTACCTCGTCAATTACGCCGCCTTCGGCACCATTACGGATTTGCGTAACCATCTTTACGAAGCCACGATGCGCCGTTCGTCGAGCTTCTTTCACAAGCACCCCACCGGCACCATCCTTTCCACGCTGATTAATGACGTAGACCGCGTGCAGACTGCGCTGAGTTCGGTGCTGGGCGATTTCCTGCAGCAGTTCTTCACCTTTGTAGTGGCGATGGCCTGGGTCATTCACCTCGGCGGATACCTGAGCTGGGTGCTGGTTCTCTTTATTCCCGTGGTCATCACCTCGGTGCGCAGGATTGGGCGTGAGGTGCGCACACGCACACGGACCGGCCAGGACAAGCTGGCTGAGGTCCAGAACATTCTCCACGAGACCGTCACCGGCAACCGCATCGTGAAAGCCTTCAATACCGAGCTGTGGGAGATTCTGCGCTTCAAGAACGCCGCCAAGCGCCTTTTCCGCGCCAATTTGCGCAGCGTGCGGGTGCAATCCATCAGCTCGCCCCTGATGGATACTGTGGGTGCGGTGGCCATGGCAGTATTGCTTTGGATCGGGCGCAACGAGATCAAGAGTAACGCCATGACCATCGGCGCCTTCGGCGCTTTCATTTTTCTGCTCTTCAAACTCTACGACCCGTTGCGCCGTTTCGCGTTTTTCTACAACAGCTTTCAGCAGGCCATGGGCGCTTCCACGTCGATCTTCGCCTTCTTTGATGCCGAGGACGACGTGAAAGAGCGTCCGCACGCATCCACCTTCACGCGCTTTCGCCAGTCCATCAAGTTTGAGAACGTGGGATTCTCCTACTCGACCGAAGAGGGCGAGCACCAGATTCTCCATAACGTCGATCTTGAGGTCAACGCCGGCGAAGTGCTCGCCCTGGTAGGGCCCAGCGGCGCAGGCAAGTCCACGCTGGTCAACCTCATTCCGCGCTTCTTCGATGTCACCTCCGGGCGCATTCTCCTCGACGGCCACGACGTGCGCCATTTGACCCTGTCTTCGCTGCGGCGTCAGGTCGCCCAGGTCACCCAGGAGACCATTCTCTTCAACGACACCGTGCACAACAACATCGCCTACGGCAAGCCAGACACCAAGGCTTCTCTGGTGGAGCAGGCCGCGGGCAACGCCCTGGCCCATGACTTCATCCAGAAGATGCCGCAGGGCTACGCGACGGTCATCGGCGAAAAGGGATTCCGTCTATCGGGAGGCGAAAAGCAGCGCATCGCCATCGCCCGCGCCATCCTCAAGAATGCGCCTATCCTCATCCTCGACGAAGCCACCTCGGCGCTCGACTCGGAGAGCGAGTCTTTGGTGCAAACGGCGCTGGCCAACCTCATGCAGAGCCGCACCGTGGTGGTCATCGCGCACCGGCTCTCCACCATCCGCCGCGCCAATCGTATTGCCGTGCTCGAGGAAGGCCGCATTACCGCGGTCGGATCGCACGAAGAGCTGCTCACCACATCGCCGACTTATCAAAAGCTCTATCAGCTGCAGTTCACCGACATGCCTGACAACGGCTGGTCGCACGAGGCCGCGCCGGCGCTTGTACGGGAGGCGCAGGAGTAAGCATGGCCATTTATTCCATGACCGGATTTGCGAGGGTGCAGGTTCGCGTGCCCACGGGCGATGAGGATCAGCTCAGTTACACGCTCACCGTGAAGAGCGTCAATCATCGCTTTCTCGATCTCCAGTTCCGGCTTCCCTCCGGCCTGGATGCTCTCGAAGTCGAGTTGCGCCGTGTGCTGAAAGAGAACCTCGTCCGCGGCCACGTGGATGTGAATCTCTCTCTGGAGCGCAACGCCCAGGCCCGGACCGGATTCAATCGTGAGCTGATTGCGGGCTATCTCGCCGCCTTCGACGAGGCGCGGCGCGAGCATGGACTCGAGGGCGCGCCGGATCTGAATGCTGCGTTGCGCCTGCCCGGAGCCTTGCAGGGAGAGGATCGCAAGGACGATGATCTGGCCGCGCTCTCCGCGAGCGTTCTCGATCAGTTGGCTCCGCTCGTCGAGCAGTTGAAAGTCATGCGCGCCCGCGAAGGCGAAGCCCTGGAAGCGATTCTGCGCGGCACGTTGGACCGGCTTGCCGCGGCCACCGCGAGCGTCGCCGAGCTGCGGCCGGAGATCGAGCAACGCTACCAGGAGCGCCTCACGCAACGGCTTTCCGCGGCCGCCGGACCGGAGTTCAACCAGCAGAGAGTTCTCGAGGAAGTGGCCGTCCTGGTCGAGCGCAGCGACATCAGCGAAGAACTGGCGCGCATGACCGCGCACATCGAGCATTTTCGCGAGTTGCTCGCCGCCGGCGGCGAGGCCGGCAAGAAGCTCGACTTCCTGCTGCAGGAGATGAACCGCGAGGCCAACACGTTGCTTTCCAAAACCGGCGGCGTCAGCGGCAAGGGAATGCGCATTACCGAACTTGGACTGGCCATGAAAGCAGAGATCGAAAAAGCCCGCGAACAGATTCAGAATGTGGAGTAAGACAGGTAACAGTGTGAGTGTGAGTGTGAAAGGCAGTGAGTGAGATGGCAAAGTCTTTTCGTGAGCTATTGGTTTGGCAAAAGGGGATCCAGTTGTCAGTTCTCGTTTACCGGCTATCGAAGCAGTTTCCTCGCGAAGAGACCTACGGGCTCTCGAACCAGATGCGCCGGGCGGCAGTTTCGATACCAAGCAATATTGCCGAAGGCGCGGGAAGGCTGAACACTCGGGAATACAAACAGTACCTTGGCGTTGCCAGAGGGTCAAGTTTTGAATTGCAGACGCAGTTGACCATTGCGCGGGAATTGGGATTCGGAGATATTGAGCAGCTTCGCGAAGCCGAGTCTTCATGCGATGAGATAGGAAGAATGCTCTTCGGAGTCATTCAGGCGCTGGGTGCTAAGGCATGAAGAGCCCATGGACGCCTCCCCGCACTCACACTCACACTCGCACCCACACTAACCACTGAACAGAAAGGCATCGACGAACTTTGGCAGGCATTCTCTTCATCATCTCGGCGCCGTCAGGCTCCGGCAAGAGCACGTTAGTGAGCGAGCTGCGCAAGCAGGTGAGCGGCGTCGACTTCGCGGTTTCCTGGACCACGCGTGCGCCGCGTGGGTCGGAGGAGAACGGACGCGAATATCACTTCACCACGCGCGAGGAGTTTCAGCGCATGGTGGATGCCGGCTTGTTTCTGGAGCACGCGGAGGTCTTCGGCAACCTGTATGGCACGTCGCGCCGGTCTCTCGACGAAGCGCTGGCCGCCGGCCACGACCTGATGCTCGACATCGACGTGCAGGGCGCCGCACAGGTGCGCGCCAAAATGCCCGAGGAGGTCGGCATTTTTGTTTTGCCGCCAAACCCCAAGGTTCTGCGCACGCGCCTGCGCAACCGTAGCCGTGCCGAAGGCGTCATGAACGAGGGTGAGCTCTATCGCCGCCTCGGCGAGGCCAGCCGCGAGATTGAGAATTATCGCGATTACGGCTATATTCTCATCAATGACATTCTCGACCGGGCGGTAGCGCAGCTCGAAGCCATTGTGCTGGCCGAGCGTTACTATCGCAATGGCGAGCCCATCGCCTACCGTTCGCGCCGTGTGTTGGAGGTTGCCGCGGCTTGCCTGCAATCGAACTCGCAGGAGCGGCTCAAACCTGTGCTGGAGGCCTTTGGCATCGATGGAGGCCCCGGACAGCAGCAGCTTCTTTTTGGAGGAGACTCCGATGACGATTGAGACCAGTTTCGATTCCAACTATCGCAAGGTTTTGGTCGCGGCTCGCCGCGCGCGGCAGTTGCAGAACGGGTCGCAAGCCCTTGTCCCCACGCGTTCCAACAAGGCTTGCCGCATTGCCCAGGAGGAGATCGACGCCGGCAAAATCGCCTACGTCAAGACCGAGGCCGAGGTCGTCAAGCCGCTCGTCGAAGGCCCCGCCGTCCCCATTCTGCTGAGCTGACAGTTCGTAGTTCGCAGTTCACAGTTGCGGGCGACAGCAAGCCGAGGCCGTGGACTGTGAACCAAGCACTAGAGCGCGTTTCATAAATAGTTTCGTGAAAGGGCACGACTTCAGTCGTGCCGAAAAGGGCAGGAAAGCTCAGGGGTTTTAACCCCTGAGGGATTCGCGCTTGCCCACCAGGCCACCTATGAAACACGCACTAAGAACTGCCCACTGAACTACAATCGACATCATGAGAGTCACCGTCGGCGTCTCCGGAGGCATTGCCGCGTACAAAGCGGCCGAACTGGTGCGCGCCCTGCAGCGCCAGTCGCTGGAAGTGCACGTGGTGATGACCGCAGCGGCGCAGAAATTCGTCCAGCCGCTCACCTTCGCTGCGCTCACCGGGCATAAGGTCATCACCAGCCTCTGGGAAGAGTGGGACGCGGAGGAGGCCGAGCAGAACGGCATCGATCACATCGCCGAAGCGCAATGGGCCGACGCGCTGGTTGTTGCTCCCGCCACCGCCAATATCCTGGCCAAGTTTGCGCACGGTCTGGCCGACGATTTCCTCTCCACCATGTTTCTCGCCACCACCGTGCCGGTGCTGGTGGCGCCGGCCATGAACGTGAACATGTGGAACCATCCGGCCACGCAGGCCAATCTTGA
>Ga0181536_10005359_pt1 | contig 13172 bp, 12 predicted proteins | sample PEATcosm2014_Bin_41_FD_121105 | JGI IMG/M metagenome (GOLD analysis project Ga0181536, IMG submission 121105) | Peatland microbial communities from MTU Mesocosm Facility, Houghton, MI, USA - PEATcosm2014_Bin17_60_metaG | ecosystem: Environmental > Terrestrial > Soil > Wetlands > Peat | place...
CACCCCATCACGTCATGGCCCGGCTCGTCCGGGCCACCTATCGCCGCACCGTGCTTGAACAGGTGGCCCGGACGAGCCGGGCCATGACGTGGAAGAGAGGACGCCATGTGTCAATCTTTAAGGAGGTTGGTATGAGACGGATAACATTGACCGGCGGCGTCAGCAGCAGCGGGTCGACACCAGAGACCAGGTTGGCGGCGGCTCTGTTCGACCCCGCCATCGTCCAATGCCGATCGACCGCCACGGCGGGGTTCGGCTCATGCATGGCCAGAATGAGGTCGATACTCTGGCGGGTCAGCCTCAGGTCGGGATCGTCCAGCGGCCGTTCCGAGTAGCTGGGGGCAAAGCCGGCGGCGTGTAGCATGACATTTCTGTCGCGCAGCGGAACCACCAGCCGCTCGGCCAGACGCAGTAACGTCTCCCGGCTCGGCAGAGATCGGCCGGTTTCCAGGAAGCTCAGATGTTTGGGGGAAATTTCCGCGTCGCAGGCGAGGGCGAACTGACTGATCCGCCGCCGCGGGCGCCACTCCCGAATCATCTGACCGATTGAGCGAGCCGGACGTGTCATAACAAAATCATAACGCGCCGCACGCGCTGAGACCAAATTATAGCAGCGTTAATTTTCTGATAATCCTTGGCTTTTCCCGCCGGGGATGCTTCGGATAGCCTCCGTCCTCACCTCGGTTCACAAGGTTTTCCGCATGACGGCTCGGCGCATGATCTCGGTCTATAGCGACTACAAAAGTCCGTACGCTTATCTGGCGAAAGACCTCATCTATGCATTGGAGACCGACTGCGGTGCCACAGTGGACTGGAAGCCCTACATCCTTGATATCCCACTTTATCTTGGCTCGGCGCGGGTTGACGCCGCAGGCAACGTGCTGGAGGAAAACCGCAACGCGCACCAGTGGCGGCGGGTCCGGTACAGCTACATGGACTGCCGCCGGCAGGCACGGAAGCAGGGCCTGATCATTCGGGGGACTGAGAAGATTTGGGATTCGACGCTCGCCGCCGCCGGCATGCTATTCGCGCGGCGCCAGGATCCGGCGGTCTTTCGGCGATACCATGACACTGTATTTGAGCGCTTCTGGCGTCGGGACCTGGATATCGAGTCGGTCCCCGCGATCGCGGCCCTGCTGCACGAGGTTGGCGCCGATGCCTCCGGCTTTCCCTCCTGGGCCGAGACCGGGCGCGCCAGGTGGCCCGAATTTCCCGGGAGGCTGAGGCCTTGGGGGTGTTCGGGGTGCCGAGTTTTATCGTGGATGGCGAGCTCTATTGGGGGCGGGAGCATCTGCCGGAGATCCGGCGGCTTCTCGCCTCTCCACCGCTCAGCCGGCCGGAGTAACGGCCGGAATTCAACCGATTGGTGACAAAGCGCGAGGCCGCGCCCGCCAAAGTACGCTGCCTGGGGCGCGGTACCGGTGGACGGTGGGTTTGTCCTGCCCGTGCCTCGCCAGCAATGACCGCGGGACGGGATCCCGCCGGCGCAACCCGATCGGCAATCGTTCTATTCGATCGCGCGTGGCCTGACGCCAAAGCCGCCCGCCGCGTTGGCGAGCCGCTGGAGATCGTACCGGTCGAGTGTGAGGTCAGCGGATGCACCGCAATCGCCCCCACCCTTCGCGGTGTGACGTCCGGCCCAGTGAAGCTGGAACCGGGGAGGACTGGTTTCCTCCCGCGACTCGATGATCAGGCTGCCGCCGTCGGCGGACATCTCATTCGGATCGAGGATGCAGGGGCCGGCGGTCTGGGGGCGTCCGGACACCGCGGCCGTGGCGACCTGGAGTTGCCATGAGTCCGCGTCCGACTGGGTGGGAGCGAACACGATCATGTCGCCTACCGCCGGCCGCAGCGCGTCGAATTTCAGAGCAAGCCAGGTGGTCATGCCGCCGATGGCGATGATCAGAAGCGCGGCGGCCAACGCCGGGCCCCAGCTGGGCCAGGACAGGGAAGTGGGTTCGCGTGGATCCTGGTCGGGTCGAAGCATCCCATGCCCCTATGCTGCATTGCGGCATAAATGTATGGGGCCAGAAATTGCGGCGCAACATCAATGGCCAAGCGTTATCCGCGGCGGAGGCCTTCCGTTCACGCGGGGCTGACAGCGTTGGCATGCGTTCGCGTGGGGACGGGAGGCTTTCAGGGCAGGGCGGCGGCGGGGGCCTCGCCCGGCTCCGGTGCGCCGAGTTCGACATCGGCGTAGATCTCGGAGAGCGGAATGGCCACGTCGATTTCCGGCATTTCCAGCATGTCGCCGGCGACCAGCGGATGGGCGATCCAGTTCTCGCCGCTGCGTGCGAATACCGTGGCGGCGATGCTGTCCGGCTCCAGGATGACGTAGCGTTGGATTGACTTTGTGTCACGATATTCGCGTAGTTTTTCGATCCGGTCGGTGCGGGAGGTACTGGGGCTGAGAACCTCGAAGACCACCACGGGGTCCTTGATGACGGTGGTGTCCCGGGCGACCGGGCCACAAGAAACGAAGGCATCCGGGTAGCGAATGCGGCCGGCTACCTCGACCTTCAATGTCGGTCCGCTAACGCGACAGGGTTTTCCCCTCAATTGGTCATGCAGCAACGCCCGCAACGTGCCGCCGATCATCTCGTGCGCGAATGTTCCGCCGGTCATCGCGACCGGTTCAAACCCGTCGAATTCCCAGCGCAGGTCCTGCCTCTCCTCCCAGGCGAGGAATTCCCGCAGGGTCATGGGTCCTTGAAAGGCCACACTCATGCCGGGAACACTAACAGATGCCGGCCTGATTGTCTTGAGAATCAGACCTCCAGCTCGAACTTCGCCTCGATCCGGGCCTCGTCCAGGTCCATACCCAGGCCGGGCTGGGTAGGGTGGGCAAGAACGCCGCTCTGGGGCTCCAGCCGCCGGTGCATGTCCCGATGGGCCGCGGCGCCATCATAGTGGCGGCCCCGCATGAGACGTTCTTCCGTGGCGAAGTGGAAACCGGTGTAACGGATGACTTCCCGGAGGGCCGCTTCATGCGCCTCCCCGTTGCGGAGCGCGTCGGCCAGCTCGTTCAGCAACGAGACTAACATGGCATGTTGCTCGTCAATTTCGGGAATGCCGACCTCATGAGCGGCGTTCCACACCAGCGGCGCCGGCACGCTCTCCGCCGCGGCAGTCCCGGTCGCCCAGGCGGCGCATCCGCGTCCACGCCGCTTCGCGGCATAGAGCGCCCTGTCCGCGGCCGCGAGTAGGTGGAAGGCGCTGTATTCACGCCGGGTTTTTCGAAGATGTCAGAAAATCCCGCACCAGATCGTTCACGACCTGCCACCGCTCCACCTCCGGCAAATGGCCAACCCCCGCCAGGACCTCCAACCGCGCATGCGGCACCGCCCGGGCCAGCACCGCGGCATTGGTCTCCAGCGGTGTCACCCGGTCCGCGGCGCCCTGGATCAGCAGCAGCGGCCTGTCCAGCCGCGCCGCGAAGTCAGGCGTGTAGGTATTCGACGTCAGGAACCGCGCTGCCCGCATGAAGCCCTCCGGGTTCGTGGCGCGCAGCACATGCTGGATCAGAGCGATCGTCTCCGCCGACGCATCCGGCCCGACCAGCGCCGCCACGCGCTCCCCGAACCCATAACCGCCCGCCGCCACCTGGCTCCGGCGCGCGGCGAGCAACTTCGCGCGCGCCTCCTCCGTCATGTCGCGCTGACCAATCGCCGTCCCGGTCAGCACCATCCGAGCGATCCGTTCCGGATGAAACCATGCCACGCACTGCGCGATGCGGGATCCAAACGAATTGGCCAGCACGTCGCAGCGCGCCACACCGGCGGCGTCCAGGAAATCCACCACGGCATCCGCGTAATCCCGCCCCGCCGGCGCTTCCGTCGCGAGGTTGTCGCTGAGCATGTAGCCGGGCGCGTTCCAGGCGATCACACGGAACCGGTCGCTCAGGCCGGCGAGTTGAAACCGCCAGTGCATCGCATTGGCGCCAACACCGTGCAGCAACAGCAATGGCGGCGCGTCCGGCGCGCCGGCCTCCATGAAACTGAACCGATCGCCCAGATAACGCGGCCGGGAACCGGCCGGGATCGGCAGAAAGCGAAGTTCGGGTAACGGCGGGATCATGCCGGGTCGCTGATGATCGCGACCGCGCGCGTCCATCCCGCCGAGGCGCGGTGAACCTTGACCGGAAAGCACACGACATCGAACCCATCCGCCGGCAGCGCTTCCAGATTGTGCAGCTTTTCCAGATGCGAGTAGCCGATTTCCCGCCCCGCCCGGTGGCCTTCCCAGATCAGCGCGGCGTCGCCGGTTTGCTTGATCCGCTCGCGGGTGAAGGAGAACGGCGCGTCCCAGCTCCAGCCATCGGTGCCGACCAGACGTACGCCGCGCTCCAGCAGCCACATCGTCGCGGCCTTACCGATGCCGCAGCCGGAGTCGACGTAATCATCCTGCCCATAGCGCGCGCCCGCGGCGGTATTGACCAGGACGATTTCCAGCGGCCGGATCGTGTGCCCGATGCGTTTCAATTCGGCTTCCACGTCGGCCGACGTGACGACATAGCCGGCCTTCATATGCCGAAAATCCAGTTTCACCCCGGGCTGGAAGCACCATTCCAACGGCACCTCGTCGATCCGCCAGGACGGCTCGCCGCCCGGCTTTAACGCGTGGTTCATCGTCGAGAAAAAGTGATACGGTGCGTCCAGATGCGTGCCGTTATGCGTGCTGATCGCCACTTTTTCCACCGCGGCATACTCGCCGTCCGGGAGTTGATCGATCCGAACGCCCATATAGTCCGCCATCGCCGGCGCGGTCTGATGGTGATCCAGATACTCGATTTGCGGCAGCATGTGGGGCGGATCGCTTTTAATCCCCGCTTTCAAGGGGACGGAGATGTCGATCAGACGGCGTGGCATGGCGTGTTCCCCGCTATTGGCGAGACCAGGATAGAGGAACTCGAAAGGGCGTGTCACGCCGGCGCGGAACGCCACGAAATAACGTTAAATTTTTGCTTCTGTGACGCAGTTCACATTTCTCACCCCCGCTTACGCGCTAGGCTACGAATGAAAAGCCGAGGCGAACCTGGGCGGGGGCGAGCGATGCATCATTTATTGGCGGGATCGCAGATCAGGCTCACATACTTGCAGGATCGGCGCGCCCTCGCGGGGATCGACTGGCCGAGCATTTTCGATGACCTGTTGGATGCGGGCACGCCGGTGAACCGCTGGCAATGGTGCGATCTGGACCGCCTGACGCATGTCGTTTTAGCCGCCGACCGTGGCACCGGCCGATATGCCGGCGTACTTGGATTGACCAGCCGTGCGACGCCGCCGGAGCAATGCCTGATGATCGGCATCGCATTCGCGCGGCCTGAAGAAAGCGGCGGCACGTTGCCGCGCGCCATGCTGGCGCATGCCCTCGCGCGGATTGTCTGCCTGGATGGCAAACCAGTCGCGATCGCCGCGACGCACGGCTACCGGTCCGCGTTGAGTGACCTGAGCCAGAAGATCAGATCCGCCACACTGCATCCGCCGGCAGACGGCAATGTGATCGCGTTCCGGGCGGCGAGGATGGCGCGTCAAATCGGGGTTGGCAGGACCGTGCTCGACCTTCGACCCGTCACGGAAGCGTCTCTGCTGCGCGATCTGCGGGGTTTGCACGGCGTGCGTCCCGAGCGGACGAAATTGGCCGCGCCCGAGAGCCCTATGGCGAAACTGGCCAGAAGCGCCGCCGCCACGCGCCGTCCCAGAAAAGCCACTCGTACTGGCAGGAGCGGATAAACGCCGTCGCCATGCGGTCGCGTAAGGGATCGCTCGCGGCGGCGGCGGCGGCCTGGTCGGTGGTGGCGATGACCGCGCGCACTGCTTCGCCGAACCCGGCATCGGCATAGGTGTCGATCCAGGCGCGATACGGATTGTCCGCCGCGGCGGTTTTGGCGATCGTGGTGCCGACGTCCCAGTACAGCCAGAAACAGGGCAGCAGCGCCGCCACCAGAATCTCCCAGGGCTCGTGATACGCGGTCGCCATCAGGAAGCTGGTGTAGCCGAGACAATCCGGCGATGGTTCGGCCGTCACTAAACTGGCGGGATCGACACCGAATTCTCTTAAGTACCGCTCGTGCAAAGCCTGCTCGACCGCGATGGCTTCGATCGCATAATGGCCGAACGCGCGCAGCGTGGCGCCGTCGGGACCACGCGCGCCGGCGAGTGCCAGCGCCCGCGCGTATTGGTCGAGATAGAGTGCGTCCTGGACGATATAGAACTGGAAGGTTTCCCGCGGCAGCGTGCCGGCGGCGAGTTCGGTGTTGAACGGCAGCGCGTGAATGGCCTCGCGCAGCGGCGTCGTGCGCTGCCAAATGCGGCCGGAGAAACCGGTCATGGGAGCGGCACTCCATAGACGCGCGCCGCGGTGCCGGCGAACAGCGCGGTCTTCTCGGCGGCGGACGCGCCGGCGGCGAGGCGTTTGAACGCGTTCCACACGACCTGATACGAGCACCAGCGTTTCTGCACCGGGAAGTTGCTCTCGAACATGCAGCGATCGGCGCCGAACAACGCGATGCTGGTTTCCAGCCAGGGGCGCCACGCGGCGGCGACTTCCTCGGACGACGGCGGGGTCTCTTTCGGCGCGGTGCCGGCACCCGGCAGGCGGATCGGCAACGCGCCGAGTTTGACGGTCACGTTGGGCTGTTTGGCGAGCGCCGCCATGCCGGCCCGCCAGTCCGCGAACACTTTGCCCCGGTCGGCGGCATAGGGCCCGCCGAGGATCGGGCTGCCGACATGGTTCAGCACGATCGGTGTGTTCGGGAAGGCGGCGGCAATGTCGGAAACTTCGCCGAGTTGCGGATGATACACCCAGGCGTCGAACACCAGACCGAGCGCGCTGAGCGCCGCGAACCCGGCACGGAACGTGGTGTCGAGGAGCATTCCCGGTTCCGGCACCACCTTATGGATGCGTTCGCTGGCGTCCCAGGCGGTGGATTGCCGGATGCCGGCGAAGCGCCCGCCGCTGGCGATCATGTGACGTTCGAGCAACGGCCGGGCACGGTCGCCGAGCATCAGGTCGACGCGCCCGACCATGCGGGCGCAAACTTTCGCGGCGCCGAACGCTCCGCTGGCACCCATCGCCGCGACGCCGGTGACGAATTCGGTCTCGCCGAGCGATTGTTCGTCGCTTGGACCGCCGGCGCGATACATCGAGTGGCATTCCTCGAACACCGTCGCGATGACGTTATGACCGCTGTTGATATCGTCCAGCAACTCCGGCAGCAGGTAGACGTTGCCATCACGAGTCCACAAATGATGGTGCGGATCGATGATCGGCAACTCCGGCTCAAGAATGGCTTCGGTGTGCCGGCTCAGCCAGTCCTGATCGATCTGGCCCGCGAAGCGGCTGACGGTTTGGGCCATGCGCGGCCTCCCTTTCGTGCAATCGTTGCCTGTCACCGTATCCGGCGGATTGGTGGCGCCTGTTCGCTGATCCACCCCTGACGCGCCGTTCAGTGATCCAGACTTTTCGATACCATTTCGTAGGTGTTGGTCGACAGTCCTGGCAACGCGAGGATGCGGCCCAGTTCGGCTTTCATGAGCGTCTGGCGCCCAGTGTCCATGCGCCGCCATTGACCCAACGGACCAACCATGCGCGCGGCGACCTGCGGGTTGGATGGATCGAGTTGGATGACCATGTCGGCGAGGAACCGATAGCCCTCGCCCTTCGGATCGTGGAACCGCACCTGATTGGCGCCGGCGAACGCGCCAACCAAAGCGCGGATACGGTTCGGATTGCGCAAATCGAAATCCGCGTGCCCGGACAAGGCGCGCACCTTCGCCACCGTGTCCGGCAGCGGCGAGCTCGCCTGAATCGAAAACCATTTGTCCAGCACGAGGGGATCGTCGTGCCACCTGGTATGGAAGGCGGCCAGGGCCGCGTCACGCTCCGGGCAATCGATGCCCGCCAGGATGGAGAGCGCCGCGAGTGAATCCGTCATATTGCCCGCGGTGTCGAACTGATGTTTCGCGAGCGCGGGATCGCCGCCCGCGCCGAGATACGCCAGGCAAACATTCCGCAATGCGCGCCCGCCGATCGCGGCGCCGTCGATGCTGTACGGCCCGTTATCCGTATAGTGGTCATAAGTGGACCGCAGGCTTCCGCGCAGCGCCTCGCCGATCGCGATCCGCGCGGCGTCGCGCACCGCGTGGATCGCGTCGACATCGGCGATCTCCATTTGGTCGGCGAGGAACGCCTCGCCCGGCAGAATCAGCGCCTCCGCGACAAACGCCGGATCCTTTTCCGCCTGCGCCAGCGTTTCCGACATTGTCTCGATCAGTCTGGGGTCAATGTTTGCAGCGTCGCCGCGGTGCCAGGCCGGGATCATGTCGAGCAGGACGCGCGTGGCGTATTGCTGTCCGGACTCCCAGCGCACGAACGGATCGGTGTCATGCGCGGCGAGGAAGCGCGCGCGTTCCGGACTGATGCCCGACAGTTTGACCGGCGCGGAAAAGCCGCGGAACAGCGACGGGACCGGCGGGCTGGCGACGTCCTCGAAAGTAAAAGTGGTTTCGGCCGCCTCGGCCAGCAGCACGCGCGTGCCGGACCGCGGCGCCGCTTCCCCCGCCAGCTTCGTTTCCAGTTCCTGACCATTGCCGTCGAGCAGTCCCATCGCCACCGGAATGACCACCGGCCGCTTGTCCGGCTGGCCCGGGGTGGGTTTGGTGGTCTGCCGGATGGTCAGCCGGTACTGTTTCCGATCGGCATCGTAGGCATCGTCCACGCTGACCTCGGGCGTGCCCGCCTGGTCGTACCAGGCGCGGAATTTGTCGAGGTTGACGCCCGACGCATCCGCCATCGCGGCGACAAAATCCTCGATCGTTACCGCGCTGTTGTCGTGCCGCTGGAAATACAGGTCCATGCCGTTGCGGAACGCCTCGCGGCCGATGATCGTGGCCATCATGCGGATGACCTCGGCGCCTTTGCTGTAGACCGTCGCCGTGTAAAAGTTGTCGATCGCGAGGTAGGACTTCGGCTGCACCGGGTGCGCGAGCGGTCCGCCGTCCTCGCGGAATTGCGCTGCCCGCAGGCCGCGCACATCGCCGATCCGCTTGACCGCCCGGCTGCCCTGATCGGCGGAAAATTCCTGATCGCGGTAAACCGTGAGGCCCTCTTTCAGCGACAACTGGAACCAGTCGCGGCAGGTCACGCGGTCGCCGGTCCAATTGTGAAAATACTCGTGCGCGATCACCGCCTCGATGCCCTGGTAATCGGTGTCGGTCGCGGTATCCGGTTTCGCCAGCACGTATTTCGTGTTGAAAACGTTCAGGCCCTTGTTTTCCATCGCGCCCATGTTGAAGTCGGAAACGGCGGCGATGTTGAACACGTCCAGGTCGTATTCCAAACCAAACACATCCTCATCCCAGCGCATGGAGGTCTTCAGCGATCGCATCGCGTGCGCGCACTTATCCTCATCGCCGCGGCGGATATAAATGCCCAGATCGACGTGGCGGCCGGACCGCGTGGTGAACGCATCCTTGACGGCGACAAGATCGCCGGCCACCAGCGCGAACAAATAGCATGGCTTGGGATGCGGGTCGCTCCAGGTGATCTGATGCCGCCCATCCCCCAGATCGCGCACAGGCCCAGGATTGCCGTTTGATAACATCACGGGGACCTGAGCTTTGTTCGCGGTGATCGAGACGGTGAACCGCGCCATCACGTCAGGCCGGTCGGGGTAATAGGTGATCCGGCGGAAACCCTCAGCCTCGCACTGGGTGAAATAACTGCCGCCCGAGACGTAAAGTCCGCTGAGTTCGGTATTCGACGCCGGCGCGATCTTTGTTTCGATTTCCAGCATGCAGCGGTCCGGCATCGTGTCGATCGTCAAAATGCCGCCGTCGATCCGGTGGGCATCGGCCGGCAACACATCACCATCGCGGGCGAGGCGGACCAAGGTCAGGGCTTCACCGTTCAGCCGCAGCGGTTCGTTCGGACCCGCCTTGGGGTTCCGGCGCAGCGCCAGCCGGGAGACGACCTTGGTCGCCGCCGGATCCAGATCGAACGCCAGATCGACCGAGGTCACCAGAAACGCCGGCGGACGATATTCGCTTAGCAGCACAGGCTGGGCTGTCATGATGCCTCTCTCACGATCAAGGAGCCGAGTTCATGCACCTCGGCGGTCTGGCCGGGCAACAGCAGAGTGGTCGCGTCAAGCTGGGTCAACACCGCCGGCCCGGAGATCCGGTCGCCGGCACCCAGCCGGGTCCGGTCGTAGACGCGCGCGCGCACCGGCCCGGCGGCGGAGGCAATCACGATCTCCCCGGTGATCGCCGCCTCGGGTCCAACCCCACGCGGCAGCGCCTGCATGACAGGCGGTGCGAATGCCCCTTCGGCGTCGACGCGCAGCGTAACGATTTCGACCGGGGTATCTTCTTGCGCGAACGTATAGAGCTGCTCGTGCAACCGGTGAAACGCCGCGATCGTGCCGGCGACCGAGGCCTCGGTCACTTCGGTTCCATCCCATGGCACGGCCAACTCGAACCCCTGATGCTGGTAGCGCAGACTGGCGTGCCAGGTGACACGGCGGGCCTCGGCGGGCACCGCTTCCTGGTCCAGCCACGCGACCGCCTCCGCGTGCAGCGCGGTGAACACGGCGGCGAGCCGGGACAAATCGACGGCGCCGGCGCGTTGCAAACTGGTGCGGGTGAATTCCGCTCTTAAATTCGACACCAGCAGGCCAAGCGCCGACAGCACGCCGGGCGCGGGCGGGATCAGCAGCGTGCCAATCCCCATCAGCCGAGCCAGCGAACCGCCGTGCAACGGTCCGGCCCCACCGAACGGCACCAGCACGAAATCCCGCGGGTCGTGGCCGCGTTCCACCGACACGACACGGATCGCGCCCATCATGTTGTGATCGACGATGGACAGGATGCCGCGCGCCGCTGCCTCGATGGTCATGCCGAGCGGTTCGGCGATCCGGCGCGCGATGGCGCCGCGGGCCGCTTCGATATCCAGGAGGAACGATCCGCCCAACAAATAAGGCGGCAAATGGCCCAGTACGAGATGCGCGTCGGTGACGGCCGGTTCCGTCCCGCCGTTGCCGTAACAAACCGGCCCAGGAACGGCGCCGGCGCTATGCGGCCCGACCGTGAGGGCGCCCGCGGCCGAGACCCGCGCGATCGAGCCGCCGCCGGCGCCGATCGTGGCGATGTCGATCATCGGCCGCCCCACCGGCCAGTCGGCGACCTTACCGGCGGTCGTCATTCCCGGCTGACCGTTATGAATCAGGCTGATGTCAGCCGAGGTGCCGCCGATATCGATCCCGATCAGATCGCGAAAACCGGCCGCCTGACCGATGAAGTTCGCGCCAACCACACCCGCCGCCGGGCCGGACAGCACGGTTTCCACCGGCGTGCGGCGCACCGTGCGCGCGCTGGTGACACCGCCGCTCGATTTCATCAGCAACAACGGCGCACCGATCGCCTGGTCGGTCAGCCGCTGCTCCAGTTGTCCCACATAGGCCGAAATCGCCGGCATGACATAGACGTTCAGCACGGTCGTCATCGCCCGCTCATACTCGCGGAACACCGGCAGCACGTCCGACGACAGCGAAACGAGCGCGGTGGGATGTTCGGCGGCGACGATCTCCGCGGCACGGCGTTCATGCGTGGGATTGGCGTAACAGTGGATGAACACCACGGCGATCGCGGTGATCCCTTCAGCGGCGATCGCGCGCGCGGCGGCACGGATCGCCGTCTCGTCGAGCGGTTGGATCTCATTGCCGAAATGGTCGATCCGGCCGGGGATTTCCCAGATCAGCCGCGGCGGCACCGGTCGCTTCGGCTTGATCCATTCGAACAGACTGCCGTCGCGCGGGATGTCCTGGCGCCCGATCTCCAGCATGGACCGGAAGCCCGCCGTCACCAGCATGGCGACGCGCGGACCTTTGCTTTCCAGGATCAGATTGGTCGCGACCGTCGTGCCATGCAGCACACGGGACACATCCGCCGCCACGCCGCCCAGTACCGCCAGTCCGTCCTTCGCGGCATCGGCGAAGCCCAAAGACGGGTCATGCGGCGTCGTCGGCGTTTTCGCGGTTCGGATGACGCCATTCCGCCGATCGAGAATTGTCACGTCGGTAAACGTGCCACCCGTATCGATGCCGATGATGATGCCGTCGCGCATACGGTCAGCCCAAAACCTGGCGGTAGCCGTTTTGATGGAACAGCGCGGCCTCCGGGCGGTTGGCGCGGCGGGCTCGCGTCGCCGCCGGGTCGATCGCGCGTCCGTCCGGGGTGAGGACAACGCCGTAATCGGCCGCGGCGCTGGCGCGGCTGACGAAATGATTGAGCACGTCTTCCAGCACCCGCTCCGGTTCGCGATCGAACGGATGGCCCCACCCGCCGCCGCCGCCGGTCTCCACGCGAATGACGTCGCCGCGGCGGACAATGTTGCCGTCGCTCAACGGACCCAGCACGCGTTCGTCGGGCCGGCCTGGGTTGATGACGCAACGGCCCGGCCGCGCGCAGTGGCCGCCGGACACCCCCCACGGGGGAAAATTCACCGAATCGATGCGCAACGAAACCATGCCTTCCTCGGCCAGCACCTCGACTTCCCGCACCATGCCGCAACCGCCGCGCCAACGGCCCGGACCGCCGGTGTCGCGGTTGATTTCGTAGGAACGGACGCGGACCGGAAACACCGAGTCCATGAATTCGACCGGGTAATTCTCCTGCGCGACCAGATAGATCGCGTCATTGCCGTCGGCGTGCGGCCGCGCGCCGTAGCCGACGCCGACACCGTCGGACATCAGATAGGTTTCGCCCTCGTCGGTGCGGCCGCGGATATACCAGATGACGTAGGCGCTGTGCGCCGCCATCGCCTTGCCGCCGGTCGCGACATTCATCACACCCAACAGACCGGCGACGTTGCGCATCATCGTGACGCCGCGCAGGCCAAGCGCGGCGGGAAAGTTTGGTTGCACGATCGAACCGGGCCGCAGGATCACCTCATCGATCAAATCGAGCGCGCCGTCGTTCATCATCGCATCGCCGGACGCGCCAAGGAAATACCCGGTCAGCGCCAGTTTCGGTGTCGACTCGTTCATCAGGAAGTTCAGCGGGCCATGCACCTGATCGTCGCTCTCGCTGAAATCCAGCACGGTGCGCTCCGGGGAGACTTCGAAGCGGTAACGAATGCGGATCGGGCCGCTGCCGTGGCCGTCATCGTCGATC
>Ga0181536_10005360_pt1 | contig 13172 bp, 8 predicted proteins | sample PEATcosm2014_Bin_41_FD_121105 | JGI IMG/M metagenome (GOLD analysis project Ga0181536, IMG submission 121105) | Peatland microbial communities from MTU Mesocosm Facility, Houghton, MI, USA - PEATcosm2014_Bin17_60_metaG | ecosystem: Environmental > Terrestrial > Soil > Wetlands > Peat | place...
AGGCTGCGATTTCATTCCCCGCAGGTTCTATCGCGAGGTGGTGCTCCCGCGCTTGAAGGCGGAGGTGGACCTGGCCCACGATAAGGGCGCCAAATTCGGCTACATCTGCACCAGCGGCCTCCAGCCGATGCTGGACTACTATGTCGAAGCGGGCATCGACGTGCTCATCGGCATAGATCCCATTCAAGGGACCAAGACGGACATGTCCCGGATCAGAGCCAAAGTCGGCGAAGAGATGTGTCTGTGGGGTGGGGTGTCGGGTGCCGTGACCGTTGAGATGGGCAGTGACGAAGAAGTGCGCTCGGCGGTGCGCCGCGCCTTGTGTACTCTCGGACCGCGGAACTTCATTCTCTCGCCGGTTGACAACATCACCATCGATGCTCCACAAACCTGGCGCAATCTCGAGATCTTCCTGGACGAATGGCGCCTGAGCTGGAGCGAGCTTCCGGCCCTGTAGGTAGACAAATCCGTATCCGCCGAAGTTGCAGGTGGTTAATTAACGGACGAGCAACAACGGCTAACCCCAGTAATTGTGCCGCAAACTGGTAATTCGCCAGAAGACAGCTAGTGTCCGTGCAATTGCGGGCTCTAATGAACCGTCACCTTCTCCACTCGGAACAGCTCGCATGCGCCGGCACCCGTGTCGGTGCGGCTAAGTGAACTGCGCCAAGTGAACCCATCCGGCCCGTCGACTTGCACTAGATAGCCGACCATTTCAAGCAGATTTCCGGCCCTAACCGACATCAGTGTGTGTTTCAATTCGTCGTTTGCTGGGATTATGTGGATGTTGGCGCTTTGCGCGTTCATTTCATCCGCCGAAAGCGGAAGTGCTGATTTGCGCGGCCAATATCGGTACCAGCGCTGCCCTTGCCAGAATTCGAGTTGGTCAACAATGCTCTGGTCGGACATTTGCCCCCAGCCGACCGCTAGATCAACAGGTGAAAGGTCGGCACCGCGGTCCAGCCGGTACGATTCGGTATGGAGTACCCGTGCCCGAATTTCGTAGTCGGCCAGCGCGGTGACCTGGTATTTCCCCATTTTCCAAGCGCGTGTTCCGTTCGTCAGCTCTTGATGGGGTTCTTCAGGAATGAGGATCCCGGGCGGGTAGCGTGGCTCGATCGTGTCGATCAGGTAAACGACGATTCCGATCGCCAGTACCACCAGAATCGCCGCTTTCATAGAGGTGCAGGCCTGGAAGGGGGCGACTGCGTGGCCGTGATCGTCGTCATTCCTCTATGGGGCGGCTCTGAGGTACTACATCGGCCAGATGAGTTCCCATTCGATAACGAACGGCACCAGGGTGTCGAGCCAAGGGTGCTCAGCGGCCAGAAGGGCATTGAGTGCTCGACCGACCGCGCGATCGGACGTTTCAATACCTGATACAGAGGCAGGCGGAGGTCTTCTCATGATTCAGCACTAAGCTTCCTTTTGCGGTCGCACGATCGGCGATTTTGTCGGCCGTAGGGAAGCGCGAAACGCAGGGAAATGACTACCGCCTCTTAGCTTTGTCACGCTCGAACGCTCGGAACATGGCGCCCAGCAAGGCTTTTTGAACCACAAACGCCGTCGCCATGCTTCCAACAAATGCTGCACCGATCACCATTGCATCCATCGTCTTTAACGCAATCTTCGAGGCAATTTTCATAGCACCGGAAACCGCTTGTTTCCCGTGCCACGCTTCAGTTCCACAATAACGGCCACCCGCGACGACGGCAATATGTTCTTTCGTTAGCAGTCGCCCGGGCTGCGATGCCGGCGAAGCTACTGGTCCGAGATGGAACAACGTGGGGGCTCGGACCCACCATCGGTTTTTGAAGCATAGTGCATCCCCCGACAGCAATCTCAGGAGAGTTTCTGCTTGAATCCCGCTCCGTAGCCGGCTAATACTGGAACGGCCTGTGCGCCGATCAGTATCGCAGTGTGGCCATGCAGCGGTTGGATCAAGCATGTAATAAAGAATGCGGCGCGGCGATTCGTAACCGGGTAGCTGGCACCACGTTGCTCCCCATTGCTGAACATAGGCCCCACGGCGGTCACGTCAACTTGACGGAAAACGCGCGACCCGTACTTTTGCACCTGCCGATGCGAACCGGATGTCGCGTCTAGGGACTTGAGCCCTCCGGAAGTCTTCCCGATGACGCAAGAAACCGCTACCGATAATATGCGTTAACGCCGTTCAAGTCCGGCGTGAACACGGGCCGGGCAGCCTTGCCGTTAACAGGGATAGTTAACTAGATACCTTCCAGGCTTTGCCCGATTGAACGCAAGCCGGCTTCCAGCGACAATCGAAACCTGTGTACTCATCTCGACGGAATGCCGCCAGGAGGTAATTCTTACAACTCCCGCGATGGTGAGGGAACCTCCAAAGGAGGACCGGAGTTTATGCGACGCATCGTATTGCCAGTGGCCTGTCTTTGCGGATTGTGGACTGCAGTGAGCGCGCAGTCAGTTCAGCGGCCGTCCGAGAGCGGCTTGGCGAGTTGGTATGGCGCGCCCTACCATGGGCAACACGCAGCGAGCGGAGAGATCTACGATCAGGAGAAGTTGACAGCCGCGCACCGCACGCTTCCCTTCGGCACCAGGGTGCGGGTGCACCGTATCGACGGAGGGGGGAGCGTTGTGGTTCGGATCAACGATCGCGGGCCATTCGTGAAATCGCGGGTCATCGACCTTTCTCACGCTGCCGCCGTTCAGTTAGGAATGACGGGTGGAGGTGTGGTGCCGGTCATTTTGGACGTGGTGTGGACTCCACCAATCAAATGATGCTCCTCTAAATTTTCAGGTCTCGTTTCTAGTGGCGTAGCGCGAGACACGCGCGGTGGACCTCAAGTATTCCTGGGGCGCGGTGGTGCCGCTTGAGGACATCGAGACTCCGCTAGACTCGGGGGACACCGCCAGCTATGGCACGAGTACGATCGGCGCCCGCCAAAACGCCGCCTTCTGTCCGGTTGGCTCAAGTATGGTCACTTGGCAGTCATACCTTCCCGTCGGGAGATCGGCGAGCGCGATACTGAATTGGACCGGCGTCGTTTTCAGCCGGTCATTCGATCCGCTTTTCACCTCGATCGGCTGGGTTTCGAACGCTTTCTTTTGACCCGCGTAAAGGCTCACAAACGCGATGAGGGGCTGAGCGCTGGCCGCGATCTGGTCGTAAGCCTGAAGATAAACGTACATTTCGCGACCCTTGCTGAAGACCCGGGTCACGCTGGGAATAATTTTTTGGCCGTTCTGTACCAGTGGGTTAGCCGCTTCGCTCCTGTCCTTGCCCTTAACGGCGTTATACAGTGCATCTTTGAGGTCCACGCGCTGGCTGCTCAACACCACCGAACTGATTGGGACCCGCTTCTCTTCCTTGTTCAGGTTGGGAATGGCAAACGCGGTTTGATAGGTCCCGATGCGGCCCGTTTCCGCATCCCGTGCCAGAAACTTGATGCTGTATTTTCCGGGAAGAAGCGTGAAGCCGGCGTCGTATTCGATCGGGCGCTTCGCTAGTTCGATTGCCGTTGCATCGCTCAGCCGGATATCCACCTTGTCGCGCACGTTGGTGATGGTCGTGCCGTAATTGTCCTTGATCTCGCCGACAAAATCGATGAGGGTCCGTTCGGCGCCGCCGCGTTTGGCGAGCGCCAGCTCTCTTCCTGGAATCTTGACCACTAGGGGAACGAAGTATTCGGCCCGGTTCAACTGGAAGTAATCTATCTCCATAGCGATCGTGAGTTCCGTAATTGGGTCGGGGAGCATGAGCGCGTCTTCGAGCTGCCGTTCTTTGTCGGTAGCAGTAAATTTACTGAACTGTTTTCCGGCAAAGTAGCCCTGCCGATAATCCAGCTTGGCTGACAGATCGCCACTCAGCGAGATTTTGATGCGGCGAAACTTGCCATCCAGCGCGGTGTTGGTAGTGTAATATCCGAGCATGTAGTAGCTGGAAATGGATTGCTCCGCCTGCACGATTCCCTTCGTCAGATCGTTATAGTCGAGCAGAGCCTTGCCACCAGTGTCGGCGGCCAGCGCATACAGAGTATCTTGTGACTGTTGGAGGTTTGTGGTCACGGCCAAGGCCGCCGCGCCGGAATACATGCCGGCGTTGCCGGGCGATCCCATAGTCGCGTCTCCCAGTGGGGCCTGGGCTACCAATCCGCGGGCGTCAATCGGCCAGAACGACACACCGGCGCGGATGGCGGCATTGATGGTGGCTTGGAGTTGCGCCTGGTTATTAAGGCCATTCAGGCGCAGGCCACTGGCAAAATAAATGAGCGATTTCTTTTCGCTGAGTTGGTCTAACATATTTGCGGCCGTCTGAAGGGCAGATAGCTGGCGGTCGGTGTTAAAGATGTTGAACTCGCTGTCATCCTGGCCGAAGGCGGCTCCGGCGTCGGGAGAGCTGGCGTCGTCAGTGGAATAATCCATGCCCTGGCCTTCGCCCACAATCATCGTTTGGAGGATGCTCAGCAGCCGGTCACGATCGGCGGTGAAGTCCTGTAGAACGTCGACGGAGCCACCGGCATAGCGCAAGATAGCCATGAGATCCGCGGACATCATTTGCGTCCGAATGAACTTCTCCGCCGCGGCGAGCGAACGCACCTGGTCCCAAGGTGGCATGGCTGTCATGTCGAAGTAGAGCGCCAGAAGCCGTCGATCTTTGTACCGCGTGTTTCCTGGCGTGCTTCGCGAAATTTGCGTTCGCCCGAGTTTGTCGTAAATATGAATATGTTCGGGCTCGGAACGCACTGGCGCAGTGCTGGGAGTATCGGGGAAGCTTTGGTGATCGAAAAAACGAATCTCTTGCGGCACGCCGTTCTCGGTAACGGTGAAGTTCTTAGCGGCCAGGCCTTCGATGGGGCTGCCTTTCTTGTCTGTCACCACTACGGTTTCAACAACTAACTGCGTAGCGGTGGTGAATGTGGCTGTCCCATTGCTTCCGGGCGGCACGTTCTGGCCGACCTGCTGCGCTGTGCCGGCCGCTGCGGCTAATATAAAGATGGCGACGGCGGGCCGCATGGGTATCAGAACCTCAAGCGCAGTGTCGTTTGCATACTGCGCATAGCGTTGGCCGCGGCTGGCAATCCGAACTGCGTGCTGTTCACGGTGGTGTTCCAAGTGGTAAAGGTGACATGGTTCAACGCGTTGGTGGCGTCAAAACGCAGGTCGAGATTCAGCCGGTCGCTCACACGGAACGTGCGGCCCAGAGAACCGTTCAAAGTGAATTGGGCGGGGCCGGTGATGGAATCCCGTCCGGCATTTCCCCACTGCCCTGGCAGAGGCGCCATGTACGCGGCCGGATTCAGGAACGAGCCGCGAGGTGCTGCGTAAAGTGGCGCGCCGGTGAACTCGGGCCGCAGCGTGTTCATATATCCAGTGCCCGGCACCGGTGCCAGATAAATGGGAGTTTCAGGCAGGCCGCTGCCGGCCGTGATCTGCGTGGCGACGCTCCATTCCTTGAAGAGTGCTCCCCTCCATCCACTCAGGAGTGTTCCTCCGGCGGATCCCATACCCGTGGTGTACTGCATCTGCAGGCTCAGCAGGTGACGCTGATCGAAAGTCGATAGCCCTCGTTCCGCGCTCAAGTCACGCCAATTTTGCGCGATGGCGAGGGTTGCTGGGCTTGTGCCACCGGGCGTTGCCGTCCCGGAGGCGGCGCCGGGACCTGTCTGCACAGCTGCGCTTGGCGTGGTGGAGGCTCCCTGGCCTCCCAGCGCCGCATCGTCGTCGATCGACTTCGAGAAAGTGTACATCAAGATTCCGGTAAAGCCGTTGTGTAACCTGCGCCGCAACTGAACTTGAGCGGCCTCGCGGGTCGAATTGCCACCGGAAGTGAGGTAAGCAAATCCAGTCGGGCACGTGGGACACGGATTCACCGCACCAATTGGAAAAGTATTAGGCAGGAACTCCTGCGGTCCGTGGGTTCCTTTGATGCCGAGATACGTGGCGGTCATTTGCAGGGACCCGGGCAGGTCGCGCTGCACCGAGACTTGCCAATTCTGCGCATATCCAGGGCGGAAATTCGGATCGATCGCGAACGTATTGGCCGTGATGGAGGGAGATGCCGTAAAACCACTTGCCAGCGTGAGCGGATCCACCGGGCTGTTTTGCACACTGAAGCTCTTTGACAGCGGCGGTTGTTGCGCCATCTGTACGGCGATGGTTTGATAGACCGACGTGTCGTAATAGACTCCGTAGCCCGCGCGAACAACCATCGATGAGCCGGAAATGGGACGCCAGGCGATGCCCACGCGCGGCTCGATACCGCTCTTGTCGGGACGAGCCAGCGAAGTGGGGTATCGCTGGCCGGTCAATTTGCCATCCGGATCACTGGCCACGACTGGAGCTACCGCTGTAAATCCTGGAGCGATATCCAAGTTCACCAGGCGGCCATAGAGTTCCGTGATGGGGGCACCGTATTCCCAGCGCGCGCCTGCGTTCAGCGTGAGTTCCGGACCGATCCGCCAATCGTCGTTCACGAAACCGTCGTAAACGGATTCGCGGAAATACTTGTCGGCGTTGCCGAAGGCGATGGAGCTGGTATCGGGAATCCCCAGCAGAAAATCCGCGAAATCCGCCCCGGTTGCAGCACCCGTGAACGTGAAGGCTCCTCGTGGATTTTGTTGCGACAGGTAATTGAATTCCTGCCTGCGGAAGTCCGCTCCAAACCTGATGTTGTGAGCGCCGCGATTCCACAGCATGGAATACGACAATCCACCGGTCTGATTGCGATCGAACGAGCTTTGCGCATCGGACAGGCCCGCGATGCCGCTCGCGAAAGTGAGACTCGGCGGTCCCCAGTTGATCGGCTCCTGGTTGTTGCCCGAAATCCCCGCATTACCCGAAACGTTCTCACGATTTTCAAAGAAGGGAGTGATGTGGGTAGCCAAACGGCTGAACTGATATCCCAGATTCACGAACCACTGCCGGGTCAAGCGGTGCGACCAATTGACACTCGTGTTGATCCCCAGCAGATCGGTTGTATCGAGAAAGTCGAACACGTTTGAAGTGTCTGAGCGCGTGCTCTGAAACGCGAAGCGGCCGTAGATTTGATCCCTGGGACCCAGCGTCTTGTTGAAGCGCGACTGCAAGTCGTCCTGGTGCATGGGGCTGAGAATCGGAATTTGATAGTTGTAGCCCGCATTGCCGTTGAAGTTCGGAAGGGGGTAGAAATTCAGCAAAGCTCGGGCTTGAGGACTGATCCGGTTCTGTGGAATGACATCGCCGGGGAATGGGGCGCCTGTGAGGGGGTCAAGAACCGCCCTGGAGAAAATCCCATTACGTTCCGCCAGATCCGGCATAAGCGCGGGGTCGGTTGCGGCATTGTTGTTTCGCGTCCACTGGTAGCTTACGAAAACAAACGGCCCGTTCTTGAATAGATGGGGAATCTGCAGTGGCCCGCCCAACGTCGCTATGCCCGTCAATCGGTTATACGCGGGTTTTGGTGTGTTCTGGCCCGTGAGCGAAAACTGCTGGGCGTCGAGCGCGGAGTTGTCGACCGTTAGGCCAATTGAGCCGTTATACAACGATCTCCCACCATTGCGGCGATTGCCGAACGCAGGAGCTAGCGCGAACGGCGAAGACGCCCCGTTGTTCACGCTGCCATTGATTAAGAACCCGTCAGCAGCGCGCTGGTTGAGATCTTCGTCGGATGGTTCCGGCGCAGGAGCTTGAGTGACCACTTTAGTGCTCGTGCTTTGCGGAGCCGGCGGCGCAGACTCCGCGGAGGCCTGCATCTCCGCTTTGATTTGATCGAGTGGGAGTAGCTTGAATTCCCATTTCGCGGGCGGCGCGTTCTCACCAACCACTATCTCTTGCTTAACGGTCGCGAAGCCGAGCATCTCGATTTCAAGCGTACAGGTTCCGTCCGTCAAGTCAGGGAATGAATAGAGGCCTTGGAGATCGGTTATGGCGGTGAATTTCTTGTCGTGCTGTGTTGCCGTAACCGTCGCTCCCGGAACGGGCAGCCCGCCGAAGGTGACCTGCCCGTAGTGCTCCGAAGCCACCTGAGTGGATGTTGCGAGGCACACAGCGGCGGCGAAACCAAAACAGTTGCCGATGTGCCGCCATGCCACTGGAAGACCCCGTGCGTTAGTTCTCTGACGGCCTCTCCACCTTATCGATGACGAGGATCTCCACCGAGCCTTTTTGCGATTCGAGTTTCAATCCGAGCTGCTCTTGCAGGGCTGTGAAGATCGAGGGACCGTTTGGATCGGGAGGAGGCGGCATGTCTCTCCCTTCCGGACCTGGCCCCGGGGGCCCACCCAAACCCATCATCTGCCCTCGATCGGGCGTGAATTCGAGTGTGATGTCGTAAAGTCCGGTGAGACCTGTCTCGTCCGTCACAACGCGGCCAACCATGTTGGATAGGCTGGCGGCCAGAAGCGACGTGGATATGGCGTGGGCCGTGAAGTTACCAGGACGCATCATGAGCGTTCTCATCGGGCCGGTCACCGTATCCTTCGCCTTCTGAAGTTTGGGACCGCTCTTGCCGACCACGAGCGCACAGGTGGGCAGTTCTTTTGTGCTGTTGTGGAACTTAAGCTGAAATCGCTCCTCCAGAAGCGATTGTAACCTCTGTTGCAACTTTTGCCGGAACGCCTCGCGCTGCGCGCCGGTGAGTGTGCGTGGGTCTTCATCCGACGGGTCCTCAGCCTTCGCGACGATGTCATATCGCGCGGAGTTCACCCAATCAGGCCCACCTGATAATTGAAAGTCACGGATGTTGTAGGCGTGTTCAATGAGGAGTCTCACCGTAATATTCTGGGCCGTGTACCTGCCCCCGGGCGCGATCCGCTGAGATGTACCACGTGCGGAAGGGTCGCTAGGCTTAATCGAGGCCACCTCGAATGCCGGACGAGGTCCGGCCGGCTCCGGCATTTGCGCACGGCTTGGTGCCGCATTCAGGATGCCGAACACAAGTGGGCCGGCTACTGCCGCCATCCCGGCGGCGGCCAACAGTATTTTTTTGCTGAGGCTAAGGTTCTCTGCCACGCCCTGCGTCATGATGCGAACAATCCGCGCCTTTAGGTCGGAGCCTGTGATCCCGGATACGCACACGAGCGGCGATTCCAGATAGAACTGGCACGTCTTTAGAATGCTCTCCGCATACACTTCCGGCGCGCTCCCAAGCCGCAGCACTTCTTCATCGCAAGCTCGCTCACGTTCCTCCACAAGGCGCGCTCCCAGCCACCACACCAGAGGATGAAACCAGAAGATAGCCTCCACCCCCATGTGAACCATCGCGGCGAGGTTGTCCCGGCGGCGGACGTGGCACAATTCGTGCGCGATGATCGCCATCAGATGAGATGGCTCCAGACGATCCGTAATCCCCTCCGGTAGTAGCAGCACCGGACGCACAATGCCGAACACTCCGGGTTCCAGAAGCCCTGGTGCAGAGAGCACTGGGACATCCGTGCCGAGCGGCAAGGGAGCTGCCATGCGCAAAACCGCGCGGATGCGCCACCATCGCCGCGACCACGAGAAAAAGACCACGAGGAAACCGCTCGCCCAAGCGACCAACAGAAACGCCGGCAGGTAGTTCAGATCGCGGCGGTGAGCATCAGACGCGACGGCGCCACCATGTGCCGCTTGCGCAAACGGCTGACTAATCTGCTCCACCACTACCGAAAACGCAGGCTGCGCAATCGGGGCCGTAGCCGACCGTCCCAAGTGACCACCCACGGCAACCAGCAAGGAGAACGGAACCAGAAACTTCACCGACGCGGTCAACCAAAGCCAATAGCGCACTCGAGCCTGGTTCTTCCTCAACAAAAGGGACATTACTCCGATCGCCACGACGAACAGTGTTGACTGCCATAAGTGATTGGCCAATGCCACCGGGGTCATTGCGAGTTCTCCTTTCTGGCCAGTCTGCGGAGAGCTTTTTCTGCTTCGTGCACATCCCCCAGAGTGAGCTTGCCGGATTCAACCAGGTGCGCCATGACGGTCTGGGTCCGGCCGCCAAGCAAACCTAACAGCTCGGCGACCAATGTCCCTTGCGCGGTATCACGGGAGATCACGGCTTCGAAAATATGAGCGTTACTGATCTTCTTCACGCGGCGCAACGCCTTCTTGCCTTCCAGCCGATAGACAGTGGTCTGTATGGTGGTGTAGGCGGGACGGTTGCGCTCGGGAAACGCTTCTTGGATCTCACGAATGGAGCACGCGCCCCGGCTCCACAGCGCTTCCATGATCTGCAGCTCCAACTTGGTCAGCTTTGGTAGAGGCATCTGAATTTACTATTTCTGTGTGTGATTCTACTATGCCAATATGACGTAGGCAAATTTCTTTTGTCATCTGGCGGCTGTCCCAGGGCAGCGGCAGACCTCAACCTCGGTTTTGATCTTATTGAGGGGCGGCAACTTCCATTCGCGGGCTCCGAACGTTGCCCCCGCTACGAGCAACAAAAGACGGATCTGTCACGTTGTGGTTTTCCGGGGTAGGTGGCGAAAACGAAGTACAATAGGCGCAATCATTGGAGAGGAGGCCGCCGATGAAGAAGTTGATGCTGTGGATTATCGCTCTCGCAGCGCTGCCGGGAAGCGGATTGCTTGCCCAGGACATAACCGGCACTTGGCAGGGCACATTACAGGCCGGTAAAGACCTGCGGACAGTGCTCAAGATCTCAAAGGCAGATGGGGGCGGCTTGAAGGCAGTCCTGTACAGCATCGACCAAGGAGGGCAGGGCATACCGGCCAGCGCAATCACTCTACAAGGTTCGACCGTGAAAATGTCGATCACCGCGATTGATGGCACCTATGAAGGAAAGCTGAGCGCGGACGGAAACTCGATCACAGGCACCTGGACCCAGGGCGGCGGGCCTCTGCCCCTGAACCTGACGCGTGCCACGAGCGCAACGGAGTGGACCATTCCCGAGCCTCCTCCCCGACTGCCGCCGATGGCCGCGGATGCTGACCCAGTCTTTGAGGTGGCTACCATCAAACCGAGCACACCCGGGACACCAGGCAAGGCATTTCGGGTCAGAGGCCGCGAGTTTTCCACGTTCAATACGACTCTGAGCGACCTCATCAAATTCGCCTATGGGGTTCATGCCCGACAGATCATCGGTGGCCCACCCTGGCTCGAAACCGAGAAATACGATCTGCTCGCGAAGCCGGATGGGGAGGGTCAGCCCAATGGTCCGCAGTGGAAGACGATGTTGCAGAAGCTGCTGGCGGATCGCTTCCAGCTCAAGTTCCATCGCGACAAAAAGGAGCTCTCCGTGTACGCAATCGTCGTTGCGAAGGGTGGACCAAAGCTTACCAAGAGCGAAGGCGATCCGAACGGCCTCCCCGGCCTGTTTTTCCGCGGCCTCGGCAACTTGCCCGCAAGAAACGCTACTATGGCGGACTTCGCCGGGTTGATGCAGAGCGCTGTCCTGGACAAGCCAGTCGTGGATCAGACAGGCCTTCAAGGGCGATTTGACTTCACTCTGAAGTGGACGCCTGATGAGTTCCAGTTCGCCGACTTTGGCCCCAGACCCGCCTCGAAAGAAGAAGCCGATGCGCCCCCGGATCTGTTCACCGCCATCCAGCAGCAGCTCGGGTTGAAACTAGAATCCATCAAGGCGCCCGCCGAGGTTCTCGTAATTGACCGAGCAGAAAAGCCTTCGGAAAACTAGCGGAACGCGAGTGCGCCTCCTTGGGCGCCGATCTCTCCGCCGCATAGCGGCCAACTGGCTGCCTGTGAGATCGCTCCGTTGGCCAATAGGCCGTGCTGATCGGAACGGTGCCGCGACGACGGGCCGCGGCACCGTGCGTGTCCTAACAGTCGAGCCTGGGGGCCAACTGTCCGGTCCGTTAACGCGACATCCGTTCAGAAATCGAGCCGCAATGCGAGTTGTCCCGTACGATTGCCTCCTAGGCCTTGGGGCAGTGCGGATTGCAAGACCCCGAAGGTTGCTGGATTCCCGACGTTCAATGCGGGCGGCGCGAAATTGGTGTGATTCAAAATATTGGTGAACGTAGCTTCGAAGCGCAGCCGGTATCGTTCCCCTGCGTGGAACACCTTGGCCAGACCCATGTCCACGTCAACCATGCCAGGACCCTGCAAGATACCGACACCGCAGTTCCCAAACCGTCCGGCGTTGACTGGCGGCAAGGCGAAGGCATTGAGATTGAAGAAGTTTTGCGAAGTCTGGTTGGCGTATGGGTTGCCTCCGCAATCCGGCCGCGCAATGGCCCCGCCGGTGCTTCGCTCGATCATATCGGTGTTCGATTGATCGTCGGCTGCCGGCATAGTGGGCGTGAGCCACTGACCTGTCTGTATAGTAGTCACCGTGCTCAGGTTCCAGCCTCCGATGACTGGATTCAGGAATCGCGGTCCCGCGAGAATTTGACCCTTTCCGAACGGCAATAGGTAGGTGCCTGTCAACATAAATCGCTGGCGCGGCATGCCCACCACGTTGCCGCGGTCGGACTTGATGTCAAAACGATTGGCAATTTCCACGGCGTAGGGCTCTTCGCCGGCGTATGCGGTTGGAGCATCGTTGCCTTGCGCATCGCTGATATTCTTCGCGAACGTATAGTTTGCCTGGAACGTCAGCCCATGCGACACTCGATGGTTGAATTCCACGGTACCCGCCTGATAGTTTTGATTGCCGATGCTTTCGGCCTCCATCAACAGGAGCCAGTTCTGGTAAGGCGCACGGGGATCGACGACTGAGTATCCGTTGTTCGGAATGGTGTAGGGGGTCGTGCTCGGCGCAATTTGGTTCCGGTCTATGGTGATGGGAAGATGGTAGGCACCTTGGCCGGTGTAGCTCAACCGAACCGTCGTGCTGGGTGTCAGTTCCCGTTCCACGGTTAAGTTCCATTGCGCTGACGAAGGATCCTTCCAGTACGGATTGTTTGCTTCCTCGAAATCGCCGCCGCCTAAAGTTGCCGGCGCGTTCGGAGGGGACGTTTGCGGAAACTGGAAGGCCGCCACACCGTTCTTGACCGAATTGTTGTAGGTGAGCAGATCCGAAAGGGCGATGATGCCACTATTGAAAGACATGGGACCAAGAGTCGTCATGGTATAGATGCCAAAGCCGGCGCGAATGACCGTCTTGTTGTTGTTGAACGGACGGTAGGCTATGCTCACGCGTGGGTCAAAGTCGTGCCAATTCCAAAACCGAAGGCCTTGAGGTGCGGATTCCGGGGCAAGGCGAAAAGGATTCCGGGAGGAACGTGAAAACGATTCCGGGGTGA
>Ga0181536_10005361_pt1 | contig 13171 bp, 6 predicted proteins | sample PEATcosm2014_Bin_41_FD_121105 | JGI IMG/M metagenome (GOLD analysis project Ga0181536, IMG submission 121105) | Peatland microbial communities from MTU Mesocosm Facility, Houghton, MI, USA - PEATcosm2014_Bin17_60_metaG | ecosystem: Environmental > Terrestrial > Soil > Wetlands > Peat | place...
CTTATTTTCGGGGCTTTGCAGCAACAGGTTTTCGGCAGTGCGTGCGTTGGCCCATGTTGGTTTGCGTCAGGAAGCCTGGTTGCGGCGCGTCGCCTTGTTCCGCGCGCAAGCCTGCGTTTGTGCATTGATCGCGCTCTCGCTCGCTGGATGCGCCGTCGGCCCCGACTATTCCCCTGAACCGGCGCCCGTTTCGCCGAAATTCAAGGAGCTCAAGGGCTGGAAGCTCGCCAGCCCCGGCGATGCCCTGGATCGCGGCGATTGGTGGGCGCCTTATAAGGATCGCGGGCTCGATACGCTGCTTCGAGAAGTCGAGATTTCCAATCAGACGGTGGCGGCATCGGCGGCGGCCTATGAGGAGGCACGTGCCGTCATCAGGGAGGCGCAATCGCAACTGTTCCCGACCGCGACCGCCGGATACAACGTCACCCGGACGCGGACCGGGCCGCTCGCCGGCTCCAGCAGCAGCAGATTGATCAACGTGGCGGGCAACGCGGCGACGTATACGACGGTCTACACCGCACCGATCAGCGGCACTTGGGACCTCGATGTGTGGGGCAAGGTGCGTCGATTGATCGAGAGCGACACAGCCGCGGCGCAGGCGAGCGCGGCCGATCTCGACAACGCCAAACTTTCCGCGCGAGCGCAGCTTGCCACCGCCTATTTCGACCTCCGGGCGTCTGAGTCATTGATCGATCTGCTCAATCGCACGGTCAAAGAATACAAGAGAACGCTCGATATCGTGCAGAATCAATTCAAAGCGGGCTACGGTCCCCCCGGTTCCACTTGTTGTACGTCGGGGGACGTGGCCACCGCCGAGGCCCAGCTTTTGAGCGCACAAGGCCAGCTCCTTGCTGCGCATGTGACGCGTGCGCAATACGAGCACGCCATCGCCATGCTGATCGGCAGGCCGCCCGCGGAGCTCACGATCAGGCCGCATTTGTTGGCCGGCAACATTCCGAAAATTCCGGTCACGGTTCCCTCGACGCTGCTCGAACGGCGCCCCGATATTGCCGCTGCGGAGCGAACGATGCAGCAGCAGAACGCCCTCATCGGCGTCGCAGAGGCCGCTTATTTCCCCGATATCTCGCTGTCCGCCATGATCGAGTATCTCGGCCCAATTCCGCTGCCCTTCGATGCCGCGCGTTCGATCGGGTCTATCGGCGCCGGCGCAACGCAGACGCTTTTCAACGGCGGGCTAACCGCGGCCCAAGTCGACGTTGCAAGGGCGGCTTACTGGGAAAGCGTAGCCAATTACCGTCAAACTGTGCTCACCGCATTGCAACAGGTCGAGGACGAACTCGCGGCGATCCGCTTCTATTCGCAGCAGGTCGGGGTAGAGCAGCGTGCGGTCAAGGAAGAACAGCAAGCCGTGGATGTCTATTTGAATCAGTTTCAGGCTGGTACCGTGGCGTTCACCACCGTGGTCACCGCAGAGCTGACATTGCTTGCCGACGAGGTGTCCGAGTTGACGGCCCGGCAAAACCTGTTCCTCGCCAGCGTCAGTTTGATCGAGGCTCTCGGCGGCGGATGGGACACGACGTTGCTGCCCACACAGACGCAGCTGATGAAAGGCTTCTCATTGCTGCCACAACTCGAATCGACGCCGCCGATGGTCCAATCGACACCCGCGGATGCAACGCTCGGCACCCCATCGAGCGCGCCGCAAGGGACACAGTAGCGGCAAGATATGGCGAATCGGCCAGCGCTTGGCCGAACCGGCGGCGCGATGTGCGGAACGCGACGATCAGGGTCGAACGACTTGGCCGGTTCGGCACTTCCGTCAGGTGAAAAACCGCTATTTCCTCTTTCAAGCTCTTGATTCAACGACCGATTCCGAGGACACTGGCTGGGGAGCACCAGCTTCATACGACGCTTGCTCGACGACCTCCTGCCCGCTCGAGGTCAGGCAGGAACCCCGGTGAGCCAAGTCATTAGCGAATTTTCATTAGGCGATGGGTGTTGGCGGACACTATTATGCTGAAAATGCCGGGATATTGAACGCCCACATGGACGAGAGAACGCGCAGAACGGACGACGAGCTGGCGCCCAATCTTCGCCGGACGGCGCCCGAGCCGGGCATAAGAGTCCGGTCTTATTCAAAAGTCCGAATTGGTATTGGGCTGATTATTGCGATCGGGCTCGTTATTGCCGCCTATGAAATCGTCCGCACGGTGCGGGCACCGCAACAGTCCAACGCACGCTTTCAGGCAGGAGGCCTTCAATCGGTCGGCGCGGCTACGATCGCGCTGGGCAACATCCGAGTCCTGGTGAACGCTCTCGGGACCGTAACGCCGCTGGCGACAGTCACCGTGCAGACACAGATCAACGGTCAATTGACCCAGGTTGGATTCACCGAGGGGCAGTTGGTCCAGAAGGGCGACTTTCTGGCGCAAATCGATCAACGGCCTTACGATATCCTGAAGGCCCAATACGAAGGCCAGCTCGCGCACGATCAAGGCTTGCTGGCGCAAGCGCAAATGGATCTCAAGCGCTACCAGACCCTGGCTCAGCAGAAATCGATAGCCAGCCAGCAGGCCGAGGATCAGGTCTTCATCGTCCAGCAATACGAAGGTACGGTGAAGCTCGATCAGGCGCAGGTCGATGCGGAAACGCTCAACATTGCATATTGCCACATCGTCTCGCCGGTCACCGGCCGTGTCGGGCTTCGCCTGGTCGATCCGGGAAATTACGTGCAGACCGCCAGCAGTACCGGCCTTGCCGTCGTGACCCAGTTGCAGCCGATCACCGTTATCTTCTCGATACCCGAGGACGATTTGCCCGAGATCATGCCGCAACTCGGCGCCGGCACCAAGCTACAGGTCAGCGCGTACGATCGCGCCAACGTCAAGCAACTCGCAACCGGGCAAGTTTCGGCCGTCGACAATCAGATCGATACCACCACCGGAACGGTGAAAGTACGCGCGCAGTTCGACAACGCGGACAACGTGTTGTTTGCGAACCAATTTGTGAATGCCCAACTGCTGACAAAAACCCTGCAAAACGTCGTCACAGTTCCGACCGCCGCTATCCAGCGCGGTTCTCCCAATGGACAGCTGGGCTCCTATGTGTACGTTGTTAATGCCGACAGCACCGTATCGGTGCGGCTAATCACTGTCGGCCCGACCGACGGCAGCATGGCAGCCGTCAACTCCGGACTTTCAGCCGGCGAGCGTGTCGTGGTCGACGGCGCCGACCGCCTGCGCGACGGACTAAAGGTGAGCGTTTCTATTTTAGACGGTAAATCAACTGCAGCGACGGGCGCTCCCGGGACGGGCGCTCTGGAGACGGCCGGCCCGGGCACGGGCGGCGGGCAAAATCAGAACCCCGATCGTTCGCAGCGGCGCAACAACGGCGGCCAGTAGAGCGCCCTGAAGGGCGGCGAGCGCAAACTGATCAAGATCCTGAACCTGCGCAACGATGAAACGATGCGATGAACGTCTCGGAACCCTTCATTCTGCGTCCGGTTGGAACCACGCTGCTGATGGCGGCGATCATGCTGTCCGGAATGGTCGCGTACACGTTCTTGCCGCTGTCGACCTTGCCCGAGGTCGACTATCCGACGATCCAGGTCCAGACCCTCTATCCCGGCGCCAGTCCGGAAGTGATGACGTCTTCGGTAACGGCCCCCTTGGAGCGACAATTCGGGCAGATGCCGGGGCTGAACCAGATGACGTCGGCGAGTTCCGGCGGCGCTTCGGTGATCACGCTCCAGTTCAGCCTCGATCTGAGCCTAGACATCGCCGAACAGGAGGTCCAGGCCGCGATCAACGCCGCGGGCAACCTGCTGCCGAGCGATCTGCCCGCACCGCCGATCTATGCCAAGGTCAACCCCGCCGATGCGCCGATTCTGACCCTCGCGGTCACGTCGAAGACCTTGGCGCTGACCGACCTTGAGGATTTGAGCGAGACCAGGCTCGCCTCGAAAATCTCGCAGTTGACCGGCGTCGGGCTTGTCAGCGTCAGCGGCGGACAAAGGCCGGCGATCCGCATCCAGCTCAATCCGCAATCGCTCGCCGCCTATGGCCTCAACATCGACGATATTCGCACCACGATCGGCAACCTGAACGTCAACACGCCGAAGGGCAACTTCGACGGCCCGGCGCAGGCCTCGACGATCAATGCGAACGACCAGATCGCCAGTGCCGATCAATATCGCAATCTCATTGTCGCCTACCGTAATGGCGGGCCGGTGCGGCTCTCGGACGTGGCCAGCATCGTCAGGGCCGCGGAGAACACCAAGCTCGGTGCCTGGGCGAATACCACCCCGGCGATTATTCTCAGCGTCCAGCGTCAACCGGGCGCCAACATCATTCAGGTCGTCGACCGCATCCAAAGCCTGCTACCGCAGGTCCTGTCCACGCTTCCATCCGCCGTCGACGTCAGCGTGCTGAGCGATCGCACCGTTACGATCCGCGCTTCGGTCACCGACGTGGAAGTCGACCTGGGTCTCGCGGTCGTCCTGGTCGTGGTGGTGATCTTCCTGTTCCTGCGCACGCTTCCCGGCACCATCATTCCGAGCCTGTCGGTGCCGCTGTCGCTCGTCGGCACGTTCGGAGCCATGTATCTCCTGGGCTTCAGCCTCGACAATTTGTCTCTCATGGCGCTGACGATCGCCACCGGATTCGTCGTCGACGACGCCATCGTCATGATCGAGAACATTGCGAGGTTCGTCGAAGGCGGGATGGAGCCGCTCGAGGCGGCGCTCAAAGGCTCCGAGCAAATCGGATTCACCATCATTTCATTGACGATTTCGCTGATTGCGGTGCTGATACCGCTGTTGTTCATGGGCGATGTTGTCGGCCGGTTATTCCACGAATTTGCCATCACGCTAGCGATCACGATCGTCATATCCGCGGTCGTCTCGCTGACGCTGGTGCCGATGATGTGCGCCAAGCTGATCCGCCATCGCCCGGAAGGCGAGCGCAGCCGCTTCGATGTCCGGGCCGAACACGTCTTCAACTCAGTCATCGCGCATTATGGCCGCGCGCTGAATTGGGTGCTGGACCGGCAGCCGCTCACATTGTTGGTCGCCATCCTGACGCTCGCGGTCACCGTGCTGCTCTACGTTCTCATCCCGAAGGGATTCTTCCCCGTGCAGGATACCGGGGAGATTCAGGCAATCTCGGAGGCCTCGCAGAGCATCTCCTATCAGGCCATGGCGGACCTTCAAAACCAGCTGGCCGAAGCAATCCTGAAAGATCCGGACGTCGTTAACCTGACCTCATTCATCGGGATTGACGGCACCAATCAGACGCTGAACAACGGCCGCTTCCTGATCAACCTGAAGCCGCACGACGATCGCAGCCTTAGCGCCAGCGCGATCATCCGCCGGTTGCAGAACGAGGTCTCCGGTATCGTCGGCATCGCCCTTTACATGCAGCCGGTGCAGGACCTGACCATCGACTCGACGATCAGCCGCGCCCCCTATCATTTCGTCCTCGAGGACGCCAACGCCGCGGAATTCAACACCTGGGTGCCAAAGCTGGTGCAGCGCCTGAGCCAGTTGCCGCAGCTCACCGATGTCGCGAGCGATCTGCAGCAACAGGGACTGACAGTCAATCTCGTCATCGACCGTGCCACCGCCAGCCGCTTCGGCATCACGCCGGCGACCATCGATAACGCGCTGTACGATGCGTTCGGGCAGCGCATCGTTTCGACCATTTATACCCAGTCGAACCAGTACCGCGTCATCCAGGAGCTCGATCCATCGCTGCAGAGCTCGCTGGCGGGACTGTCCGCAATCTACCTGCCGTCTTCGACCTCATCGACCAATGGGCAAGTGCCTCTTTCCGCCATAGTGCACCTCGAGCAGCAAGCCGGACCATTGTTGATCACGCATTTCGGCCAGTTTCCCGCCACGACGATCTCGTTCAACACTGCACCAGGTTATTCGATCGGTGCCGCCGTCGATGCCATCCAACAAGCGGAGAGTCAGTTCGGCCTTCCCGACAGCTTCATAACCGCGTTTCAAGGCACTGCGGCGGCCTTTCAGTCGTCGTTGACCAACGAGGTATTTTTGATCATCGCCGCCGTAGTGGCGATGTACATCGTGCTCGGCGTTCTGTACGAGAGCTTCGTCCATCCGATCACCATCCTATCGACCTTGCCGTCGGCGGGCGTCGGCGCACTGCTGTCCCTGATGCTGCTGCACTACGACCTCGACGTCATCGCCATCATCGGCATCATTCTGCTGATCGGCATCGTCAAGAAAAACGCGATCATGATGATCGACTTCGCGTTGGAGGCCGAACGCGTCGAGGGCCATACCCCGCGTGACGCCATCTATCAGGCCTGCCTGCTGCGCTTTCGGCCGATCATGATGACCACCATGGCCGCGATCCTGGGCGCGCTGCCGCTGATGCTGGGGACCGGCACCGGTTCCGAGCTGCGCCAGCCGCTCGGCCTCGCTATCGTCGGCGGATTGATCGTCAGTCAGGTGCTCACGCTGTTCACCACGCCGGTCATCTATCTGTACTTCGATCGTCTGGCCTTGCGTCTCACCGGGCGCCCGCCCGCGAACCGGCTTGCCCGCGGCGAGCCGGCCGAATGAATATTTCTGCGCCATTCATTGCTCGGCCGGTGGCGACGACGCTCCTCACCCTCGGGATTGCGTTGGCCGGCGTTCTCGCATTCTCGAAATTGCCCGTGGCGCCGCTGCCGCAGGTCGACTACCCCACGATCTCGGTCAGCGCGCAGCTTCCCGGCGCCAACCCGGAGACAGTGGCGACCAGCGTCGCGGAACCGCTCGAGCGCCATCTCGGGCAGATCGCCGATGTCACCGAAATGACCTCACAAAGCGGCATCGGGCAGGCGCGCATCACGTTGCAGTTCGACCTCAGCCGCGACATTAACGGAGCGGCGCGCGACGTGCAGGCCGCCATCGTCGCCGCCCGCGTCGACCTGCCAACGAGCCTGAAGAGCAATCCAACCTACCATAAGGCCAATCCGGCCGATGCGCCGATTCTCATTCTCGCAATGACCTCGCAGACGCTGTCGCAAGGTCAGATGTACGACGCGGCCAGCAACATCTTTCAGCAACGGCTGTCGCAGATCAGCGGCGTCGGGCAGGTCATCATAGGCGGGTCGGCGCTTCCCGCGGTCCGCGTCGAGCTCAATCCGCAGGCGCTTTTCAAATACGGCATCGGCCTTGAGGACGTGCGCGCGGCGCTGGCATCCGCCAATGCCAATAGTCCGAAGGGCACCATCGACGACGGCGACCGGCGCTATCAAATCTACACCAACGATCAGGCGATCAAGGCGGCGGATTATGCTCCGCTCGTCATCGCCTACCGCAACGGTGCCGCGGTCCAGTTGTCGGACGTTGCAGACATAAGGGATTCCGTCGAGGATGTGCGCAATCTTGGATTGGCCAATGGTCAACCGTCAGTGCTGGTCATCCTCTTCAGCCAGCCGGGCGCCAACATCATACAGACCATCGATGACGTGAAGGCCGAGTTGCCGCATTTGCAGGCGGCGATGCCGGCCGACGTCACCGTGACCGTCGCCATCGACCGCAGCACCACGATCCGTGCCTCGCTGCACGACACGGAAGTGACCCTGTTGATAGCCATCGCACTGGTTACACTCGTCGTGTTCTTCTTTCTGCGCAATATACGCGCGACAATTATTCCGGCGGTTGCAGTGCCGATTTCCATTCTGGGCACTTTCGGCGGCATGTATCTTATAGGCTACAGCCTGGACATCCTGTCCTTGATGGCGCTCACCATCGCGACCGGCTTCGTCGTCGACGACGCGATCGTCGTGCTTGAGAACATTTCGCGCCACCTCGAGGCAGGGATGCCGCGCATGGAGGCGGCGCTGCGCGGGGCGCGGGAAGTGGGATTCACGGTGCTGTCGATCAGCCTGTCCTTGATCGCAGTGTTCGTTCCCATCTTGCTGATGGGCGGCATTCTCGGCCGGCTGTTCCGCGAATTCACCGTCACGCTCTCGCTCGCCATCATGATCTCGCTGGCGCTCTCGCTGACGACCACGCCGATGATGTGCGCACTATTCCTGAAATCGCGAGCGGTCCGCGAAGCGCCGCGGCGGCGCACCTTGTTCGAACGGGGGCTCGGCGGCTACGAACGCACGCTCGGCTGGGCCCTGCGGCATCGCCGTCTCGTACTGCTGATTTTCCTCTCTGCGTTCTGCCTGAATGTGGTGCTGTACGTGATCGTGCCGAAAGGATTCTTCCCGCAGGAGGACACCGGACGTATGATCGGCGCGCTTCAAGCCGATCAAAGCGTCTCATTTCAGGCAATGACGCAAAAACTGCGGCAGATGATGAGCATCGTGCAGCAGGATCCCGCCGTGGAGAACGTGGTGGGCTTTACCGGCGTGGGCAGCGGCGGCGGCATGGCACAGATCAACACCGGATCGGTCTTCGTTTCGCTGAAGCCTATAACGCAGCGGTCATCGATGGACCAAGTTATCGCGCGTCTTCGCCCCAAGCTCGCCCGGGTTCCCGGCGGTCGCCTGTTCCTGGTTGGCGTGCAGGACATCCGCGCCGGCGGCCGCCAGAGCAACGCTCAATACCAGTACACGCTACAGTCCGACAGCGCCGACGACCTCTTCACCTGGACGCCAAAGCTTGTCGACGCGCTTGAGCACAGCTCCGTGCTCGCCGACGTAAGCTCCGATCAACAGCAGAAGGGGCTGGAGACTGATCTCGTCATCGATCGCGACACCGCCTCGCGGCTTGGCATCACTCCGGCCCAGATCGACAATACTCTGTACGATGCATTCGGGCAGCGTCAGGTATCCGTCATCTACAGCGCGATCAATCAGTACCACGTTGTCATGGAAATCGACCGACGCTACACACAGTATCCGGCATCGCTGCGCGACATCTACGTAGCCACGTCCGGCGGCGGTGCCGCGGGGACCGCAACATCGAACGCTGCCGCAGGGACCGTGACTAAACCGGCCAGTGCCGCCACTTCCGCGCCCGGCACGAGCCGGACCACCGGCACGGGGAGCGCAGCCACCACAGCGGCCACGACCGCCGCGGCAAGCGCCAACAACAATTCAGCGCGCAATGCCGCCATCAATGCCCTTGCCAATACCGGCAAGGGCAGCACGTCCTCCGGCGCTGCGGTCAGCACCAGCCTGGAGACGATGATCCCGCTCTCCGCGGTCAGCCATTACCAGCCGGGAAACACTCCTATATCCGTCAATCACCAGGGATTGTTCGTTGCCTCCACCATCTCATTCAATTTGGCGGCGGGCGCGTCGCTCGGCGAAGCGTCGGCCGAAATCAAGGAGGCCATAAACCAAATCCACTTGCCGGCTTCGATCCATGGCAGTCTCGCCGGCACGGCTCAGGTATTTGAACAATCCCTCGGCAATGAGCCGATCTTGATTGCTGCCGCGATCGCCGCGGTCTACATCCGCTTGGCGTGCTCTACGAGAGCTACATCCACCCGATCACGATTCTCTCAACGCTGCCGTCGGCCGGCGTAGGGGCCCTCCTGGCGTTGATGCTGTTCCACACGGAATTCGACATCATCGGGTTGATCGGCGTGATCCTGCTCATCGGCATCGTCAAAAAGAATGCGATCATGATGATCGATTTCGCCATCGCGGCGCAACGATCGCAAAATCTCAGCTCTCGTGATGCGATTTTCCAGGCCTGTCTATTGCGCTTTCGTCCGATCATGATGACCACCATGGCCGCGATCCTCGGCGCGGTGCCGCTTGCCGTCAGCTTCGGCAACGGCGGAGAAATTCGCCGTCCGTTGGGCATCTCGATCATGGGCGGGCTGATCATCAGTCAATTGCTGACGCTTTACACCACGCCCGTTCTCTATCTCTATATGGACCGGCTCGGCCAGTGGTCTTTGCGCCAACGGCAGCGGCTGCTTCCAGGCCTGTATGGCGCTCGATCGGCAGGATGAGGCGCAAGCGGGACAATGCATCGAGAGATAGACCTCGGATGTCGCTATGCTCATCCAGGCTACGCTTGCTGTCCAGTCAGCGCTAAAGCGTGTCCAGCAAAAGTGGAAACCGGTTTTGCGTCTGGACACGCGACAAAACAAACACCTAGAGCAGGATGACGATTCGAAGATGAGTCATCCTGCTCTAGAATCCGTGGCGGATGAGCCAACCATCGAGGAAGCGCGCGATCTCGTCGCTGTTCCTCTCAGCCATCATCAAATGGTTGTTGCCGTGAATGCCGACGCTTTCAAGCCGGATCATATCATTCGGCACGCCGGCCTGCTCCAGGTAATGCGAGACGCATTGGACCCGGCCGGTGAGTGGCGATGCCTCGCTGATCACGACGGCGATCGGGATGCCCTTGAGGGTCGGCAATTGGTGCACGGGCGCGGCTTGCAGATTGCACCGCATGACGTCGGGTGAATCCGGCTTGTCTTGGGGAGCGCGGGCGAGTTGCGACGCATCTGTGATCGGCGGATCATAAGTGATCGGGGTCATTGTGATACCATAGGCCGGTACGGTTGATCCGCTCGCAGGAAAAGTCGGCGTGGCCGCCGGCTCGACGGCGACGATCCCCTTGACGAGATCATGGTGCGCGTCCGCGATTTGCCAACCGAACGCGCCGCCCTGCGAATGGGTCAGCAGGATGGCCGGGCCGATGCGGTCGAGCAGCGCCGCGCCCGCCTGCCGCGTCAAACGTTCGGACATGCCCGTCTGCGTCGGGATGGATTTCACCGCCCCCGCAATGAACGCGTCGAAGACCGGGTCACCCGCTTGACCCTTTCGCGGACTGTCGCTCGGCCATTGCGTATGCAGGTGCGCCTGAGGATATTTGTTGTAAGCCTCGGAAGCAGTGTAGTCCTCCGCCAGCGTTTGGGCGCCGAACACGCTCGAAGCTGGCATTGGTCCGTCAATATCCGGAAGGTACGGCGAGCGTCCGCGCGCCGGCTGATCCACGACATAGACCGGATAACCTGCGCGCACGAAATATTGCGCCCATCCTTCTCGTCCGTCGGGCGTGCCCTCAAATATGGCACCGGTCGAATTGATGCCGTGGATCATCACGATGGGAAAAGGATGGGTGATTTTGGCGGGGATCAGCGCATGGACATACATGGCGCCGTCCATTACCTGACCCTCGGCGCCGGTGACGTAATGACCCCCCACGTAAAACGAGCTGTCACGGTCCAGCACAAGCGGCGGCAGGGTGTCGGGGCGGGCCGCGGCCGGCAGCAACATCCCGAACAGGATCAGCGGCAAACCGAGCGCCTTGGAACTGCGGATTCTTTCGACAAACTTGCATTTCATGCGGCTGACCGCGGTTTCATCTTGATCAAATTCGTCCACACGGCCTAGTCCGGACGCCGACGGACACGATCACTTATCGGATGTAAAGCGGTTTGCGGGTGTAGCAGCACGGCGTCAGCCATTGTCGCGGTAGCGGACCAAGCGTTGCGCGCAAACGATGGATTTCGGCCCGCGCCGCCGTGATCTCCGGCCCTTTCAAGCCGTCATCCACGTCCGGATTCGCCTCCAGACCGGCAATCAGGTTCACCTTTTCATAAATTGCATCGCGGGTGCACCAGTCACAAAGATCGCTCGGCTGCCCGGTGTCCCCCGCCCGCACCGGCGAAGCGATGCCGGTGAAAACAATCATCGTGCATAGCGAAAGAATACGCCCCATAGCCATGGTCGTGCTCCGATGGCGCCGCCTGCCAGTGGCTTCGACGCGGCAAGCTGGACGGGATGATAGCCAAGAAGGTACTCGCAGGGAAACCTATTTCCGTTAGATTCAAGTCAATCGGCTCGACGGCACGTCGAGCCGTCTCCCGCGTGTTATAATGGCCGCGGATTTCACAGTTGCGCGGTCAACCAAGTCAGAGAGCAAACCCATGAACGGCGCCGAAGTCATTGCCGAAATTCTCAAGCGCGAGGGTACCGAATTTCTCTCCTGCTATCCGCGCAATGCCCTGATCGAAGCGAGTGCCGCGCTCGATATTCGCCCGATACTATGCCGCCAGGAACGGGTCGGCGTCGGCATCGCCGACGGCTACACGCGCATCAAGCGCGGCAAACGCAATGGCGTGTTCGCGGCCCAGGCGGGCCCCGGCATCGAGAACGCCTTTGCCGGCGTCGCGCAGGCTTTCACCGAGAACGTTCCGCTGCTCGTTATTCCGGCCGGACTGCCGCTGGAGCGGCGCTATGTGCACCCGGTGTTCCGCGCCGCCGATGTCTACCGCCCGGTGACCAAATGGTCGGCGCTCGCCCACTCGGTACAGGAGCTGCCGGATCTGATGCGTCGCGCCTATCAAGCCATGCGCAGCGGCAAGGGCGGCCCGGTCCTGGTCGAAGTGCCGAATGAGGTTTTTGAGGCCGAATACCTCGGCAAGCTCGACTATGAGCCGGTGCTGGCGCAGCGCAGCGCGCCCGATCCGGACGCGATCAAAAAGGCCGTCGCGATGCTGCTCGCGGCCAAGCATCCGCTGCTGTGGGGCGGCCAGGGCGTGCACTATGCCGAGGCCGGCGAGCGGCTCGCGGCTCTGGCCGAGCTCGTGCCGGCGCCGGTCGTCGCCACCAATCCCGGCAAGAGCGCCATTGCGGACAGTCACCCGCTGGCGCTCGGCGCCGCCACGCGCTCGCGCTCGAAAATGTTCGCCGACTTCATGAATCGCGCCGATCTCGTGCTCGCCATCGGCTCGAGCCTCACCCGCACGAACTTTGGGCCCGCTGTGCCGCCCGGCAAGGCCATCATTCATTCGACCAACGACGCAAGCGACATCAACAAAGAGTATCGCGTCGACCATGCGGTGGTCGGTGATGCGGCTCTGGTGATCGATGCGCTGATCGCCGAAGTCAGCCGCCAAAAACGCGGCAGCGGCGGCAACGCTCTCGCCGTGCTGAAGGAAGATATCGCCGCCGGCAAGAAGGCGTGGCTCGAAGAATGGGGCAAGCATCTTGATTCCGAGGAGATGCCGCTCAACCAGTACCGTGTGATCCGCGACCTGATGCGCACCGTCGATCGCGATCATGTCATCATCACCCACGATTCCGGCAGCCCGCGCGAACAGCTGCTGCCGTTCTGGGAGACCACGATACCCGGCTCCTATATGGGCTGGGGCAAGTCGACCCAGCTCGGCTATGGGCTCGGCATCACCATGGGCGCCAAGCTCGCCGAACCGAGAAAATTGTGCATCAACGTCATGGGCGACGCCGCGATCGGCATGACCGGCATGGA
>Ga0181536_10005363_pt1 | contig 13168 bp, 9 predicted proteins | sample PEATcosm2014_Bin_41_FD_121105 | JGI IMG/M metagenome (GOLD analysis project Ga0181536, IMG submission 121105) | Peatland microbial communities from MTU Mesocosm Facility, Houghton, MI, USA - PEATcosm2014_Bin17_60_metaG | ecosystem: Environmental > Terrestrial > Soil > Wetlands > Peat | place...
TCGCTGATGGTCATGCCGTCGATGCCGATAGCCTGCAGCGCTTCCTTCACTTCCTCCAGCTTGAAGGGTTGTATGATGGCTTCGATCTTCTTCATGGCGTCTATCCCTCGAGGATATACCCTTCCTCGCCATGCAGGCTCAGGTCCAGCCCCTCGACTTCCTGATCCCGGCTGACGCGCAGCCCCACCGCCATATCGCAGATCTTCAAGATGACCAGCGACCCGACGGCCGCCAGCACCCACGCCACCAGGCAGCCGAAGGCCTGGTTCAGCACCTGCGCCCCGTTGCCGTCGGCCAGGCCCAGCGCCATGGGATGCCCGGCCGCGTCCTTCCAGGCGTCGTTCACCAGTCTGGTGGCGAACACGCCGGTGAGCAACGCGCCCAGCGTTCCACCGGCGCCGTGCACGCCGAACGCGTCCAGCGCGTCGTCGTAGCCGAACTTTTTCTTCACCCGCGTCACCATGAGGTAGCAGACCACGCCCGCGCACAGGCCGATGCCCAGCGCCGGAAACGGCTGCACGAATCCCGATGCCGGGGTGATGGCCACCAGGCCGGCCACCGAGCCCGAGATGCCTCCCAGGATGCTGGGTTTGCCCTGCTCCATCCACTCCACCGCCACCCACCCCAATGCCGCCGCAGCCGCGCCGAAGTGCGTGGCCACGAACGCGCTGGAGGCCAAACCCGAAGCCGCCAGCGCGCTCCCCGCATTAAACCCGAACCAACCAACCCATAGCAGGCAGGCGCCAATGAAACTGATCACCAGGTTGTGCGGCTTCAGGTCGTTCTGCTTCAGGGGCGTCTGCGGATACCCGATCCGCTTGCCCAGGTACAGCGCGCACACCAGAGCCGAAACCCCCGAGGTGATATGCACCACCGTGCCCCCGGCGAAATCGAGGCACGGAATTTTGCCTCCGCCCGCCGCGTTCAGCAGCCCGCCCTTGCCCCACACCATGTGCGCCATCGGAAAGTAAACGATCAGCGACCACAGCACCGTGAACAGCAGCATGGCGCTGAACTTCATCCGCTCGGCGAACGCTCCCGAAATCAACGCCGGCGTGATGATGGCGAACATCAACTGGTAGATCATGAAGGTTTGCTGCGGAATGGTGGCCGCGTAATCGGCGTTGGGCGCGCTGCCCACGTGGTTCAAAAATGCAAACCGCAAATCCCCCAGCAGCGGTCCCGACCCGCCGAACGCCAGGCTGTAACCCGCCACGGCCCACACCAACGTCACCACCGCCATCAGCATGAAGCTCTGCATCATGGTGGCCAGCACGTTTTTGCGCCGCACCAGGCCGCCATAAAAGAGCGCCAGCCCCGGTCCCGTCATCATCAGAACCAGCGCCGCGCTGACCAGCATCCAGGCGTTATCCCCGGCGCTCTGGGCCGATCTGGTGGCCGCCTCGAGCGCGCCGATGCGAGCCGAAATATCCGCATTGCTCTGGGACCACGACGCGGCGGGCGCAGCAAACAGAGCTACGATGGGTACCCATCCAAATTGTTTCACGGGTTATTGAAGCCATTGTCCAACACCCCGCGCCGAACGACCGATGGAAGTTTTTATCGGCAAGATTGGATTTGCTTATGGTGAGACGAGCCCGTAGAAAGTCGCGGCCGTTCCACCGAGCAATTGCTCGCGCACTTCGATGCTGCGCGCGCCGATGGATTGCGTAAACGCGGCCAGGGTTTCCTTCCACGTAGCCGCGGGCAGGCAGGCGGGCCACTCACTGCCGAACATCAGGCGGTGGGGACCAAACACCGAAAGCACGTGCTGGACGAAGGGCCGCAGGGGCGCGACCGCCCACGGGATGGGCTGCCCGGTGAGCAGGCCGCTGACCTTGCAGAAAACATTCGGCAGCCGCGCGGCGGCTTCCATGCCGCGGAGCCATTCGGTGGCCGGGCCGGAACCGAAAGGGGGACGGGCCAGATGGTCGATGGCGATGCGCAGGGTGGGCGCCAGTTCGGCAATGCGCCGGACCAGGGGAAGATGACAGGGCTGCAATTCCAGATCGAGCGGGAGGCCGCGCCGGGCCAGTTCCTCGAGGTCCGCGGGGATGCCATCCGCCAGCGAGCAACAGACTCCGCGAAGCTTCGGGTGCTCCAGGTACTCGGCGAGGCGGCCGATGGGAACCACCAGGCCGGCGATGTGCGGATGATCCAGCGGCAGAGGGGGCATGGGGCCCACCAGGATGGCTCCATCGAAGCGGTTGCGCGCGAGGATAGCCTGAAGGTGCCCGGGCGGATGCGGCTGCGAGTAGAGGACGTGGGAATCGATGCGCAAGAAAGGGGCTAGAAAATGAAGGCCAGTCCGCCGCGCAGGCTGCGTGGAGTTTCCACCAGCATCACTTGCTGGCCGCTCACCATGCCGAGCGGCAGATAGCCTTGCGCCAGCATGTTGCGAAGGTCGGCCGTGGCTTCCACGCGCCGCGCAAAACCCGGCAGCGGCTGGCGAATGAAAATGTTGAGACCGGGCGCGGGTTGGTTGGATTGGGTGCTGTAGACATTGCCCGGCATGGCCCAGCGATGGTCCGGGGCCCACTGGTAACTGACCACCACGCGGGTGCCGATGTGCGGCGCCGTGGCGGTGACGCGCGTGGTAGCCACCTGGCGGCGGCCGGCGTGGATCATGTCCCGCAATTCATCGGGGTCGTTGGTCACCAGTTCGTGATTGCCGGCGGTCAGCACGCCCACGCTGCCGTACATCACGGCCGCAGCCACATGCTCGCCCAAGTCCTGGGTGAGCGCGGCGGTGTAGCCGGTGCTCTGGAAATTGCCGGCGTTGAAAATGGAGCTATCGGAGAAGACGTCCGGCAGAACATCGGAGCCGCTATACATACCGGCGGGCGCCACCAGCGTGAGAGCGGCGTCGGAAATGGATTCGTGATATGCCGTGACGCTGTAGGTTCGCGAGCCCGCCTTGCGGGAATACGTGATTTCGTCCTCCTGGCCGCGCTGCACCCGCGGCCTGCCGTTGAGCAGGGACATGCGCGGAAACAGGCCGAGCGAGTTGAGGTCGCGCTGCAGGCCGGCGTCGTCGGAAGACGAGCCGGCCGCCAGATCGGGGCGGGCGTCGCCCGAAGTATAGGTGAGCTCGAGCTGCGAGCCGCCGCCCAGGTTCCACGTCAGCCGGGCATACGGGCTGGCATAGTTCATTCGATCCAGGAAGGCGATACTGTTGAAAGTGAGCCCGTAGCGCAAAGTGACATCGTCGCTGAGCTGGGTGTGGTCGTCGAAGCTCGCCGACATGGTGCGAAACAGGGGAAGGGAGGATTCCGGCCCGGCTAGGGCGGTGGCCAGGCGTCCCGGCAAAAACAGTTGCCGCATGGTAAGGGATACTTCCGGGCTGCCACCCATGAGGTCGCGGCTATAACTGGTGCGGAACGCGGCGCTGGGCACGCCGGTCTGAGAACCATATCCCACATTGCCGGACACCTGCAGGTTGTTGCTGCCGAATAACGAGGTGGCCAAAGCAAAAGCGGTGCCGAGATCGGCTTCGTTGAATACGCCGGTAGCCACGGAGCCCTGGCCGGCCGAGACCCGCAGGATGCCGCGCGTATCGGAGAAGGCGTTGGCATGCTCGATTCCCGGGGCGGGAGACGAATCCATGAAGCGCTGCACGGCGCGCGTGGCGGAACTGGTACGCAGAGCCCACTTCCAGTCGTCGGTCAGCAGGCTGCCGTTTTCCAGCGGCGGATAGGAAAGCTGGATGGTGCTGAACAGGCTGTTGAGGTTGACCGCCAGCATACTCTGCATGCCGGGCTGCACCAGTATGTTCTTCTTCAGCGCGGGGATCAGCGTGGCCACCGAAACCTTCACCGAATAAAGGTCGGGAACCAGGTCCGGGAATTGGAACCTGCCGGTGGAATCGGAGAGGGTCTTGTCGACATTGCGGTCCTGGCGGTTATACAGAAGGACCACGGCGCCCATCTGCGGCACTCCCAGGGAATTGCGCACTACGCCGGTAATGGCGCCCATGAACTTCACCGGCTCGGCCGCGGAAGCAAGCCACGGAGCGGCCAGACAGGCCATCCCCGCAGCGAGCATGATCAGCGTCCTGTGCGTCTTCGTAGTCAAGATCGACGCCCGTGAGTGGCGGGCAGCCCCGCCAGTAGTTAGGTTACCGTAAATTCCGCCGATTGTGTAAGTGTCTGGTTGCGATTTTTGTCGGTAATCTTCAGCCGGAGCGTGTAGCGGCCCGGCGCGAACTGTTGCAACCGCAGCTTCTTTTGGATGGTAATCTGGCTGGCGGAGGCATCCGGAATCTTGGCGGCATCTTCGGTCAGGCTGATGATGGGCTCGGCGGTGCCGGTGCGGAAAATCTCATAACGCACTTCACCGTCCGGGCGATGGGTAGTCTCATCGGCGCCGAAGTTATACAGTTTCATATAGATACCGAGAGTGTCATCGCGCGTAAAAACGTCCCCGAGGCGCGGCCGCACCAGCGAGCTTCCAATCACGAACTGGCCCGTCCCGATGCTCCGCATGGGAACCGTTTCGATTTTGTCGGCCAGCACCAGGGTGCTCGAAGAGAGCCGGTCGGCATCCAGCCTGGGAACCGTGACGGCCTGCTCGTAATTGTTAATATTGCCGCCCACCACGTCCTTGCAGACCACCACCAGCCGGTAGGTGCCCGGCGGCAGCGGTATGGCTTTTTGGGCGATGGAGGAACGGCTGGCCCAATCCACCAGGTACTGCTTCGGGCCGCCGTCGATTCTGAGAGTCTCTTCGAAGGGCGCGATGATGCGGCGCGTCATGGTGGTGAATTCGCCGAAGAGGTGGACCTCGGCTGCCTGCACGCCTTCCGTGGTCTTGAGTTGCAAATCCTTATTGGCGAACTGGATCGTGACGTAGGTCATGACGGAAGCATCCGTCACCGGGAAGAAATCCACGCGCACCTTCATCGGCAGGATGTTGAAGGTGATTCGCGAATTGACCTGAGCTTCCAGGTCGGTGAACTTGATCGACGGCGGACGCTGTAATTTGTAGAACTGTTCGAGGCGGCTGAACTCGTTCATGCTCTCGGGCAGGCCACCCAGCGGCGCCGCCAGGTGAGTGCCATCGGAATTGTTGAAGCGGGCAGTCTTGTCGCTGATGCCCATCTGCTCCAGGATGGTGAGGCCGGCGTTCGGCACATAGAGCAAGGCATCCTTTTCGGACGGGTCCATGGTCATGTGGAACTCCCCGGACATGGTCGGATCGACGAATTCGATGATGATGTTGTTGCCGATGCCATCGATATAGCGGTAGCGCCACTGCTGGAAGGGGAAGGTGGAAGTGGTGCCGCCGCCTTCGGAGTCGGGGCGGTCATAGCTGCCGCCCGAGGAATGGTCCTCGATCTCGTCGGGAGGGCCGTATGTAATATAGATACGGCCGCGATCGGTTTTCCAGCCGGGGATGCCCGAAGCGAAATGCTCGTTGGCGTAGGCGATGCGGCGGTAGTGCTCTTCGCGGAATTCGTTTTCCACGGTGTCCGGAGAAGGATCGCGCCGCAGCCAGAACTGTTCGATAAACTGCTCGCGTTCTTCGTCGGTCTGCAGGCGCACGAAAGCGGAGCGTTCCTCGTCCGTGATGATATAGGTTACATCTTCATTCAGCCATTTCCGATAAGGAGTGGCAAGCTCCTTGCGCAAAGCCTTTTGCTTGGCCTTGCGCTCCTTGTCGGTCATGGGGCGGGCGTTGGTTTCGGCCTGGTCCGCGTTTTTCTTGGCGTTCTTCGAATCCTTGTCTTTATCGTCCTGCTGTTGGACGGCGAACAGACCGGCCAGCAACGAAAAAGCCAGGCAGGAAATCGAAAGTCGGGTCACACGCATACGGCTCACTGCTTTCCTTGGACAGGTCAAATCGCTTAAACCCATTTTAGGTCTGACGGTTGGCAGGGTCAATCCCGTGCCTGGAAGGCACACTGTGCCTACCTGGCATGGTAGCGCAATGCGGGGCGGGCAATCTTGTTCGCAGCCGTCTTCAGGTGGCCGTTCGGGCCGGGCGAGGGTCCTGGCATGCAGCGGGTCGCCGGCTGCCCCACAGGGAAAGAGAAGGGGTAATGCTACTGCCGGTGGAACTGGTCGCCGGCGCGCCAATCGGGCAGTTTGTCCAGGTTGGCGATCTCCCGTCCGAGCAGGAATCCATATTCGGCGGCCTGCTGGAGAGCTGTAAAATCCCAGTCTGCCTGGAATTCATCGGAGGGCTGGTGATAGTGATGGGTGTTGTAATCCTCCCACATTTTGGCGCCGTAGCCCTCCGGCTTCCCGGCGAACTCGGTGGCGTGGCCGATGGAGAAGGCCGGGATGCCGCCGTGGGCGAACGAAAAGTGGTCGGAGCGGAAGTAATGGCCCTGCTCCGGCTGGGCGTCTGGGGAAACGGTCAGGTTCAAGCGCTGGGCAATCTGCTGGGCCAGCGGCCAGACGGTGGTCCGCTCGGCGCCGGTAATCACCACGTCCTTGGCGCGGCCCCAGGGATACAGGGCGTCGTAGTTGAGATCGATGGCGGTCTTGCCGGCGGCGTAGAGCGGATGGCCGACGTAGTATTCCGAGCCCCTGAGACCGCCTTCTTCCGCAGTGACGGCGAGGAAAAGCGCCGAGCGCTTGGGCTTTTGCGGCTGGGAAGCCCACGCGCGCGCCAATTCCAAAAGAATGGCGCAGCCGGTGCCATTGTCAATGGCGCCGTTGTAAATGGAGTCTCCGTTGACCGGAGTGCCGATACCAAGGTGATCCCAATGGGCGGAATAGATCACCACTTCATTCTTCAAAACCGGGTCGCTGCCGGGAACGATGGCGGCCACGTTGCGCGTCGCGATCTCGCGAACCTTGGCGGGCAGATGAGCGCGGACCTGCACACCTAGCGGAATCGGTTGGAAATCGGGCTTTTCGGAGGCGGCCAGCAGTTCGTCGACGGTCTTGCCGGCCAGGGCCAGCAGCTTTTCACCGGCCTCGCGGCTGATCCACGCGGCCATCGAAAGCCCTCGCTGCCCCTGCGCGAGCTTCACGTAGGGCATCTCGCGGCCCCAGGAACTGCGGACCACGTCCCAGCCGTAGCCGGCCGTGGGGGTGGTGTGGATGATGATGGCCCCGCGCGCGCCGCGGCGCTGGGCTTCTTCAAATTTGTAGACCCACCGGCCGTAGTAGGTGAGCGCGCGGCCGTCGAAGAACTTGGGGTCGTTGGACGGCGGCTCATTGGTAAAGAGGATCAGGATCTTGCCGGTGACGTCGACGCCTTTGAAATCGTCCCACTTATATTCCGGAGCGGTGATGCCGTGGCCGACGAAGATGGCCTCGCCTTCACAGCGGGTATTGGGCTGCTGGGTCTGGCTGACACCCACGAAATCGTCCAGCCACTTGAATTCCACCAGCTTGCCCCACACGGAAGCGTTGAGGGTGGCGTCGGGCTGGGTTTCGATGCCCACCAGCGGGACTTTTTGGAAATACGTTCCATTGTCGCCGGCCGGTTTGGCGCCGGCCAGGGCGAACTGGGTGGCGATGTATTCGGTGGCCAGATCGCCGCCGCGCGTGCCCACGCCGCGGCCTTCCAGCAAATCGAGCGAGAGGAAGCGATCGTGCTCGCGGATACGCTCGGCGGAGATGGAACCCTCCTGGGCCAGCACGACGGAGGCCGCGATGAGGAATATCGCAACAGGCTTGAGCATGATTCAGGGTACTCTTGGCGGGCCGGCCGCTGCAAATTTTCGAAACTTTCCGGGCTCCGCAACCATAACAAGGATGTAGGGGTTAAACAATCGAACAATGCGGAACCTTCGGAGAATCTTTTTGTTGCTGGCGGTGGGCATGGCCGCCCAGGCGCAAAGCTGGGACACCAGCGGCAACGGAAAGTTGAACGGCACCTATTATTTCAGGCAGGTGATTTATGTGCCGGCAGACGAATATGGAGACCTCGGCGAAGCCATCTCGCTCTATGGCAACATCACTTTCAACGGTAACGGCGGGTACACCCTGACGGCCAACGACTTCGTCTATTACGATTCGAGCAGTGGCGCCGGGACCTTCAGCGTGGCCAACGGCACGTATTCGATCTCGGCATCCGGTTACGGCTTCATGTCCAGTCCGTACGTAACTGGTGACAGCATCTACGGGCTCGTTTCGCAGCAGGGAATTTTCGTCGGCAGCAGCACGGATAACAGCTACGGGTACAACGATTTTTTTGTGGCCGCGCCGCTGGCCAGCCCCTTGCCGACCGCTGCGACTTTCAGCGGAACGTATGTGTTTGCCAATCTGGATCTGACTCAGAATCTGGTTTACGGGCTGGATTATCAGGCCGCAGGGGGCTTCCAATACAACCTCGGCATGACGTTTACGCTGAACGCCAACGGTGCCTGCGGCCTGGGCACCACAACCGTCACCGGGTACGCCGGCACGACGACGACCCCCTACATCCAAACCTCGAGCCTCCCCACGTGCCTCTTCAGCAATGGCGCGGCGGTGGTTACGTTTCCATCCAACGGAGAGTTGATGTCAGGGCAGAAATACCTGTATTTCTCCAAGGACGGCAACTTCGTCTTCGGCGGCTCGCCGTACAACGGGGGCAATCCGTGGGACATGATCGTGGGTGTCAAAGTGAGCAGCGGGACGCCGAATTTTTCCGGCCTGTACTACCAGGCGGGCATCGACGATGTGGGCGGAGACCTGGATACGTATTTTGGATCGTTGGACTCCGTCACCGGTGGAAACATTCTGGGCCACCAGCGCATCGAGGACCTGTTCTATACACCGGCGACAACCGACTTCACTTACACCGATTCATACACGCTGACTTCCGGCTCAACCTACAGCACGTCGCTGGCGCGCTACGCCGTGGGCTCCGACGGCGCCGGCGGAGCCATACGGATCGGCTCGGGCATCGGGCCGTACCTGGGGCTGAGCGTCGCCCTGCAGGCTCCCAGCTTGGCTCCCATCATAAGCAGTACGGGCGTGTTTCTGAACCCGCAAGGGATCGTCAACGCAGGGAGTTGGGCGCCGTTCACCGCGGGAATCGCGCCCGGTGAACTGCTGACGCTTTTCAACGGCTCAAACCTGGCGTCGGCGACGGTGGTGGCCACAAGTCCGTTCCCAACCTCGCTCGGCCAGGTGCAGGTGAGCATCGGAGGCCTGCCGGCGCCCATTTATTACGTGACCCCTACTCAGATCGCGGCGATCGTGCCCTACGCCGTCGCCGGGCCGATCGCGATGGTGCAGGTGACCAACAACGGCGTGCTTTCAAACGCCGTGCCGGTGTATGTGAATCAGACCGCGCCCGGCGTGTTAACGGCGAATCAGAACGGGCTGGGTTATGCAGACGCGCTGCGCCCCGATTACTCGATCGTGACGGCCGCGAATCCGGCGGTGATCGGCGAGACCATCGCGGTGTACCTCACCGGGCTAGGGGCGGTGAGCCCGCCGATTGCGGACGGCGCCCCGGGCCCCATCACCACTTACAGTGAGGTAGCGGCGGGTTCGGTGACGGCGGCGATCGGCGGAGTGGCGGCTACGGTGACCTACGCGGGCCTGGCGCCGGGGTACTCCGGGCTCTACCAGCTCAACATCACCATACCGTCAGGACTGACCGCGGGAGACAACTACCTTGAGATCGACGGCCCGGACGCTTCCAATGTGCAGTGCCTGATCCCCATCTCAACTTCAACCGGCAGCACATCCGCGCCGGAGACCGCGGCGAGCGCAGTTCCGGTTGCCAGGAAGCAATCGCCGGGCAGGCTCAAGGTGGACCCGAAAGCCAAACGCCCGCCGAGCCCGCGCAGCGGCGGCTCTGATCCGAGCCGCGACCGTTAGGGAGCATTGCCCGCTCGACTGCTACAGGTCGAGCGTTTCCACAATGGCTTCGACATCGGCCGGACGCACGCGCACGGCCTCTTTCATGAGGCCGGGGTTCGAGCGGTCGTCGAAGGCCTGGAAGAGCGCCATCTTGGCGATGGCATAGCGCTCGTTGTTGGAGAGCTGGCGAGCGTGGGACCGTTCCCAATGCGCCACGGCCTGGTCGCTGACGTGCACGCTGGCCTCGCTCCAGCACTTACGGTCGGCCGAGATGGTAAACACAAACTCCGAGCCGCTTTCCCCGGCCGAGCGGAATGCGCGATGACCTTCGTAATAGTATTGATACACGTACCCGCTTTGCGCCGAGTAGGTCTTCATCCGCCGCACTGGCGGGGCGCCGGTGAGCGCCGCCGGTTTCCTGGAAAAAAAGTTCCGAAACACGATTGCATCCGATCTGGGAGCCAGTCAGCAAACAGCCACTCCATCCGGCAACGTTGATTCCTGACAAGCCCTAAGGGAATTTCCCTTACCTCCGGTACTCGAAGATCTCTTGACAAGGATACCAACCCGGCGCAAACTGAAGTTGGAATCAAGCCGGTTTCAGTGATTCCGACGGCGTTTCAATGCCGGCCCACGTGGGCTGGCGGGAGGTGCCAGATAGAACCGGACGAAGATGAGGGCGGCCTCATCCTCGGCTAGTGAACAGGGCAGTACGGAGACTTTGAGCGATCGGATCCCAGAGTGCCCACCGCATGAATGCGGGCCTGGCGCGTGATGCGCAATTCGGATGATCGCGGACGAAGTTTCCGGGTTCATACGCTGTTGGATGACCGCCCTTTTCGTTTTTGTCACAACGGTTTTTCTTTTGTTCTGTGATGGGCAATCACTCGCAGTGGTGTAAACTGGGTGGAGCCTCATTCCATTCTTATGACATCGGTTGAATCCCGGGAGATTGTCAGCGCTCACAGCCCTGATTCCGACGACGCATTCATGTTCTACGGACTGGCAACCAAGAAAGTCCGGTCGGCAAGGGTTACGTTCCGGCACGTGCTCGAAGATATCGAGACGTTAAACCGCAAGGCCAGAGAAGGTCTGTACGATTTGAGCGCCATTTCTTATCACGCATATCCCTATGTGGCGGACAAGTACGTGCTGATGGCCAGCGGCTCCAGCATCGGCGACGGCTATGGTCCGATGATCATCGCGGCCCGGCCGATGGAGCCGGAAGAGATCAAAGGCAAACGCATCGCCGTTCCCGGCCTGCTCACCACCGCTTATCTGGCCTGTAAACTGTATCAGCCGGATTTCGAACCCGTGGTGACTCCCTTCGACAAGATCACCGACGCGGTGCGCGAGCACTCCGTCGACGCCGGCCTGATTATCCACGAAGCGCAATTGACCTTCGACCGTGAAGGTTTCCACCGCATCGCGGACCTGGGCCGGTGGTTCAAGAACACCTACGAACTGCCGCTGCCGCTGGGCGGCAACGTGTTGCTGCGATCGCTGGATGCCGACGTGCAGAGCGAGTGCTGCCGGATGATGCGCGACAGCATTCAGTACGCGCTGGACAATCACGACGAAGCGCTGGAATATGCCATGCAGTTCGCCCGCGACATGGAGCCGCGGCTGGCGGAGAAATTCGTGGGAATGTACGTCAACCACTACACGCTGGACGCCGGCGACGTGGTTCCCAAAGCCGCGCAGAAACTGCTCGACCTGGGTTTCGAAGCGGGCCTCATCGATCGCCGCGTGGAAGTCGAGTTCGTGAGGTAGGAAGAGATTTCAACGCGGAGGCGCGGAGGAGCGGAGAAAAACTAAAGATAAGAACCAAAGCAGGGATTGAATCGAATACAACAAAATCCTGCTTCCTCCCCACTTTTTTTTCTTTCCTCTTGTTTTTCTCCGCTCCTCCGCGCCTCCGCGTTGGGAACTTCGGTTTGCCCCCGGAACACGCTAGCATAGAAATATGCGTATTATCCCCATAGCATTGCTCGCGCTGGCCGCGTTGCGCCCGCTCGCGGCGCAGGAAACTAAACCGAAAGACGTGCGCGAGGCGGCCAAGGCCGGCCCGGCGGCCATCCCCAAGCTGCAAGAGTTTCTCAAGAACCCGTCGAGCGATGTGCGCAACCAGGCCGTCCGCGAACTGATCGATATCGGTACCGCGCAGAGCCTGGACCCGCTGATCCAGGCGACCCGGGATAACGACCCCGAAATCCAGATACTGGCCACCGACGGGCTGGTGAATTTTTATTCGCCGGGCTACGTGAAGGGCGGCGTCGCCGGCACCGTGCGGCGCGTGGCCACCAGCATCCGCAGCAAGTTCACCGATACCAACGACCTGGTGATCGATCCCTTCGTGCTGGTGCGTCCGGAAGTGATCTCCGCCCTGGCGCAACTGGTGACCGGCGGCGCCAGCCTGGAATCGCGGGCCAACGCGGCGCACGCCGTGGGGATTCTGCGCGGCAAGGCGGCCGTCGACCAGTTGCTGGAAGGCGTCCACTCCAAGGACACCGGCCTGATATACGAATCGCTGGTGGCTTTGCAGAAGATTCGCGACGAATCGGCCGGGCCGCGCGCGGCTTTCCGGCTGCACGACCTCGATCCCAAGGTGCAGATCGCGGCCATCCAGACGGTGGGCGTGCTTCTCGACAAGGCCGCCGTGCCCGACCTGGTGGATGCGCTCAACCGCGCCCACGATCCCAAGGTCAAGCGCGAGGCGCTCACCGCCATCGCCATGCTGCCGGTGGAGCAAAGCCGCGCGCTCTACGCGCAATACCTGCACGACAAAGACGACCGCCTGCGCGCCGCCGCCGCCGAGGGCTTTGCGCGCCTGCGCAACCCGGCCGACCTGCCGATGCTCGAAGCAGCGTGGAAAGAGGAACAAAAGGCCTCGCCGCGGCTCTCGCTGGCTTTCGCCCAGGTGATGCTCGGCAAAACCGAGTTGAGCGAATTCAGCCCGCTGCGCTACCTCATCAACAATTTGAATTCGGCGGCGTACACTGGCGTGGCGCTGCCGTTTCTGACCGAACTGGCGCGCGACCCCGCCATCCGGCAGGCGCTCTACGCGCCGATTGGCGGCGGCACGCGGGATGAGAAAATCGGCCTCGCGCGGGTGCTGGCCGCGAGCGGAGACAGGTCGAGCCTGGACGTCTTGCAGAGGCTGAGCAAAGACACCGATCCCCAGGTCGCGCAAGAAGGATTGCGGGCCCTGCGCAGTCTGCAGAGCCGGATGTAACTACTTCGCCTTCTTCTGCTTCTGTTGGCCGACGCGCACCTTGACGTGCAGTGTCTTGCCTTCCTGGAAAGCCTTGTGATCGTGACGCGCCACCGCGTCCGACAGGTACTTATCGACATCGGCGTCCTTCGGCAGGACGGCCATCAGGGTGAAATTGTCGTCGCAGGTCGGGCAGAAA
>Ga0181536_10005365_pt1 | contig 13168 bp, 10 predicted proteins | sample PEATcosm2014_Bin_41_FD_121105 | JGI IMG/M metagenome (GOLD analysis project Ga0181536, IMG submission 121105) | Peatland microbial communities from MTU Mesocosm Facility, Houghton, MI, USA - PEATcosm2014_Bin17_60_metaG | ecosystem: Environmental > Terrestrial > Soil > Wetlands > Peat | place...
CGAGCGCACGATCGCGTCGCTGGCCGGCATCGAGCTCAAGGCCAAAGCATGAAGTTCGAGCAGACCATCGACCTGCCCGGGGTCACTCCCGAGCGGGTCTGGGCGTTCGTCATGGACGTGCCGTCGATGGCGAAGTGCATACCCGGTTGCGACGGCGTCGAGGATCTCGGCAACAACCGCTACAAGGCGGTGGTGAAGATCAAGGTCGGGCCGATCGGCTTGAGCTTGGCGAGCGAGATCTCGATCGTCGAGAAAGACGAGGCCAACCGCACTGCGGCGCTGCTCGTCGAGGCGGCCGACAAACGCGTGGGCGGCGCGGTCAAGGCGACGATGTCGATGAAGCTGACGCCGGCCGGCGACGGTTCGAAGCTCGAGGTGAGCACCGACGCGAACGTGATGGGCCGCATCGGTGACTTCGGTCAGCCGGTCATCCGCAAGAAGGCCGACCAAACGCTGCAAGAGGTCGCGGCGAATCTCCGCAAGGCGCTCGCCGCGCCGGTCTGAGCGCTACGAGGATCTCGCGACCGCTGCGACCTTGAGGAGATAGTCGGTCACGGCCGCGTTGGCTGCGTGGTCGATCGCATCCGTCCAGCGGGCGCCTGCGCCGCGCACTTCTTTGGCGGTCTGCACGAAACTCTGGGTGGCGCAATCGTAGGCCGCCACGGCGATCGATGCGTTGGAGTGGGGCACGTAGTTGGAGAAATCGTTGCCCTTCGTCGACGCTCCCGAGACCGAGCCGAACACGAGATAGGCGGCGCCGGTCGAGCTGCAGAGATCGGCGCTGGGGAGCCGGTGATTGGTCGTGTCGGGGTTGCCCTCAGCGGCGCTTTGGCCGTGTTTCTTGAGCGCCTTGATGAGCGAATCGACGGTATAATCGCGGACCTGCGGCGTCACGTTCTTGCCGACGAAGGTGAGCACGACGAAGCGGCTCGGCTTGGCGGCCGACGCGTACACCTTCGGCGGCGCCGTCGGTTTGGATGAGAAGCCGTAGGCTTCGTTCGGCAACGGCAGCGGCGCCTGATCCGCGCTGGTCGGACCGCTCCCGCCGGCTCCCTCATTGATGCTGACGCGCTTGCTTTTCGGCACCGGCGTCGGCGCCGCGGTTTGCACCGGCACGGGCGTCGGGTTGAGAATCGCCATGTAGCCGCGGGTCTCGTACGTCACCAGCGCCGTTTTGATGAGCGGAGCTTGGGCTGCCACGTCGTCTCCCGTCGTGACGTACGCGGTGCCCGACCACGAAACGATCCCGGTGCGGGTGCTCACGACCTGTTGGACCACCGCCACGGCGTTGTTGATCGGTGGCGCGACCGATCCCATCATGTAGAAATCGGCGCCGGCGGCCTTCGCCACGTGCAGGTAGTCACTGGCCGCCGTTGCCGGGTCGCCCGGTACGACCTTTACGCCGCCGAGTGCCGTGAGCGCGGTGGCGAGCCTGAGAGAGTAAGCGATGCCGGCCTTCGGATCGAGTCCTTCCGGCTGGCGCATCGGAAAGATCATGATCGTCGGCGACGGCCCCAACGAGGACGGCCCCAACGGTGACGGCGACGGCGATGCGCCGATGAGCGTGACGGCGAACGTCACGCAGAGCAGCGCAACGATCAGTTGCGTGAGGCGGAGGCGATGGAGCATATCCCCGGCCTTCGCGATGCGTGGCGCAAGATCGTTCTTTGGGCCCTCAATTGCGCGACGGTTGCTTGACTCGTTCCAAGACCGTTTCAGCGCCGTACGCCGCGCCGTCGCTCCAGACGCGCACGAACCGGTAGCGCGCGAAGGTGACGTCGAGGTAGTCGCCCGGGCGCGGCAGGCGGTCGACGAAGAGCGCTAGGGTTTGCCGCCGGCCGGCTTCGACGTCGCGCACCCACGTGCGCTCGGCCGGTGTGGCTGCGATGCGGGTGCGGACTTCGAGCGAACCGCTGCGCGCGCTGGTGTAGATGCGCGGCTCGAACGCGACGAGTTCCGGCAACGCGTCGGCGATCGTGCGGTAGCGGTAGCCGATCGGATCGACGCTGCCCTCGAGGACGTCGCGCAACAACTCGCGCAGCGCCCGGTTCTGCGCGATCCATTCCTCCGCGCCGTCGGGCTGCGGGGTCGTCAGCGTTGCGCCGCCGTCCGGAGCGGGTGCAATCTCGATGCCCAGATCGGCGGCTAGTTCGAGCACGCGGCGTTCGCGCAAGGCGGCCGCGACGGACCGCGGCAGCGCCACGTGCGCGCCGGTCACGGTCGAGTAGCCCTCGTGCAACGCCGTGGTGCCGAAGTCGACCGCGGTGGCGATGCCCGCTACACGCAGCCGCTCCGCCAGCGCGGCGTCCTCGGCCGGGACCGGCGCCCGCGCCGCCGGCACGGACGTCGACGCGTCGACCGCATCGTCGTCGCACGCGTCGGCCAGTCCCAACCGGTCGGCTAAGAACAGCACGTCGAAGGCCTGACCGAGATGCCGGTGGCACGCGCCGAGCGCGCACGAGAGATCGTCCTCGACGCCGCTGCCGACGTGAAGGTAATAGGTGATCAGTTGTTCGCACTGTTCGCCGTCGAAGCGCAGGAACGGACAGACCACCGCCACGTTCGGCGCGACCGGCGCGAAGCGGATCGTGTCGAGCTCGCCCACGCCGGCGGGCTCCAGCGTCGCGATCAGCTTCGCGCGCCAGCGGTCGAAGAACGGCTGGTCCATCATGGCTACGGTCTTTGTCGCGCCACGGCATGAACGCCTGGCCCCTAGTCGGAAGACGGTGCTATGAAGGAGATCATCAGCTCGCCCAACGCACCGGTGACCGGGTTTACCGAGGCGTCGAAGCCGTCACCGATCGCTCAGGCGATTCGTGCCGGCAACCTGCTGTTCGTCTCGGGCCAGGGCCCGCTCAACGCCCAGCGCGAGGTGGTCTCCACCGAAATCGGGGCGCAGACGCGCCAGACGCTCGAAAATCTGCGGGCGATTCTCACCCACGCCGGGGCCGGCTTCGCAAACGTCGTGAACATGCGCGTCTGCCTGCGGGACACCGCCGACTTCCCGAAATTCAACGAAGCGTTCACCGAGGTGATGGCGGGTGAAAAGGTCACCCGGACCTGCATCGGCGGTACGCCGCACCGCGCCGGCGTCAACGTTGAGATCGACTGCATCGCGGTCGTCGAATAGGAGCTTGCCCATGCTGAAGATGCCGCCCGCGTTCGTGATGCCGAACGTCAATCTGGCCGACGTTTCGGCCGAGCTCGCGCGCACCGGGAAGCAGGTGCACGTCCTGTGGCAGGAGGACGAGACGCTGGCCTTCGTCGCGCGCGGCCGCGCCTACCGCAGCGAATTTCACATCAACCCCTCCGACGAAGTGATGTACATGCTGCGCGGCGAGATGCGGTTGCACTACCGCACCTCCGAAGGAAAGGAAGAGGTCACGGTCCTCACCGAGGGCTCGATCATCTACACGCCCAGCGGCATCCCGCACTCGCCGCGCTTTCCGCCCGACGCCTTCGCGCTCATCATCGAGCGCAAGCGCGCGACCGGCGAGGTCGACCGGTTCCAGTGGTATTGTCCCGCCTGCGACGCGCTGCTCTATGAAGGCAAGTTCGTCGTCAGCGACTACGCGCTCGACCCGGTTTCGAACGCCTACGCGGCGTTTTTCGACAGCGAACGCAATCGCACGTGCGGCGCTTGCGGTTCGGTCATGCCCGATCCACGTTAGGAGCTTGCCATGAAGATGCCCTCCCGTTCGGTTGCGGTTGCCGTTTGCGCGGCGCTCGCGATCGCGTTCGCGCCGCCGCCGATGGCGGCGCAGACCGCGCCCCCGCCGCTGAAAATCGGCTTGATCATGTCGTTTACCGGCGGCGTGCCGTGGGCGCCGAAACAGTCGGCGGCGACGATCGCCGCGCTGCTCAAGCTGCACGGCGAGGTCGCAGGCGGCCGCAAAGTGCAGATCATCCAACGCGACGATACGGGCATCGCGCCCGAGGTCGCCCGCCGTCAGGCCCAAGAGCTGATCGTGCAGGACCACGTCGACATCCTCGTCGGGACGAACCTCACCCCCAACGCGATCGCGGTCGCGCAGGTGTCGACCCAAGCCAAGGTCCCGTTCTTCATCGTGAACTCGGCCACGTCGAACGTGATGAAAGACCAGCCCTACTCGGCGCGCTTCGGCTTCGACACGCAAACGATCGTGCCGCCGCTGGCGGCCTACGCGGCCAAGAACTACGGCAAGACCGCGTACTCGATCTACCAGAACTACGGGCCCGGCATCGACGCCGGGAAGTCGTTCGAGACGAGCTTCACCGCGGCCGGCGGAACGATGATCGGTACCGACCCGATTCCGATCACGAACAAAGACTTCTCGGCCTACATCCAGCGCGTGCGCGACGCCAAACCGGCGATTTTGTTCGTTTTTCTCAACGCGCAAGGCGGCGGCGCCGAGCTGCTCAAGGACATCGAGCAGGCCGGCATCATCAAGAGCGGGATCCACGTCGTGGCGACCGGCGACATCGTCGACGAGTACATCAACCCGACGATCGTCGTCCCGCCGCTCGGCCTCGTCACCACGTTCAACTACTCGCGCATGCACGACTCCGCGCTCAACCGTCAGTTCGTCGCCGCCTATCACGCGGCACAAGGCGATAACGGCGGCCCGGACTTCACGGCGGTGCAAGAGTACGACGCGCTGCACGCGGTCTATCTGGTCGCCGACGCGCTGCACGGCGACCTCTCCGACCCCGACAAGGTGATGAGCGTCGTCAAAACGCTGAAGTTCGAGAGCCCGCGCGGTCCGTTCGCCATCGATCCGGCGACGCGCGACTCGGTCCAGAACGTCTATTTGCGCAAGTTGACGATGGTGAAGGGTCAGCTCGAAAACGTCGAGTTCGAAACGGTACCGATGGTAAAAGATCCGACCGAGAACTACTAGGCGGCTCGGCCCCCAGGAAACACTCCGCTGCGAAAACCGCGAGGGGCCGAACGCGAAGGATTCGCTTGAAGCGAATCCACTAGGGCCGCAGTCCGTTCATGGCGAGTTCGAGCTGACGGCGCAGGCGCGCGATCCCGTCGGGGACCTGCGGATCGCGCTCGCTGAGCCAAAAGCGCGCGTGCGCCAGATACGTGCCCATCAGGAAGAGCGCGATCGTTTCCGGATCGTCGGGCGTTCCGAGCCGGCCGGCCTGCTGTTCCTCCGCGACCAGCTCGGCGATGCGCGCGAGCATGCGGTGGCGCCGGCGGTAGAAGCGTTCGGTTTCGCTGGGGACTTCCTTCACGCGGGCCGCGGCGGTTTCGTGCAACGCGAACGTGGAGATTCCGGGATCGCGCACCCAGTAGCGGTAGCGGGGCTCGAAGAGCGCGATCAGTTTGTCGAGAAACGGCAGGTCGCCGCCGAGATTCGCGAACGACTCCTCGGTGACGGCTTCGAGGTCGTCGTTGACGATCGTCATCAGCAGATCGCGTTTGTCGCGCGCGTAGACGAAGACGGTGCCGACGGCGACGCCGGCCCGGGCCGCGATCTCACGCGTGGTCGCGTTCTCGTAGCCGTACTCTTTGAAGACGGCTCGCGCCGCCTCGAGGACGCGGCGGCGCCGCTCGGTCTTCTTGCGTTCGCGTAAGGACGGCTCGACCGAGGCGGTCATCCGCGGTCGGTTCGCCGTGAGCTAGCCGGTTTTCTTGTAGACCGACTCGTTGGCCGGCGTCGGCCGCGCCGCGGTGCGACGGATCGGCGCCGGTACGGCGACGGGTGGCGGCGCCGGCTGCGCGGACGGGGCGACCAGGCGGGGCCGCGCGATCTTGTTGGCCGCCGTCTGCGCGAAGCCCGGCGTGGGGCGTTGCTGCGCGGCCGCATCGGGCGAGATCACGCTGCGTGGCGGGTAGGCCATCGGGTTCTCTTCGAGCGGGTGCACGTAGCCGCCGCGGACCAGGTAGGTCTCGGGCTCGGTCACCGAGCGGGCCATGTTCCAGGTTGCCCCGCGGCCGCGGTAGCGGCTCTCGATGATCGCGGCCCCGGCGCGCACCAGCGGCGCACCGGCCGGGCCAGCGTCGCCGGCCACTTCGTAGCGGTAGCTGTACGTCTTGGGGACCGGGCGGCGGAAGTTCTCCTTGGTGCTGACCCCCACGATCTTGACCGCATGGGGGTGGCCCGGCGGATGGTTCTGCGTGTGTTTCGCGTTTTTCGCAGCCATTTTTCGTACGACCTCAAGGCTGATCGGCCGGGAAGCACCCGCCCGCTTGCCAGGCTCAGTGTACCACGACGATACATGCGGCGGCCAGAGGCCGAACGGCCAGCGGAATCACATTTTATCGACACGATGGAACCACCAGAGATCCGGCCGGCGATCCGGGTGCGCGAGGGCGACACGTTTCCCTTCGACACGGTCGATGCCGCGGTCGAGCGCCGCCGCCGCGAAGCCCAAGCGATCACCCTCACCGCCGCCGCGCCGCCCAAACTGGCGAAGATGCTGCTGCCCGGCGAGCACGTCCGGTTCGGGACGGCCGTGCATCCGGTCGTTTTGATCGCGCCGGTTTTGTGCGTGCTGGCCGTTCTGATCTTCTTCGGACTGGTGACGATCGGCTACGAACATACACCTGCCGGAGCTTGGTTGCGAACGGGAGCGTGGCCGATCGTCACGCTCGTCGCCGAGCTGGGACTTCTGGCGGCGTCCCTCGGCCTGTTGGTGAAGCGCACGTTCCGGTTTCTCGGACTGCGCGTCGTCGCCACCAATCGGCGCATCTTCGCGATCCGCGGCGTGATCGTTCGCCGCATCACGCCGCTCGGCAATACCGCGCTTGCGGCATCGACGCTCTCGCAGGGCGTGTTCGGCCGGATGTTCGGCTACGGTTCGATCGACTTGCCGCTGGCCGACGGCACGCCCGACCGTTTTCGCGACATGCGCGATGCGCTGCAGCTCTATCGCGAATTTCAAGCGGTGGCGAACGGCGTCGACGGTGACGACTGGAAGCCGGCCGTCCGCCAAACGATCATTCCCTAAGAGCAAGGCTGCTCGTCCGCTCGCTGAGAAGGGGCTGCGATGCAACATCTCTCGCGTTCACGCGCACTCGGCGTCATCGCGGCCGGCACGGCGATGCTTCCTGGCATGGCGGCGGCGCAGAGCGCGCCGGCTGCCGTGCGCATGGGCAGCGTCCCGGCCGACACCTATGCCGGCGGCTACTACGCGCTCGACCTCGGTCTCTTCGACAAAGCCGGCTTGGGCGTGGAGATCACGCCGTTTACGAACGGCGCCGCGATGGCCGCGGCGGCCGCCGGCGGCAGCATCGACGTCGGAATCGGCGATGCGACCGAGTTGGCGAACGGCATCAGCCGCGGCTTACCGTTCGTACTGATCGCGGGCGGCGGCGTCTACTCCTCGGCGGCCCCGACGACGACGCTGTGCGTCGCCAAATCCTCGACGATCGCGCGTGCGCCGGACCTCGAGGGCAAAACCGTGGGGGTGGTCTCGCTCGTTTCGCTGATGAGCGCGGGGGTGAAGAGCTGGCTCACCCAAAACGGCGCCGACGTCACGAAGATCCAGTTCGTCGAGATGCCGTTCCCGCAGATGCCCGGCGCGCTCTCGCGCGGCGCGCTCGCTGCGGCGACCCTGAGCGAACCGATCATGAGCGACGCGCTCGCGGGCGACGCGAAGATCTTGGGCAAGCCCTACGATGCGATCGCGAAGCAATTCAACATCAGCGATTGGTTCACGACGCGCGATTGGCTGGCGAAGAATCCGGACGTCGCGAAGCGTTTCGTCGGCGCGATCTACGATGCGGCGCGCTGGGCCAACGCGCATCACGACGATTCGGCAACGATCCTCGCGAAGTACACCAAGATCGACGTCGACCGTATCCGGCGCATGAACCGCTCCGGCTACGCGACCGATCTGAAGGCTTCGATGGTGCAGCCGGTCCTCGACACCGCGTTCAAATACAAGGCGCTCGGCACGGCCACCCAGGCCTCGTCGATGATCGCGAAAGGTTTCTAGCGGATCGTCAACGTCGCGCTCGCGGAACGGCCGAATTCTTCCGGCCGGTCGATCAGGCGCGCCGACGCACCCGGCCAGGCAAACGTCCCGGGCGTCACGGTGCGCGCGATGTAATGCAGCACGTAGAGGCCGGGGCCGAGGTGATCGGCGTAGGCTTCGATGCGATCGTGGTAGATCTGCTGGTCGTCGATATCCCAGCTCTCGGCGGGCGCTGCGACGTTCGTGGTCTTGAACGACGTGTCGACGGCTTCCATGCCGGCCGGCAACGGATCGGTGATCTGCACGCGGTCGATCGGGTGATCGGTGATGACTTGCAGTTCGACGTCGAACACCTGCGCCGGCGGCAGCGTCAACGGCTGCGCGAGCAGCGCGAGTCCCATCGTCGCGAGCGCGCTCGATCCGCCGGCGGGATGAACGATGCGCGTGACGCGCAGGCCGGCCAGCTGACCGGGCTCTGGTCCCGCTAGACGATACTCGTAGGTGACGGCGTAGTGCAGCGTGCTCGGTGCGGCCAGTGCGATCGTCACGCGGCTCGGTCCGCGCGGCAGTTTCGCGGCCGGAATGTCGACCGTGCGCGAGGCCGGGTGATTCGCGAAGAAGTTGAGATCGCCGAAGCCGAGCGTCCCGACGGAAACGCTCGCGCGGCCGCCGGGCGGCGGACCGGCCCGCGCGGCGACGTCCGCCAGCGCGTCGAGCGCCGCGGCGTTCTCGCAGGCGCAGCCCCACGACCCGTTGCGGCGTAAGGCCAACAGACTGCGCGTCAGCTTGTCGACGGTGACGGCATCGGCGCGTTGGGCCAGCAACAGGCGCGTCATCAACGCTTGAGCGACGACCGGTTGCGCGAACCAGCGATAGCGCTCGGGCACGTTGAACGTCGCCAGCGCTCCGGTTTCGTATACGCGTTGGGCGAGTTCGTGCGCTTCGGCAGCGCCGCGGCCGGTGTATCCCGGCGACTGCACCAGCAGGCGCGCCAGCCGGATCCGGTCGGCCACGTCGAAGCGATCGCGCACGGCATCGATGTCGCCCAAGTACGACGTTCGCCGAACGCCGGCGTCGTCGAGGGCGTCCAAGGCGTGCAAACGCAGCTCGCTCTTGCACGGATCCTGTTTGCACCACGACCACGCCCCGGGGTCGGCCAACACGATCGTGGCGAAGTTGACGGCGCGAGCGCGCGACGCCGCCGGCACCGGGATGCCCGCTGCGGCGGCCCGCGCGTACGCGTGCAGGACTTCGAGTGAGTCGAAGGGGTCGCTCGACGGCGCGCCCGGATACGACGCGAAGCCGCCGTCGGGACCCTGCTGCGTTGCCAGAAACGCGACGGCCGTGGCGGCGTGCGTGCGGGCTTCGGCCGTCGGGGCCGTCGCGTGCGTGAGCGCCGTCAGGCGCAGCACGTCGGCCGCAACGGAAAGCGTGCCGGCCGCGGCGATCGCAACGCGGTCATCGGAGGCGAAGACCGCCTTGGCCGCAACCAGCGCGTCGGGGAAGAGACTGTTTGCGAGGACGAGTTGGACGCCGCCGGTGTCGGTGGGCGTTCCGCTCGCGACGTCGAGCGGAACGTTGGTCGTACCGCGCTGCACGACGCCCGTCGTCACGACGCTTTCCATCACGGCGCGGTCGATGACCGGGACCGGGACGGCGAAACCGTCGCTCGCGCCGGCCCGCTTCGCGGTGAACGTAGCGGTGCTCGTTCCGGGGCCGGCGGCGAGCATCGCGAAGCGATACGCTTTCGTTATTTGCTCGATCGGGGCCGAGAATGCGGTCGTCGGTTCGGTGTTCCCGGCGACGACGAACGCCAGCGGCGCGGTGAGCTGACCGCTGATGCCGATGATGCCGCCGGTCGCACCGGCCGCGTTGGTGACCGAAACGCCGGCATCGAACGAATCACCGGGTCGCGCGAACTGCGGGATCACCGGGTTCACGACGAGCGGCTTACTGGTGAGGAACGTCGTTTCGCCGTTGCCGAAACGGCCGTCGGTCGTCGCGGCGACGGCCATGACGCGCCAGGTCGTGAGATCGTCGGGCAGGTCGAAGGACGCATCCGCGTTGCCGCCGGAATCGGTCACGATCGAGCCTGCATAGTAGGCCAACGGATCGAACTTGCGCCGGATGCGCGTATCCTCGGCGCCGGTCGAGAGGCCGCCGCCGTAGCCCCAACCCTTGTCGACGGCGCGCTTGAGGGTCTGCAGCACGATCGCGCCGCGGTTGTCGGAGAAGCGCGTCGAAATCGGCTGATCGCCGTAGACCAGCTGCACGAGGTCCGGCGGCCGGTAGCCGCTGAGCTGCAAGACCGCGTCGTTGGCCACGATCAGCGTCACTTGACCCCGCACGGCGTGATGCGCGCGGTCGCTGAGGTGAAGGTGGATGCTTTGGTGCGCGGCCGGTTCGAGCCGCGCGTGCAGCGGCGTGGCGGTTACGACCAGGTACTTGCCGTCGAGCGCGACGTTGAAGGGCGCAAAGCCGCTGCGCGCAACCGCGTTTCCGCCGTCGGCCGGGTAGCTCGCGGGAAGGGGACCGCGGCGCACGGCGACCGCTTCAAAGGCGGCGTTCGGCAGCATCGCGGGGGTGACCGTGAACGCGACGGACGGCGCCGAACCGTGCGCGTGCAGGCGTTGCTGCCACAGCACGCCGCTGCGCACGACGGCGACGAGGATGTCGGCATCGGGGAACGGCGACACGATGAGTGCCCGCGCAACGTCGCCGGGCCGATAGACGCTCTTGTCGAGGTGGACGACCAGCTGGTTGGGATCGGGCGCGCCCCACGCCCCCTCGCCCGGACCGGTGACGTAGAGTTCGACGTCGGTTTCGGTTGCGTCCGAGGCCGCACCGGCGACGTTCGCGCGAATGCGATACGTGCCCGCGCTCGGCGGCGTCAGTTGCGCGACGACTGCCGCACCGGCGGTCGTCACGTCGGTGCTGGCGACGGTCTTGTAGGTCACGCTTTGTTCGGGCGCGTCACCGCCTTCGACGATCGCCGTTGCCGCCAAGTAGGTCGCCAGTTGCAGCTCGAGGTGGACCTTCGTTTGCGGAACGGCCGCACCGCTCGGATCGAGGGCGATCACCGAGATCTTTGCCGGCGTTCCGGCCGTTGCCACGAAATCGGTTTTGAGACCGATCTGCACGCTGCCCGGGAACGCCGTGAACGATTTGCTGTCACCCACGGACAGGTTCGCAACGTCGGTCGTATCGGCGTCGACGCGGTACGTCATCGGATAGGGCAGATCGGCGGCCACCGGCACCGCCAATGCCGCCAAGCCGGTGCCGTCGACCGGCACGGTCTGCTGCAGCACGTCGGAGGGCACCGCGGGCGGATTTTCGGGCCAGAACCATTGCCGGCCGAACGCAAAGCTCGGGTCTTTGTCCCAGCTATAGTTGGTGAGCTCGCGGGTGACTTCGTAATAGGTCGATGCGCCGGCGACCGGCGAGCCGAAGAGGTACGTGCTCGTCGTGCGCGCGGCCACCGAACCGCCGGCAACGGCGACGGTCGCCGGCAGCGCGAGCGTTACGCTGAAGTTCGGCGGCTTGAACTCCGCCACGCGAAAGCTCCCGTCGATCGTTTCGCCGTTCCCACCGCTGACGTGCACGTTGTAATACCCGAGCGGTGCGTTCTTGTCGAGTACGATCGGGATCGATGCGGTGCCGTAGGCGTTGAGCGTCAGCCGCGGCAGCGTGCGCTTTTCCTGGTTCGGAAATTGCAGTTCGACCGAGTAGTTCGGCGCCTGCCCGCGGCCGAGCACCCCGTGGGTGTAGAACCAGCCGACCGCGGTGAGCTGCACGGTTTCGCCGGGCTGGTAGAGATCGCGGTCGGAGAAGATCGTCCCGCGCGCCATCGGCGTCGCCGACGACCAGCCGGTGTAGAGGTCGCCGCTATAGGCGCCCGACCCGTCGTCGGTACGCACGTACGTCCAGTCGCTGCCGTCGCGAACGATCGTCACGAGCGACGGCGCCGAGTCGGCGCCGTTGTCCAGTGCGGCGCACGCGGCGTAAGCGGCACCGGAAAAACGCGCAATGCCGTCGGCGCCGGTTTGCGCGCTGGCGCACGGCGGCGCATCGGACTTCGTTTTGTCGGCGGTTTGCGAACGGTAGATCGCGACCTGCGCGCCGGCATCCGGCGTGCCGTCGCTCAGATGGTCGAGGCGCACGAAACCGCTGTCCGGGAACCACTGCGCGAACGCACCGAGATCGGTCAGTTGCACGAGACCGGTGTACGTCGCGCTCTTGGGAATCGTCGATCCGACCGTGTACGCCAACACGCCCGCGGGGCCGCCCAGTTGCTCCCGCAACGGGATCCCGATCGTGCGTTCGGCGTTCGCCGGACCCGCGGTCGCGAGTGGGATGCGGCGCGCCGCCGGCAGCGCGAAGAGCGCGGAATCGGGTCCGTCCGGGTCGTCGTTTTCAACGATGTCGCGCGGCTGCAGCGCGGCGAAGCGGGCGCTCGCCGTCCCGTTCGGGACGTTCACCGCCGACACGTTCAACGCGACTTTCAACGAGGCCGGGAACAGGTTGGTCCCGCCCGGCGCCCACACCGACGCTTTCAGGTCGGTCGTCCGGAACGTCGCGCGTTCCGCCGCTCCGAGCGTTTGGCCGAACGTGTCGGCCAGCGACGGATCGATCGTCACCGTGTAATCGGTATTCGGGGCGAGCAGCGCGGGGTTGATGCCGATCGTGCTGTCATCGGTAACCGCGAACGCCGTGCCGGCGGCCGCGGGCGGGCTGAGGTGCACCGCGGCGAGCGTCTTCGCGTCGATCGGGTTGGAAAAGTCCAGTTCGGGCGTGCCGCTGTCGAACTGGTCGTCGTCGCCTTGCACCTGCGTCAACCCGGCGAACGTCAGCGGACCGTAGGTGCGCAGCCGCCCGCTGAAAGACTGCGTGCTGGCCAGGTTTCCATGCGCCGGCCGGATCCCCGGCGCGAGCACGATGCGATACGTCATGCCTTTCGCGAGCGCGCCCGGCGGCGTGAGGACGTACGAGAAGTTGCGTTGCGACGAATCGAAGGATTGATCGGGCGGCGGCGACGGTGACGGCGAGGACGTCGCGTTGACCGGAACTTGGAGCGCGACCGGCGGGCCACCGTCAGCGGGCACGAGCGACGCGTGGGCGACGAGGCTCGGCACGTCGAGTTCGGCGTTCGACGAGAACCGGATCGCCGGCTGGAGCGGACCGGGATCGGGAACGGTCTTGGCATCGTCCTGCAGCGGCAGGTCGGTCAGCGCGATGCCGGCGGTCTGAAACGTCCAGC